>Ga0247729_10000486_pt1 | contig 16524 bp, 28 predicted proteins | sample UWRJL133311R2_FD_180958 | JGI IMG/M metagenome (GOLD analysis project Ga0247729, IMG submission 180958) | Plant litter microbial communities from Arlington Agricultural Research Station in Wisconsin, United States - UWRJ-L133-311R-2 | ecosystem: Environmental > Terrestrial > Plant litter >... | reverse complement strand
TTTCTCTACGGCACTCAATCATCAAATCCCATCTGACACGACGTAGACCTTCGCGGGACGCTCTGTACCCCACCCGCATTCTCCTCAGAATTCGCCGAATGTACCGACGCCGCCCTCTACTGGCCCGCCACGACCAAAGACGCACTGTCAACCCTCCAATCCGTCCAACCCCTGCTCTTCTCATCCTCCACCAACACATACACACTGCACATTAACGCACTACACCATCCACCTCCGCCATCCTCACACATTTCCACCTCCGCTAGGCGGCCAACCCAAGACACATACGTGGTCATCCCATCAAACAACCACACCCGGATTAAAGTGGGAAATACGCACCTGCTTGAGAAGAGGATGAGGGAGAGGGAGGAGGCAGAGAAGCACGAGAGGAATAAAGACGAGTGGTACAGAAGGCAGGAGAAGTTGGAGATGCAAGAGAGCGGGGGATATGTTGAGGCCAACCTGAAGAAGGTATGTCACAGTCCTGGTCTTGGCGAAGGTATTCGTGGAGTTGGACTAACATCCACGTTGTCGACAGAGACGGGTCGAGGACGATTTGTCGTCGTTCGTAAGATCTGAGAGAGGTGCACCCTCGGCCTCAGGCGCGTCGCGGGTTGGCATTAACCGGTCCTCCTGGATCGGTGGTCGGTCGACATCAACATCCTTTTCCAAGCGAACTACGCACCCGAACCCGAATATTCCGGCTGGGTCTTGGGCACCGAGCAGCGTGATCTCTTCCGTGTCAGCATCAGCGTCAGCTGTATCACGGCCCGGGACTTCATCACCTCCAGTAGCAGCTGCGTCGTCAACTTTCACGAATCCAACCTCAAGCACGACGCGGTCCGCTGGACAAATACAAGTAAGCGCGAGATGTACACTTGGATTATGACCATGTTCGTTATACTTTTGACTGAGACCTTTGATTTGCAATCTAGGCTCGCGTCAGCTCTTCTGTGTCAGCGTCAGCTCTATCACCACTTGGGGTGTCAGCACCAGCTGCAGCTGAGTCGTCGAACGGGTTCATGACGGACTCGAATTCAAATGCGACGGGTTCTATTGGAGGAGTAAGCATGAGGTGCACACTCGTACTCAAATGTTGTTGTTGATTTCGACTTTGATTTGCAATCGCAGGCTCGCGTCAGCTCTTCCATGTCAGCGTCAGCTGAATCACAACTCGGAGTGCCAGTACCGAGAGCAGCAGCCACGACTTTGACTTCAACCGAGTTTATGACGAATTCAAATTCAAACGCGACGCGTTCTATTGGACGAGTAAGCATGAATTACACCCTCAAACTTGATTTTTGATTTTGATTTTGAATCTCAGGCTTGCGTCAGCTCTTCCGTGTCAGCGTCAGCTGTGTCACGACTCGGAGCGCCAGTATCGACGGTAGTAGGTACAACATCGACCGATTCTATGACGAATTCAAATTCAAATACGACGCGTTCTATTGGACAAGTAAGCATGATTGATATACACATTCGAATTTCGTTGCTGATTTTGGCTTTGACTTTGATTTTCGATCTCAGGTTCGCGTCGACTCTCCCGTGTCTGCGTCAGCTTTATCACGACTCGGGGTGTCAGTACCGATGGCAGCAGCTACGTCGACCGAGCTTATGACAAACTCGAACGCTCACACAACAAATCCGAGGCATACCCGACCGATATTGTCAGCTGGACGGTCAGCAGACTTGGGGGCAGGATTACCTTCTGGCTCAGAAACGCGAATGCTGACTCTATCGTCTTCATCAAATACAACTGCTGACACCAACACGACTCGGTCGAAGGATGGGCCGAGTAGCACAAACCCGACGCTGAGTGTGGATTACACTCTTGGTCTTGCTAATCCTACTGCTCATAACTCGGCACTGGGGCTGGGCGTACCGTTGATATCGTCAGCTGGTCCGTCAGCTGGACTGTCAAGTCTTGCTAATGCTAGCCACTCGGTACTGGGGATACCGTCGATATCGTCAGCTAGATTGTCATCTTCAGCTAGATTGTCAAAGTCATCGTCAGCTCATGGATCATCCGAGACCGACTCTCGTGTAATGGATGATTCATCTTCACCTTCATCTCGGATAGCTGACTCTGTTGGTTCCGGCTCTGGCTCTGCTTTCCTATCCGCTTCCTCAGACGATACAGTCAGCAGTCTCGGTCAGAGGGCAGCAGCTTCTCGGATGCTGACTGCTACTGGTCGCTCAGTGAATACAAACACGAACGAAGCTCAGTCAGCGGATAGCATGCATGCGAATGAGCTACGACGCCAAGTTCTGTCCAGTAATCCTGGTTTGTCATTGGCATTGTCAGGTTTGAGCAAGGTCGGAGAGGACACCGAAGCGACCTCGGACAGGGCTGCTTCTGCTGAAACATACTCTCAGCCTAGCTCCCATGGGGTTCACCGACTGCGAACTGCCCTCGACGTGGACGATGATGATAGCGAGATGGACGACCTGGACGCTGCCGACCTCGTGCAGCAACTTGTCAGACTAGCACCTCCTTCCCCTCCAGTAGACGGCCTAACATTTGCCGATCCGGGCCTCTTCTACCGGCCCTCCAAACTCCCGACCTCCTTTCCTCCTTCCACGACCCCTTCAAACTCCAAAACCCGACTTGCCCGTCTCGCAGCATACGAATCTACCCTCCCCTCTTCTTCATCCTCATTATGTCTCTACCGGCCCGCGCCGCCCTATACGGCCCTCTTCGATGCAATCCACGCTATCAAGGCAAAGGAGGACGAGGTGAAGAGGGTAAGAGCTATCACTGCTATGGGGAGAAGTAGAGGCGTGGAGAGCAGTGCAGTGGTGAATATGGATAGTGAGTGGGCTGTTAAGGCAAGGAAGGCGTTGGAGGGGTTGCTGGTGGGTAAGAGGTGGAATAATGGTCAGGACGGGGAGACTATAAACCCGAGCTCGACGCTGGTGGATCCTTCATCTAGGTCGTCGAGTGCGGCAAAAGTACTGGCGAATGGTACGCCGACGTTTGGTGATGTTCCTCCAACTTTGAAGTCGAAGAATCCTTTCAGAAGGCGGCCTACATCCGTTTTCGATGAAACAGAAAAGGTTTATCAAGGGGCCTCGTTGAGGTCGAGGTTGAGTATGCCTCCGCCTCCACCCCAGCATTGGAATGACCGAGAAGGTCAGGAGCCGACCTCGACCTTTGGCTTGACTTCCAGGCCAGTGCTCTCTTCGACATCAAGCAAAAGGCTCTCAACTAGTACACCCATCACAACCCCGGACTCGTCAAAGGTGCTGAAACCAATCTCAGCGGTGAAAATCCCCGTCTTACCTGCTGAGCATCGGAAGAAACATCTCCAAGCGCCAGCCCAGGTGCAGAAGAGCAGTAGCATCGGCATCGAAACTGGTCTCGGTGCGGGTGCAGGTACGGGTAACAGTGCCAGTATCGCATCCGAAAGCTCGTCGAACAAGAAGCTGAAGATGAGCGCGAGTATGCCAGATTTGAAGCCGCAGGCCAAGTCTGCGGGCTCAAAGACGACGACAACGAAACCCAAGTCCAAATCTGCAGTGCCGAAGGCGAAAGCTACGGAGAAGACCAAGGCGTTTGATTGGAGTAGCTGGAGTAAAAAGTAGGAGAGGTGCGGAGGTGGATGAGGTCATCCCGACGCGACAAACGAATTGAATGGGACTAAGATTTCCGAGGCGGTCGGGCATTCTGGTTTCCTTCGTGGCCCGAAGTTTCAAGGCGCACAGCTACTACATTCAGGATAAGGCGCACGGGCAGACGTGAGCCTAGGCGATGTCGCGCAGCTCGGGCTGTCGATTTTGGCGTTGTACACGCTCGCGTAACAGATCGGGACTCCCTTGGCCTGATTCCAGTGGCCTAAGCGGACATCCGCTATCCTTGCCTTCGGACCCCCGTTGCGGAACCTTGAGCTTGGGTCTAGCCTCTCTGCTCCAGGCTGCGCGAAGCCACGTAAATTATGTTATATTTACGCAGATTTACACCTGAGGTACGTAGGCGAGGTTAGGCGTACATACCCGACCCAAAATGTCATTTTAGGAACCAGCTGCGTATGCATAGCTATTCTCCACCCGGTTGTTCATATCTCGTGCCAAGCGAATAATCGAGATGGCCGAACGTCTGTTCTATTTTGCTCAAGTCCCGTCCGCTTCGCTCAACAACCTCATTCGGAGAGCAGTGGGCCTTTGAGCTGTGTCGTCACTATGAGGAAGGTGGAGAATTGCGAGTGTCTGTGTAAATACAAAGCCAAGACTGCGTAATGCAATGAAGAGCAGCTCCTCACTGCCCAGAGGAACTTGGCTTCAAGGAAGATTAGCTGTAAAGCGCCTATTATCAAGGATCAATTCTATTTTAGGTCGTCGTGAATGATCACGTGGTATGATGTGTTAGCATACTCGGAGCAGAAATTGACCAAGTACAAGTTGGCACACAAACCTCACTGTATTACAAACTTTTACCTTTACTTTCATGTCCAGTCCAGTCATCAGCAAGGCGTACTCACTACTACTGGTCCAGTCGACATTCAGGACGTACAGACCAGCACTAGCGCGCCACATCTTACGGAAGACCCCAAAAGCGCGATTCTTTGGGTCTCTGGGCGCCGAGTCTACGACCAGTCCTTCCAGCAGCGCGCCTCTATTCGACACAACACCTATACATACCCCACGTCCGAAGACAACGACAACAGATGCTTCTCTTCATCTACCTCACGAGGCCCACCCGAGACCATATTCGTTTCACATTGGAGCCAGCTGGGCAGGGAAACCTGAGCATATGGCTATAATGCACAAGGTCCCGTTCCCAGCTGATACGCTTGTTGGGTCCTGGAGGGACAAGACCCTCTCAAGGAAAACCAAGACAGTGAGGAGTGTTGATGCAGGAGAAGATTTCTTCTTTGTGCAAGAGGTGAGTTGGCGTTCGCTGAACTTCGTCACGGTGGGGTCAAGCTGACGCGTTACGTCTTACCTTCTTTTAGATGCGAAATCAATCTGTAAGTTTCGAGTTTCCTATCACAACTCTAATTTGCTGCAAAAAATCCGATATTCTGACGCGTCGATTTCTGCTTCCCAGGGCGTCTCGTTCGGCGTGGCAGACGGTGTAGGGGGATGGGTTGACAGCGGTGTCGACCCCGCACTCTTCTCTCAAGCACTCATGTACCATGCCCATCGTTACGCACGGAATGCTTGGGCTGGTGAGCCGGAGATCGACCCTCTGATGGACTATGAAGAGCGCGAGCAGGTGGAGGGATGGGAAATGACACCTTATGAGTGTCTGGATCTGGCGTACGGAGGTGTGCTCAGAGAAAAATACGTCCAAGCGGGTATGTTCCAGACTTTTTTCTGACTTTCAGGTGATTAACGTACATGTCGCGAATGTTCTAGGCTCAAGTACGGCGTGTATTATCAGTTTGAACGCATCTTCTGGACTGCTTCGGTCTGCAAAGTCAGTTCGTTTGCTTTTTCATCGATCATGGAGCATCAATTTTCTTATCGATGATGCACGATGACAGTCTCGGCGACAGTGGGTTCGCAGTGATTCGTTCAAACAACATTGTCCATCGCCAGGCAGCCCAGACACACTTTTTCAATTGTCCAAAGTCAGGTCTTATTGCGATCAGCGCTGCTAATTACTAATAATTATCATATGTAGACAACTCACTAAACTGCCACCTAATTCCGGACGGAGATTCTCGAGGGCGTGCATAGACGCACCCAGCGAAGCGGAAACTTTCGAGATGAAACTGCGGGATGGGGATATCGTCGTAGCCTATGTGCGTTGTTTTCTTTCCCTCCGGCGATTCATTGAAATTCAATGTTTTCTTTCATTTCATCTCAGACGGACGGCTTCTCAGATAATGTATTTCCTTCTGAGATGGCGACGATTGCCTCGCTCGTAGCACGGGCAGGCGGCACTGAAGACGAGCAAGTGCAGCATATGGCGGACCGAATGGTTGACTATGCTCGACAGTGCATGAAGAAGAAGAATAGATTTAGCCCATTTGAGAGTATGTTTGTCTACATGACGTTTCTTCTAGCGCACTTCCGTTTTATACTGATGCATGATGCCTTTCTCAGAAGAGGCCGCTCGGGAGGGAATGTACTTTCGTGGAGGGGTAAGCATCACTTTTCTCACATTGCCATGCTTTTCTGAAACCCTTCCGTTTATTTCTCCTTTGAATAGAAACCAGATGAGTGCGTATAATCACTTGAGGTTAGATTATCTTTCGAGAACACTGACACCTATTCTTTTGTTTTGACAGTGTCACTGTCATTGTTGGCCTGATTCGGGAGACGTCATAGTCTTTTTTAGTACGACCTATAGAATCAACCTCCTGGCATACCGTTATCGTGCACCACCTACATATCAAGCAACCAATCTTCGACATCCACTTCGTACTTACTGTACACCATAATCAGATACCCGCACAAGACACAATTCGCCCATGCACTGCTCTTCATCTTTATGACCTTATTTGACAACGAGTATCACACAAGTATTTATCCATAGTATTGTTACAGCAAATATTCGTCACGGGATGCAACTTGAGAACCAAAGATAGTGAACGCCATGTTTCCACCACGCCAAACAGCCCGTCAATATGTAGACTGCCTTACAGATTCCGTTCAATGAAACTCTCCACAACCCCTGCAGGCGTGAGTGGGTACTCCTTGAGGACGATTTTATCGTCCACCAGAAAGGTGTTGGGTTGCACGAATAGTTTTCGAGGCTAGAAGAAAAGGGAAATGGCGTTTGCCGATGTCAGTAAAACGTGCGTGTACACCTTGCGGCAGTGATGATAAAGTTGAACGATAAACGGAGAGAACTCTCCTGCAACAGCTGGGATATCCCGCGAAGGGTGGACGGGAACAAACGAGAAAGGACAGGACGTACAAGCTTCTTCTGGAGCACCATGTTTCGAATCTCATCTTCCCATCCTGTGATGGGTGTCGTAAGTTTAGTGTAAAAATCACGAGCTCCTGCGGCATCTGCGGTGCTCTTGCGGACTTGAAGCTCAACGAGGAGCTTGCCTGCGGCTTCTCTTCCCTTGGACAGCACTAATGCGCGATCGACCTGTGTTGCATGGGCGGCAAAGAGAAAAGGAAATTAGAGTGGGTCAGCTCGATGTGGGGAACTCATCGTCATCGATTAGACATACGCGAACGAAGAGGTTCTCCAGCTTGCCACTCGCGTCCCGTACTTCCTCCAATCGGGCAATGCCAGAGTGGATAAGGTGTTGGGTGATACCAAGGCTGGAGATGATTGGGTTGTATTAATAGATGATAGTGCATTGGCAGAGGACTGCGATTCGTCAGGATCAGAGGCATACCGTGCTTGCATATGAGCCTGTCCATGTTTCTTCGTCATAGGGTCGTAGAACTCCAACGCCCTCAAACCAGCTCGCGCCATGAGCAAGAACGTGATATACTGAATGTCTTCTATCTCCTTTTTATCCGTGTACTGCATAGAGAACGGAAGCCTGAATCAGCGGTGACAGGCATAGAGTCAGGCGACGCCAAGGTGTGCCTACGTTGAAGATCCTGAGGATGTCAGGGTTGCTGACCACTGGTGAGGAGAGCAATGTCGGTCTGAGCGATCCGAGTGCCGAGGTCATTAACCACTTTGGACTCACAGTACAGTGCAACCGTCTCAGCGCGGCACTCCTCCATTGACGAGGACACCTCCCCGAGGACCGAGCCAGGGGTTTGGCCTGGTTTATACCAGGACGTGCTGCGGGGAAAGTGTCAAAAAGAAATTGGGGTTCAATGTTATTCACGTACATCTTTTTGCCGGTGAGGGGATTTACGACCTGCAAACCACAAAAAGTGAATTGGTCGTTGCAGGGCGCTGAAACATGAAAGTTGCGCACCTTGTCAATATCGAAGTTTTTCTTGCCGTCAGCGTCTTCCTCAAAGAGTTTACCAGATCCGTGACCAAGGAGCTCGTGGTTGGCTACTTGGAGTTCAAAGGCTTTGCTATCCCATTTGTTGTAAAGCTCCACATCGTCAGGGTGGATGAAGGTCAATTCCTCGTCTAAAAGATCGGCTATTAGTGTGTGGTCAATAGATATCGAAGTGGTGTTTGCGCACTGGGAGCTTTGGCCGCGAGAATATTCTGCGAAAAGTTCATTTCCGTTTAGAAGCGGGTGAGCTTGTGAAAACGCACCGCTAATGAGACGTTCTTAAAACCTGTGGACTCTCTTATATCGTAATAATTCTGGAGGTACCTCAGATAACAGTTTGGTTGGGGAATTAGGCAACAACACCTACGGGAATCTAAGAGACCGATCCATAATCAGTACTGTTCAGACAGTCATGATCGTAAGGCTTACATTGATACCAGCAGGTATGCCTTAAAGGAGACGTTTAATTAGGTTCAACAAAACCGTCTGTGACCGCGTACCTCCAGTTGCAAAGGTAACCACCTCCAAAGCCGTGAAGTCGGGCTTACGGAAGACATCGACCTCGAAGTCAGGCCCCCAGGGAAGGACCTTAATGAGCTCCGGCGCATTGTTGACCAGTGTTTCGTATTTGGCGCTCAACAGCTTGTTCACGATGGCCGTGAAGCCTATATGCTCTTCTTGTGAGAAGCTATAGCGATATTAAAACGATTGAAAAGGCACCTTCCCACTCGGCACGTCCCCCGTATGGGTCGACATATGTTTCAATAAACTTTACGATGCGTCAGGTGTCTGTCATTCTGAGGCGGTGGAAAAAAACACTCACACCAATGTACGATTCCACGACAGGGCCGACATCCTTCACCCACCATTTGGAACCATCCTTATGGTCTTGGATGGACCCAGTCTCGAACCTTGTGCCATAGAATTAAATGTTTGCATGGAAATGACATTACAATGAACATACGATTTAATGTAGGCCTCGGTCATCTTAGTTTGGTTGTCATTTGCCGTGTACTTCAAGGCCTACGGGGGTGGGTTAGCATGATATTTAAGGTGTCAGTGTGCAGCCGAACAGTTTCGAACCTCTTTCAAAGCCGCGACGACCTTTGCAAGGTCCTCTGAGAAGTCGCCGTATTGGACGGTTAATTTAGCTTTTCCTCCTCCAGAGACATCGATCTCGTGGAGAGCAGGAGGTTGCGTGTGTGCAGAGGCCACAAGAAGTGTGAAGTCGTTTGGGCCGTTCTTAAGCACCCTTCAAAAGGAGTCACTCTCTAGAATACCCTTGTTATTGGAGAAACCTACCTAGTGTTTAACACGTCGACACCGATTTTTTCTGCAGCTGCCTGGACTGCTGCGACTTCTTCATCGTTGATGCTTTCACCAAGGTAATAGTTAGAGATGTGGCCAAGGTCACGTTTACCGATGAAGAGGCTGGACTCGGGGCTAGTGGCGTAAATGTGTTCTTTTAACTGTCCGAATATTACTCCACCAATGGCAGTGACATTCTGGAAGAGAACTCACGCTATTCCAAAGTGGCAATGCCTTGTCCTTGTTGGAAGAATTGTTGACCACAGCCTCAAATTTGTCGGCAAGGACGCGCGGAACAATCTTTGTGAAGCCGAAGGTTTTGAAGTTGACGAGATTGCTCAGAACCTACGTGTTTGACGTGTCAACCGTACGACGTCATGATGCAATGTAATACTAAACTCACTTGGGCTGTGTATTGTAGCAAAGCTTCCCAATCCTCCTCTCCCAATCCCGATGCACGTTGAAGTGCGTTCAAGTCGGATAAACCACCTTGTCCATTATTGAATGTCACAATCAACAAGTCATAAAGATCCCGTGCTTGAGCGGTCCATTGACCTAGAACAGAGTTAGTTCTACAGCACCTGGAATGAATGTGGTATGTTGCGCACCCTGAATGATCCTTGCGCCAGCCCACGAAGCCAGACCCACGTAGTGTGTATATTTCTTTTCCTTCTCGCTGGTTTAGGTGAGTTTCGCGTAAGTGTTAAAGAATATCTTACGTTACCTTAGCTGTTCGAAAGACTTTGCAATATCCAAGCTGCATACAGGAGCCGTCCGATCTGCCAGGAATCTTTCGGCACTAATGGCTGCTGCGTTGGCCATGTTTCTGATACTCTTTACTGGGCTATGAGACCGGAGATTCGTTAAAGATTGCTGACAAGATGGATGGCGATAGAAGATACTGCGAGACGCTGGGCGACTCCATATTTGCCGGATTCGAATGGTTTGGCCGGAACGAAACATCCGGGCTGGACGAAAAAAGAGAGAAGAACAAACTATTTATAGATCTGCGGTAACACCCATTGCCGCCCAGCCGGCCCTGGTCCTCGTGGATAAGTCCTTATTTTGGCGCCAGTGGAATATATAATCATGCTCGCTTCTTTAATTATGGGGAAGGTACACAACGACAATCATTAGAAGGAGGCTAGTAGTGAGCAACGCCCATAGCGACTGTCGTCTCACGATCGGACTCGTGCGTGAAGCTGCGTGAAGTCGGCATAAGAAGTATTCATGATCATGAAGTCAATGAGCGGTTTCTGTATTGTAGGGCGCTGATCAATATTTCGGTCGATATTTCTGAGGCGTGCATAATGCGTTGATAGTACCTGCAACTCTATTCTGTGATCAGATCCGTGCTCTGCGAATAGTCCTTATCGTTCGGTCGTATTTTTGTCATAGATGCTCATAGGTGCTCATCTGCAGCCGTAGAGCTGTGTGGGTCCGATAAGATATCTCTTGCGTACTTGCACGTCGGTTCACGCCTCTTCTGTGATTTAATTCATACCTTCCAAGAGATAATGGGGCATCTCCTGAGGCTGATTTTCCTCCCTCCTCTTCCGTGTTACCTGGGCGTTCATTCATTCCAAATAAAACATCCGCGGATATCTGCTGCGGGTACCATATCATGTTTGTGAGATGTGAGGGGACTTGGGAGTACTACGTACAGAGATCAAGCTGTCAAATGTGGGACTCGATGCACGATTGACGAGAGTGCACGAGGCAGGGAGAGGGGGACCCGGCAGTGAAGCTTGGTCAAGCTCAACAAGACAGCTCTTCCTGATTATCTCTAAATGAGTCACCGTTAATCATTAATCATTGGCGATACCTATGGTATTGTGCAGTGACCGCAGGCAAGAATTCGAGATCGGAGCCAGCCGAAAATTTCATACAACCATCCAAAGTTGGTCAAAGGCTCACAGACACTGTCAAGTAGACACACTTACAGCTGGCCAAGTGTGATTTACGCAAGTCGAACGTCGAAGAGTAGATGTATGGCTCTTGATCGCCGCCAGTACAAATGAATAGCCCGGGAAGCCTTGCTCTGGAAGTTGAAGGCCATAGGAATAGTGTTACCATCCAGCTGATATTCTTTCGCCCAAGAATTATACCTTTCACTTCATGGAAGCACACTACAGAACCCAACTCTTCCGTATAGCTAGATGGATTGCTCGAGAAAATCGTCAGAACCAGATGCACCGCGACGACCATTTGTCCGGTGGGACGAACTGAATTTATAGAGAGATCGTCCACCATCTGAAACGTGATATTAGAGCCCTGTATGGAAATGAAGTCGGTTATTTTCATCCTTTTGATCCTTGGAGGATGGGCGCCAGTGGAAAAACCGAGAGGGATGGTGGTTTTTCCGTGGCCCACATATACTTGGAGGATCTCTTCCTTCGTAAGAATCGAGTTGTAGAAGTTGGATGTGAGTGCTCAAGAATAACTTACACTTATAGGGTGGAGGAAGCAACTGCCAACCAACGATTTCATCAACTAAGGGCCATCACATGACCTCACTGGCGTCAAAATGTCGCCGCGCGATCAGGCTGTGCGCCGAATTCTCATCTTCCTCTGCTTTACAACTTTCTTCTGTAATTGGGACTCGGGAAATGCGCACTTTTTGAGACTGCCATGAGAAGGACACATGAGTGCGCGCCCATATTCCGTCGTAAACGGGCGAACAGCCTTCTCGATGCGGAATGATCATTATCTGAGGGCTGTAACATGCACCACATGCCGCGCTTTGACACACGCCGGCCCTGATTTGTGAGACTAGCCCGTCCGATGGGTCCCTTATATTTCGCTTGGGATGCTGTAACCTTCGCGCCATCTCCCTGCTCCCTCCATGTTCGTCGCTCGCCTTTGGCAGGTCCTCGCTGCCGTTTGCGTGGTGTCCGCAGCCACCCCGACGCGAACTCTGCACAGGAGACAGTCAGAGCCGCCCGTGAAATTTGTATCGACTAGTGATGGCAATTTCAAGGTTGAGGGGAGGTAAAGCCGACTTTTCATCGTGATCGAAGCAGTTCACTGATCCTTTCTTCCACAGCAAACTTGATTTCGTCGGCACCAATGCCTATTGGTTGCCTACTCTCAATACCGAGAAAGATATAGATGACACCTTGGCTAGCATCGCAGCCGCCGGGATTAAGGTTGTCAGGACTTGGGCTTTCAATGGTGGGCACTTCTGCGTTGTTCAGTCCCCTTCATATTCTAATCCTTTGCCGCAGACGTCGAAACAGTCCCCGAGAATGGGACGTGGTTCCAGTTGATTGCAAATGGTACAACTACCTTGAACACCGGCGACAATGGCTTGAAGAAATTGGACACTGTTATTCGATTGGCTGAGAAACATAAGCTCTTTGTGTTACTTTCCCTCACGAACAACTGGAATCCCCGACCGCTCATTGATGGCCCAGCAACTAGCAAACGGGATGTGACACCTGGAACGGGCAATAAACTTCCGCGTAATACTCTCAGTAACGATTTCGGTGGGATGGATGTCTACGTCCGTGAGTTTGTCGGCAACCCAAATTTGAAGCACGACCACTTTTACACGGACCCCACTATTCTGGATCACTTCTTGAAGTATACGACTGCAGTGGTGTCTCGTTATGTGGAGAATACCGGGGTTTTTGCATGGTAAGCAAGCGCTCAGTTCCTCTCAACTTGCTATGTGCTGACGGAGATAAAGGGAACTTGCGAATGATCCGAGGTCAGCTTATTTTGTTTTTCTCTTGCTACCAGCGTCCTGACTTTGAGACAGATGCAATTCGACTCTTCCATCGAGGAGCAATTGCACTCCAAAGACGATCACCAAATGGCATTCGACTGTTGCTCAACATATCCGAACAATCGATCCTAATCATCTAATCTCCTCTGGGTAAATTCGTCAGACACATGTCAGATCTGGATGATGAGCTAAGCTACTCCCCAGAAATCAAGGATTCCTCTGCGTGGATTGCCCTAAGCTCTTCCCCCTTGTGACACCCCCGCCTCCTCAAACGTCGAACACCCCCAGTGGTCGCAGACGCCGGGGAGTGTCTCCGAAGGCACTGACGAAGAGAAGTCTGCTCGAAGAACGCAAGGCCGCCCTCAAGAGATCTAGAGCTGATGCTAAGAAGCGCTCTATCGGCACGACTAGTGGCATTCGGATCCGTGGGCGATGGGTGTCAACAGGTATGTCATGTGAGATACTGGGGCTTTTATGTGATTACTCATAATGATGATCAGAAACGAGGCGCCAAAGTAGTACTGACTTAGGACCGGCATTTGATGGCTCGCAGGGAATTGACAGCGAGGATATCCTCAACATTCCTCAGATTGGCTTTGGTTCCTTCCAGCTTTTCCCAGACCAGCAGAAGTATGGAGCGGACGATCCCAACCTGTCGCCTTACGAAAATACGGTTGCACAGGGTAATCAATGGATCAAGACTCAAGCTGCGTTAGGCCAAGTGTGAGCAATGTCTACCATTCTTTCCTAAAAGTATACGTCCTTATTCCATGCTAGATATAACAAGCCTGTTGCGCTCCAAGCATTTGGTCTTGTGACCCAAGCAAATGCACCGGTGTTTGTACCTTTCAACAGCAGTCAAGCACCCTTCGGACCAGATTCTGGTGAGCTGCCTCTGTCCGATGATAGGACTCGTACTTAGGCTTCGTCCAGCTACTCCTCCACCACCTGCGTCGCAGCCATATGGTGTAACAGATCAGCAACGAGATGATGCTTATAGCTCGTGGCTATCAAGTAAGTCCTTACTTGATTTGATTGTCTCGGTTTTCTTACGCGATGTGTTCGCCACAGCGGGTCTACAGAGCGGTCTATCAGGAATGTTGCAATATCAGGTTAGTCATTGTTCTCTTACTAAGGTCCTCACATGCTAAAATGCAATGACTTCCGTAGTGGTCGCAAAATAACTTGACCCCAGCCCCGGGCACGTCCATTACACCCGTTACCACCGGCACTGGCACGACTCCTACCACTCCGGGCACCGGTCTCTCGCCCAACGACGGTTACGGAATTCAAGGATCAGGGTTCGTAGCCATATTTCCTATGCCTTCCAGTATTTCAATATCTGATTTACATACCATAGCCAATCACAAGTCATTCAAACGATCCAGCAAGCCGCTCAACAATTTGGCGCTGATTGACATGATCTCACAAGACGATGTATGATATGAACAGGTTTTCCTTTCCTTTTTGGAATTTTACCTTTGGATGATACGAACTTTTCAACGGACTTCTAATGAACCTTTCATCGCTAATCTCCAGTTCAATGACTACTGTATCTTCTGAACCACATTTTCTACGCCATTAAAAGATGCCTTTTATTGTATATTTAGACGAAACCTTTTATGTTTATCAAATGCACTTTTATTTAACGCCACATATTAAAAGCACATTGAAAACGATCGGCCGGATGGCACAATGTCGATCGGGTTCAGGGAATACTTAGACGCGCAAAGTATACGACAACCATACGTGACCCAGAGATCACGATCCTGTGACATTGACGCGTTTGGAATGAGAAGTGACTCTTCGCTGAGGCCACCACCTCTCATCCATTGATATCCTGTTATTTGCCGCTATTCCATTCCCTCAAGCACTAATTGAAGTCCATCTAAACATTACGACGCCAAGCTTCTTCACCTTTTCCCAAATTTGCTTTGTTTGTGAGAGGGAAGCGCTATGTTCACGCCCAAAAGTTGCTCAACGAGGGTTCCAGATTGTATATTCTTGCATAATATTGAAGTCGCGTCGGGTTCATCACATTCAACATGAAATTCTATATTGACAATCTACCCGTATGTCTATGTGCTCGAACTTTAGGCGTTGCTCATGTATTGCAGATCATCTTCCCGTACGACCGCATTTATCCTGGTGACTGCATATTTACTTGACTTTGTGGCGAAGGCTAAACACAGAATAGAGCAATATGCCTACATGTGCGACCTCAAAAGGACCCTGGACGCAACAGTACGTTGAATGGCTCTATCTGTCAATGGAACTTACCATTCCTCTAGGGTCATTGCGTTCTCGAAATGCCTTCCGGGACGGGAAAGACAGTTTCGCTACTTTCTCTAATTGTATCTTACCAGCAGGTAAAATGATTGTCTGCTCTGTTCCATCATTGCTCACGACCACCTCTGCAGTTCTTTCCAACACGGCGGAAGCTAATTTATTGCTCTCGTACGGTGCCAGAGATCGAGAAGGCGCTAACCGAGTTGAAAAGATTAATGGAGTATCGGGAAACCTGCGCAGAGACGGAAGAAGAGAGAGCGAAGGAGCGCAGTTTCACGGGTCTTGGGTTGACGAGTCGAAAGAATCTCTGTGTCCATCCTGAGGTACGCCATACCGTTTCTTTCGAATGCAACGGTCGTGAAATATGAATTCTCAGGTTGCAAAAGAGAAGAAGGGCAAGGTCGTCGATGCGCGATGCCGTGACCTAACAAACTCTTCAGTTTGTGAGAAGGGCCGCGCAAACCCAGGATCTGTCGACCTGTGCGATTGGCACGAGGTGCGTTTACTGGGAAATCTTCTCGTTTTAGGCTAAAAGCAATTAATCATAGAACTTGGGAAAGATGGAAGCTGGACAGTTGATACCGGGTGGTATCTGGACCCTAGCGGATGTGCTTGAGTATGGGCGCGACAAGGGCGTCTGCCCATACTTTGCTGTTCGTCGAATGGCACGTTCCCCTTCATATACACGGGGGAAAATTGCGCTTAGCTTCGCACACAGATGCCTTTCGTCGATATCATCATCTACTCTTTCCATTATCTACTTGATCCCAAAGTTGCGGAACAAGTGTCAAAGGAAATGTCGAAGGATGCAATCGTGGTGTTCGACGAAGCCCACAACATCGGTACGTTCATTCCTCTGAACATGAATGGGGGTTGATATAAGTCGGGTGACTAATAGACAACGTCTGCATCGAATCCTTGAGTATCGATCTCACAAGACCTATGCTGGATTCTGCTGGCAGAAGTGTCACGAAGCTCTCAGAAAAAATCGAAGAGTAAGTCTGCGGCAAACTCAGGGATGTCTGACCTTCAACTTTGTCAGAATCAAGACCACAGATGCGGCCAAGCTCCAAGATGAGTACGCGAAGCTCGTCGAAGGACTTCAAGAAGCTGCCCCCGAACAGAACGATACCGACGGTTTCATGGGAAATCCTTGTAGGTCCAATTCTGTCCTCGGGCTTCAATTAGTTAAATGACATATGTTAGTACTCCCCGATGATCTCTTGAATGAAGCTATTCCAGGGAATATTAGAAAGGCCGAACATTTCGTGGCATTCCTAAAGCGATTTGTCGAATATCTCAAGGTTCGTCTGGACAACA
>Ga0247729_10000485_pt1 | contig 16525 bp, 11 predicted proteins | sample UWRJL133311R2_FD_180958 | JGI IMG/M metagenome (GOLD analysis project Ga0247729, IMG submission 180958) | Plant litter microbial communities from Arlington Agricultural Research Station in Wisconsin, United States - UWRJ-L133-311R-2 | ecosystem: Environmental > Terrestrial > Plant litter >... | reverse complement strand
ATGTTGCAGATCGCAGGGGCCGCCGTCGCATCGCCGGCGAGGAGCACCTCGGTCGCGGTGCCAGGGTGCCAGTCGATGCCGGCGGCGGAGTTGATGCTGCGCGCGTCTGGGCCGACGATGACCACCTCGCGTCCGGGACGCGCTGCCGACAACCAGTTCGCGGCGGGGCCGCCGTCTCCGTGCGTGACGAAATCCACGTCGATCTCCGCGACATCCTGGCGTACCGCGCGCACCGTGTAGGTGCGGATCGGGTTACGGATGCCGTCGGGCAGGTCACGCCAGCGGGTGTACCACTCGCCAGCGGCGATGGATGCCTCGTCGTCGGCTCCGATGTCGCTCAGGCCGACGCCGTCGAGCGGGAACATGATCTTGATGCGCTGGTCGAGCAAGTCGGCGCCGAAGAACTGGACCTTCGGCCCGGTGAACGTCACCCGGGTGAAGTGCGGGGTGAGCCGCTCGAGTTTCGCAACCTCGACGGCGTACGGGCGGAACGCCGGTCGTTCGTCACGGACGAGTTCGTCGACTTCGGGTAAGGCAAGCATTACCTAATCATCGCACGAGCTTGCTGACAACAAAAGGCGAGCCGAGGTATCAGCCGCCGAACCGGTCGGCGATCTGAGCGAGGGCAATCTGGTCATCGTAGATGAACAGCTCGTGATCACCATCGCAGCGAGCGATCCGATCGGGTTGACCGAACAAACCGGTGATGGCGTCCCTGCTCAACTCCGGCTCATCACCGGCACTGTTGAGGTAGAAGAACGAGCCAGGGAACGTCGCGAAGTAGTCGAGGTTGGTCAGCCAGGTCGCGTGGGTCAGGTCTGGTTTCAGCGGGACCAGCCGAATACCGGTGGCCGACGGCAACGACACGCGGCGGGCATCCGAGAATGTCGCATAGCCCACCGTTCCCGCGGGTAGCGCCTCATCGAGGCAACGTGTCTCTGCAGAACGGTAGGCGAAATACTCGTTCTGGTGGGCCAGCCCCGCGACTCCCCCACTGGCGATCGCAACCCCGACGAATGCTGCCGCTATCGGCATGAGCGCGCGTGGTGCCCAGCGCGGGGGCAGCGCGAGCAGAGCGATCACAAACGGCGCGACCAATACCGGCCAGAAGTACAGGTAGTGGGTGATCAGCAGTGCGAGCGTGCAGGAGAGGCCGATGAGCGGGACGAGACCCAAATAGACGGCCGTGAGCACTCGTGGACCCGGGTCGATCCGGCGACATGCCACCTTCACGATGAGCACCGCCGCCGCGATGAGCAGGATCAGCGCAAGAGCCGCACCGATGATGAGCACCACCCGGGTCGCCGGATCGCCGGCAACGCCTGAGAAGTACGGGCCGAGCGCGGCCAGCCGGCCGGCGAAGACCGTGCCGTCAATGTACGAGAGCGGCGAGACTCCCTGCAGTGGAGAAAAGAACACCAGCCGGACGACGAGCGCAACGGCGAGGACGACAATGGCCTCGACCGCGGGCCGCAGTACCGCCCCGAATCCCCGCCGCAGCCACAGCAGTGCGAGGGCGGCGGCGAATGGTGCGCCGCAGAACACCAGCACGAGCGGATTGGACGCCGCGGTCAGCGCCAGGGCAACCCCGAGCAGCACGCGGGAGGTCCGACCGCGGACGAGGAAGAATGCCGGTGCAGCGAACACCATGAGGTACAGGCCGAAGTAGTAGGTCGGCGCGAGGTGGTACGCGGGCAACCAGGCGCCGCCGATGAGCGGCAGGATCACCAGCGGCGCGAATGCTGCCGTGGCACGGGCTACCCGGGACAGGCGAGACTCCGACCGGAAGAGAACCGACACGAGTAGGAAGAGTGCGAGAAACAGCAGCGCGCCATTGAATGCGGCAACGAGCAGGTAATACCGGTAGATATCGCCCCCGCCAGCGAAAAAGGCCGCTGCGCTCACCGGCAACTCGGGAAAAACGTAGACCTGCGGAGAGAAACTCCAGTCGAGGCCTCGCCCGGCGGCGATGTCCTGCATCACCTGGAAGAGCACGCCGTTGTCGCTGCTGCGCAACTCCCAGTGCACCGGCCAGTTCGACTCGTCCGCCGCGCCCGCGCGCATGAGGAAGACGAGCGCAACGAGCAGTCCCGCGCCGGCGGCGCCACCGAGCGCGGCCAGCGCGGTACGCACCCGAGCGGCACCGACTGGCTGCATCGTGGTTACACGTCGATCCGGGACCGGTTCAGCCCGTCGCCCGCGATGATGAACTCTTTGCGGGGTGCCACCTCGTTACCCATGAGCAGCTCGAAGACGCGCGACGCCTCTTCGGCTGCCGCCGCATCCCGCACCGTGACCCGTCGAAGCGTGCGGTGACGGCGGTCCATCGTGGTCGTAGAGAGCTGGTCGGCATCCATCTCGCCGAGTCCCTTGTAGCGCTGGATGGGGTCCTGGTACTTCTTGTTCGACCGCTTGAGGCCGGCCAGAACCGTGTCCAGTTCTTTCTCCGAGTAGGTATAGATCGTCTCGTTCGGCTTGGAACCGGGGTTCATGACGATCACGCGGTGCAGCGGAGGAACGGCAGCGAAGACGCGTCCCTCTTCGATCATCGGGCGCATGTAGCGGAAGAAGAGAGTGAGAAGCAGCGTGCGGATGTGCGCGCCGTCGACATCGGCGTCGCTCATGATGATGATCTTGCCGTAGCGGGCCTGGGAGATGTCGAAACTGCGACCGGAGCCGGCTCCGATCACCTGGATGATCGACGCACATTCGGCGTTCGACAGCATGTCTGAGACCGAGGCCTTCTGCACATTGAGGATCTTGCCACGGATCGGCAGCAGCGCCTGGTACTCGCTGTCTCGCGCCAGTTTCGCCGTGCCGAGCGCAGAGTCACCCTCGACGATCATGAGTTCGCTGTTCGCAACGTCGTTCGAGCGACAGTCGACGAGCTTGGCTGGCAGGCTCGAGCTCTCGAGCGCGTTCTTTCGACGCTGGGTCTCTTTGTGCGCGCGTGCGGAGATGCGCGACTTCATTTCGGAGACGATCTTGTCGAGAACGAGAGCTGTCTGCGCCTTGTCGTCCCGCTTCGGTGACGCGAAACGCTCGGCCATCGCTTTCGCGACGACCCCGGCGACGATGTTGCGCACTCCGGGTGTGCCGAGGATCTCTTTTGTCTGGCCTTCGAACTGCGGCTCCGGAAGCCGCACGGTGAGCACCGCGGTCAGCCCGGCGAGGATGTCGTCCTTGTCGAGCTTGTCATTGCCTACCTTCAGGCGGCGGGCGTTGAGTTCGACCTGCGCACGAAGGAACTTCATCAGCCCGGCTTCGAAACCGGCCTGGTGCGTTCCGCCCTTCGGAGTGGCGATGATGTTGACGAAGCTGCGGAACACGGTCTCGTAGCCGGTTCCCCAGCGCAGGGCGATGTCGACCTCGACATCGCGGGTGAGCTCGGTGGGAACCATGGCGCCGGTCGGCTGCAGCACCGGCACCGTTTCGAGGAATGTGCCCGACCCCTGCAGGCGCCAGGTGTCGGTGATCGGAGCATCCGTCGACAGGAAGTCGGCGAACTCCGAGATGCCGCCGGCGAACCGGAACTGCTCGTGAGTAACTTCTTCGCCGCGTTTGTCCGTGATGTCGATGCCGAGGCCGGGAACCAGGAATGCCGTCTGGCGAGCCCGACTGAACAACTCTTCGGTCTGGAAGCTCGCGCCCCGGGTGAATATCTGCGGGTCTGCCCAGTAACGGATGCGGGTACCGGTCACTCCCTTCGCCACCTTGCCGACGATGCGCAGTTCGCTGTTCGAGACGAACGGCGTGAAGGGTGAGTCGGGGCTGGCTTCGCCGGAGTCAGCGAAGATGCCGGGCTCGCCGCGGTGGAAGGACATCGCCCAGGTCTTGCCGTCGCGGTCGACCTCGACATCGAGTCGCGCGGACAGGGCGTTGACGACCGAGGCACCGACGCCGTGGAGTCCACCGGAGGCTGCGTAGGAACCGCCGCCGAATTTTCCGCCGGCATGGAGCTTGGTGAAGACGACCTCGACACCGCTGAGGCCGGTCTTCGGTTCGATGTCGACCGGGATCCCGCGTGCGCGGTCCCTGACCTCGACCGAGCCATCCGCGTGCAGGGTCACGCTGATGTCTTCGCCGCTGCCGCCGAGCGCCTCGTCTACTGAGTTGTCGATGATCTCCCAGAGGCAGTGCATGAGACCGCGGGAGTCGGTGGAGCCAATGTACATTCCGGGGCGCTTGCGAACGGCTTCGAGGCCTTCGAGCACCGAGAGATGGCGGGCCGAGTAGTCAGAACTCGCCAAGGGAGCCTCCAGTAGTGCGGTAAACGATGCGCGATGAACGATCGGGCGGGAAATCAGCGGCACGAGGGCCGTCGTCAAGCCTACTTAAGCGCGGGCCACCGACACGGTCCGACACCCGAACGAGCACCGGAAGTCTGTGGTTCCTACGCGTAGAGCGAAATACCATGCAAATGTCGCACGTTAGAAACACCAGCGTGTTTATATGAGTAGACGAAATGGTTCGAACCGAAACGGGACGAATCGAAAAGTGCGCGACCAGGCCCGAAGGAGCTAAACATGTCACAGATCACCACTGACGCCGCCACCGAGCTTGGATCCCCTTACGAACTCTCGGCACTCGACCGTTGCGACAGCTGCGGTGCCCAGGCCTACGTCCGCGTGACGATGGCCAGCGGAGAGCTCTTCTTCTGCGCCCACCACGGTGCGAAGTTCAAGGAGAAGCTGTCTGCGACGGCTCTCAACTGGCACGACGAGTCAGCCAAGCTGCTCGAAGACCAGCGCGCCTAGTCCCCGAGTCTTCTTACCGAAAGCCGCCGGCCACCCGGCGGCTTTCGTCGTTAACCCCGCCCGCAGGTTGAGCTTGTCGATACCACCGCCGCAGGTTGGCCCTGTCAAAACCACCGCCGCTGGTTGGCCCTGTCGAAACCACCGCCGCTAGTTGGCCCTGTCGAAACCTATGCCGCTGGTTGAGCTTGTCGAAACCTCCGCCGCTGGTTGAGCTTGTCGAAACCTATGCCGCTGGTTGAGCCTGTCGAAACCTATGCCGCTGGTTGAGCCTGTCGAAACCACCCACGACAAGCCCCAGCAACACTCAGGGCCTCGACAAGCTCGACCAGCAGCCGGTGCGAAACCACCGCCGCGGGTAGAGCCTGTCGAAACCTCCCACTACAAGCCCCAGCAGCACCCAGGGCCTCGACAAGCTCGACCAGCAGCCCCTGCGAAACCCCGCCGCGGGTTGAGCTTGTCGAAACCACCCACGACAAGCCCCAGCAACACCCAGGGCCTCGACAAGCTCGACCAGCAGCCGGTGCGAAACTACCCCCGCTGGTTGAGCCTGTCGAAACCACCCAGACAAGCCACAGCACAGCAGCACCCGGGGCCTCGACAAGCTCGACCAGCAGCTCGTGCGAAACCACCGCCGCGGGTTGAGCCTGCCTATACCTAGGCCGCTGGTTGAGCTTGTCGAAACCACCCACAAAAGGCCCCAGCAGCACCCAGGGCCTCGACAAGCTCGACCAGCAGCCCGTGCGAAACCACCGCCGCTGGTGGAGCCTGCCTATACCTAGGCCGCTGGTTGAGCTTGTCGAAACCACCCACAAAAGGCCACAGCAGCACCCAGGGCCTCGACAAGCTCGACCAGCAGCCCGTGCGAGGCCGCCGGAGTTAGTCGTCTTCGGGCTTAGGTTTGGCCGTACGACTGAGGGCAGGTAGATCTTCGAAACGACCCTCGATGAGGGCTATCCGTTTCGCGCGGCTCCATCCCTGTACTTGTTTTTCTGCGGCGTAGGCATCCTCAATCCGCGCGAAGTAAGCGGAGTAGACGAGTCTCACGGGGAGACGCCGGGAGGTGTATCCCTCGACGAGCCCGTTTTGGTGGTGGTACAACCGGGCCTCCAGATTCCTGGTGCTGCCGGTATAGAAACTGTCGTCGCTGCACTGCAATATGTACATGTAAGGCATAGGGCGATTGTGGTTGCCCACGAGTCGCTCTGCAGGTCGGGAGGGCGAGGCCGTGGATAGCGCGAGCGCCGCGGGCATGGTGGGTAGCTAGTGCGGGCGGGTCTCGACAAGCTCGACCAGCGGGTTCTGTCGAGGCAACAGCGGGTCTCGACAGGCTCGACCAGCGGGTTCTGTCAAAGCGACAGGAGGTCTCGACAGGCTCGACCAGCGGGTTTTGTCGAGGCAACAGCGGGTCTCGACAGGCTCGACCAGCGGGTTCTATCGAGGCAACAGCGGGTCTCGACACGCTCGACCGGGCTAGTGGGAGGTGGGCTGCTCGAATGGATGCCAGCGACGGGCGTCACGGAAGTCCTGCAGCCGCGCGTCGTACGCGGCCAGGGCGAGCTTCTCGTGGGCGAGCACCGGCTCGGTGTCCGGATCGAGCCGCGCGAGCAGCCCCCGCGTGAAATGCGGGTTAGCGATGAGCAGCGGACCCAGCAGCGACGTCCCGATGAAGTTATTGCGCCGCACACCCTCGACAGCAGTCGTCGTGTTGCGTCCGATGCCGCGATCGGCGGTGAGAAAACCGGCGATCGAATCGCCGCCGGTGACCATGGAGAACTGCGACTTGTATCCGACCACCGGGTTATCCGCCCCGGCTTCGGGCACTGTGCCCATCACCTTGCCGTTGTAGCGGCCGAACATCGCGACGGTCGATTCGATGTCGAACACGCCGACGCCGGCGACGTCGTACTTCATCTCATCGTTGCGGATGCGCGTACCGAGCACTTCGACAGCGTTGTGCGTGAACAGGAACGATGTTCCCGCCTCGATGAGCGCTTCGATGCGGTCGCGATGCGGCCGCAGATGGTCGATCGCCTTGAGCTGGCTGTTCTCGGTCATGGCGCCGAGGTACACGAGGTCGACTGGTTCGCTCGAAAAGGCCGGGGTGTCGGTGAGTCCGGTACGCACTACCCGGGCATCGGGACGGCATTGCAGGAGGTAGTCGACATTCGCGTTGTCACCGTGCAGATTCGCGATCTCGGGAAACAGCAACTCGATCGTCAGGGCGCGGCTCACGACACGACCCGCGCTCGATCTTCGAGCCGCGCTCGCAGGCGTTCCTGCACGACTGTGCCGGTACTCACCGCGTTGTGCACGCTGTGCAGGTTGAACACGTCATCGACGTCGCCCAGGTCGATACGATCGGCTGCTGCCGTCTCAGACTCTATGGTCACAATCCGTTCCGGGTCGACGCCGGCGATCGCCAGGCGCAGGGCGTGGTCGTGGCGCCGCACTCCCCCGACGACGATCTGCTCGATCGACTCGTCGGCCAGGTACTCGTAGTCGGCGTCGTAAATCCACGCAGTGTTCTCGACATCGGTCACTCGCTCGGAGACCTCGTCGACTGTCAACACGACGGCCTTGCGACCGAGGAACGACGCGACGTGCTCGAAGGATCGCGAGCAGGCGACACCGACCAGACCCTTCGTCAACAGCCGCACGAGCTTCACGTCGCCGATCGTCTCGACCGCAGACCGCGTAGTCGGCGGTTGGATGTGGTCGAGTACGTCGATGATCCGGTCGCGCGGCACGTTCAGCTGGTCGAGCACCGCGGCAACCGCGATCTCGTTGTAGATGTTGACCACGTTCGCATTGATGAGGTGGGCTTCACGAGTTTCACCGTCGAGCTCGAGGGTGACCCGACCGGCAGCCGCGTCCACGTTGTGGGCGCGGTAGGCGGCCTCGGGCGAGCGGAAGCCGCAGGACGGGCAGTGCACGCGACCGATGTGGTTGTAGCGCCAGTAGTCCCAGTCGAGGGTGTGGTCGCACACCGGGCAGATTCCGACATCGACGGCCGCGCCGGTCGGCCGGTCCGAGTCCGACGGCAGCCGGTCGACGGCGAAGAACGTGCGCGGATTCGTGTCGGCTCCGAGCGATGAAGCGATCAGGTCATCCGCATTGAGGACGAGCCTGGTGCTCGCGGGCAGCGCCGACGAGATGATCCAGGCGATGTAGTCCGGGTGAGCGTTGCGCTTGATCGAGTCGCGGGTGAGGTTCATGCAGACGAGCAGGTCGGGTGCGAGACCGGGCAGGATCAGGCGCGCCGACCGTTCGTCCATCTCTACGACGGCGACATCCGTGCGTGGTTTCCCGGTCCAGGAAACCGCGTCGAGCAGCAGCGACGTCACGCCAGCAGCGATATTGGACCCGTTGCGATTGCTCGTGACCTTCAGCCCCTGGGCTTCGAGCGCGTCAGTCAGAAGGTTCGAGACCGTCGTCTTGCCGTTCGTACCGGTGACGGCGATCACCCGGGACGGATGCCGCAGAGCGCCGATGATTCCCGGATGCAGCCTGCGGGCGATCAAGCCCGGAGTGTGGGTACCCGCTCGCCCGAGCGCACGAATAGCGAGCCCGGCGAGCTTGGCAACCCAGATCGTGAGTAGCACGCGCACGATGCGCGGTTACTCGAGGTAGTCGCGCAGTGACTGCGACCGCGAGGGGTGGCGCAGCTTTGCCATGGTCTTCGACTCGATCTGGCGGATGCGCTCACGCGTCACACCGAACGTGTCACCGATCTGGTCGAGGGTTTTTGGCATTCCGTCGCCCAGCCCGAAACGCATCCGGATCACACCGGCTTCGCGTTCGGAGAGCGAGTCGAGCAGGGACTCGAGCTGCTTCTGCAGCATCGTGAACCCGACGGCGTCTGCGGGAACGACGGCCTCGGTGTCCTCGATGAGGTCACCGAACTCGCTGTCCCCGTCTTCACCGAGCGGCGTGTGCAGCGAAATCGGCTCGCGGCCGTACTTCTGCACTTCGACGACCTTCTCGGGGGTCATGTCGAGCTCGCGGCTCAGCTCTTCTGGCGTAGGTTCGCGGCCGAGGTCCTGCAGCATCTGGCGCTGGACACGGGCGAGCTTGTTGATGACCTCGACCATGTGAACCGGGATACGGATGGTGCGGGCCTGGTCGGCCATGGCACGCGTGATCGCCTGGCGGATCCACCACGTCGCGTAGGTCGAGAACTTGAAGCCCTTGGTGTAGTCGAACTTCTCGACCGCACGGATGAGGCCGAGGTTGCCCTCCTGGATGAGGTCGAGGAACTGCATTCCGCGGCCGGTGTAGCGCTTGGCCAGCGAGACGACGAGGCGGAGGTTGGCACCGAGCAGGTGGCTCTTCGCCCGGGCGCCGTCCTTGGCGACCCAGAGCAGTTCGCGACCGGCCTGCGACTTCTTCTCTGCTTCGCTCATCTGCGACAGCTTGTCCTCGGCGAACAGGCCGGCCTCGATACGCATCGCGAGTTCGACTTCCTCAGCAGCGTTGAGGAGTGCGACCTTACCGATCTGCTTGAGGTAGTCCTTGACCGGGTCGGCGGTAGCGCCGGTGATGGCCGACGAGTAGACGGGTACGTCATCCTCGTCGTCGACGACAGTCAGCACGAGGGCACCGCTGGGCAGCACCTCGTCCTTTACGGCCTTCTTGCCGTCTTCGGAGTCGTCGGCCTCAGCACCTTCGACTACCTCTACGGCGTCGTCCTTAGTGTCGTCGGTGTCGATGACTACTACTTCGACGTCTTCTTCGTCGATCTCTTCGTCATCGTCGCCAGCCTTGGCGCGCTTGGCCGGCGCCTTCGCCTTCGCAGGCGCCTTTGCCTTGGCTGCAGCAGCAGTCGTGGTCTTCTTCGCGGCACGCTTCACGGGCGCCTTCGGTGCTTCCGGGTCTACGCTGACCTCGTCGACATCGGTGGGCTCTGCGAGAGTTGCGGCCTTAGTTCGGGTTGCCATTAGAACTCCTTCCAGGGGTTTTCGGGCAGTACTAAGACCCATGTCAAGTCCGTTCCATGCTCAGGCAGCACCTATGAGGCGTTTTCTGGGCGAGAACTCGGGGACTAGACCGGGTCTTGCTCTAATTATTGCACGAATTCTGAGCGTAGAACGCCAGTTCCCCAGTAGGATGCTTGGCCCTCCGTCAGCGACGGCGGTTTCTCCACACTCGCACTAATGAAACCCACAAAGGGGCCACTCGTATTCCCTCGTCTTCGTGAAGACGACGGCGGGTATGGTGCCGCGCGCGAACGAGGAAGACCACCCCGGTGCCGACGACCACGAACTGCACAAGGAACGCGACCCGGAACGCGTCGAGTGAGTAGAGCTGCGCCGCAACACCCGATCCACCATTGGCATGGTCGATGGCGTCGAGGATGACGCCGATGAAGAACATCATCACGAAACTCGCGAGGAAGCCGCCGACGTTCACCACGCCGTTGGCCGACCCGAGGCTGCGCGCGGGATTGAATGTCCGGGCGAAGTCGAACCCGATCATCGAACCGGGTCCGCCGATTCCGAGCATGACGATGAGCACGATGACGACCCAGACCGGCGGATGCCCGGGCCACAGCAGAACCGCGGCCCAGGCGACGCCCATTGCCGCCACGATCCCGAGCACGATGTTGCTGCGGCGGTAGGGGTACCGCACGGTCAGGATTCCGAGCAGGGGCCCGGTCACCATCGCCGTTGCGACGATCAGGGTCAGCAGCAGTGCGGAGGTCGCGGGCCCGTACCCGAGCGCGACCGACAGGAACGGGAACCCCCAGAGCAGGCTGAACACCGTACCCGACGACTGCGTAGTGAAGTGCGACCAGAAACCCAGCTGCGTTCCCGGGCGCGACAGTGATTCGCGCAACCGGTGCAGTGCTTCGCGCAGTCCCACCGGCGCGGGTTTCGCTTCGGGATCCGGCCCGTTGTTGAGGAAGATCACCACGAGCACAAAAGCGAGCAGCGAGAACGACGCGGCTGCGACGAACGCGGTGTTCCAGCCGAGGTTGTGCAGCACGAACGACAATGGGATGGCAGAAAGCACCTGGCCGAGCTGGCCGATCGTCCCCATCGTCTGCGAGAGGATCGGCACAATCCGCCCGCTGAACCACGCGACGATGAGCCGCGAGACCGAGATGAAGGTGAGTGCGTCGCCCGCGCCCACCAGCATCCGTCCGATGATGGCGACGGTGATGTTCGGCGCAAACGCGAAGACGAGCTGGCCGACAGTCATGAGAGCTGCGCCGCTCGCGATGAGGATGCGCGGACCGAAACGGTCGAGCAGGACACCGGTCGGGATCTGCAAGGCGGCGTAGACGATGAGCTGCACGACCGCGAGGGCCGACAGCAGCGCTGCCTGGATCTCGAATCGCTCGGTCGCATCGATGCCGGCGACGCCGAGCGAGGTGCGTTGCGTGACCGCTGCCAGGTAGGCGAATACCCCGACAGCGACTACCAGCCACGCCCGACGAGAATTCACCTATACAACCTACGCCTGTCTAACAGCCACTCCCGCCATCGGTTCGGCGGTTACCGCTCAGCGCTTGGGGTCGTCGTCGTTGCGACGGATGGCGAGGAAGTTCTCGAGTTCGGCGGCGATGTCGTCCGCGCTCGGCAGCTCCCCATCGATGTCGGTCAGGGGCGAACGCAGCGGGTTGTCGAGCATGTAGCTGTCGTGGCGCTCTTCGAGCGTGCCGACGAGCTTCGCCAGTTCGTGGTTATTGTCTACCTGGCCGTCGATCTTCGCGATGAAGTCGCGACCCTCTTCCCGCAGCTGGTCGGTGGGGAAGATCAGCCCGGTTGCGGCGCTGACGCTCTCCAGGGCCGATACTGCTGCCGCGGGGTACTCGGTGTCTGCGAGGTAGTGCGGAATAAGCAGCACGAACCCGGTGATCGGGTGGCCGATCTCCTGGAGGCGGTACTCCACGAGGTGCAGCGCGTTCGCGGGCACCTGCGTGTGCGGCTTCCAGATGGACATCGCGTCGATGAGCTCGGTGCGGTTTCCGCTGACGGTGACTCCGATCGGCCGCGTGTGCGGGACCGGCATGGGGATCGCATGGACCCAAGTTGTCGTCTTGACCTGGTACTTGTCGACGAGCTGGAGCACGGCAGCGGTGAAACGCTCCCACTGGAAGTCCGGCTCGTACCCGGTGAGCAGCAGGAACTGCTGGCCGAGTTCGTCGGTAGCCAGGTAGAGGTTGAGCTTTGCGGGTGCGTAGTTGCTCAGGTGGTCCTGGTCGAAGTAGATAGTGGGACGCCGGGCGCGGTAATCGAGAAGAGCGTCGCTGTCGAACTGGGCGACGATCCGGGTGTCGAGAGTGTCGAGAAGGTATTCACTGAACTGGGTCACGGCCGATCCGGCATCTGCGAAACCGGTGAGACCGGCCACAAGGTGAAGCCCGGACGGTACGTCAGTAACGTCAAGGGAAAGGTCGTAGAGTCCAGCCGGGTCGCGCATCCTTCAACTCTAATCGCGCCCCTGTCGACGCATCCGGGTAAACCGGCCAACGGCTAATGCCGAGAGCGAACAGGATTCGGGAATACCCGGCACCCCGCGCGAAACCGCCCGGTTCGCGTCGGTACGCTGGGGGCATGACTACGCCAGCACTGACCGTTTCTGCCGAACCCGTCCTGACCATTCCCGCCGACGTGCTGGTGGTGGGTGTGCGCAAGACGGACGACGGCCCTGTACTGGTCACCGACGAGCCCTCGATCCTCGCCCTGGCAGACTCCCTCAGCGCAATCGGCGTCACCGGCGCACAGGATGAAGTACGCCGACTACCGCTCTCCGGGGCCGCTGCCCGAAGCCTCGCCCTCGTCGGTCTCGGCTCCGGAACCGTCGGCGCAATCGAACTGCGGTACGCCGCTGGAACCGCCACCCGCCAGCTCGCCGGGGTCGATCGCATCGCGATTTCGCTTCCGGCCGGGTCGGATGCCGAACTCACGGCAATTCTTGAGGGAGCGGCAATCGGTGCGTACTCGTACGTCGCCTACCGGGCCGATTCGCTCGCCGCAGCAAAACTGCCGGCCTCCGCCATCGTGGTTGCGAGCACGCTTCCGGGCGACACCGCGATCGCCCGCGCAGCCGCCACGGCGACCGCACTCACCACAGTGCGCGACCTGGTGAACGCGCCGCCGTCCGACCTCTATCCCGAGACTTTCGCCGCGGCTGCGGTCGACCTGGCGAGAGACCTGCCCGTCGACGTGACCGTACTCGCGCACGACGAGCTCGTTGCTGGCGGCTTCGGCGGCATCCTCGGTGTCGGTGCGGGTTCGTCGCGCGGACCGCGCCTGGTGAAGGTCAGCTACTCCCCCGAGGGGGCAAGCAAGCACCTCGCGTTTGTCGGCAAGGGAATCACTTTCGACTCGGGCGGGCTGTCGCTCAAGCCCGCCGGATCTATGGTCGGCATGAAGTACGACATGACCGGTGCCGCCACCGCGCTGGCCACTGTGCTCGCAGCATCCGCACTCGGTCTTCCGGTCCGCCTGACCGCGTGGCTCTGCATTGCAGAGAACATGCCGTCCGGAACTGCGGGGCGCCCGAATGACGTTCTGCGGATCCGCGGCGGCAAGACGGTCGAGAACCTCAACACGGATGCCGAAGGACGCCTGGTGCTCGCCGACGGCCTTGTCGCCGCGAGTGAAGAGAACCCCGACGCGATCATCGACATCGCCACCCTTACCGGTGCCGCCCGAGTCGCCCTCGGCGATCGCATCGTCGGCACCATGGGAGACGGCCCCCTCGTCGCGCAGGTCATCGCTGCCGGTGAGGCTGTCGGTGAGCCGTACTGGCACATGCCGCTTCCCGCCGACCTGCGCCCACTTCTCAATTCGTCTATCGCCGACATCGCCAATGTGAAGCCCGGCAACACGGCCGCGGGAATGCTGCTCGCGGGCGTCTTCCTCAAGGAATTCATCGGCTCCACTGGCGAGGGCGCCGACAAGCGCACCATCCCGTGGGTGCACCTCGACATCGCCGGGCCAGCAAACCACGAAGGTGCGGGATACGGTTATACCGGCAAGGGTCCGACGGGAGTAACCGTGCGGACACTTCTCGCTGTGGCTGAGGAGTTTTCGGCTGCGTAGTAAAGTCGTTGTGGCGAGTTCCACTTGCCGCTTACGGCCGCGTGCACATCTCTAGCGCGAGCCGTTCACAAATCCTGATACATCAAGGGAGTTGCTGGGTGTCGGAACACAATTTTGACCTTGTCATCCTCGGTGGCGGAAGTGGTGGCTACGCTGCCGCCCTTCGCGCAAGCCAGCTGGGACTGACCGTCGGACTGATCGAGAAGAACAAGCTCGGCGGCACCTGCCTCCACGTCGGTTGCATTCCGACCAAGGCGCTGCTCCACTCTGCCGAGGTCGCGGATGTAACCCGCGAGTCGGCCAAGTACGGCGTCACTTCGACGTTCGGCGGCATCGACATCAACGCTGTCACCGCGTACCGCGAAGGCATCGTCGCGAGCAAGTACAAGGGACTCCAGGGCCTGATCAAGGCGCGCGGCATCACCGTCATCGAGGGAACCGGCAAGCTCGTCTCCCCCACGACCGTCCAGGTCGGCGAAGACACCGTCACCGGAAAGAACGTCATCCTGGCAACGGGCTCCTACTCCCGCTCGCTTCCCGGCCTCGAACTGGGCGGTCGTGTGATCACGTCCGAGCAGGCTCTCGAGCTCGACTTCGTTCCGAAAAAGGTCGCCGTGCTCGGTGGTGGCGTCATCGGCGTCGAATTCTCGAGCGTCTGGAAGTCGTGGGGCACTGACGTGCACATCATCGAAGCGCTCCCGCACCTCGTCCCGAACGAAGACGAAGCGATCAGCAAGCAATTCGAGCGCGCTTACCGCAAGCGTGGAATCGAGTTCACCCTCGGTGTCCGCTTCCAGAGCGTCACCCAGAACGACCAGGGCGTCGTCGTCACCCTCGAGAACGGTGCGACTATCGAAGCCGACCTGCTGCTCGTCGCAGTCGGTCGTGGCCCGTCGACCGCGAACCTCGGCTTCGAGGAAGTCGGCATCACGATCGACCGCGGCTTCGTCATCACCGATGAGCGCCTCGCCACCAACGTTCCCGGCGTCTACGCCGTCGGCGACATCGTTCCCGGCCTGCAGCTCGCACACCGTGGTTTCCAGCAGGGAATCTTCGTTGCAGAAGAGATCGCTGGCCTGAAGCCGATCATCGTGGAAGACGTCAACATCCCCAAGGTCACCTACAGCGACCCCGAGGTAGCCTCGGTCGGCCTCTCGCAGGCCAAGGCGATCGAGAAGTACGGCGAAGACAAGATCACCGCCTACGACTACAACCTCGCCGGCAACGGAAAGAGCCACATCATCGGCACCTCCGGCTCTGTCAAGGTCGTCCGCGTCAACGATGGACCCGTCATCGGAGTGCACATGATCGGCGCCCGCGTCGGTGAGCTCATCGGTGAAGCTCAGCTCGCCGTCAACTGGGAGGCATACCCCGAAGACATCGCGCCACTCGTGCATGCCCACCCCACGCAGAACGAAGCACTCGGCGAAGCCTTCCTGGCGCTCGCCGGCAAGCCTCTCCACGCGATGTAACCGTTTCACTTGGCGTCGATACCCCGGCGCAGAACTAAGCTATTGATTCAAGAGCATTACAAAGGAGCATCACTGATGAGCGAATCCGTCAACCTTCCAGCACTCGGTGAGAGTGTCACCGAGGGTACGGTCACCCGCTGGTTGAAGAACGTGGGAGACCGCGTCGAAGTAGACGAGCCACTGCTCGAAGTGTCGACCGACAAGGTAGACACCGAGATCCCCTCGCCCATCGCCGGCGTTATCGAAGCCATCCTCGTAGCCGAGGACGAGACCGTCGAGGTCGGTACTCCCCTCGTGACCATCGGATCCGGCGAGACCGCAGCTCCGGAGGCCCCGGCCCCCGAAGCGCAGGCCGCACCCGAGGAACAAGCCGCTCCGGCGGAGGCAGCACCGGCGGAAGCCCCTGCAGCGCCCGCCGCCGAGGCCGCTCCCGAGCCTGTCGCAGAGGCGCCAGCCGCTCCGGCTCCCGAGGCATCGGAAGCTGCAGTTGCCGCGTCCCCGACTCTCGAGGCGCCGTCCACCGAAGCACCGGTTCCCGCGTCCGAGGCCACCCCGGCCCCGGAAGCAGCACCTGCTCCGGAAGCTGCACCTGCCCCGGAAGCTGCGCCCGCCGCTGAAGCAGCTCCCGCTCCCGAGGCAGCAGCTCCTGCCGCCGAGGCCCCCGCCGCTCCCGCTCCTGCCGCCGAAGCCCCCGCCGCACCGGCTCCTGCCGCCGAAGCCCCCGCCGCTCCCGCTCCTGCCGCCGAAGCCCCCGCCGCACCGGCTCCGGCCGAGGAAAGCGCACCCGACGCCAACGCTGGCTACGTCACCCCGATCGTGCGCAAACTCGCACACGAAAAGGGAATCGACCTCTCGACCCTCACCGGTACCGGTGTCGGCGGACGCATCCGCAAGCAGGATGTCCTCGACGCCGCCGAGCCGGCAGTTGTCGAAGCGCCGGCGGAGGTCGCCACCCCGGCAGCCCCCGCGGTATTGGAGACATCGCCGCTTCGTGGAACCACGGTTCCGATGTCGCGTCTTCGGAAGGTCGTCGCAGAGCGCGCCGTCATCTCGATGCAGACGTCGGCACAGCTCACCTCCGTGGTCGAGGTCGATGTGACCCGCGTCGCAGCGTTCCGCGACTCGGTGAAGAACGACTTCCACCAGAAGGCCGGCGTGAAGCTCTCCTTCCTGCCGTTCTTCGCACTTGCTGCAGCTGAGGCACTGCGCGCGTTCCCGATCATCAACTCGACGGTCGCCGGTG
>Ga0247729_10000484_pt1 | contig 16527 bp, 14 predicted proteins | sample UWRJL133311R2_FD_180958 | JGI IMG/M metagenome (GOLD analysis project Ga0247729, IMG submission 180958) | Plant litter microbial communities from Arlington Agricultural Research Station in Wisconsin, United States - UWRJ-L133-311R-2 | ecosystem: Environmental > Terrestrial > Plant litter >... | reverse complement strand
CTGGCCCGGATTGTCGCCCGGTAAGCCTTCTTTGGCGCCAGATTCGAGCGCGGCTCGGCTGGCTACCTCCGATTATCGCACGCATTCCCAGTAACGTGCGATTCGACGCGTGCCATAATCCGAGGGTGCCAGAGACCCAGCCGACCACGCGCCCGATCGCCCTCGCAGTTTTCCTGATCGTGGCCGGCGTCATCGGCTGGCTCGCGGCCTTCGTTCTCACCATCGAGAAGTTCAAGACGCTGACGAACCCGGAGGAGGCGCTCAGCTGCGACTTCAGCGTGCTGGTGCAGTGCGGCAAGAACCTCGAGTCGTGGCAGGGGTCGCTGTTCGGCTTCCCCAACCCGATCATCGGGCTCGCGGCCTGGATCGCGCCCGTCGTGGTGGGGGTCGCGCTGCTCTCCGGCGCCCGCTTCGCCCGCTGGTTCTGGGTGCTGTTCAACCTCGGCGCGGTCGCGGCGCTCGCCTTCGTGGTCTGGCTGATCAGCCAGAGCATCTTCGTGCTCGGCACCCTCTGCCCCTGGTGCATGGTCACCTGGTCGGTCACCATCCCGCTGTTCTGGGCGCTCACGCTCTACAACCTCAAGTCCGGCACCATCCCGCTCCCCGACGGCGGCCGCCGCGTCTCCGCCGCCCTCTACGGCTGGCTCCCGGCCATCACGGTGGGCAGCTACCTGGTGGTGGCCGTCATCGCGCAGCTGCAGCTCGACGTGATCGGGAACGTGCTCTAGAGCCTCCCTGCCCACTCCCAGCTCGCGCATAGCGAACGGGAGCATCCTGTGCTGGGCGCGACTGGGCGCCGGCGAGAGGAATCGATGAGCAGCACCGGAGACATCGGCAAGAAGGCACGACGCGAGCACGCGCGGGAGATCGCCCGGCAGGAGCGCGAGGCGGCCAAGCGCCGGAAGAAGCGCAACCGGCTCTTCCTGCAGGGGGGCATCGTCGCCGCCGTGCTGGCGGTCGTGGCTGTCATCGTGGTCGTGGTCGCATCGTCGACGTCGGTCTCGTCCGTCAGCCCCAAGAACATGGCGAGCGACGGCATCCTCTTCACCGGCGACGGGAGCACCGTCGCCCCCGTGGAGACCGAGGCGCTCGAGCCCGGTGCCGACCCGGTGGCAACAGACACCACCGCCACGGACGCCGCCGTCAGCATCGTCACCTACATCGACTACGCCTGCCCGATCTGCCAGAGCTTCGAGGCCGCCAACGCCGAGCAGATCACCGGATGGGTCGCCCAGGGCGCCGCCACCCTCGAGATCCACCCGATCTCGATCCTCGACCGGGTGTCGCTCGGCACCAAGTACTCCTCGCGCGCCGCGAACGCCGCGGTCTGCGTCGCCAACTACGAGCCCGACCAGTACATGGCGGTGAACGACGCGCTCTTCGCGGGGCAGCCCGAGGAGAACACCAGCGGACTCGACACCGCGGCCCTGAAGAAACTGGTGGCGGATGCGGGCGCCGACAGTGACGAGGTCGCCTCCTGCATCGGCGACAAGACCTTCGCCGACTGGGTCAGCACCGCCACGGACCGCGTGACCGACGGCGAGCTGGCGAGCGACACCGTCACCGAGTTCGTCGGAACGCCGACGGTTCTCGTCAACGGCGAGCTCTACCAGGGCTCGATCACCGACGCGGAGGCCTTCGCGGCCTTCGTGGCCGAGGTCGCCGCGGCGTAGGCCACGGCGAGAACGACGAAGCCCCGCACGGGAATCCGTGCGGGGCTTCGTCGTTGCCGAGGGGTTAGAACCAGAGGGCGAGCTCGCGCTGCGCCGACTCGACCGAGTCGCTGCCGTGCACGAGGTTCTGCTGCACCTTGAGGCCCCAGTCGCGCCCGAGGTCGCCGCGGATGGTTCCGGGGGCGGCGGAGGTGGGGTTGGTGGCGCCGGCGAGCGAGCGGAAGCCCTCGATCACCGAGTTGCCGGCGACGCGGATCGCGACGATGGGGCCGCTCTCCATGAACTCGACCAGCGGCAGGTAGAAGGGCTTGCCCTCGTGCTCCGCGTAGTGCGCGGCGAGCAGCTCGCGGCTGGCCTCCACGAACTTGATGTCGACGAGCTGGTAGCCCTTCGCCTCGATGCGGCGCAGGATCTCGCCGGTCAGGTTGCGGGCGACGCCATCCGGCTTGACGAGTACGAGTGTTTCTTCGACGCTCATGAGTCTTCTCCTGTGTTGGGGGTGGGGTTGTTGGCCGCGTATGCGGCCTTCTGACGGTCGATGCTGCGGCCCTTGACGAAACAGTAGATCCAGATCGCCAGGAAGCACGCCGCGATGAAGTACATGAGGGGGATGAGGAGGCCGGTCGCGAGCAGCGCCGCCTGCAGTGCCCACCCGATCCAGACGCCCCACGGGTACATGAGCAGACGCCCGGCGACGAGCAGCGCGACGATCAGCGCGGCCCCTCCCCCGAAGGCGATGGGCGCGTCGACCGCGCGCAGTCCGAAGGCGGTGAGCGTCACGAAGAACACCAGGACCGCCTCGAGCCCGAGAACGATCGAGAGCAGCATCTCCGTGACGGAGCGCTGCCGACGCGGCCGGCGCGCAGGTCCGGCGGGCGCGGTGGTCACCGCTTCCACTTCCCGAGCACCCCGAGGCGGATCGCGTCGCCCACGAGCGTGATCGACCCGGTGACCAGCACGGCGCGCTTGTCGCTCTCGCCCGCCCAGTCGCGCGCGGCCTCGAGGGCGGTCTCCGGCGACTCGTCGACGTAGACCTCCTCGGTGTGCTCGCGCACGATGTACGCGAGGTCGTCCGCGTCGATCGCGCGGTCCGATTCCGACTGGGTCACGTAGAAGCGGGTCGCGATGGGGGCGAGCGCCGCGACGATGCCGTCGGCGTCCTTGTCCTCCAGCACGCCGATGACCACGGCGACCTCGTCGAAGGTGAAGTAGCTCCCGATCGCCGACGCCAGAGCGGATGCGCCGTGCGGGTTGTGCGCCGCGTCCACGAGAACGGTCGGCTCGGTCCCGACGATCTGCAGTCGTCCGGGCGAGGTGGCCTCGGCGAGTCCCTCGGCGAGCACGTCGGCGACGAGCGGAGTCGAGCCGCCGCCCAGGAAGGACTCGACCGCGGCGATCGCGAGCGTGGCGTTCTGCGCCTGGTGGTCGCCGAACATCGGCAGGAAGAGGTCGGGGTAGCTGGCCGCGAGTCCCTTGACCGAGATCACCTGGCCGCCGACCGCGACGGTCGTCGACTCGAGGGCGAAGGCGTCGCCCTGTACCGAGAGGGTGGACTCGCTGAGCTCGGCGGCCCTCGTCAACTCGGCCAGCGCATCCGCTGTCTGGATCGCGGACACGACGTTGGCCACCGGCTTGATGATGCCCGACTTGGTGCGGGCGATCTCGGCGACCGTGCTGCCGAGGCGCTGGGTGTGGTCCAGGGCGATCGGCGTGAAGACGGCGACCTGGCCGTCGGCGACGTTGGTGGAGTCCCACTCGCCGCCCATACCGACCTCGATGACCGCCACGTCGACGGGGGCGTCGGCGAAGCTCGCGAAGGCGAGCACGGTGAGCGCCTCGAAGAAGGTGAGCTCCGCCTCGCCGGCCGAAGCCAGCTCGGCGTCGATCAGCAGCAGGTAGGGGCGGATGTCCGCCCAGTTCTCCACGAGGGCGCGGTTGGTGATGGGCGAGCCGTCGATGACGATCCGCTCGTTCACGCGGGTGAGGTGCGGGCTGGTGAGCAGACCGGTCTTCAACCCGTAGGCGCGCAGGATGCTCTCGGTGATGCGGCTCGTCGAGGTCTTGCCGTTTGTGCCGGCGATGTGGATCACCGGGTAGGCGCGGTGCGGGTCGCCGAGCAGCTCGACGGCGCGACGGGTGGGCTCGAGGCGCGGCTGCGGGTTGCCCTCGCCGATGCGCGCGAGCAGCTCGGCGTAGACCTCGTCCGCGCCGCTCTGGTACTCGTTGTCGTCGAAGTCGTAGCCGGAGTCGTCGTCGAGGTTGTCGCCCTCGTTGCCGTCCTTCATGAAGTGCGGGACGAGCGAGCTCTCGCCCTCGTCCTCCACCTCGGAGTCGGTCCCGTCGAAGTCGGGGCGGTCCTCCTCGGGGATCTCGTCGTCGTATCCCTGGTAGTCGTTGTCGCCGGGGTTGTCGTTCTTAGACATCTACGGATGCCGCCTTCCAGAGGTCGATGACCACTACGCCGCTGTTCGCGTACTGGCCGGGTGTGAGAACCGTGCGCTGCGCTCCGACCGGGGAGTCGGTGGCGGCCTCGGTGGCGGGGTCGGCGCTGAGCGAGAGCACCAGCTCGGTGGCGAGGGTGTCCGCGGCGATGGTGGCCTCGTGGGTGGTGACCGCCGCGATGTCGTCTGCCGAGTCGCCGCGGATGGTCATGGAGATGCGGTCGCTCACGTCGAGACCGGCCGCCTTGCGGGTGTCCTGCACCGCGCGGATGAGGTCGCGGGCGAGGCCCTCCGCCTCCAGCTCGGCCGTGGTCTCGGTGTCGAGGATCACGAAGCCGCCGTCGGCGAGGAACGCGATGGCGCCCGTCTCGTCGGCCGACTGCAGCTCGAGCTCGAACTCGCCGGGGAGCAGCTCGACGCCGCCCACCACGACGGTCTCGCCGGTCTGCTGCCAGTCGCCCTCGCGGCTCGCCTTGATCACGGCCTGCACCTGCTTGCCGATGCGCGGGCCCGCGGCGCGCGAGTTCACGGTGAGCTTCTGCGAGATGCCGAAGCGGGCGAAGCTGTCCTCTTCGAGGGCGCTGAAGACAACGTCCTTCACGTTGAGCTCCTGCAGCAGGATGCCGCCGAACTCGCCGAGGGCGGCCCCGTCGTCGCTCACGATGGTGAGCTTCGCGAGCGGCAGGCGCACGCGCAGGCTCTTCGCCTTGCGCAGCGACAGGCCGGCGCTCGCGATCGCGCGCACGCGGTCCATCACGGTGACGAGGGCGTCGTCCTGCGTGAAAGCGGATGCGTCGGGCCAGTCCTCGAGGTGCACGCTGCGGCCGTTCGTGAGCCCCCGCCAGATCTCGTCGCCGACGAGCGGGATGAGGGGCGCGGCGACCCGGGTCAGGGTCTCCAGCACGGTGTACAGGGTGTCGAAGGCCTCCGCGTCGCCGACCCAGAAGCGGTCGCGGCTGCGGCGCACGTACCAGTTCGTGAGCACGTCGGCGAAGTCGCGCAGGCGCAGGGCGGCGGTGGGGCTGTCGAGCGCCTCGAGCTCGTCGGTGACGTCGACGATCAGCTGCCGGGTCTTGGCCAGCAGGTAGCGGTCGAGCACGTTCGTGGAGTCGGTGCGCCAGGTGGCCTCGTAGTCGGAGGCGTTGGCATAGAGCGTGAAGAAGTAGTACGTGCTCCACAGCGGGAGCAGGAACTGCCGGGTGCTCTCGCGGATGGCCTCCTCGGTGACGATGAGGTTGCCGCCGCGGATGACGGACGACGACATCAGGAACCAGCGCATCGCATCCGCTCCGTCGCGGTCGAAGACCTCGGACACGTCGGGGTAGTTGCGCAGGCTCTTCGACATCTTCTGGCCGTCGGAGCCGAGCACGATGCCGTGGCTGATCACGTTCTTGAACGCGGGGCGGTCGAAGAGCGCGGTCGAGAGCGTGTGCAGCGTGTAGAACCAGCCGCGGGTCTGCCCGATGTACTCGACGATGAAGTCGGCGGGGTTGTGGGCCTCGAAGAACTCCTGGTTCTCGAAGGGGTAGTGCACCTGGGCGAAGGGCATCGAACCGGAGTCGAACCAGACGTCGAGCACGTCCTCGATGCGGCGCATCGTGGAGCGGCCGGTGGGGTCGTCGGGGTTCGGGCGGGTCAGCTCGTCGATGAAGGGACGGTGCAGGTCGGGCTCGCCGTCCGCGTTCAGCGGGAGGCGGCCGAAGTCGGCCTGGAGCTCGGCGAGCGAGCCGTACACGTCGATGCGCGGGTACTCGGGGTCGTCGCTCTTCCAGATCGGGATGGGGCTGCCCCAGTAGCGGTTGCGGGAGATCGACCAGTCGCGGGCGTTGCCGATCCACTTGCCGAACTGGCCGTCCTTGACGTTGTCGGGCACCCAGTTGATCTCCTGGTTGAGCTCGCCCATGCGGTCGCGGAACTGCGGCACGCGCACGAACCAGCTCGAGACCGCCTTGTAGATCAGCGGGTTGCGGCAGCGCCAGCAGTGCGGGTAGCTGTGCTCGTAGCTGGCGACGCGCACAAGGCGCCCCTCGGCGCGCAGCAGCTGCGTGAGCGGCTTGTTGGCGTCGAAGACCTGCAGGCCGGCGACCGGCTCGATGGTGGAGAGGAACTTGCCCCCGTCGTCGACGGAGATGATCACCGGGATTCCGGCGGCGGCGCAGACCAGCTGGTCGTCCTCGCCGTAGGCCGGGGCCTGGTGCACGATGCCCGTTCCCTCGCCCGTGGCGACATAGTCGGCCACCAGGATCTGCCAGGCGTTCTGCGTGCCGTACTCCTCCTCATCCGCATAGAAGTCCCAGAGGCGGTCGTACTTGACACCCTCGAGATCGGCGCCGAGAACGGTGCGGCTGACCGCGGCGACCGCGTCGGCGGGCGTGGCGTAGCCGAGGTCCTTGGCGTAGGCGGCGACGGTGTCCGCCGCGAGCAGGTACTCGGCGACGCCCTCGGCGGCTCCGTCTCCGGCGCCGAGCGGACCGCTGGGGAGCACGGCGTAGTCGATCGCCGGTCCGACGGCCAGCGCGAGGTTGGTGGGCAGGGTCCACGGGGTGGTCGTCCAGGCGAGGGCGCGCACCGCGGTGAGGCCGAGCGCCTCCGCCTTCGCGCCGACCAGCGGGAAGGTGACGGTGACGGTCTGGTCCTGGCGCATCTTGTAGACGTCGTCGTCCATGCGCAGCTCGTGGTTCGACAGCGGCGTCTCGTCGTGCCAGCAGTAGGGCAGCACGCGGAAGCCCTCGTAGGCGAGGTTCTTGGTGTGCAGCTGCTTGAAGGCCCAGATGACGCTCTCCATGAAGGAGATGTCGAGCGTCTTGTAGTCGTTCTCGAAGTCGACCCAGCGCGCCTGGCGGGTGACGTACTGCTCCCACTCCCCCGTGTAGCGCAGCACGGACTCGCGGGCCTTCGCGTTGAAGGCCGCGATGCCCATGTCCTCGATCTGGTGCTTCTCGGTGATGCCGAGCTGCCGCATCGCCTCGAGCTCGGCGGGGAGTCCGTGGGTGTCCCAGCCGAAGCGGCGGTGCACCTGCTTGCCGCGCATCGTCTGGAAGCGCGGGAAGAGGTCCTTGGCGTAGCCGGTGAGCAGGTGGCCGTAGTGCGGCAGGCCGTTGGCGAAGGGCGGGCCGTCGTAGAAGACCCACTCGTCAGCGCCCTCGCGGTTCTCGACGGAGGCGAGGAAGGTCTTGTCGGTCGCCCAGTAGGCGAGCATGCCCTCTTCGATCGAGGGGAAGTTCGGCGAGGCCGGAACGCCGACGGCGTCCGTGTTGCGGGGGTAGGGCATCTCTCTCCAGATCGGTCTGTCATCTGCTGAGGACGCCACCCGTCTGCACGGATCGCGCGGTACCACCCCGCTTGCCCCTCTCGGGACCACTCGTTCTTTGGCTGTGACGGGCCAGACCCGGTCGGTTCTACTTCGGGCCCTGCGACCCGTTCTTCCGACGACTCCCCGGTGATGGCCGGATCAATGCCTGTGCGCCCATCCTACCGGCGAATCGTGCTCGCCGCCGAGGCCCGGGAGGCCGAGGTGAGAGGGCAATGAGAACTCTCTCATGCACTGTTCGCCGCCCGCGGATCGCGCAACACTGGATTATGCGCAAAGCAATCGTCGCCTCCGCCGCCACGGCAGCCATGAGCGCCGTCGTCATCGCGTCGCTCACCGCCGGCGCGATCGCCATCGTCTCCACGAGCACTCCGAACGAGCACAGCGCCGAGGCCCGGGGTATCGACCCCATCGAGGTCACCCCGACCCCCGCCGAGACCGTCGCCGAGCCGGCGCCGCCCGCCCCCGAGCAGCCGCAGGTCGAGCAGCCGCAGGTCGTCGAGCCGCCGGCGCCCGTGCCGGTCGTCGCCCCGGCGCCCGCACCCGACACCGCACCCGCGCCCGCGCCCGTCCCGGCTACGCGCACCTCGCCCGTCACCCGGGCGCCGTCCGCTCCGGCGCCGGCCCCCGCTCCCGCGCCTGCACCCGCACCCGCTCCGGCGCCCGCCCCGGCCCCGGCTCCCGCTCCCGCTCCCGCGAAGCCGGTGGTCGTCGCCCCACAGCCGCCGCACAACGTGGGCGACGACGACTGGCACGGGCCCAAAGACGGACACGGCAACTGGGACGACGACGGGAACGACGGCCACCACGGCGGGGGCGGCGGCGACTGGGACAAGGGCGGCTGGAAGGACGGCCGCCACGGCGGCTGACGCCACGGTCGACTACCTGAGCCGGTAGCCCATGCCGCGCACCGTCTCGATGCGCTCGGCCCCGAACTTGGCGCGCAGGTAGCGCACGTACACGTCGACCACGTTCGAGCCGGGGTCGAAGTCGAGTCCCCACACCTGGCTCAGCAGGTGCTCGCGGCTGAGCACCTCGTCGGGGTGGCTGAGGAACTCCTCGGCGAGGGCGAACTCGCGCGCCGACAGGTCGACCACGGAACCGCTCACGGTGGCCCGGCGCGTGAGCGCGTCGAGCGTCAGGTCGCCGCGGCTGAGGGTCGTCGCGGTCTGCGCGGTGGCGTCGCGCAGCCGCAGCCGCACCCGTGCCAGCAGCTCGTCGAAGCGGAACGGTTTCGGCATGTAGTCGTTCGCCCCGCCCTCCAGCCCCGCCACGGTGTCCTCCACCGAGGTGCGCGCCGTGAGCATGATCACGGGCAGCTGCTGGTTCTGTGAGCGGATGCGCCGGAGGACCTCGAACCCGTCGATCCCGCGCAGGCCGACGTCGAGCAGCACCAGGTCGTGTCTGCCCGCCCTCGCCATCTCGAGTGCGCCGTCTCCGTCCGCCACCACCGTGGTGCTGTAGCCGGCCGCGCGCAGCCCCTTCTCGATGAAGAGGGAGATGCGGTCCTCGTCCTCGGCGATCAGAATGTTGTTCACGAGTGCGGAGTCCCTACGCTTTCCAGTGTCAGTTCGTCGCCGCCGTCGGCGCCGCCCCCGTCGTCATCGGCCGCGAGGTTCTCGATGGGGATGACGATGCCGAATCGCGAGCCCTCGCTCGACGACTGCAGGCTCACCCGCCCGCCGTGGGCGGTGGCGATCGCCTGCACGATAGGCAGGCCGAGGCCGGAGCCGCGGATCCCCCGGCCGGTGTCGGCACGCCCGAAGCGCTCGAAGATGCGCTCTTCGGATCCCGGGGGGATCCCGCTGCCGCGGTCGGCCACCCAGAACTCGACCTCCTTCTCCCTGCCCGTGCTGCCGAGGGTGATGCGCGAGCCGTGCGGCGAGTACTTCGCGGCGTTGTCCACCAGCTGCAGCCAGGCCTGGGTGATGCGTCTCACGTCGAGCGGGGCGCTCACCTGCACGGCGGACTCCAGCACCCACTCGTGTCCGGGGATGCCGCTCGCCTTCGCGAACACCTCCTCGGTGAGGTCGCCCACGTCCGTGGCCGTGAGGGTCAGCGACATGCGCTGCGAGTCGGTGAGCGACTCGATGTCGTCCACCAGCCGGGCCATCCTGTCGAGTTCGTCGATCGCGAGCATGCGGGTCGCCTCCACGTCGTCCACGTCCTCCGGGTCGAGCAGCTCGAGGTGTCCACGCACGATGGTGATCGGGGTCGCCAGTTCGTGGCGCACGTCGTCGAGCAGTTGGCGCTGGCTCGTCATCGCGCCGTCGAGTCGGTCGAGCATGCCGTTCACCGTCTCGGTGAGCGAGGATATGTCGTCCCGCCCGACCACGGGTATCCGCTCGCCCCGGTCGCTCGCGGTGATCCGTGAGGCGGCGACGCGCAGGCGGCGCAGCGGCCGCAGCAGCCTGCCGGCCACGTACCAGCCGACCAGCCCGATCGCGACGAGCGTGCAGGCCGCCACCAGCGCGTAGGTGGTGAAGGCGTCGCGCAGTTCGCCGAGTTCCGCGTCGACGTCGACGGCCGCCACGTAGACCGCGGGGTACTTGTCGCCGTCGACGGCGATCGGGGTGGCGATGTAGCGCACGGTGGTTCCCGAGGTGTCCGCGGTGCCGATCTGCACGTCGCCGTCGGCGGTCTCGGCCACCACGCGCGCCACGAAGGCGGGGTCGTCCTCGAGGTGGAAGTCGATCGTGACGCCGGGGACCATGGTGGCTTGCCCGCCCACGATGCCGAGCGCGCTCTCGTTGCGCCCCGGGATGACGCGGGAGAGCACCGCCTCGAGCGCCTCGTCGGTGGAGGCGAAGGTGACCTCGTCGGGCGGGGTCTCCTCGGCGTCGGGGATGGAGACCGGGCCGGTGCTGATCGAGTCGGACTCGCCGGTGACCACGTATCGGGCCGATTCGACGTGCGAGGTCAGCATCTCGTCGATGCCGCCGAGGATGCGGTCGCGCTGCACCAGGAAGGCGGTCGCGCCCGCCACCACCATGCCGATGAACGCCACGAGCAGGATGGAGGCGAGGATGCGCGAGCGCACCGACCAGCGGGGTTTGTGAGCCCAGCGCCGTCCATTGGCAGTCATCGGATCAGTATGGCCGCGGCCCCGGGCGCGCACTACCGTCTAGACACGCCATGAGAGCACTCTCACACCGGCCCGTGCGCCCCGCTATTCGGAGGCGGCGCGCTCGACGAGACCGTTGAGGAGGGCGGCCGCGGTCGTCGCGTCTCCCACGGTGACCACCAAGGTGCGGCCGGAGCGCCGCTGCACCTCGAGCGCCTCGCCCGAGCGCAGGATCACACCCGTGCGTCGACCGGGGCCGCCCCGCAGACCCCATCCGCCGTACTGCGCGATCGCCGCGACCTCCACGACCCGGGCCTCGACGACGTCGCGGGTGGGCACCGAGAAGCGCGGCAGGCCGAGCACCGAGCTCACTCGCAGGCCGGCGCCGGTGAGGCGCACGCGCCACCAGAACGACGCGGTGAGCACGAGCAGCATGAGCGCCGCGGTGGCGAGCAGCCAGACCAGGCCCGAGGAGGACCCGCCGGAGGTGGCGACCCCCGCGATCGAGATCGCGTAGAGCACCACGACTCCGCCGCCGACTCCCCAGCCGACCGCCGCGCGGATGCCGGTGGACCGGGTGAAGAGCACCCGCTCGTCGGCGGCGAGCTCCATCGTGGGCGGGGCGTCGGGATCCTCGAGCGCCGTCGGCCGGGCGCGGGGCGCGAGGAGGGCGGCGGGAACGCCCAGCACGACGGCCGCGCCCACCCCGGCGAGCATCCAGGGGTTGATCGAGGGCGCGTCCTGCGCGTTCTCGAGGCCGCGCTGCAGGGCGACGGACGCCGTGGTGCCGACGGTGAGCAGTGCGGCGAAGCCCACACTGACACCGGTGAGCAGCCGCGGTCGGGCGCCGTTGTCGGCGAACAGCGCGGAGGCCGAGAGGACGACCGCGAAGCCGGGCACGACGAGGCCGGGGATCACGAGCAGTTCCCAGATCGAGCCGAAGCCGTCGGGCTCACCGCCGCCGTTCCAGTGGATCGCGAGCGGTTCCGGCAGCTGCGGGATCCAGGAGACCACAAGCGCCACTCCGACCGCGGCGATCACGACGGGCAGCACACCCGCCAGCCAGATGATGCGCCGGCGTTCGGACGCGGTGAAGTTCGATGCGGCCATCAGTAGGCCTCTCTGATCAGGGCCGCGAGGGCGGCGGGCGACAGGTTCAGGCGCTTCGCGACGGCGACCAGCGCGGGCAGCGCGCCGGCGAAGTCGGCGTACTCGTGGGCCCGGTCGGTGACCACGGCTCCGCGACCGCGGCGCAGGTCGACGAGTCCCTCGTCGCGCAGCAGCTGGTAGGCGCGCAACACGGTGTGCACGTTGATCTCGAGGGAGGCGGCGAGGTCGCGCGCGGACGGCAGCCGCTCCCCCGGAGTCAGCGCGCCCCGCAGCACCTCGCCGCGCACGGCGGCGGCGAGCTGCTCGAACAGCGGCACGGGCGACCCGGGATCCACACGAATGAGCATGACTCCACTCTAATTGTTCTAGTTGCGCTATAACAAGCGCCCGCCGCCCCTGCCCCGCCCTTCGGAAATTCAGGACGTGCGACCGCAGTCCGGCCCGACGCGCCGCTCGGGTTCGCGCCCCGGCATCCGTTGTCCTGAATTTCCGAAGGGGAGGGGCATTATTGGGGGATGGCAAAGATCTCGTTCACCGTTGTGCTCGCCTTCTTCGCCAACCTGGTGGTGGCCCTCGGCAAGACGATCGCGGCGGCACTCACCGGCTCCGCGTCGGTGACCGCGGAGGCCGCGCACTCCTGGGCGGATGTCGGCAACGAGATATTCCTGCTCGTCGCTGACCGCAGGGGGTCCGGTCGGGCCGACAAGCGGCATCCGCTCGGCCACGGCCGCGAGGCGTACTTCTGGTCGACGATCGCGGCCTTCGGACTCTTCATCGCCGGCGCCGGCGTCTCGATCACGCACGGCGTGCAGGGGCTGCTCGACCCCGAGCCCGCCTCCGACTACTGGATCGCCTACCTCGTGCTCGGCGGGTCGGTGCTGCTCGAGGGGGCGTCGTTCACGCAGGCGTTCCGCCAGTCGCGGGCCGGCGCGAAGGAGCGCGGGATCTCGACCCTGCGCTACGTGCTCGACAGCTCGAACCCCACGCTGCGCGCCGTGTTCGCCGAGGACGCCGCCGCGCTGGTCGGCCTCGCCATCGCCTTCGCCGGGGTCTTCCTGCACGAGATCACCGGCTCCCCCGTGTACGACTCGATCGGGTCGATCCTGGTGGGCGTGCTGCTCGGCGTCGTCGCCCTCGTGCTCATCGACCGCAACCGCCGCTTCCTCGTCGGGCAGGGCGCGAGCGACGCGATGAACCGCACGGTGATCGACCTGATGCTCGCCCACGACGTGGTCGAGCGGGTCACCTACATTCACCTCGAGTACGTGGGGCCGGAGCGCGTGTTCCTCGTCGCCGCCGTCGACCTGCGCGGCGACGAGACCGAGACCCACGTCGCGGTGGCCCTGCGCCGCCTCGAGCGGGAGCTCGAGGAGAACGAGCACGTCGAAGAGGCGATCCTCACGCTCTCCACCCCGGAGGACGTCTCGCTCTAGAGCGGGCGGCGCTGGACCCTAGGCCGCGAAGCGGTCGGTGGCCTCGATCAGCGCCGACAGGATGCCGGGCTCGTCGAAGGAGTGCCCGGCGTCGGGCACCATCACGAACTCGACCTCGGGCAGGGCGTTGAAGAGGTCCCAGGCGGTGACCGGTGGGGTGCAGATGTCGTAGCGGCCCTGCACGATCACCGTCGGGATGCCCGCGAGCAGGGGCGCGTTCGCGATCAGCTGCCCCTCGGCCATCCACCCCCGGTTCACGAAGTAGTGGTTCTCGATGCGCGCGAACGCGAGCGCGAAGTGCGGGTCGGTGAAGGTGTCGACGAGCTGCGGGTTCGGCAGCAGGGTGATGGCGCTCGACTCCCAGGTGGACCAGGCGACGGCGGCCGGCAGGTGCACCGCGGGATCGGGGTCGTTGAGCAGCCGGTGGTACGCGGCGATGTAGCCGTCGCCGTCGCCGGGGGCCACCTGCGCGGCGTACTGCTCCCACACCTCGGGGAAGATCGACCCGGCCGGCCCCTCGTAGAACCACTCGAGCTCGCTCTGGCGCAGCGTGAAGATGCCGCGCAGCACGAGCTCGGTCACCCGGCCGGGATGCGTCTGCGCGTAGGCGAGGGCGAGGGTGGAGCCCCAGGATCCGCCGAAGACCTGCCAGGCCTCGATGCCGAGCTCCTCGCGCAACACCTCGAGGTCGGCCACGAGGTGCCAGGTGGTGTTCACGGCGAAGTCGTAGTGCGGGTCGCTCGCGTGCGGGCGGCTCTTGCCCGCTCCGCGCTGGTCGAAGAGGATGATGCGGTACTTCTCCGGGTCGAATGCGCGGCGGTGCCGCGGCCCGGTCTCGCCGCCCGGCCCGCCGTGCAGGAAGACGACCGGCTTGCCCTGCGGGTTGCCCGAGGCCTCCCAGTAGATGGACTGTCCGTCGCCGACCGGGAGCATCCCGGTCTCGTAGGGCTCGATCTCGGGATAGTAGCTGCGCATCCGCCCAGCCTAGAGGGCGGCTCAGTAGGTGTTGCCGCGCGCCACCGACTCGAGCGCCGCGGTGATGCCCGGCAAGATCACGTCGATGCTCTCCGCGACGTAGCCGCTGAGCGGCGAGCGCCCGATCCCCGCGCGGGCCCAGGTGATCCAGGCGGCGGAGACCGCGCCGGCGAGGGAGTTCGCCGCGGTGCGCACCAGCAGGTCGTCGCGGTGGCGCGCGCTGCGCTCCGCGAGGAAGGACGCGTAGACGCGTGCCTGTTCTGCGACGCGGGTGAGTCCCGACGCGACGATCTCGTCTGCCGCACCCATGACATCCGCCTGGGTGAGGGCGAGCGGCACCCGCTGCTCGTCGAAGTCGCCGGCGACCTCGAGCACGACCGCGCGCAGCGACGCCAGCGATCCGCTGCTGGCGGCCTCGGCGCATCGGCTGCTCAGCGAGTCGAGGGCGCGGTCGACCTCGAACCACAGGAGGTCGCTCTTGGCGCCGAAGTAGTTGAAGAAGGTGGCGCGGCTCACGCCCGCCCGGGTGGTGATCTGGTCGATCGTGGTCTTCGCGTAGGTGTTCTCGATGAACAGCTCGGCCGCGGCGTCCTCGATGAGATGGCGGGACGAGACCTTGGGTCGCCCGACTCCCGTTGCCTGCACGTTCACTCCCGCCGTGATTCAATAGTGTACTGAGTCTAATAATCTTCGTCCCGCTCGATCCCAGCCCGAGAAAGAACGTCGTGAACCGCACTTTACCCTCCCTCCTTGCCGCCGCGTCTGTGATTCTGCTCGCCAGCGGATGCGCCGCGCCGGTCGCCGAGAACAGCGAGCCCGTGACAGGCGGCACGCTGGTGTACGCCAGCGGCGACGCGGAGCCCACCTGCCTCGACCCGCACGTGGGCGGCAACTACCCGCAGGCGCTGGTCTCCTCGCAGTACCTCGAGTCGCTCGTCTCCAAGAACGACGACGGCGAGATCATCCCGTGGCTGGCGAGCGAGTGGGAGGAGTCCGACGACGGCCTCAGCTGGACCTTCACGCTCCAAGACGACGTGACCTTCACCGACGGCACCCCGCTCACCTCGGAGGCCGTCGCCGCGAACATCGCCCACCTCAAGAACCCGGAGACGGGGTCGTCGACCGGCTACCTGGCGCTCGCGAAGGTCGCCAGCGTCGAGGAGGTCGACGAGCTCACCGCGCGCGTCGTGATGAGCGAGCCCGACAGCGCGCTGCTCGACTCGCTGAGCCAGCCCTGGCTCGCGATCGAGTCGCCGCGGGCCCTGGAGCGGAGCGAGGGGGAGAACTGCGAGTCCCCCGTGGGCACCGGACCCTTCGTCGTGGCCGAGTGGGAGCGCCAGTCGTCGATCACGCTGGAGCGCAACGACGACTACAGCTCGCCGCCCGCCGACGCCGCCCACGAGGGCGCTGCCTACCTCGACGCGATCGAGTGGCGCTTCCTGCCGGACTCCGCCTCGCGCTATGCCGCCCTGCAGGCCGGCACCGTGGACCTGATCGACAACGTGCAGCCCGACACCATCGTCGCGGCCGAGACCGCCGACGGCATCTCGGAGTTCAACGCCCCGCGTCCGGGTGCTTCGAACCGCATCGAGCTCAACTCCAGCAAGGCCCCCTTCGACGACGTGCGCGTGCGTGAGGCCTTCATCCGCTCGGCCAACGTCGACGACGCGGTGACCAGCCTCTTCTTCGGCACCGCCCCGCGCTCGTACTCGGCGCTCGCGAGCGTGGAGAAGGACGCATACTCCGACCCGGACCTCTTCGGCTACGACCAGGACGCGGCCGCCGACCTGCTCGACGCGGCCGGCTGGACGGAGAAGGACTCCGAGGGCTACCGCGTCAAGGACGGCGTCACCCTCGAGATCGACTTCCCGGTGAGCACCAACCAGTCGATCCCGGCCGAGCAGTCGCTCTACGAGCAGCTGCAGTCCACGGCGAAGGAGGCGGGCTTCAAGGTGAACCTCGAGCCGCTCGACCTCTCCAGCTGGTACACCGTGCTCGGCGACAACGACTACAACCTGGTGAGCGCCCCGTACACGAAGGCGGGCCCCGACGTGCTGCGCATCCTGTTCCACAGCGACGGCACCGTGCCCGCGCCGAGCGGCTACTTCGCCAACCACTCCCAGGTGAAAGACCCGCAACTGGACGCGCTGCTCGATGAGGCCGCCGCGTCGAGCGACGCCGACGAGCGCGCCGACCTCTACCAGCAGGCGCAGAAGATCGTGCTCGACGGGTACTTCATCCTGCCGCTGTTCGACCAGCAGAACCACTACCTGCTCCGCGACGACGTGAAGGGACTCCGGGCTCTGCCGAGCGTATCGACGCCGGCGCTCTACGACACATGGCTGGATCGCTGAGCGTCGACCTCGTCGGCGCCCCGGCGCGCAGCGGTGCTCGCGGGCGGCTGATCCGCTGGGCGCTGCTGCGCGCGGGCGGCGTGCTGTTCGTGCTCTGGGCGGTGGCCACCGTCACCTTCTTCGCCCTGCAGCTGATCCCGGGCGACCCGGCGGAGGCGATCCTCGGC
>Ga0247729_10000483_pt1 | contig 16529 bp, 15 predicted proteins | sample UWRJL133311R2_FD_180958 | JGI IMG/M metagenome (GOLD analysis project Ga0247729, IMG submission 180958) | Plant litter microbial communities from Arlington Agricultural Research Station in Wisconsin, United States - UWRJ-L133-311R-2 | ecosystem: Environmental > Terrestrial > Plant litter >... | reverse complement strand
GCTGGCGACCTCACACTCGACGGGGTTCTCGAGGCGGAGGTTGACGCGCGCGCGGCAGCTGACCGGCTTATTTCGGCGCGGTAGAACGGGCGCGCTCGCGGGCATAAGGAACGGTCAGGCTCCGCACAGTCGGCTCGGAGTTACGCCGCTGTAACCTGTGCTCGTGGAAACTGTCCTGCTCTATGTGCTCGGCATCCTGATTGTGGTTGTCGGCATCGCCGTTTCCATCGGGTTGCACGAGGTCGGTCACCTGGTCCCCGCCAAGCTGTTTGGCGTGCGGGTCGGGCAATACATGATCGGTTTCGGCCCGACCCTGTTCTCGCGCAAGTTTGGCGAAACGGAGTACGGGTTCAAGGCCATCCCCATGGGCGGCTACATCTCGATGGCGGGTATGTACCCGCCGGCCAAGGGCGGGGGAGCGGCTCGCGAAGCGAGTACCGGGTTCTTCCAGACGCTCGTCCAGGACGCCCGCAGCGCCTCTGCCGACACCGTTCTGGTCGGCCAGGAGCACCGCACGTTCTACCAGCTTCCAGTCTGGAAGCGCGTCATCATCATGCTCGGCGGACCGCTGATGAACCTCCTCATCGGGATCGTGCTGTACGGCGTTGTGCTGTGCGGCTTTGGCATCGCGGTATCGAGCACCACGGTTGGATCCGTCTCCGCCTGCGTGATTCCGTCCGGCAGCTCCCAGACCGAGTGCGCCGCCGGCGACGCCGAAGCGCCGGGAGCCGCCGCAGGGCTCAAGCCCGGGGACAAACTCATCAGCCTCGGCGGAACAGCGATCACCTCGTGGGATCAGGCCACCTCGATCATCCGCGACAGCGCGAGCACCCCGCTCGAGGTTGTTGTGATGCGGGATGGGAAAGACACCACGCTGACGGCGACGCCGCTCCTGACCGAGCGCTACCGCTACGACTCGAACGGCACCGTCATCAACGGCGCAGACGGCAAGCCCGTTGTCGACGAGGTCGGATTCCTCGGCATCGGACCCGCCTCGGAGATCCAGCAGCAGCCCCTTACCGCCGTGCTTCCCGCCGTGGGCGACAACGTGGGCAACGTGGTGCACCTCATCATCAACCTGCCCCAGCGTCTGGTGGGCATTGTCAACGCGGCCTTTGGTACGGAAGCCCGCGATCCGAACGGCCCGATCAGTGTTGTTGGGGTCGGCCGTCTTGCCGGCGAGATCACCAGCCTCGACTCGGTGCCCGTGGCCGAGAGGGCCGCAGCGCTCGTTCAGCTCGTGGCATCCCTCAACATCGCCCTTTTTGTTTTCAACCTCATCCCCCTGATGCCGCTCGATGGCGGGCACGTCGCGGGAGCCCTGTGGGAGGGCATTCGTCGGTTCTTCGCGAAGGTGTTCCGCCGCAAGGACCCGGGTCCCGTCGACACCGCCAAGATCATCCCGCTCACCCTGGTCGTGGTCATCCTGCTCGGAAGTATGAGCGCGCTGCTGGTGTACGCCGACATCGTCAAGCCCATCACGATCCAGTAGTTTGCGGAGCTGGCCGCGCGACACGAAGTGTTCACCGTCCGCTCACGGGGCGCACGGAGCGCGCTCCCAGCGCGGCGGGGGTATCCAGACGTAAGATCAACCCTGTGCCTGCTATAAATCTCGGAATGCCGAAAGTCCCCGAAGTTCTCGCCCCTCGACGCAAGTCGCGGCAGATCAAGGTCGGCAAGGTTCTTGTGGGCGGTAACGCCCAGGTCAGCGTGCAGTCCATGTGCACAACACCAACCACCAACATCAACGCCACCCTGCAGCAGATTGCAGAGCTGACGGCGTCTGGATGCGACATTGTGCGAGTCGCCGTGCCCAGCAGGGATGACGCGGAAGCGCTCCCCATCATCGCGAAGAAGTCGCAGATCCCGGTGATCGCCGACATCCACTTCCAGCCCAACTACGTGTACGCCGCCATCGACGCGGGCTGCGGTGCCGTCCGGGTGAACCCGGGCAACATTCGCAAGTTCGACGACCAGGTCGGCAAGATCGCCGCAGCGGCCAAGGCTGCCGGCGTCTCCATCCGCATCGGCGTCAACGCCGGGTCGCTCGAGCCGAGCATCATGCAGAAGTACGGCAAGGCCACCGCGGAGGCCCTCGTCGAGAGCGCCGTCTGGGAAGCGCAGCTGTTCGAAGAGCACGACTTCCACGACTTCAAGATCTCGGTCAAGCACAACGACCCCATCGTGATGGTGAAGGCGTACCGCCTGCTCGCCGAGCGCGGTGACTGGCCCCTGCACCTCGGTGTCACCGAGGCCGGACCCGAGTTCCAGGGCACGATTAAGAGCGCAACGGCGTTTGGCATCCTACTGTCGGAGGGCATCGGCGACACCATCCGTGTCTCGCTCTCCGCGCCGCCCGCCCAGGAGGTCAAGGTCGGTCTGCAGATTCTGCAGTCGCTCAACCTGCGCGAGCGCAAGCTCGAGATTGTCTCCTGCCCGAGCTGTGGACGCGCCCAGGTGGACGTCTACAAGCTGGCCAACGACGTCACCGACGGGCTCGAGGGCATGACCGTGCCGCTCCGTGTCGCCGTGATGGGCTGCGTAGTCAACGGACCGGGCGAGGCCCGTGAGGCCGACCTTGGAGTTGCCAGCGGTAACGGCAAGGGTCAGATCTTCGTCAAGGGTGAGGTCATCAAGACCGTTCCCGAGGCACTGATCGTTGCGACCCTGATCGAAGAGGCCAAGCGCCTCGCGGCCGAGATGCCCCCCGGGGAGATCGGCTCGCCGCTCGTCACAACGTCTTAGGCGCGGCATCCGCTCACCAACAGCGGTGAGCAGCATTACAACGGCTCCCAGCCACTTCTGCAGAAGTGCTGGGAGTTCGTTCATGGTGGCCTCGCTAGGATTGAGCGCGTGCCAACACGCCTCTCACACCTTTTTGTCCGTACCCTCCGCGAAGACCCGGTTGACGCCGAGGTAGCAAGCCACCGCCTTCTGGTGCGCGCTGGCTACATCCGCCGCCAGGCGCCCGGTATCTACGCCTGGCTGCCGATCGGCCTGCGGGTCAAGCGCAAGATCGAGGCCATCATCCGCGAGGAGATGGAAGCGGCCGGTGCCCAGGAGGTTCACTTCCCGGGGCTGCTGCCGCGCGAGCCGTACGAGATCACCGGTCGCTGGGAAGAGTACGGCGACAACCTGTTCCGCCTGACGGACCGCAAGGGTGCTGATTACCTGCTCGCGCCCACGCACGAAGAGGTCTTCACGCTTCTGGTGAAGGACCTGTATTCGTCGTACAAGGACCTGCCGCTGTCGATCTACCAGATCCAGGACAAGTACCGCGATGAGGCACGCTCACGCGGCGGGCTGCTGCGCGGGCGTGAGTTCACGATGAAGGACGCCTACTCGTTCGACTACACCGACGCGGGGCTCGACCTCAGCTATCAGGCGCAGCGCGACGCCTACGAGCGGATCTTCAGCCGCCTCGGCCTCGAGTACGTCATTGTCAAGGCCGACGCCGGCGCGATGGGCGGATCCCGCTCGGAGGAATTCCTGCACCCGACTCCCGTGGGGGAGGACACGTTCGTTCGCTCCGACGGCGGCTATGCGGCGAACGTTGAGGCGTTCGAGACCGTGGCGCCCGCGGCGCGCTCGTTCGAGGGACTGACCCCTGCCGAGGTGTTTGACACCCCGGACACCCCCACTATCGCGACGCTGGTCGACGTGGCGAATGCCAACCACCCGCGCCCGGACGGCCGCCCGTGGACGGCCGCGGACACTCTCAAAAACGTGGTCCTCGCACTCACCTCGCTCGACGGCACGCGCGAGCTGGTTGTCGTGGGGCTTCCGGGCGACCGCGGTGTCGACATGAAGCGCGCCGAGGTGGCGTTCGCACCGGCGGAGGTCGAGGCCGCAACCGAGGCAGACTTCGCCAAAAACCCGGGCCTGGTCAAGGGCTACATCGGCCCGTGGTCGGCTGACGGCCCCGTTCTCGGTGAGAAGGCTTCGACGAAGATCCGTTTCCTGCTCGACCCCCGCGTCGCCGAGGGAACCGGCTGGATCACCGGGTCGAACATCCACGGTAAGCACGTCTTCGGACTTGTCGCCGGCCGCGATTTCACCGCGGACGGTACCGCCGAGGTCGCCGAGGTTGTCGCTGGCGACCCGGCTCCCGACGGCTCCGGTCCCGTTGAGCTCGCCCGCGGTATGGAGATCGGTCACGTGTTCCAGCTCGGTCGCAAGTACGCGGAGGCGCTCGGCCTCAAAGTGCTCGATGAGAACGGCAAGCTTGTCACCGTGACAATGGGTTCCTATGGAGTCGGCGTTACCCGTGTGATGGCGGTCATCGCCGAGAGCAACAACGACGGCAAGGGTCTCATCTGGCCGCGCAACGTCGCACCGTACGACGTGCACGTTGTGGCAGCGGGCAAGGATCCCGTCATCTACGAGGTTTCTGACACGCTGATCGGCGCGCTGGAGGCCTCCGGCCTCGACGTGCTCTTCGACGACCGGCCGAAGGTCTCGCCGGGTGTCAAGTTCGGCGACGCCGAGCTGCTGGGTGTTCCGGTCATCGTGATCGTCGGCCGCAACGCAGCCGAGGGCACCGTTGAACTGTGGGACCGCCGCACCGGGGAGCGCACACCGCTGCCGATCGCCGACGTCGCCGCGGCGGTTGCCGCGCTGTGACCATGACGACTCCGCAGGGCACTCTCACTCCGGATGAGCTCGACCGCGCGCGGGGCATTCTCTCCGCGGTGAGCTCTTCCTACGGAGCGCGGGTGGTCGGCCAGGACGGGCTGCGCACCTCGCTGCTGATCGCCCTCATCACGGGTGGACACGTCCTGCTGGAGTCGGTGCCCGGGCTGGCAAAAACCACCGCGGCCAAGGCTCTCGCCGAGGCCGTGCAGGCCAGTTTCCGTCGGATCCAGTGCACCCCGGACCTGCTGCCCAGCGACATCCTCGGCACCCAGATCTATGACTACACGAAGTCGACCTTCGAGACGCAGCTCGGCCCCGTGCACGCGAACTTTGTGCTTCTTGACGAGGTCAACCGCTCGAGCGCAAAAACCCAGAGCGCGATGCTCGAGGCGATGCAGGAACGCCAGACCACGATCGGCGGCACGCTGTACCCGCTGCCGAGCCCATTCCTCGTGCTGGCGACCCAGAACCCGATCGAGCAGGAGGGCACCTACCAGCTGCCCGAAGCGCAGCTCGACCGGTTCCTGCTCAAGGAGGTGCTCGACTACCCGACCTTCGGTGAAGAACTCGAGATCATTGACCGCGTTGATTCCGGCGTCTACGAGGAAGAGCCGTCCGAGGCGGCCGCAGCGACGATCGACGATGTGCTGTTCCTGCAGAAGGCCGTTGGTGGGGTGTACCTCGACCCGTCGATCAAGAACTACATCGTGTCGGCCGTCTATGTCACGCGGCATCCGGCAACATACCTCGCCCCCGAGCTTGCCGCCTGCATCGAGTACGGCGCGAGCCCCCGGGCCAGCATCGCGTTCAGCAAGGCGGCCCGCGCACTCGCCCTGCTCGAGGGTCGCGACCACGTGATCCCCGAAGACGTCAAGCGCCTGCGCCACGTGGTGCTGCGTCACCGCATCATCCTGAACTTCGAGGCCATCGCTGATGACGTCAAGCCGGAGACGATCATCGACGCTGTATTCGCGGCGATCCCCGCTCCGTAACGTATGACGAGTCTCCTGCGCCGTGTGAAAACCGGGCTGTCGATCGCCGCCCACCGCAAGGTGCGCGGCATCCTTGACGGCGAATACACCTCGGTGTTCCACGGACGAACGATTGAGTTCGACGATCTGCGGCCCTACGTCGCCGGGGACGAGCCGCGCGACATTGACTGGAAGGCCACCGCCCGGCACGGCGCCCCGCTGGTCCGCCGGTACATCGCGTCGCGCAAACACACCGTGATGCTTGTTGTCGACACCGGCAGGAACATGGCTGCGCTGGCCGTCGACGGCGAGGTCAAACGCGATATCGCCGTGCAGGCGGCTGGCGTTGTTGGCTACCTCGCGATCCGGCACGCCGACCGCGTGGGGCTGGTGCACGGCGACGAAAGCCAGTTCTCCACCGCGGCCCCGGGCACCTCAGAGGCCCATCTCGAACGCCTGCTCCAGAAGATCAATGGCGCTACTACGCTCGACTCCGGCCGCAGCGACCTGCGGGGCCAGCTTGCGTTTGTGGCCAGGGCATTCCCGCGCCGTATGATCCTGCTTGTCGTCGCCGACGACCGCGAACTCGGGCAGGAAGAAGAACGCCTCCTGCGCCGCCTGGCTGTGCAGCACGAGATTCTCTGGCTGACCGTTGGCGATGCCGACCTCATGCGCGAAGACTGGGCGGCAGACCCCATGCACGATGTCGCGGTGGATGCCACGATGCCCGAGTTCGTCCGAGCGGACAAGGCACTCCGCGCCGAGTTCACCCGGTCGGTGGCCGAGCGGGCGGCGCGGTCGGAAGACCTGTTCCGCAGCATCGGGATCAGCAGCCAGCGGGTGTCCCGCTCCGTCGACGTCGTTCCGTCGCTGTTTCGATTGCTGAGGTTGCACCAGCATGCCCGGCGTTAGCGATTTCTTCCCGCCGACCCAGTTCAGCCCGATCTGGGCGATCCTCGGTGTGCTCCTCATTGTGGCCGTTGTTGCGTGGTTCGTTATTGTGCCCGCGCTGACACGACCCAAGCCGCAGCCGTTCCACCTGGCGCCCGCGTTCGGTCCGCCCGGGGTGCCCCTGCGCGCCCGCTATGAACACCTCATCGACGGGGTGGAGGTCGCGTACCTCCGGGGAGAGTTGTCCGTTCGTCAGTCCCACCAGCAGCTCAGCGCGATCGTTCGCGGGTTCGCCCACGAGTCCAGTGGCTACCCGGCCTCTGCCATGACCCTTACCGAGCTGCGCGAGCTCAACCTCCCCGGCCTCACAGAGGCCGTCGAGCGTTTCTACCCGGCCGAGTTTGGCATTGCGTCCGCCGGCAGTGTGGCGGAGTCGGCCGCCCAGGCCCGAGCGGTGGTGCGCGAATGGGCCTGATTTTTTGGTGGATGCCGCTGGCCTTCGCCGTCCTCATCGCCGTGGTGTTCGGTGTTCTGGCCGTGCGACGTCGCCGCAGGCCGGCACCAGCGAAGCCACAGGACTCGCTGGCCGTAGCGCACAGCGACCGCCTCACCGCGCTCCCCGCCTACCGCAGCGCCATGCGCCGGTACCGCGTCCTCCTGGCTTCCCTCCTTGTGGTGGCGATTATCGCGGTGGTGGCCAGCGTGGGTCTCGCGTCCCGGCCGTCGCGCCAGACCCTCGCGCAGCCGGAACTCAAGAACCGTGACATTGTGCTGTGCCTGGATATCTCGGGGTCGATGGTCGACTACGACACCAGGATTGTTGGGGTGTTTGCGGAACTGTCGAAGAAGTTCACGGGGGAGCGCATCTCGCTCGTCCTGTTCAACGCGTCCGCAGTGACCTACTTCCCGCTCAGCAGCGACTACGACTATGTCGGGTCGCAGCTCAAACGCCTCCAGACCGCGCTGGCCAACGAGGACGATTCCCTGCTTAACGGCACCCTGCTCGGCAACGGCTCCTCGCTCATTGGGGACGGCCTTGCCTCCTGCGCCACCCGTTTTGACACCCCGGAGTCCGACCGCTCGCGCTCGATCATCCTCGCCACCGACAATCTTCTCGCCGGCAAATCGATTTTCACGCTGCCAGAGGCCGGGCAGCTTGCCTCCGAGAAGGGCATCCGGGTATACGGCATCAACCCGGGAGATACCAAGGCCAGGGACTACCTGAGCGCGCTGTCCACGGAGTACAAAAACGTCGTCGAGTCCACCGGTGGTGGGTACTTTCCGCTGGATGACCCCTCCGCTATCCCGTCCATCGTGGATCGCATCACGGCCGAACAGGCGGCGGCGATTCCCAGCCCGCCCCAGCTGATCGACCAGGACATCCCGCAGCTCCCGCTTGGGTTGCTCATCCTGGGCGTCGCCGGCGTGTTTGTTCTCGCATGGAGGCTGCGGACATGACCCTCGACCCGATCATCTCCCTCTGGATCCTGCTCCCCGTGCTGGTCGCGCTGGCGCTCTTCGCGCTGTGGCAGCTTCGCGCCCAGCGCCGGGCGGGCGCCGCTGCGCCGCTGGTGCTGTCCTGGTGGCTGCGACTTGCGCTCGTCCCTCTGATCCTGCTGCTCGCCCTGCGTCCCAGCATCGGCGGTTCCACTGTCGGACCCTCGGCCAGCGGCGGCCTCGAGGTCTACTTCGTTGTCGATACCACCAGTTCGATGGCAGCAGAAGACGAAGAGGGCACCATCCAGGACGCCACCGCGCCCGACGGCTCCCGGCCAGCAACGCGCCTTGATGCGGTGAAGCGGGATGCCGCGGAAATCGCACGGTCGCTGGAGGGCGCCCAGTTCTCCCTTGTAACTTTTGACTCGTCCGCCGTGCAGCGTGTGCCGCTGACGAGTGACATCACCGCCCTGGACTCCGCCGTCGGAGCCATGACCCAGGAGGTCACCAACTACTCGTCCGGCAGCAGCATCGACGGAGCGCTCGAGTTGATGACGACCGTGCTCAAGTCCGCGCAAGAGCAGCACCCCGACCGCCCTCGCGTTTTGTTCTACTTCGGTGATGGTGAGCAGACGCGCGACAGCACCCCGAAGTCGTTCGCTCCGCTGAAGCCGCTGTTGACCGGCGGGGGAGTGCTGGGGTATGGCACGGAAGCGGGCGGACGCATGCGCGAGTTCGATGCTCTGGAGGAGCCCGTGGAGGGCGGGCCGACGTACATCCAGGACAGTTCGGCGAACCCTCCGGCCGACGCAATTTCTCACATTGACGAGGCGACTCTGGGCGACATTGCGGATCAACTCGGGGTGGCGTATACCCATCGCACGGCCGCCGCATCGATAGCTCCCGTTGTGGCCGGTATCGAGGTCGGCCCTGTATCGACGCCGAGCAGCCCGCCGGGTACCCCGGCGGAGCTGTACTGGATATTCGCGATCCCCATCGCGCTCGTCCTCCTCCGGGAAGTGCTTGTTATCCTTGCGGCACTTAGAAAGATCCGACCGGCAAAGGGTGGTGTGAAATGACGGTGACAACGCAACGTCCACTCACCACCCCCAGCCCGCCGCCGACCGGTCCTCCCGTTCTCCCGCCTGACATCACAGCGGTCAACGCGCGTCGCCGCAAACGCCGCCTCAGGCTTTTGCTTATTTCCATCGTTCCGGTAATTGCCGTGCTGATCGTGGCAGTGAAGCTGATCAGCCTGTCCGTGGTTACCGGCTCCGCAATGTCGCAGTACAACGCTGGTTCGTTCGATGCGAGCGCAAAGACATCGGGCTCGCTGCTGGAGCAGAACTTCTTCGAGCCGTGGATTCCCTACTTCAACCGGGGCGTGGCGCTGGCCTCTCAGGAGAAGTACGTGCGGGCCATCGACGACCTCGAAAGGGCGCTTGAGCTCGCCCCCGCTGACCGCGCCTGTTCGGTATCTGTCAACCTCGCGCTCGGGTGGGAGCGCCTGGCTGATGGTTACGCGGCGGCCGGTTCATATTCGGGGGCAACCCTGCTGTACCAAACCGCGCGCGATGTGCTGACCGCGGCCGGCCCCGACTGTGCGCCCCCGCAGCAGCCGATCGACGGTCGCGACCCATCGCAGGAACGTGACAGCGCCGAGGGCCGGGTCGAGGAGAAGCTTCGCCAGTCGCAGGATGCGAAGCAGCAGCAGGATGCCGCTTCGGGTGATCCCACCGACACCCAGGGCAAACTCGACGAGCTGAAGGAACAGTCGGACGACGCAGCCGGGCAAAAGGCCGATGGCGACACGCGCGGGCGGGGCAACGACGGGTCATCCGGGTTCACCGATAAGCCGTGGTAGCACCCGCATCGGGGCGCACGATGGCCGCGGCCAGGCCGTCGATTCAGGTACCGTAGAGGAAGGACGTCCGACGCGACTGGCTGTCGGGGTCACAAGAAACCAAAATAGAAAATAGTGGAGGCCCTCAGTGGACATCGACCTGAGCGTGCTGCGCCTGATGGAGCGCGAACGAGAAATTCCCTTCGAGGAACTCGTTCAGATCATCGAACAGGCTATTCATACCGCCTACCTCAAGCACACGGGTGAAGGCGATCACAAGCCCGGTGACCCCATTCCACCGAAGTCGCGCGTCGAACTGAACCGCAAGACCGGCCACGTGGCCGTGTTTGTTGAGGAACTCGACGAGGATGGCAACATCATCGGCGAGGCCGTCGATAGCCCGAGCGACTTTGGTCGTATCGCCGCGTTCGCTGCCAAGCAGGTCATTAACCAGCGCCTGCGCGACATCGCGGACGACAAGATCCTGGGCGAGTTCCACGGACGTGAGGGTGACATCGTCGCTGGCATCATCCAGCAGGGTCCGAACCCCCGCATGATCCACGTTGACCTGGGAACCATCGAGGCCATTCTTCCCCCTGAGGAGCAGGTTCCGACCGAGGATTACTCTCACGGTTCGCGGATCCGCGTTTATGTGACGAGCGTGAGCCGTGGCCTCAAGGGCCCGCAGATCACTGTCAGCCGCACCCACCCGTCCCTCGTGCGCAAGCTGTTCGCACTCGAGGTTCCGGAGATTGCCAGCGGCGTTGTGGAGATCACCTCACTGGCCCGCGAAGCGGGCCACCGCACCAAGATTGCAGTGCGCGCAACCCAGCCAGGGATCAACGCGAAGGGTGCCTGCATTGGCGAGCTGGGCCAGCGTGTCCGCGCCGTCACGGCCGAGCTGAACAACGAGAAGATCGACATCGTCGACTACTCGGAGGACCTGTCGACCTTTGTTGCCAACGCCCTTTCGCCCGCTAAGGTGACCAGCGCATTTGTGATCGACGAGGCAACGAAGGCAGTGCGTGCCCTCGTGCCGGACTACCAGCTGTCGCTGGCCATCGGCAAGGAGGGCCAGAACGCCCGCCTTGCTGCGAAGCTGACCGGTGCCCGGATCGACATCCAGCCGGACAGCATCCTCGAGAACTAAATTCACGCCAACGTGGAACCTGACCGATACGGTCAGGTTCCAGGGGGTACTATGGAACCCGTAAGAACCTGCTTGGGCTGCCGTCTGCGCACTGACAAATCCGCTTTGCTGCGGGTCGTTGCGCTGGATGGAGCGGTTGTACCGGATTTATCCGCCGTACTTCCCGGCCGGGGCGCGTGGGTCCATCCCACGCCCGAGTGCGTCGAGAAAGCCGTCGCTCGCAAGGCCTTTGGCCGTGCGTTGCGTGTCTCCTCGGCGCTCGAGCACCAGCAGGTACTAGCAACAGTCGGAATCTCGTCCGAGGTTCCTCAAAGAAAAGGCTGATTGACCTATGGACAACTAATGAGCGGCTCGAAATGAGACCCGTCCGTATTTAGGTGTCTGCCCCTGTCCGGGAGCAGACCCCAGACAGGAGAAAAGTGGCTGCCAAACCACGCGTACACGAAGTCGCCGCCGAACTCGGCGTCGATAGCAAGGTTGCCCTCGCAAAGCTCAAGGAAATGGGCGAATTTGTAAAGGGACCTTCCTCAAGCATTGAACCACCGGTAGCGCGCAAGCTTAAGGCTGCGCTGCAGGCCGATGGTATTAAGGCCCCAGCGGCGGCTGCTCCGGCAGCTCCCGCGAAGGCTCAGGCTCCGCGCCCGGGTGCACCTCGCCCGACGCCGGCACCTGCACCGACCCCTGCTCCCGCGCCGGCTCCGGCCGCGCCCGTTGCAGAGGCACCCGTCGTAGCTCCGACCCCTGCGCCCCTCACGGTCGCAGAGCGCCAGGCGCAGGCCGAGGCTCACGCCGCGGCTCCGACCCCGGCTCCCGTAGCCGAAGCTCCGGCCGCGGCAACGGATGGCGCGGCTCCGCGTCCGTCCAGCATCCCGCGTCCGGGCGCACCGCGCCCCGGTAACAACCCGTTCGCGTCCAACCAGGGAATGCAGCGCCCCGGCGCCCCGCGCCCCGGTAACAACCCGTTCGCGTCCAACCAGGGAATGCAGCGTCCCGGTGCTCCGGCAGCGGGCGGCGCAATTCCTCGTCCGGGAGCTCCCCGTCCGTCGGCCCCGCGTCCCGGTGGCCCCGGCCAGGGTGCACGTCCGGGTGGCTTCGGCCAGCGTCCCGGCGGCCCCGGTGGAGCTCCTCACCAGCAGCGTCCCGGCGGTGCCGGTCGTCCGGCCGGCGGAGGCTTCCAGCGTCCCGGCGGCGCCCCCGGTGCAACCCCAGGCTTTGGCGCTCCGCGTCCGGCCGGCGGTGGCGCTGGTGGTCGCGGTCGTGGACCCGGTGGCGGAACCGCGGGTGCATTTGGTCGCGGTGGCGGCAAGAGCAAGGCTCGCAAGTCGAAGCGTACAAAGAGGGCAGAATTCGAACTGAGGGAAGCCCCGTCGCTTGGCGGCGTGAGCGTTCCCCGCGGTGACGGAACGAACATCGTTCGTATGCGTCGCGGTGCCTCCATCACGGACTTCGCCGACAAGATCGACACGAGCCCCGGAAACCTGGTTACCGTGCTGTTCCACCTGGGACAGATGGCTACGGCGACCGAGTCCCTCGACGAGGCCACGTTCCAGATCCTCGGTGAGGAACTGGGCTTCAAGATCCAGATGGTTTCTCCTGAGGATGAGGACCGCGAACTGCTCAGCGGCTTCGGTATGGACCTCGACCAGGAGCTCGAAGACGAAGACGAGAGCGACCTGGAGATTCGTCCCCCGGTTGTCACCGTTATGGGTCACGTTGACCACGGTAAGACTCGCCTTCTCGACGCGATCCGCAATGCCAACGTTGTTGCGGGCGAGGCCGGCGGAATTACGCAGCACATCGGTGCGTACCAGGTCTGGACCGAGCACGAGGGCATCGAACGCGCCATCACCTTCATTGACACCCCGGGTCACGAGGCGTTCACCGCCATGCGTGCACGTGGTGCGCAGGTCACCGACCTCGCGATCCTGGTCGTTGCAGCGGACGACGGCATCATGCCGCAGACCGTTGAGGCGCTCAACCACGCGCAGGCCGCTGGTGTTCCGATCGTGGTCGCGGTGAACAAGGTGGACAAGCCGGGCGCAAACCCGGCCAAGGTTCGCCAGCAGCTCACCGAATTCGGCCTCGTCGCGGAGGAGTACGGCGGAGACACGATGTTCGTTGACGTTTCGGCGCTCAACAACATTGGAATCCCCGCACTGCTCGACGCGGTACTGCTGACAGCGGACGCCGGCCTTGACCTGCGTGCAAACCCGAACAAGGACGCACGCGGTGTGGCGATCGAAGCTCGCCTCGACAAGGGACGCGGTGCTGTTGCAACCGTGCTCATCCAGTCGGGAACACTTCGCGTTGGTGACTCCATCGTTGCGGGTACCGCATACGGCAAGGTTCGCGCCATGTTCGACGAGGACGGCACGCCGGTCGCAGAAGCTGCGCCCGCCCGTCCCGTTCAGGTGCAGGGTCTGTCAACGGTGCCTCGCGCCGGTGACACCTTCCTGGTCATCGAGGATGACCGCACGGCCCGTCAGATCGCTGAGAAGCGTGAAGCGGTCGAGCGGAATGCTCAGCTTGCTCGTTCGCGTAAGCGCATCAGCCTCGAGGACTTCACGCGTGCTCTCGAAGAGGGCAAGGTCGAATCGCTCAACCTCATCATCAAGGGTGACGTTTCCGGTGCTGTTGAAGCACTGGAAGAGTCGCTCCTCAAGATCGAGGTCGACGACTCCGTCCAGCTGCGTATCATCCACCGCGGTGTTGGTGCTGTCACGGAGAGCGACGTCAACCTCGCCACCGTCGACAACGCGATCATCATCGGATTCAACGTCCGCCCCGACACCAAGGCGCGCGAGCGCGCTGCCCGTGAGGGTGTCGACGTTCGTTTCTACTCGGTCATCTACGCGGCACTCGAGGACATTGAGAACTCCCTCAAGGGAATGCTCAAGCCCGAGTTCGAAGAGGTTCAGTCCGGTGTCGCCGAGATCCGCGAGATCTTCCGCTCCTCCAAGGTCGGAAACATCGCGGGTGTCATCGTTCGCTCCGGAACGATCACCAGGAACGCCAAGGCTCGCGTTATCCGCGACGGCGTTGTGGTTGGAGACAACCTCGCGATCGACTCGCTGCGTCGCTTCAAGGATGACGTCACCGAGGTGCGGACGGACTTCGAGGCCGGTATCGGTCTTGGTAAGTTCAACGACATCCAGATCGGTGACGAGATCGAAACGATCGAAATGAAGGAAAAGCCCCGCGTCTAACGACTCGACGGCCGGGTCCCCGCTCTCCACGGAGAACGGGGACCCCCTACCCCCGGGTCTCCTTGCGGAGGCCGCGGGATCCTCCCGGGTGATTCACCCGGGAGCTCACACGTAAAAAGTGCAGCAACCGGTACAAAGGAGCAAAGTCATGGCTGATCCAGCTCGCGCCGCCAAGATGGCGGACCGCATCAAGGTGATTATCGCGAAGCGTCTCGAGCGCGGGATCAAGGATCCTCGTCTCGGCTTTGTCACGATCACCGACGTTCGCGTCACCGGTGACCTGCAGCACGCCTCCATCTTCTTCACCGTCTACGGAACCGACGAGGAGCGCGCGGAATCCGCTGCTGCCCTCAAATCCGCGACGGGAATGCTTCGGAGCGAGGTCGGAAAGAACATCACCGCGCGGCTGACACCGTCGCTCGAGTTCATTCCGGACGGAATTCCTGAGAACGCCGCCCTCATCGACTCCCTGCTGGCTCAGGCCCGCGACCGTGATGTCGCCGTCGCCGGTCAGGCCGCAACGGCACAGTACGCCGGCGACGAGGACCCCTACGTCAAACCCCGCGACATTGCCGCAGAAGAAGAAGCCGCCGGTTTCGACGACGACGATGACGGAATCGACTCCGAGGAAGACATTGACGGCGAGCCCGGAGACGACGACGGTGAGGAAGAGTTCACCTTCGAGTCGCCCGAAGCAACGGGCGAGCGTCCCTCCTCTTCCTAGGCCAACCGCTACGCCGGTAGCTCGAACGAATCGTCCGCGGTTCGTGTCAGCAGGCCGTCCGCGAGCAATCCGTCGAGCGCCCTGCGCCGTTGGATCTCGTCGGGCCAGACCGTGTCGATTTCGGCGAGTGTCACCGGCACGTCGCTGGCGCGCAGCTCCGCCAGGATGATCCCGCGAACCTGGCGGTCGCTGCCCTCAAACTTCTTCTGCACGGGGGCCCGTTTTCCCTCAAACTCCGGGTAGCCAAGCGCGCGCCATCGGCATACATTGGCGATCGGGCATTCGTCGCACCGCGGTGACCGGGCGGTGCAGACGATCGCACCCAGTTCCATGATTCCGGCGTTCGCCAGCCGAGCTTCCGGAATCGACTCGGGCAATTGGGTCTCCATGGCCGCGAGGTCTATGCGGGTGCGCGCAACGCCGGGTTCTCCCACACCCTGAACCGCCCGCGCCAGCACTCGCCGCACGTTGACGTCGACGACGGGGTGGCGGTGGCCGTAGGCGAAGACCGCGACGGCTCGGGCCGTGTAGTCCCCGATGCCCGGGAGGGCGAGCAGCTCGTCCACCTCCTCCGGGACAACCCCGTTGTGACGTTCCGTAATGGCGACCGCTGCCGCGTGCAGGTTGAGCGCCCGCCGGGGGTAGCCGAGCCGGTCCCACGCCCGCACGGCGTCACCCGGGCTCGCAGCGGCCAGGTCCGCGGGCGTCGGCCAGCGTGCCAGCCACAGTTCGAGACGGGGGATGACCCGCGCGACGGGCGTCTGCTGCAGCATGAACTCGCTGACAAGGGTGCCCCATGCGGTGAAGCCCGGACGGCGCCACGGAAGATCCCGACCGGTGGCCGCGAACCAGTCGATGACGGCCGGCGCAATACTCATCCCCCCAGATTAGGCTGGGGAGCATGACACGGTGGGCACCAGTACGCAGCGACACCATTGCGGCTCTCGCTGACGAGATACTTCACAACTACGCCAAAGGGCGGGTGATGGTCGCGATTGACGGCATCGACGGGGCGGGCAAGACCCGATTCGCGGACGACCTCGCTGCTGCCATCGCGGCCACGGGTCATGCCGCCGCCCGGGCGACAATCGACGACTTTCACGCCCCTCGAGCGGTGCGCTACGCCCGGGGACAGGATTCCCCGGAGGGCTTTTATCTCGACTCGTACGACTACGCGGGCTTTCGCTCGGCGCTTGTTGCCCCCTTCAAGGCGGGCGAGGACTTCAGCACCGGTGTGTTCGACCATCTGAGCGACACTGCGGCACCGCGGCATCCGCAATCTGCCCCCGCCGACACAATCATGGTCGTCGACGGAATTTTCCTGAACCGGCCAGAGCTGCGCGGGATCTGGAACTACTCCGTGTGGCTCGACGTGCCAACGGAGATCGGGCAGGACCGCGTGCGCGGGCGTGCGGTGGACAACGGCACCGGACCCCGTTACACGGGCGGCCAGGAGCTGTACATCGCCGAGGCGGGCCCTCGCTTGCGCGCCGTCGCCATCATCGACAACACTGACTTCGACCACCCGCGGAGGGTGTTCGCAGACAGCTGCTGACCCGCGGGATCAGCCGATTCGCCCGGAAACCGTCGCGGGGGCGAAGAAGTTGCCGCTGCGTTCCACCGCGTGGACTAGCTCGACGAGGGCCGCGTTGACGGGTGCCGTTTGCCCGAT
>Ga0247729_10000482_pt1 | contig 16587 bp, 10 predicted proteins | sample UWRJL133311R2_FD_180958 | JGI IMG/M metagenome (GOLD analysis project Ga0247729, IMG submission 180958) | Plant litter microbial communities from Arlington Agricultural Research Station in Wisconsin, United States - UWRJ-L133-311R-2 | ecosystem: Environmental > Terrestrial > Plant litter >... | reverse complement strand
GGCGCTGCGGGCCTACCCGGCCATGCGCCTGGCGGGCACGGTCACCGGCGACTGGGGCGCCACCGCGCTGCAGCCGGCCCTCACGGCGCTGCTGCGGGCGCACCCCGGAGTCAGCCTGATTTTCGCGCACAGCGACCTGATGGCCCAGGGAGCCTACGCGGTGTGCCGCCGGCTGGGCCGCCCGGACGTGCGTATCATCGGAGTAGATGGGCTGGCCGGCGCCGGCAACGGGCTGGACATGGTGCAGCAGGGCCGCAGCACGGCTTCCATGTTTTACTCGCCGGGCGGGGAAGAGGCCATCCGGGTGGCGCTGCGCATTCTGCACCACCAGCCCTACGAGCGGGAAAACATCCTCGGCACCATCGTCATCGACTCTTCCAACGTGCTGACCCTGCAACAGCAGGCCGCCAAGCTCACCAGCCAGCAGGACGGCATCCGGCAGCAGCAGCAGTTGCTGCTGACCCTGCGGGCCACCTACGCCAGCCAGCGCACCGTGCTCTACGGGCTGCTGGCCACGCTGCTGGCGGCGCTGCTGCTGGGGGCCGTGGCCTGGCGCGCGGCCCGCAACAACCGCCGCATCAACCAGCAGCTGGCCCGGCAAAACGAGGCCAACGACGTCATCAACCGACAGCTTAGCGCCCAGAACGAGGAAATCCGGACCCAGCGCAACCAGATTGCGGAGCTGGCCGAGCAGGCGCGGGTTGAAAACGAGGCCAAGCTGCGCTTCTTCACCAATTTCTCCCACGAGCTGCGCACCCCGCTCACCCTCATCCTGGGGCCGGTGGAGGAGCTGCTGACGGGCCACCACGGCGGCGCCCTGCTGCCCGCCCAGCGCCACGACCTGGGCCTGGTGCGCCGCAACACCCAGCGGCTGCTCCAGCTGGTGAATCAGCTGCTGGACTTCCGCAAAATCGAGGTGGGCAAGATGGCCGTGCAGGCCCGGCACGACGACTTGGTCGACTTCGTGCGGGAGTTGGTCGAAACCTTCGAGCCGGCGGCCCGGGTGCAGCAGGTGGCCCTGCGCTTTCAGCCCGCCGAACCCACGCTGCCGGGCTGGTTCGACCGCAACGTGCTGGACAAAGTGTTTTTCAACCTGCTGTCCAACGCGCTGAAGTACACGCCCGCCGGCGGCCAGATTACGGTGACGGTGCAGCCCGCCGACGACGGCCGCGCCCGGCAGGTGCAGGTAGCCGACACTGGGCCCGGCATCCGGCCCCAGGATGGCCCGCACATTTTCGAGTGGTTTTACCAGGGCGAGCAGCCGGCCACGGCCAAGGGCTCGGGCATGGGGCTGGCTCTGGCCCAGGGGTTGGTGCGCCTGCACCAGGGCCAGCTCACGTTTAGCAGCCGGCTGGGGCAGGGCAGCACGTTTACCGTGACGCTGCCCCGCGAGCTGCCGGCCGGACTGCGCACCACGGCGGCGGCCGACGCCCTGGCCCTGGACGAGCCCCTGACGTTTGCCCCCGAGGAAACCGAGCCGGCGGCGGCCGACACCGAAGCCCTCATTCTGGTGATTGAAGACAACGCGGAGGTCAACGAGTTCGTGGCCCGCAAGCTCCGGCCCCACTTCCGGGTGCAGACGGCTGCCGACGGTACCGCGGGCCTACAGCTGGCCACGGCGCTGATTCCCGACCTCATCGTGTGCGACGTGATGATGCCGGGCCTGAGCGGGCTGGAAGTGGTAGCCCGGCTGCGCGCCGACTGGCGGACCTCGCACGTGCCGGTGGTGCTGCTCACGGCCCGCACCGCCCCCGAGCAGCACGTGGAAGGCGTGCAGGTGGGCGCCGACGTGTACCTGACCAAGCCGTTTAACCCCACGCTGCTGCTCGAAAGCATTCGTACGCTGCTGGCCAACCGCGCCCGGCAGCGGGAGCACACGCGCCGGCAGCTAGCCTCCACCCTGCCCCCCGACGCGGTGCCGGCCCCCGACCCCGACCAGGAATTCATCGACGCCCTCACCGCCCGCATCGTGGCCGACCTGAGCCGCGCCGACCTGACCGTGGAGGAGCTGGCCCAGGCCCTGGGCTTCTCGCGGATGCAGCTCTACCGCAAGGTCAAGGCCGTGCTAGGCACCAGCGTGACGGACTTCATCCAGGGCGTACGGCTGGCCCGGGCCGGGGAGCTACTGCGAGCCAGCAATTTGAGCATTACGGCCGTGGCCTACGAAGTGGGCTACACCTCGCACTCCTACTTTTCCAACAGCTTCAAGGCCCGTTACCACCAGTCGCCTTCCGAGTACCGCGCCCGGCAGCAGGCCAGCCCGGCTTGAGCAAATGCCGCCCGCGCTGCTCAAAAACTGCTACCGCACCGGGTTGTTTATGGTTGTGAGGTAAGTGCAATTATATTATATACAGGCTATTGCAACAATAATCACCAAATGAACGGCGGCTGTCCGATTTGTGCATAAGGCTGCCCGGCCGGGGGTGAACCTTTGGGAACTTCATTCTCCCATCCTTTCCCACCCGCTTCTCTATGACTTCTCGTCGTGCCTTCGTCAAATCGGCCGCGCTGCTTTCGGCCGGAGTGTTAGTGAGTCCTGCCTTACTAGCTGCCCCGCCCAAGTACATCGGCCTGCAGCTTTACACCGTGCGCGACGCCATGCAGCAGGACGCGGCGGGCGCGCTGGCCAAGGTGGCCCAGCTGGGCTATAACTCGGTGGAGGGTGCCACCTACACGGGCAGCCTGAAGTTCTACGGCCTCGAGCCGGCTGCCTTTGCCAAGCTCCTTAAGCAGAACGGCCTCATCATGCCCAGCAGCCACTACATGCTGGGCCAGCAGGAAACCAACGGCCAGCCCACGCCCGGTACCATCCTGCACGGTTGGGACAAAGCCGTGGACGACGCGGCCCAGGTCGGGCTCAAGTACATGGTCTGCGCCTATCTGTTCGAGAGTGAGCGGGGTAATGCCGACCACTACAAGCTGCTGGCCGAGCGCCTGAACAAGGCCGGGGAGCGGTGCAAAAAAGCCGGCATCCAGCTCTGCTACCACAACCACGACTTCGAGTTTCAGGCCCAGAGCGGCCAGCTGCCCTACGACCTGCTGCTCCGGGAAACCGACAAGAATCTGGTGAAGATGGAGCTGGACCTGTACTGGGCCACCAAGGCCGGCCACGACCCGGTGGAACTCTTCAAGGCCCATCCCGGCCGCTTCCCGCTCTGGCACGTGAAGGACATGGACAAGACGCCCCAGCACGACTTCACCGAGGTCGGCAACGGCAGCATCGACTTCAAGCGCATCTTCGCCCAGGCCAAGACGGCCGGCATGCAGTACTTCTTCGTGGAGCAGGACAAAACGCCCGGCGCCCCCTTCGACAGCATTCAGCAGAGCATCAGCTACCTCAAGCGCACGTTGGTGTAGGCTGATTGTTAGTTGTTGACTGATGATTGTTAATCAGATTCTTAACGATTATCAATCAACATCTAACCAGCCGCCCCAACCCCCAAATCCCACCCATCTTCTTATGGAAAAGAACACCTATGACGCCATCGTCATTGGCTCCGGCATCTCGGGCGGTATGGCCGCCAAGGAGCTGACCGAGAAAGGCCTGAAAACCCTCATGCTGGAACGGGGCCGCAACATCGAGCATGTTAAGGACTACGTCAACGCCAACAAGAACCCCTGGGAGTTTGCCCACCGCGGCGGCAAAACCCAGCAGATGATTCAGGATCATCCGGTGCTGAGCCGCGACTACACGCTCAACGAAAGCAACCTCGCCTTCTGGGCCGACGAAAAGGAAAGCCCCTACGTGGAGGTGAAGCCCTTCGACTGGTTTCGGGGCTACCAGGTGGGCGGCCGTTCCCTGATGTGGGGCCGGCAGTCGTACCGCCTCAGCGACCTGGACTTCGAGGCCAACGCCAAGGACGGCATTGCCGTGGACTGGCCCATCCGCTACAAGGACCTGGCCCCGTGGTACAGCCACGCCGAGAAGTTTGCCGGTATCAGCGGCAACCGCGACGGAATTGCACACCTGCCCGACGGCGACTTTATGCCCGCCATGCAGATGAACGTGGTGGAAAAGGACGTGGCCGCCCGCCTGAAAAAGCACTACCAGGACCGGCACATGATTATCGGTCGCACGGCCAACATCACCCAGAACCACCACAACCGCGTGAGCTGCCAGTACCGCAATAAGTGCTGGCTGGGCTGCCCGTTTGGGGCGTATTTTAGCACGCAGTCGGCTACGCTGCCGGCGGCCGTGGCTACCGGCAACCTCACGCTGCGGCCGTTTTCCATCGTCACCCGCATCCTCTACGACAAGGACACCAAGCGGGCCAAGGGCGTGGAAGTGCTCGACGCCGAAACGAACCAGACCTACGAGTACTACGCCAAGATCATCTTCCTCAACGCCTCGGCCCTGAACTCAGCCTGGGTCTTGATGAACTCGGCCACCGACGTGTGGCCCGAGGGCTTGGGCAGCAGCAGCGGCGAACTGGGCCACAACGTGATGGACCACCACTTCCGCGTGGGGGCCCACGGCGAGATGCCCGGCTACGAGGACAAGTACGTGTATGGCCGCCGCGCCAACGGCATCTACGTGCCGCGCTTCCGTAACATGAACGGCGAGAAGCGCGACTACCTGCGCGGCTTCGGCTACCAGGGCGGAGCCGGCCGCGAGGGCTGGAGCCGCGACATTGCCGAGATGAGCATCGGCGGCGACTTCAAGGACGCCCTCACCGAGCCCGGCAACTGGACCATGGGCCTCACCGGCTTCGGCGAAACTCTGCCCTACCACGACAACCAGATTACGCTCGACAAAACCACCAAGGATAAGTGGGGCCTGCCCGTGCTGGCCATGGACGCCCACATCCGCGACAACGAGCAGAAGATGCGCGTCGACATGATGCAGGACGCCAAGGAGATGCTGGAAAAGGCCGGCCTGCGCAACGTAAAAACCTATAACAACGGCTACAACCCCGGCGGCGGCATCCACGAGATGGGCACCGCCCGCATGGGCCGCGACCCGAAAACGTCGGTGCTCAACCAGCACAACCAGGTCTGGGACGCGCCCAACGTGTACGTCACCGACGGGGCGGCCATGACGTCGGCGGCCTGCCAGAACCCTTCGCTCACGTATCTGGCCCTCACCGCCCGCGCCGTAGACCACGCCGTGGGTGAGCTGAACAAGCAGAACCTCTAAAGCCGCACCGCCATGATGAACCGAAGAGATGCCCTGGCCCGCGTGGCCCTGCTTATGGGCGGCGCCGTCATCGGGGCCGACTTTTTCCTGACCGGCTGCGGTCCGGCCAGCTCCGACAAGGACAAAACCACCGCTAAAGCGCCGGCCAAGGCCGCGCCGACTCAGCCCAAGGAAGTCCTGACCAGCGCGCAGGCCGCCTACCTCACCGAAGTGGGCGACACCATCCTGCCCGCCACCAAAACGCCGGGTGCCAAAGCCGCCAACGTGGGCGCCTTCATGGCCGTGATGGTGCGCGACTGTTACAAGCCGGCCGACCAGCAGACGTTTGTGCAGGGGCTGGCCCAGCTGGAAGCGGCCTGCCAGAAGCTGAACGGCCAGGGCTTCCTGGCCTGCGCCCCGGCCCAGCGCACGGCCCTGCTCACCGCCCTCGACGCCGAGCAGAAGCAGTACGGCAAAACCAAAGCCCTCGAAGCGCCCAACCACTACTTCCGCATGATCAAGGAGCTGACCCTGCTCGGCTTCTTCACCTCCGAAGTGGGCGCCACCCAGGCCCTGCGCTACCTGCCCGTGCCCGGCCGCTACGACGGCAACGTACCCTACAAAAAAGGCGACCGGGCCTGGGCTACCACCTGATTTATTCAGTTATCAGTTGCCAGTTGTGAGTTGCCAGTATTAGGCCGACCTGGCAACTGGTACTCACAACTGGCAACTGAAAACCGGCAACTGACAACGCATGAAACTACGACTGGGAATGATTGGCGGCGGCCAGGGCGCGTTTATCGGGGCGGTGCACCGGCTGGCGGCGGCCCTCGACGGGCACTACGAGCTGGTGGCCGGGGCTTTCAGCAGCAGCCCCGAAACCTCGTGGGCCAGCGGGCAGCTGCTGGGCCTGGCCCCCGACCGCACCTACGACTCCTACCAGGACCTGATTGCGCGGGAAAAAGCCCGGCCGGCCGCCGAGCGGGTGCAGGTTATCAGCATCGTGACGCCGAACCACCTGCACTTCGCGCCCGCCCGGCTGGCCCTGGAAAGCGGCTTCGACGTAGTGCTCGACAAGCCGATGACTTTCTCCCTAGCCGAGGCTAAGGAGCTGGCCGCCGTAGTGGCCGCCACCGGCCGCCGGCTCTGCCTCACTCACACCTATACCGGCTACCCGATGGTGAAGGAAGCCCGGCAGCTGGTGGCCGACGGCGCGCTTGGGGCCATCCGCAAGGTGTACGTGGAGTATCTGCAGGGCTGGCTGAGCGGCTTTGAGGAAGCAGGCGGCGCCAACAAGCAGGCCGCCTGGCGCACCGACCCCGCCCGTAGCGGTGTAGCCGGCGCCATGGGCGACATCGGCACCCACGCTTTCAACCTGCTCGAATACGTGACGGGGCTGCGGGTAGAAAAGCTCTGCGCCGACATCAACACCGTGGTGCCCGGCCGCCAGCTCGACGACGACGGCGCGGTGCTGCTGCGCCTGGGCGGTCCGGCCAGCGGGGTACTGGTGGCCACGCAGGTGGCCGCGGGCGAGGAAAATAACCTGCGCCTGCGGGTGTACGGCGAAAAAGGCGGCCTCGACTGGCAGCAGGCCGACGCCAACACGCTGCTGGTGCGCTGGCCCGACCGGCCGGCCGAAATCCGGCGTACCGGCGCGGGCTACGTCGGCTCCTTTGCCCGCCACAACGCCCGTACGCCCGCCGGCCACCCCGAGGGCTACCTCGAAGCCTTTGCCAACATCTACCGCAACTTCGCCCTGACCCTGCAGGCCGACCTAGCCGGCCAGCCGGCCTCGCCCGAAGCCCTGGACTTTCCCGGCATCGACGACGGAGTGCGCGGCATGGCTTTCATCGAAAACGTCATTGCCTCGGGCCGCTCCGACCGGAAGTGGACCGAGTTTACCGTGTAGCTGCCCATGCAAACCATCAAAGGCCCCGGTATTTTCCTGGCTCAGTTCATCGGCGACGAAGCGCCCTTCAACAGCCTGCCCGCCATCTGCGAGTGGGCCGCCGGCCTGGGCTACCAGGGCGTGCAGCTGCCCACGCTCGACAGCCGCTTCATCGACCTGCAGCTGGCCGCCGAAAGCCAGACCTACGCCGACGAGCTGCGCGGCACCGTGCAAGCCGCCGGCCTCGAAATCACCGAGCTTTCCACCCACCTGCAGGGCCAGCTCGTGGCCGTGAACCCGGCGTACGACGCGCTATTCGACGGCTTCGCGCCCGCGGCCGTACGCGGCAACCCGGCCGCCCGGCAGCAGTGGGCCGTGCAGCAGCTCAAGTACGCCGCCCAGGCCTCCCGGCGGCTCGGCCTGACGGCCCACGCCACCTTCAGCGGGGCGCTGCTCTGGCCCTACGTGTACCCCTGGCCCCAGCGCCCGACGGGATTGGTCGAGGAGGGTTTCGCTGAGCTGGGCCGACGCTGGCTTCCTATTCTGGACGAGTTTGACCGTTGCGGGGTGGACGTGTGCTACGAAATTCATCCCGGCGAAGACCTCCACGACGGCGCGAGCTACGAGCAGTTTCTGGACCAGGTGGGTCAGCACCCGCGGGCCTGCCTGCTCTACGACCCCTCCCACTTCGTGCTGCAGTGCCTCGATTACCTGGCCTATATCGACATCTACCACGCCCGCATCCGGGCCTTTCACGTCAAGGATGCTGAGTTTAACCCCACCGGCCGCCAGGGCGTGTACGGCGGCTACCAGCCCTGGCTGAGCCGCGCCGGCCGCTTCCGCTCCTTGGGCGACGGGCAAGTGGATTTCAAGGCCATCTTCAGCAAGCTTACCCAGTACGACTACCCCGGCTGGGCCGTGCTGGAATGGGAGTGCGCCCTCAAAAGCGCCGCCGACGGGGCCCGCGAAGGTGCCCCGTTCATCCAGAACCAAATTATCCGCGTCACCGACCGGGCCTTCGACGACTTCGCCGCCTCGGGCGCGGATGCCGCCGCCAACCAAAAACTCCTCGGGCTCTAGCGCCCGTCACCGCTTCACTACACATGAAAAAATCCTTTCTTCTCCTAAGCTTCTGCGCCGGACTGGCGGCCTGCTCCTCCGAGCCCGCCGAAACGAAAACCATGTCGGCGACGGAGCGCGCGAACAGCCAGCCCGACCCGGCCGAGGCCCCCGCCCCGGACAGCACCACGGCGGCCAACGCCTCCGCCGTGGCCCGCCAGCCCCAGGTGGATACCAGCGTCACCAAGATCGGGACGGCGCCCTCGGGCCGGCCGGCCGGCGGCAAGGGAGGCCAACTCGTCGCCTCGGCCGACTGCTCCAGCTGCCACCGGGAAAGCGAGAAGCTGCTCGGGCCAGCCTATAAAGACATAGCCCTGAAATACCCGGCCACGGCGGCCAACGTGAGCAAGCTGGCCGGTAAAATCATCAGCGGCGGCCAGGGCAGCTGGGGCGACGTGCCCATGACGCCCCACCCCGGCCTGTCGGAAGCCGACGCGAAGGAGATGGTGACCTACATCCTAAGTTTGAAGTAAGCCGCCCATCGGCCGCATCAATTCCGTTCTTCCCGCTACCCCAAAATCCCGCCCATGACTGCCTCAATCCGGATTAAGCTGTCCATCATGATGTTCCTGGAGTTCTTTATCTGGGGCGCGTGGTTTGTGACGCTGGGCACCTACCTGCTGCACAACCTGCACGCTACGGGCACGCAGGTGGGCGTGGCGTTCCTGACCCAGTCCATCGGTGCCATCGTGGCTCCGTTTATCGTCGGGCTCATTGCCGACCGGTTTTTCTCAGCCCAGAAAATCCTGGGCGTGCTGCACCTGGCCGGCGCGGTGCTGCTCTGGCGCGCTTCCCTGGCTCCGGATTTCAGTAGCTTCTACCCCAGCATCCTGGCCTACATGGTGCTCTATATGCCCACGCTGGCGCTGGTCAACGCCATTGCCTTCCGGCAGATGCAGGACCCGCAGAAGGAGTTTGCCCCCATCCGGGTGCTGGGCACGCTGGGCTGGATTGTAGCTGGCCTCACCATCGGTTGGCTGGGCTGGGAGCAGCACGACAGCCTGCGCGCCACCTTCACCATGGCCGCCGCCGCTGCCGCGCTGCTGGGCATATTCAGCTTTATGCTGCCGGCCACGCCGCCCGTGAAGCGCGGGCAGGCCAGCTCCGTGGGCGACCTGCTCGGCTTCGACGCCATCGGAATGCTGCGCAACCGCTCCTACCTGATTTTCTTCCTGGCCTCGGTGGCCATCTGCATTCCGCTGGCCTTCTACTACGGCTTCACCAACCCTTTTTTGAACGAGGTAGGCATGAAGGCCGCAGCCGGCGTGCAAAGCCTGGGGCAGGTGTCGGAGCTGCTGTTTATGCTGGCCATTCCGCTGTTTTTTAGCCGCCTGGGCGTCAAGAAGATGCTGGCCATCGGTATGGCGGCCTGGGTGCTGCGCTACCTCTTTTTCGCCTACGGCGACGGGCTGGGCAACTACTGGATGCTCATTGCCGGCATCGTGCTGCACGGCGTGTGCTACGACTTTTTCTTCGTCACGGGCCAGATCTACACCGACAATCTGGCCGGGGAGCGGTTCAAAAGCTCGGCCCAGGGCTTCATTACGCTGGCTACCTACGGCGTGGGCATGCTCATCGGCACGCTGCTCTCGGGCCGCGTGTTCGACGCCTACCAGCTACCCGGCGGCACCCACGACTGGCGCATGATCTGGCTGATTCCGGCCGCCATTGCGGTAGCCGTGCTGCTTCTGTTTCTGCTGCTGTTCCGGGAGCGTACCACGGCTACGGCCGAAGCCGCCGCGCACCCCGCTGATCCGGCACCGTCTTTGGCTTCGGCCAGCTAGCTTATGGCTCCGGGCTGGAATCGGCGGGCGGCTCTGAAAGGGCTGCTGAGCAGCGCGGCCACCGTCGGGCTGCTGGGCGGGGCGGGGGCACACCCGGTCCCGGCAGCCTTCGCGCCCGCCGGCACGGACCTAGCTGGCCGGCTCCGGCAGTCGGTGTGCCGCTGGTGCTTCCAGGATATGCCGCTGGAGCAGCTCTGCGCCGCGGCTAAGGAAATGGGCCTGCGGGGCATCGACCTGGTGGAGCCGGCCGATTGGCCCACCCTGCGGAAGTACGGCCTCGATTCGCCCATGTGTAACGGGGCCGAAATCAACCTGACCGACGGCTTCAACGACCCGCGGTTTCACGCCCGGCTGCAGCAGCAGTACGCCGCCATGATTCCGCGCGTCGCGGCGACCGGCTACACCAATCTGATCTGCTTCAGCGGCAGCCGCCGGGGCCTGTCCGACGAGGCCGGCTGGGTTAACTGCGCGCGCGGCCTGCAGCCCCTGCTGGATCTGGCCGCCCGCCACAAGGTGGTACTGGTAATGGAGCTGCTCAACGCCAAAGTCGACCACCCCGACTACCAGTGCAACCGCACCCGCTGGGGCGTGACGCTGGCCCAAAGGCTGGGCTCGGAGCACTTCAAGCTGCTCTACGACATTTACCACATGCAGATTGACGAGGGCGACGTCATCCGTACCATTACCGACTACCACCCCTACATTGCCCACTACCACACCGCCGGCGTGCCCGGCCGCCACGAGCCCGACGACACCCAGGAGCTGAACTACCCGGCCATTATGCGCGCCATCCGGGCCACCGGCTTTCAGGGCTACGTGGCCCAGGAGTTCGTGCCCGCGCGGGCCGACAAGCTGGCCTCCCTCCGCCAAGCCGTACGGCTCTGCGACGTGTAAAATGCCCCGTAATACCTTCGTCCTATGAAAATCACCGCGCTTTCCAGTGTCCTGCTCCTCGGCCTTACCACCCTGGCCTACGCCCAGCAATCGGGCAAGCCCGAAGACACCGAGGTATATGCGCCGGTGCCCCCGGTGGTAACGCCCGGCCCGGTTGTCGCCAGCTCGCCGCCTTCCGACGCGCTGGTGCTTTTTGATGGCCACGACCTGAGCCAGTGGGTGACGGCCGACGACCGGAGCGCCCCCGCCCGGTGGCAGGTAGCCGACGGCGTGCTGACCGTGGACAAGGCCGCCGGCAACATCGAAACCCGGCGCGCTTTCACCAATTACCAACTGCACCTGGAGTGGCGCGTGCCGGCCAACATCAGCGGCAGCGGGCAGCTGCGGGGCAACAGCGGCGTGTTTCTGGCCTCGCTGGGCAAGGGCGACCTGGGCTACGAGCTGCAGATCCTGGACTCGTACCAGAACCCGACCTACGTCAACGGCATGGCGGGCAGCCTCTATAAGCAGCACGTGCCGCTGGCCAACCCCGCCCGCCGGCCCGGCGAGTGGCAGGCCTACGACGTGCTCTGGACCGCGCCCACCTTCAACGGCCGCACCCTGCTCGCCCCGGCCCGCGTGACGGTGCTGCTCAACGGCGTAGTGGTGCAAAACAACGTGGCCCTGACCGGCCCCACGCGCTACATCGGCCCGGCCAGCTACCAGGATCTGCCCACCGGCACCCCCAACCGCCCCCTGCCCATCAAGCTCCAGGCCCACGGTGACAAGAGCGAGCCGGTGAGCTTCCGCAACATCTGGATACGGGAGCTGTAAGGCCACGGCAATATTTTAAACCGAGCGGGTCAAACAATTTTGGGCAAACAATTTAAATTGTTTGCCCAAAATTGTTTGACCCGCTATTCGGCACCTGACTTCCTGCCACATTCAGGGAGAGTATCAACGGAAGGGGCTCTACCCTAAAGCGCCTCATACAAAGCGCCAGCGCAGCATCCTGCGGGCTGATGTCGGATTAGTAACCTGACATCAGCCCGCAAGATGCTGCGCTGGCGCTTCCCGTTTGTAGTAAAATCTTACGGTCCCACCCACCCTAACTCAGCGTGCCCGCAATGGCAGGCTGAGGAGCTGTCAACCGAAAGCACCGGGACAACGGGCATTGTAGCCCCTCCCGGAACCAGGCCGGATTTTTAAACAGCCTATTTGGTTCTTCATAATGTCTTCATGGCTCCGTGCGGTGGTTTGTGCCACATACTACCCGAACCACGCCATGCCGCACCTGCATCTTCCCTGATTTCGCCCTCCCGCTTCTAACCCGTCGCCGCTTGCTACGCTGACGGTCGAGGGCTTTCCGAAGTAGGCGCCAAGCCGGCCGAAGCCCCGCTCCGGCCCGCCAGAGCCGCCGCGGCCCGGAACCCTGCCCTACCCAAACAGGCTTATCCGCCCCGGCTCCCGCCCGCTGCCCGCTCTGCTTACCGCCTCCCCCGCCCTTTCCCCAATCACCATCTTCCGCTTACCATTGAGGTTTTTATGAAAAGAGTATTCATGCTCCTGAGCGCCTGTGCCCTGTATTACTGCACCGGCTGCGCCGAAAAACAGGAGGAAAAAGAAGAGCAGGCCAAGCTACTGGTGACCAGCCCGCTGGCCAAGGACACGACCGTTACCCGGGAGTACGTGGCCCAGATTCACGCCTTCCAGCACATCGAGCTGCGGGCCCTGGAGAAAGGCTACCTGCAGAAAATCTTCGTCGACGAGGGCCAAGTGGTGAAGCAGGGCCAGCCCATGTTCCAAATTACGCCCCTGGTCTACCAGGCCGATTTGCGCAAGTCGCAGGCGGAAGCCAACTACGTGGGCATCGAGTACCGCAACACGAAAGGCCTGGCCGATAGCAACATCGTTTCGAAAAACGAGCTGGCGCTGGCTCAGGCCAAGTTCGACAAAGCCAAGGCCGAAGTGGGCCTGGCCCAGACGCACCTGCAGTTTACCACCATCAAGGCGCCCTTCACCGGCATCATGGACCACTTCCAGGGCCGGCTGGGCAGCCTCGTCGACGAGGGCGACTTGCTCACGACGCTGTCGGACAACAGCAAGATGTGGGTGTATTTCAACGTGCCCGAGGCCGAATATCTGGCCTACAAGCAGCACGTGCAGGCCGCCAGCGCGGTGAACGTGCACCTGAAAATGGCCGACAACGAGGTGTTCGAGTACCCCGGCGTGGTGCAGACCATCGAGGCCGACTTCAACAACGAAACCGGCAACATTGCCTTCCGGGCCACTTTTCCCAACCCCAAGGGCCTGCTGCGCAACGGCGAAACCGGCAGCATCCTGATGACGGTACCGCTGAAGCACGCCCTCATTATTCCGCAGAAAGCCACGTTCGAGGTCCTGGAGAAGAAGTTCGTGTACGTGGTCGACAAGAACAACGTGGTGCACCAGAAGGAAGTAGCCATCGAGTCGGAAATGCCGGACCTGTACGTGGTCAAGAGCGGCATCGCCAGCACCGACAAGATCCTGCTCGAAGGGATCCGCAAGGTGAAGGACGGCGACAAGATCAGCTACACCTACGAGAGCCCGCAACAGGTGCTGCCCAAGCTGAAAGTGTACAGCGAATAGACTTTTCAAGCAATTAGCCGCTGTGGATAGCCGTCTGCTTTACGTCTAAACGACGGGAGGCAACCGCTAGCCGCGGGCAGCTGTGCGCTAAAATCCCAACCTATGTTTAGCAAATTCATTCGCCGGCCCGTGTTTGCCATCGTCATTTCGGTGGTCATCGTGTTCATGGGCATTCTGGCCATCAAGACCCTGCCCACCTCGCAGTTTCCGGAGATTTCGCCGCCCATGGTGATGGTGAGCTGCGCCTACCCCGGGGCCAGCGCCAAGGTGCTCACCGAGTCGGTGCTGATTCCGCTGGAGCAGGCCATCAACGGCGTACCGGGCATGAAGTACATGACCTCCGACGCCGTGAGTGCCGGTGAGGCCAACGTGCAGATCGTCTTCAACCTGGGCACCGACCCCGAGCAGGCCGTGGTCAACGTCAACACCCGCATTGCGCAGGTAGTGAACCGCCTGCCGGTGCTGGTGCAGCGCGAGGGGCTGATTGTGAACCGCGTGGTGCCCAACATGCTCATGTACGTGAACTTGTACAGCAAGGACAAGGGCACCGACATGAAGTACCTGTTCAACTATGCCGGGGTGAACATGATACCCGAGCTGCAGCGCATCAGCGGCATCGGGCGGGCCAGCATCCTGGGCAGCCGGCAGTACGCCATGCGCATCTGGCTGAAGCCCGACCGGATGCGGGCCTACAACATCTCCGCCGACGACGTGATGAAAGCCCTCGACGAGCAGAGCGTCATTGGCTCGCCGGGCCGCATCGGCCGCTCCGACGGGGGCCGGGCCGAAGCCCTGGAATACGTGCTGACTTACAAGGGTCGCTTCAATGACGAGGAACAGTACAAGAACGTCATCCTCAAGTCCAACGCCAACGGCGAGATGCTGCGGCTGAAAGATGTGGCCGACGTGTCGCTGGGCAGTGAGTTCTACGACATCTACTCCAACCTCGACGGCTACCCGTCGGCGGCCGTCGTGCTCAAGCAGACCTACGGCAGCAACGCCAGCGACGTCATCCGCGACGTGAAAGCCAAGCTCGAAGAGCTGAAGAAAACCATGCCCCCCGGCATGGACTACAAGATCAGCTACGACGTGTCGAGCTTCCTCGACGCCTCGACCGAGAACGTAATTCACACCCTGCGCGACGCCTTTATCCTGGTGGCCCTCGTGGTGTTCCTGTTCCTCGGCGACTGGCGCTCCACGTTGATTCCCATCATCGCGGTGCCCGTGTCGCTCATCGGGGCCTTCACGGCCATGCAGGCCTTCGGGCTGACCATCAACATGATTACGCTCTTCGCCCTGGTGCTGGCCATCGGCATCGTGGTCGACGACGCCATCGTGGTGGTGGAGGCCGTGCATGCCAAGATGGAGGAAAAGCACCTGTCGCCCTTCGGGGCGGTGCGCGAGGTTATCGGCGAAATCAGCGGGGCCATCATTGCCATCACCATCCTGATGACGGCCGTATTCGTGCCGGTGGCCTTCATGAGCGGTCCGGTGGGCATTTTCTACCGGCAGTTCTCCATCACCATGGCTACGTCCATCGTCATTTCGGGCGTGGTGGCTCTCACCCTGACGCCGGTGCTGTGCGCCATGATTCTGAAAAACAATCACGGCCAGCCCCGCAAGAAAACGCCCATCAACCGCTTTATCGACTGGTTTAACCGCGGCTTTGAAAAGCTGACCGGCCGCTACACCAACCTGCTGGAGAAGGTGGTCGACCGGCGGGTGGTGACGTTCGGGGTGCTGATCCTGTTCGCGTTTGGCATCTTCGGCATCTCGTCCAAGCTGCCCTCCGGCTTTATTCCGGCCGAGGACCAGGGCATGCTCTACGCCATCATTCAGACGCCGCCCGGCTCCACGCTGGAGCGCACCAACGACATCTCGCAGCGCCTGCAGCAGCTGGCCAAGGACGTGCCCGGCATCGAAAGCATTTCGACCCTGGCCGGCTACGAGGTGCTCACCGAAGGCCGTGGCTCCAACGCCGGCACCTGCCTGATTGACCTCAAGCCGTGGTCGGAGCGCAAGGAATCCATCCACGACATCATTGAGTCGCTGGAGAAAAAGGCCAAGCTGATTCCCGGCGCGACCATCGAATTCTTCGAGCCGCCGGCAGTGCCGGGCTACGGCGCAGCGGGCGGCTTCCAGCTGCAGCTGCTGGACAAAACCAACACCGGCGACTACAAAGCGCTGGAAAAAGTAAACGACGAGTTTATGACGGCGTTGCGCAAGCGCAAGGAGCTGGCCGGGCTGTTCACCTTCTACAGCGCCAACTACCCGCAGTACGAGATTCAGATTGACAACCAGCTGGCCATGCAGAAGGGCGTGAACATCGGCAACGCCATGAACACGCTGTCCATTATGATTGGCAGTACCTACGAGCTGGGCTTCATCAAGTACCAGCGCTTTTTCAAGGTCTACGTGCAGGCTTCGCCCGAATACCGCCGCCTGCCCAAGGACGTGATGGACATGTGGGTGAAGAACGACAAGGACGAGATGGTGCCGTTTTCGGCCTTCATGAAGCTGGTCAAAACCCAGGGCGCCAACGAAATCAACCGCTACAACATGTACACCACCGCCTCTATCCGCGGCGACGCGGCCCAGGGCTTTAGCTCGGGCGAGGCCATCAAGGCGGTGCAGGAAGTGGCGGCCAAAACCCTGCCCCGCGGCTACGACATCGACTGGGGCGGCCTGTCGAAAGACGAAACCGCGCGCGGCAACGAGGCCATCTACATTTTCCTGGTCGTGCTGGCCTTCGTGTATCTGGTGCTGGCCGCCCAGTACGAAAGCTTCCTGCTGCCGCTGGCGGTGGTGCTGTCGTTGCCGGCGGGCATTTTCGGGGCCTTCCTGTTCATTAAGCTGCTGGGCCTGGCCAACAACATCTACGCCCAGGTGGGGCTGGTGATGCTGGTGGGGCTGCTGGGCAAAAACGCCGTGCTCATCGTCGAATTCGCGGTGCAGGAGCACGAGCACGGCATGTCAGTCCGCGACGCGGCCATTGCCGGGGCCAAGGCCCGTTTCCGCCCGATCCTGATGACCTCGTTTGCCTTCATTGCCGGCCTGATTCCGCTGGTGCTGGCCACCGGCGCCGGGGCCATCGGCAACAAGACCATCGGCACGGCGGCGCTGGGCGGCATGCTGTTCGGGACCATCTTCGGGGTCGTGCTCGTGCCCGGGCTGTACTA
>Ga0247729_10000481_pt1 | contig 16596 bp, 16 predicted proteins | sample UWRJL133311R2_FD_180958 | JGI IMG/M metagenome (GOLD analysis project Ga0247729, IMG submission 180958) | Plant litter microbial communities from Arlington Agricultural Research Station in Wisconsin, United States - UWRJ-L133-311R-2 | ecosystem: Environmental > Terrestrial > Plant litter >... | reverse complement strand
CGGCAAGGTCGCCCCCTACGTCGACATCATCGAGCTCGGCACCCCGCTGATCAAGGCCGAGGGCCTGCGCGCGGTCACCGCGATCAAGGACGCCCACCCCGACAAGATCGTCTTCGCCGACCTCAAGACGATGGACGCCGGCGAGCTCGAGGCCGAGATCGCCTTCTCCGCCGGAGCCGACCTGGTGACCGTCCTCGGCACCGCGGGCGACAGCACCATCGTCGGAGCGGTCGCCGCGGCGACCAAGCACGGCAAGGGGATCGTCGTCGACCTCATCGGCGTGACGGACAAGTCCGCCCGCGCCCGCGAGGTCATCGCCCTCGGTGCCCAGTTCGTGGAGATGCACGCCGGTCTCGACGAGCAGGCCGAGGACGGCTTCACCTTCCAGACGCTTCTGACGGATGGCACGGAGTCGGGAGTCGACTTCTCGGTTGCCGGTGGCGTGAGCCTCGCCACCATCGCGTCGGTGCAGTCGGCCGGAGCATCCGTCGCCGTCGCCGGCAGCGCGATCTACTCGGCGACCGACCCCGCCGAGGCCGCTGCGGCCCTGCGCGCCGCGATCAACTAGTCGTTCCACACGGGGAGTGCACGCGCCCGCCCCGGGCGCGTGCACTCAGTCGTTGGCGGCCGTCAGTGCGCGAAGTACCCGCGGTAGTACTCGTACACCCAGCCGGTGACCGCGATCGCGAGCACGGGCAGCGCGAGGAGCACCAGCCAGAACCCGACCGCCAGTCCGAGGAAGACCAGCCCGAGCGACCCCGCCATCATGATGGGCCACCAGCTCCAGGGGCTGAAGAAACCCTGCTCCGCATCGCCGTCGTCGATGTTGGCGTCGATGCGGTCCTCCGGCAGCTCGCCGCCCTGGGCCGCGTGGGTGCGGCCCACGTAGAAGGCGATGAGCGCGCTTGCGATGCCCGCCAGTGTGAGGCCGACCGTTCCCACCCAGTCGATCCCGGAACCGGTGATACTCGCGGTCGTCGCGAGGTCCTGCGTGTCGAAGAGGTACGACCACACCGTGTAGACCACGGCGAGCAGCAGGAAGAACACGGTGAGGATCCAGAACAGTCTGGCGTTGGCGCGCACGGCATTTCCCCCTTGGGTCTCTGACTCGCAGATCGCGGCCAGTTAACTCCTCGGCCGCATCCGGCGAATAGATCTTGTATTTCGCCGATTCCGCGCGGCGGGTCGATAGATTGGCCCCCATGACCGACACCACAGCGTTCTCCGCCCTCGGCGATCAGGCCTTCGTCTCGCTCACCACCTTCCGCAAGAGCGGGGAGGCCGTGTCCACACCGGTCTGGCTCGCCCGCGACGGCGACGCGCTCATCGTCACCACCCCCGAGGAGAGCGGGAAGGTGAAGCGGCTGCGCAACAGCGGGCGGGTCGAGATGCGTCCGTGCACCCGCATGGGCAGGGTCGCCGACGACGCCCCCGTCGTCGCGGGTTCGGCGTCGATCATCGCCGACGCGCCGACACGCGACCGGCTCACGGCGGTGATCCGCAAGAAGTACGGGCTGGAGTTCCACGTGATCACCACCATCGAGACGATCGTCGCGAAGCGGAAGAAGGAACGCGTCATTCTGCGGATCACCGCGGCCTGACCCGCCGCTCGCCGCCTCGGCTCCGAATACCCCGAATGACACGATCCGCCGAATCAGCCGTCGCGAGCGTCGAGGGGGTGGCCGCTGCGAGCGCGCTGGCCAGCTGGACCGTGGCGCTGCAGACCCCGCCCACCGAGTTCTACCCGCGCTTCGGGCCGCTGCCCGCGGTGGTCGCGGTGCGCGACCAGCCTCACGCGTGGGACACGGCCGGCTACACGCGCACCCTCGGGCTCTCCGACGGCGGCCACGTGGTCGAGACGATCACGCAGAGCGACCCCGGCGTCTTCTTCGGCTACGACCTCAGCGACTTCCAGAAGCTGTTCGGCCGCCTGGTCTCCGGCGCCCGGGCCGAGTGGACCTTCACACCGGAGGGGTCCTCGGGTGCCGCCACGCGCATCCGCTGGACCTATGCCTTCCACCCGCTGCCGGGCCGTGGCTGGATCGTGCGGGCGGTCGTGGCCGCGCTCTGGGCGCCGTACATGCGGCGGGTGCTGCCGGCGATCGTCGCCGAAGTGGGGCGGCGCGGGTGACTACCGTCTCGTGACGACCGTGCCCGACTCCAGGCGGATGACGCGGTCGGCGAGGCGGATCACCTCTGCGTCGTGCGTCGCGTGCACGACGGCCACGCCGCGTCTCGCCTCCCGGGCGATCGCCGCGTCGATGAGCAGGCGCGCCTCGTCGTCCAGCCCGACGGTCGGCTCATCCAGCAGCAGGATGCCCGCGCGCTGCGCGAGACCCTGGGCCACGAGGGCGCGCTGGCGCTGACCGCCGGAGAGGCCGGCGAGGGGACGGCGCTCGAGTCCGCCTAGACCGAGGGCGGCGATGCTCTCCGCCACGATCGCGTGGTCTTGGCGCGTCAGCCGTCGCCACGCCCCGCGCTGCGCCCAGCGACCCATCCGCACGACGTCGCGAACGGTGAGCGGGAGTGCGTCCGGCACCTCGCTGCGCTGCACCACGAAGGCCACGGGCCGCCCGCGCAGCACCGTCCCGGAGCCCGGCGGCAGTATGCCCGCGATCACCGACAGGAGCGTCGACTTGCCCGAGCCGTTGCGGCCGGCGACCGCGAGCACCTCGCCGCCGCGCAGCTCGAGCGACACCCCGCGGAGGGCGTGTATCTCGCCGTGCCGCACATGCAGGTCGTGCACAGCGGTGGGCGGGGTGGTGGTGGTGGGTTCTGCGAAGGGGAGGAGCACGTCACTACCATAACTCACATGATTATCATTCTCATGTAGGGTCGGTGCTCGTGACCTGGCTCCTCGATCCCTTCTCCGCCGATTTCATGCTGCGCGCCCTCGGCGGCGGCCTGCTCGTCGCCTCGCTCTGCGCTGTCGTGGGCACCTGGGTGGTGATCCGCGGCATGGCCTTCCTCGGCGAAGCCATGGCGCACGGCATGCTCCCGGGAGTCGCCGCGGCCGGGCTGCTCGGACTCCCCGTGATCGCGGGGGCTGCGGCGAGCGCGATCGTGATGAGCGCCGGGGTCGGCCTCGTCTCGCGCCGTGGTCGGATCTCGAACGACACCGGCATCGGCCTGCTCTTCGTAGGCATGCTCGCCCTCGGGGTGATCGTCGTCTCGCACTCCCGCAGCTTCGCGACCGATCTCACCGCCATCCTCTTCGGCGACATCCTCGCGATAAGTACCGGCGACCTTCTCACGCTCGCGGTCGCCCTCGCGGCGACGCTGGGGATCGCCGCGCTCTTCCACCGCCCCTTCGTCGCTCTCGCCTTCGACCGGCGGGTGGCCGCGACGATGCGTCTGTGCCCGCGGCTCGCCAACCTGGCGCTCGTCGGACTCGTCACGCTCGCGGTCGTCGCCTCCTACGGGGCCGTCGGCTCGCTCCTCGTGGTCGGCCTGCTGCTGGCGCCGTCCGTCGCCGCGGGCCGGTGGGCGACGCGCATCCCCGGGATCATGCTGCTCGCCGCCTGCTTCGGCGCACTGGCCGTGGTCGGCGGACTCCTCGCATCGTGGCACCTCGCCACGGCCGCCGGGGCGTCGATTGCGGCCGTCGCGATCTCGCTCGCGGCGGCCTCCGCCCTCATCCGCTCGCTCGTCTCGCGCATCACCACTACCCGGAAAGTCACCCGTGCCTCCATTGCTTAGAACCACCGTCGCGGCCCTCGCCGTGCTCGGCCTCGCCGCCTGCGCCAGCCCCGCCACCGACAGCGCGGCCGCGAAACCGCACGGCTACGTCGAGGGCGCCAGCGAGGCCACCGAGCCGCAGCTGCACCTCGCCACCATCGACTCCTCGGGCCGTCTCGCCCTGCTCGACCTCCTCTCCCAGAGCAGCAGCGACGTCACGACCCTCACCGCCACCACCGCCGTCGGAACCGACGGCCGCTTCGTGTTCGCGTCCTCCGCCGACGGCGTCACGATCGTCGACACCGGAGTGTGGACCGTCGACCACGAGGACCACTCGCACTACTACCGGGCCGAGCCCTCTGTGGTCGGCACCGTGCCGGGCTCCGGGCCGGCCGCGGTGGCCGGCGGCGCCTCGCTCACCGCGCTGTGGTTCGGCGACACCGGAACGGGCGTCGTGCTCGACACCGCAGCGCTCGGCGGCGGCTCGATCGAGGAGCTCGCACGCATCACCGGCGAACCGCACGACGGCGCGATCGTGCCCGTCGGCGAGCAGCTGCTCGTCACCGGCGCGGACGGAACCGTGCGTGTCCATAACGCCGACGGTGATCCGCTGGAGACCGTCGCCGAGTGCGCCGACTTCTCCGGCACCATCGTCACACGGGTCGGCACGGTGTTCGGGTGCGCGGATGGCGCGCTGCTCGCCACCGCCACAGACGAGGGCCCGGTCGTCTTCGAGACGGTCGCCTACCCGGCGGGAGTGACAGACGAACAGCGGGCTGCCGAGTTCCGTGGCCGGCCCGGGCGTCCCACCGTGGCCGCGGTCGCGGGCACCGTCGGCGCCTGGCTGCTCGACACCCGGGAGCGCAGCTGGACGCTGCTGCCCACCGAGGTGCCGCTACTGCTGGCCGCGGCGGCGGACGACCGCGACGGCAACGTGGTGGCGCTCGCCTCCGACGGCCGGGTGCTCGTTCTCGACCCCGTGTCCGGCGCGACGGTCGCGGCCACCGGGCCGCTGCTGGGCGCCACGGTGTCCGATCCGGCGCTGCTCGCCGGCGTCGAGCTCACGGTGGACGCGACCCGCGCATACCTGAACGCTCCCGCCGAGGGCGTCGTCTACGAGATCGACTATGCCGACGGCGCCCGGGTGGCGCGTTCCTTCGAGGTGGCCGGATCACCGCTGTTCCTCGCCGAGACGGGACGCTGATGCGCGCGCCGATCGCCGCCCTCGCCGGCCTCGCACTACTCGCCACGATCAGCGGCTGCAGCGCGCCCGCCGCCGACCGGCCCCTGGTGGTCGTCACCACGAACATCCTCGGCGACGTCGCCTCCCAGGTCGTCGGAGGCGAGGCCGAGGTGATGGTGCTGATGAGGCCGAACGCCGATCCTCACTCCTTCGACATCTCCGCCCGGGAGGCGGCGCGCATCCTGGGCGCCGACCTGCTGGTCTCCAACGGGCTCGGCCTCGAGGAGGGGCTGCAGCAGCACCTCGACGCGGCGGCCGCCGCGGGAGTGCCGATGCTCGAGGCCGGTGACGTCGTCGACGTGCTTCCGTACTCCGGCGGGGAAGCCGAGGGCGCGGACGACCCGCACTTCTGGACCGACCCCGCGCGGATGATCGACCTGGTCGGTGCCCTGGAGGAGGCGGTGGCCGAGAACGTCGCCGGAGTCGACACCGCCGCGGTGACCGCCAGCGCGACCGCCTATACGGAGCAGCTCGAGGAGCTCGATGCCGGGATGGCATCCGCTTTCTCGGCGATCCCCGAGGCGCGGCGCAGTCTCGTGACCAACCACCACGTGTTCGGCTACCTCGCCGAGCGTTTCGACTTCCGCATCGTCGGCGCCGTGATCCCGGGAGGCAGCACGCTCGCCGCGCCCAGTGCCTCCGACCTGCGCGACCTCGTCGACGCGATCGACGACGCGGGCGTGCCGACGATCTTCGCCGAGTCCTCCCAGCCCGACCGGCTCGTGCAGGTGCTCGCCGACGAGGCCGGCATCGACGTGGCCGTCGTGGAGCTCTTCACCGAATCGCTGTCGGCCCCCGGCGAGGGCGCCGACAGCTACCTGACCATGATGCGCACGAACACGGAGCGCATCGCAACCGGACTCTCCCCATAGCGGGCGAGCCACTAGATAAGAGGAAACAATGACAACCCAGTTCACCCGGCGCACGTCCGTGGCGGCACTCGTCGCGGCATCCGCCCTGCTTCTCACCGCCTGTGCGACGGCGCCCGCTGCGGCGCCCTCCGATGCCGAAACCCCCTCCGGGGATTCCGGCAACCGTGTCGCCCTCACCTACGACGGCGGCATCTACGTGCTCGACGGCACCAGCCTCGAGCTCGTCTCCGACCTGCCGATCGAGGGGTTCAACCGCCTCAACCCCGCCGGCGACGGAGAGCACGTGCTGGTCTCGACCGGCGACGGCTTCCGGGTGCTCGACACGGCCGGCGACACCGAGCTGACCGACCTCGTATTCGATGCCCCGACGCCCGGCCACGTGGTGCGCCACGAGGGGAAGACCATCCTCTTCTCCGACGGGACCGGCGACAGCATCATCGTCGACACCGCGTCGATCAACTCCGAGGAACTGCCGGAGACCGAGGTGGTCCCCTCCGAGGCGGCTCACCACGGCGTGGCCATCGAGCTCGCGGACGGCACGCTGCTCTCCACCCTGGGCACCGCCGACGGCCGCACCGGCGTGCGCGCTCTCGACGCGGACCGCGACGAGTTCGCCCGCAGCGAGGACTGCCCCTCCGTGCACGGTGAGGGCGCGGCCCAGAACGAGGCAGCGGTCTTCGGCTGCAGCGACGGGGTGCTCGTCTACAACGCCGGGACCTTCACCAAGATCCCGGCGGCGGATGCCTACGGCCGCACCGGCAACCAGTACGTGAGCGAGACGTCTCCGATCACCGTCGGCGACTACAACTCCGACCCGGACTCCGAGGGCTACCTGCTCTCGCAGCTGCTGCTGACCGACACCGTCGCACTGGAGTCGACCGTCGTCGACCTCCCCGACGGCGTCGAGTACACCTGGCGCGGGGTCGGCCGTGACGCCGACGACAACGCCGTGATCCTCGGCTCGGACGGCGCCCTGCACACGCTCGACATCGCGACGGGCGAGATCGTGTCGTCCACGCCGGTGATCGACGCCTGGGAGAGCCCGGTCGAGTGGCAGGACGCCCACCCCGCGCTGGTCGTGGTCGGATCGACCGCCTACGTCACCGATCCGGGCACGAACTCGATCCACGCCGTGGATCTGGCGAGCGGCGAGATCGTGGCATCCGCCTCACTCGACGAGACGCCCAACGAGATCGCGGTCGTCACGGGCTAAGTCGTCTGCGCGGTGGTTCCCGCCGTCGTGGCCGAGCACTCGGGCGCGGCGGCGGGAACGAGCGCGGGTCGGGCGCGCTCAGCCCGCCCGCGAGGTGAAGCGCAGCAGGTAGCCGTCCGGGTCCTGCACGAGGAACTGGCTCACCCGCACCTCGGTGCCGCCGGTGCGGTACGTCTTCTCCTCCGGGGCGAGGAACAGCGGCCAGCCCGCCCCGGCGAGGCGCTCGAGTAGCGGTTCGATCGACGGCACCGCGATCTCGAAGTTGACGCCGCGGCCGAGCGGGCGCTCCAGCGGCGCGGGCACCCAGTCGCGTCCGACGCCGATCTGGTCGAGCATGACGTGGGCCGACCCGAGCGCGATGGCCGCGAAGCGCTCGTCCATCCGCTCGTACCGGATCTCGAAGCCGCAGAGCGACACCCAGAAGTCGAGGCTCGCCGCGAGGTCGGTGACCAGCAGTTCCGGGACCAGGGCGGGGGCGGATGTCATGTCCCCCAGTATGCGTGCGCGTCGCCGCCCGAGGCGGTCGCGCCGTGCGCCCGGCCCAGGATGGCGCGCCCGCCGAGTCGGGCGTACCGTGGCCGCATGACCGAGAACGAGGAGCAGCTCACTCCCGAGCAGCGCGAACGCCTGCAGCGCGAACGGGCCGAGGCCACGATCCGCGCCGTGAACGCCGGCGGCAACCCCGGCGAAGAGGCGCTGAAGCTCGCCAACCAGTACTCCGACGAGTGGCTCGACCGGGCGACCGCGCGGGTGCGCCGCCTGTTCCGCCGCGGCTGAGCGCGCGAGCGCCTACTCCCGGCCCTCGCCCCGCCGCAGCGTCTTGCCGGTGAAGAACGCCGGGTTCACCGCCCGCATCACGAACATCAGCACCACGCCGGTCGCGAGCAGGAACACCCCGAGGATGAACACGAGGCCGACGCCCCCGATCTGCGAGCCGCTGCCGTAGTCCGGGTCCATCGAGTCCATCAGCGTCGTGACGAAGATGACGGCCAGGATCACCCCGCCGACGAGCGGTGCCAGGAACTTGAAGAAGAAGTTGCGCACCGAGGCGAACGCCACCCTGCGGAAGTAGAACACGCAGGCCAGCGCCGTGACCCCGTAGTAGAAGCAGATCATCATTCCGAGGGTGAGGATCGTGTCGGTGAGTACGTCGGTGCTGAGTACCCGCATCACCGCGTAGAAGCCCCAGGCCACGACCGCCGCGATGATCGTGGCGAAGCTCGGGCTCTTGAAGCGCGGGCTGATCGATGCGAAGCGCTTCGGGAACGCCTGGTAGTGCCCCATGGCAAGCATGGTGCGCGCCGGGCCCACGAAGGTGGACTGCAGTGACGCCGCCGAACTCGACAGCACCGCGAGCGACATCAGGATCGCGAACGGCCCCATCACCGGCCCGGCGAGCGCCGCGAAGACGTTGCCCTGGATGTCCTCGTTGCCCAGCCCCAGCTCGCCGGTCCCGATGCCCGCGAACATCAGGCTGGCCACCGCCACCAGGATGTACAGCACGAAGATGATCGCCACCGTGAGGGTCGCCGCGCGCCCCGGGGTGGTCTCCGGGTTCTTGGTCTCCTCGTTCATGGTGAGGGTCACGTCCCAGCCCCAGAAGATGAAGATCGAGAGCGAGACACCGGCCGCGAAGGCCGAGAACGACGGCAGTGCGAAGGGGTTGAACCAGTCGGGGCTGAAGGCCAGCGCGTCGAAGGCCCCGCCGTTGGAGAACAGCGAGATGGCAGCGATGCTGAACCACACCAGCACGATCAGCTGGAACGCCACCAGCACGTACTGCACGGCCTTGGTGGTCTCCATGCCCCGGTAGGAGATGTAGCAGGCGGCCACCATGAACACCAGACAGGTGGCGATGTTGATGCCGACGTTCGAGGCGAGGTCGGCGATCGCGGGATCCCCGGCGATCTGCGCGATCGCCAGGTAGAGGAAGTCCACCGCGATCCCGGCCAGGTTCGACAGCACCACCACCGTCGCGACGATGAGGCCCCAGCCGCCCAGCCAGCCGATCCACGGCCCGAAGGCGCGGGTCGCCCAGGTGAACGAGGTGCCGCTGTCGGGCATCGCCTTGTTCAGCTCGCGGTAGCCGAGCGCCACGAGCAGCATCGGGATGAACCCGACCAGGAAGATGCCGGGCATCTGCGTGCCCACCGCGGCCACCGTCGGGCCGAGCGAGGCCGTGAGCGTGTAGGCAGGCGCGATGCAGCTGATGCCGATGACCGTGGCTCCGAGGAGACCGATCGAGCCGGCGGAGAGACCCTTGGAGGAGAGGCCCGTCGCCTCATCCGCTATCGCAGGGCTGTTCGACGATCGGGGCGAATCGGTGCGAGACATGTCAGACGGCCTTTCAACGGTGGAACGGGGCAAGCGGATGAGGGCGTGCGGGCCGCCAGGGACGGGCCGGCCGGGAGACGGCTAGGTCGGAACCACGATGAGCGGCACCGGCAGGGTGCGCAGCATGCGGTTGGCCGTGGTGCCGAGGAACAGCCGACTCGGGGAGGCGAGGCGGCTGGAGCCGACGAAGACGATCTCGTCGCTGCGCCAGTCCATCGCATCGACGGCGTCCTCGATGTTGTCGCCCTCGCCGACCTCGGTGGTGGGGGTCCCGAGGAAGGTGGCGCGCGAGCTGAAGTACTCGAGCACGGTGGCGAGGTGCTCCTGGGAGTCCTCGGCCGTCACGACCGGCGACGTGCCGACCTGAACCAGGGTGATGAAGCGCAGCTCCACGTCGAGGTTCTCCGAGATCGCGACCATCGAGTCGAGCAGCGCCTCCCAGCCCGGCCGCGTGCCGATCGCGCAGGTGATGCGGCTGATGCGGCTCGGGGCGCGGTAGCCGCGCGGGGCGAGGGCCACGGGCACCGGCGACGCGTGCAGCAGTCCGTTCGCGACACTGCCGATGGAGAAGCGGCCGAGCAGTCCGGCACGGGCGGCGCCCACGATGATGCGGTCGCTGTCGAAGCCCTCTGCCGCACGCAGCAGCCCCTCGGAGGTCGACTCCGCCCAGACCGTGTGGGTGCTGGCCACGACGTCCGCGGGGATCTGCGCCTCGGCGAGCACGAGCCACTCGTCGGCCTGCCGCTGCAGCAGCGACTGGTAGTCGGCGAGGCCCGCCGACACCTTCGCCGGCACAACGGACTGCCTCGGCATCACAATGCAGACCCGCAGTTCGGCGCCGGTGAGCCGGGCCAGCGCGATGCCGAGCTGGATGGCCTCACGCCCGCGGTCGGTCGCCTCGTAGGCGATGAGGTAGTTCGGTGCGGTGCTCACTGTGTGCTCCTTCGTGGGGTCGGTCGTCAGTGGTCGTGCAGTCAGTGCTCGTGCACGAGGCCGCCGTCGCCGGGATCGTGGTGGTCGTGGTGGCCGGGTGCGCAGTGCTCCGCCGGGCTCGGCGCCACGTCGAGCGCCGGGTTGCGGTCGAAGAACCCGGCCGGCTTCAGCCAGAACGACACGGTGTCGCTGGGCATGATCGGCCAGTCCTCGGGGCGGGTGATGTGGTGGATGCCGAAGACGTACCAGAGCACCAGGTCGACACCGCGCACCGGGCGCTGCTGCTCGACCCAGCGTGGCATGCCCTCATCGCTGAGGCTCTGGTTGACGAACTCGCCGCTCGGCCAGCGCTCCCCGGCGTCGTTCGGCGTGACCCAGACCGTGTGGCCGATCACCTGGGCGCGCTGGAACACCGGCGACTCGGGGGCGAAGAAGGAGGGGATCGCCCCGCTCGGCACGAGCTTGTAGGACACCGGGGTGCCGAGCCCGTTCAGCGAGCCCTCGTTCACCACCTTCCATGCGCGCTGCGTGTTCCAGTCGAAGTCGTCGGGGCCCTCGGTCTCGATCGGGGTGTTCTGCTGCGTGAGCGCCAGCCCGTGCGGGTTCGCCTCGCTCATCGGCTCGATGCGCGTCTCCGACCGGAAGACCGTGTTCTCGGTGCCGTCGATGTCGAGGTCGAGCCGGGCGACGATGAAGTGCTGGTGGAACGGCGCGTAGGTGCGCGTGTCCACAAGGGTGCCGTTCGGATGCGGCTGTCCCTCGTCGATGTGGGTGACGACCATGATGCCGGTGGCGCGCACCTCGCACTCGATGTTGCCGTCCTGGTAGAAGCGCCAGTAGACCAGGTACTCGTAGTTCGCAACGGTGACGTGGAAGGAGACGACGAGCCGGCGCATCCGCCGCACCTCGGCGCCCGCGTCGTGGTCGACGTGCTTCCAGAGCACGGCGTTGTCCTCCTCGTGCACGCAGAAGGCGTTCGGTATCTCCAGCGGCTGGCCGGCCGAGTCGTGGATCACCGCGTCGATGTAGCGGATCTCCCCCAGACAGTCGCAGCCCAGTTCGAGCGATGTCGTCATGAACCCGAGTCCCCACTCGCCGATGTCGAAGGCGGTGCGGCGGTAGTGGTCGACGCTCGGGTCGCGGTAGGGCACCACCATCTCCGAGAAGGAGAGCTTGTTCGCGATCGGCCGCACGCGGCCGGCGTCGGTGTAGCTCACCTGGTGCAGCGTCATGCCCTCGCGGTAGTTGAAGCCGACGCGCATCGACCAGCCCTGCCAGCTGACGAGGTTGCCGTCGAGCTCGAAGCTCGGCCCCTCGCTCTGCACGATGTCGAGGGGTTTCAGCGGCGGCCGGCTGCTCTGGTTGCGGATGCGCTCGGGGATCAGGTGCGGGACGTACTCTCCCATCACCTCGGGCCGCGCCACGTCGAGGGTGTCCTCGATCTCGAGCAGCTCCATCGTGTTGACGTCGATCACGCAGTGGAATCCGTTCACCGGGCCCGCGTAGGGGTTCGCCCCCGGCTGCGCCCGCACCCAGGTGTCCGACCAGCCGAGGCGCCGGCCGGCGTACTTCTCCGGGATCACCGCGGCCCCGTAGGTCCAGGTGTCCATGAACACGAGGTCGAGGTCGGTGATGCCGCGTCTGGCCAGGGCCTCGACCACGCGGGGGTCGGCCCGCAGGGCCGCATCCGCCTCCTCCCACTCGTCGACCGTGAAGTTGGCATGCACTCCGGGAACGTGGGAGAAGTCGCGCAGCTCGTCGGCTGTGAGGGAGACGTGGGCGATGTAGGTGGCGTTCGCCGCGCGCTCCAGCACGACGAGCCTGGCCAGCCGCTCGGGCACCGCGCCGGTCTGCTCGAAGGCCGCCACCTCGGCGCGGCTCGGCGTCACCGCCTCGATCGAGGCGTAGCGCCAGCCCTCCCCCACCCCGCGCTCACGGGCGAGAACCCCGGATGCCGCGCGGAACTCCTCGGCGCTCAACGGGTCGAGAGGGTGAGAGGTCATGACGGCTCCATCGCGTTACTGACTGATGATCGAAAGCCTAGCCCTCTAGCCCGCAGTCGCGATAGGCCAGAATAACGACGGAATCATCGGTCTGACTGCCCTCGAACGCCGAATTCGATTCTTTGCGTGCCATTTTGCTTCGAAACTAGTAGTTTGGCTCCATGGAGCATCTCGAACGCGACGTCGTTGTCATCGGAGCCGGCGCGACCGGACTGACCGCTGCGATCCGGCTGCGCGACGCCGGCAGGAGCGTCGTGGTGCTCGAGGCGCGCGACCGCGTCGGCGGGCGGCTGCTCACCGACGAGATCGACGGGCAGATGTACGAGGTCGGCGGCCAGTGGGTCTCCCCCGACCAGACGGCACTGATCGACACCCTCGAGCGTCTCGGGCTCGACACCTACGAGCGCTACCGCGAGGGCGAGAGCGTCTACGTCGGCGCCGACGGCGAGGCGAAGCGCTTCACCGGCGACATCTTCCCGGCCAGCGCGCACACCGAGGGCGAGATCGAGCGCCTCATCGCCCTGCTCGACGAGCTCGTGGCCTCACTCGACGTAGCGGCGCCCTGGGCGCACCCACGGGCGGCCGAGTTCGACCACGTGTCGTTCCGCGCCTGGCTCGAGCAGCAGAGCGACGACGCCGAGGCGCGCGACAACATCGCGCTCTTCATAGCGGATGCGATGCTCACCAAGCCCGCGCACGCCTTCTCCCTGCTCCAGGCGCTGCTGATGGCGGCCAGTGCCGGGAGCTTCAGCAACCTCGTCGACGCCGACTTCATCCTCGACCGTCGCGTCGTCGGCGGTCTGCAGCAGGTGCCGCTGCGACTCGCGGCGCAACTCGACGCAGACGACCTGCGACTCTCTCAGCCGGTGCGCGGCATCCGCTACAGCGACGACGGCGCGACGGTGACCACCGACGACCTCAGCGTCTCGGCCCGCCACGTGATCGTGGCCGTGCCGCCCAACCTCTACTCCCGCATCGACTACTCGCCGCCGCTGCCCCGGCTGCGCCAGCAGGCGCTGCAGCACCAGTCGCTCGGCCTCGTGATCAAGGTCCACGCAAGCTACCCGACTCCCTTCTGGCGTGACGCCGGCCTCTCCGGCACCGCCTTCAGCCCGTACCAGATCGTGCACGAGGCCTACGACAACTCGAACTTCGGCGAGCAGCGCGGCACCCTCGTGGGCTTCGTGTCCGACGAGAAGGCGGACGCCCTCTTCCGCCTGCCCGCCGGCGAGCGCAGGGCGCGCATCCTCGCCTCGCTCGCCGAGTACTACGGACCGGAGGCCCTCGACCCTGTGGTCTACTACGAGAGCGACTGGGCTGCGGAGGAGTGGACGCAGGGTGCCTACGCGGCTAGCTTCGATCTCGGCGGACTCACCCGCTACGGAGCGATGCAGCTCGAACCCGTCGGACCCCTGCGGTTCGGCTCGAGCGACACCGCCTCGGAGGGCTACCAGCACGTCGACGGCGCGATCCGCGTCGGTCAGCGGCTGGCCGCGGAGATCCTCGCCGACTGACCCAGACCGTTCCCGCATCGTTTGCACACAAGGAGTCACGAATGAGCAGCTACGCAGTCATCAACCCGGCCACCGGCGAGACGCTGAGCGAGTACCCGGAGATCACCGACGCCGAGCTGCAGAACGCGATCGCCGCGGCAGCGGATGCGCATGCGACGTGGTCGAGGAAGTCCTCCGTCGCCGACCGCGCGGCCCTCATCGGCAGGGTCGCCGAGCTGCACACCGAGCGGCGCGACGAGCTCGCCGCGATCATCGTGCGCGAGATGGGCAAGCCGCTCGACCAGGCCTACGGCGAGGTCGACTTCGCCGCCGCGATCTACCAGTACTACGCCGACAACGGTGTCGCCTTCTCGGCGGATGAGACGATCGAGCTGGCCGAGGGCGGCGGCTCCGCCTTCGTGCGCCGCGCCGGTCTGGGGGTGCTGCTCGGCATCATGCCGTGGAACTTCCCCTACTACCAGGTGGCGCGGTTCGCAGGCCCGAACGTGGTGGCGGGCAACACCATCCTGCTCAAGCACGCGCCGCAGTGCCCGGAGTCCGCCGCCGCGATCGAGCGGATCTTCACCGACGCCGCCGCCGCGCTCGGCGCCCCGGCGGGCGTGTATGTGAACATCTACGCGAGCAACGACCAGATCGCCACGGTGATCGCCGACCCGCGCGTGCAGGGCATCTCCCTCACCGGCTCGGAGCGCGCGGGCGCCGCGGTGGCCGAGATCGCCGGCAAGCACCTCAAGAAGGTCGTGCTCGAGCTCGGCGGTTCCGACCCCTTCATCCTGCTCTCCACCGACGACCTCGACGCCGCCGTGCAGGACGCGGTGAACGCGCGCCTCGACAACAACGGCCAGTCCTGCAACGCGGCCAAGCGCTTCATCGTGATCGACGACCTCTACGAGGCCTTCGCCGAGAAGTTCACCGCGGTGCTCACCGCCGCCCAGCCCGCCGATCCGATGACCGACGGCACCCTGCTCGGCCCGCTCTCCTCGCTCGCCGCCGCGGAACGCCTCGAGGAGCAGCTCGACCGCGCCGTCGCCCAGGGCGCCACCGTGCTCGCGAGCGGCACGCGCAGCGAGAGCTACTTCCCGCCGGCCGTGCTCGCCGATGTGGCGCCCGGCATGGACGCGTACCACGAGGAGTTCTTCGGCCCCGTCGCGGCGATCTACCGCGTCGCCTCGGAGGACGAGGCCGTGACGCTGGCGAACGACACCCCCTTCGGCCTCGGCAGCTACGTCTACACCACCGACCCGGAGCAGGCCCTCCGCGTGGCCGACGGGATCGACGCCGGCATGGTCTGGGTCAACCTCGTGCTCGGCGACTCCGCGGAGCTGCCCTTCGGCGGCGTCAAGCGCTCCGGTTCCGGCCGCGAGATGGGCCGCTTCGCCATGGAGGAGTTCGTGAACAAGAAGCTGATCCGCATCGCCGGCTGAGGCGGCGGCGGCGGCCTCGGCCGCCGCTGCCGCTGCTGCCGCAACAACTTGCGGCAAACTGCGCCATCCGGGCGCCGATGGAGCCGTTTGCCGCAAGTTGTCGAGCGGATGCGGGGTGAGCGGTCATACTGGCGGGTGTGACCCTCCGAGCTATCCTCGCCTGTGGGCAGACGAGCGCCTCGGGGAAGCTGACTGGGATGCTCGCAGCCGTACTCAGCGTTGCGCTGCTCGCGATAACCCTTGCTGGCTGCGCCACGGGCAGTGGTAGCAGCGGCGATAATGTGGCCCGTGACTGGGCGCATACGCTGGCCGAAGAGTACGCCTACGACATCAACGGGCTCCGCGAGAACCGCACGGCGGACTATCTCGCGGCGAACATCGTCTCGCCGGAACCGAATCCAGACGGGAGCTCGATCGTGGTCGAGGCGCTGAGCTGGACCGGCGTCAGCAACGTGGCCCCGGGCGCTCGCGTCGAACTTCGGTACATCGCGCACGTGTCGGAGCGATCGGGCCCCGTGTTCGGCAGTCACAATTCGGAGGGCGACGCCGTGCGCTGCTATGCGTTTACGGTCCTCTACAACCACTCGGAGATGGAGGAGATCGACTGTCCACGCGGGCCGGCACCCGCGCCCCCGACCCCGGCGCCTCTGCTCGTACTTCCCGAGGATGCAGTCGATCGACTCGCGGCCACCCTTGCCAACGCGACGCCCGAGACGTTAAAGGCGGACGTGCTCGCCGCCTTCCCCGAGGATTATCTTTTCATCGATACCGTGGTTGACAGTGGTCGGCTGATCGTCGCCATGAGGGCGACAGACAACTCCGACTGCATCGTGGTGATGCGTGACGCGGATGGGACCGTCGAACAGGCCGGTTTCGACCCGATCTGGGCGGAGCCGGGCGAGACCGGATGCACAACGGGACTGGTCACGAATCCTCCCCTATGACGCTCCCCCCGCGTCCATTCGCGGCATATTGTCGTTCCGACGCCCCGGGAAGAGCGATATGCCGCGACTCGACTCGCGGTAATAGGTTGCGCACAACTCAATCGCGCACACTGTGCTAGCGTCGGAGCCATGACCAGCACCGCTCCCGCGCTCGAGGACCAGATCTGCTTCGCGCTCTACAGCGCCTCGCGCTCGCTCACCGCGCGCTACCGCGAGCTGCTCGCCCCGCTCGGCGTCACCTATCCGCAGTACCTCGCGCTCGTTGTGCTCTGGGACGGCGGCACCACCTCCGTCAGCCACCTGGGCGAGCGACTGCACCTCGACTCCGGCACGCTCTCCCCGCTGCTGAAGCGCATGGAGGCGCTGGGTCTCGTCACCCGCTCGCGGGCGACCGCGGACGAGCGCGTCGTCGAGGTCTCGCTCACCGCCGCCGGCGAC
>Ga0247729_10000480_pt1 | contig 16607 bp, 15 predicted proteins | sample UWRJL133311R2_FD_180958 | JGI IMG/M metagenome (GOLD analysis project Ga0247729, IMG submission 180958) | Plant litter microbial communities from Arlington Agricultural Research Station in Wisconsin, United States - UWRJ-L133-311R-2 | ecosystem: Environmental > Terrestrial > Plant litter >... | reverse complement strand
GCGGCCCTTGAAACGATCCTTGAACAACATGGTGCTATCTTTCAGGTGCGGGTCCAGGCGATCACGCGCTGGCGCTGGGTGCCGAGCTTCTCGATGCCGAGCGTCATGACGTCGCCGGCCTTGAGGTAGATCGGAGCGGGCTTCTTGCCCATGCCGACACCCGGCGGGGTGCCGGTGGTGATGATGTCGCCGGGCATCAGGGTCATGAAGCGGCTGAGGTAGCTGACGATCACCGCGCAATCGAAGATCATGGTGCGGGTGTTGCCGGTCTGCATGCGCGTGCCGTTGACGTCGAGCCACATGTCCAGCGCCTGGGGATCGCCGACCTCGGCCGAGGTCACCAGCCACGGACCGACCGGGCCGAAGGTGTCGCAGCCCTTGCCCTTGTCCCAGGTGCCGCCGCGCTCGATCTGGTATTCGCGTTCGCTGACGTCATTGATCAGGCAGTAGCCCGCGACGTAGTTCAACGCTTCGGCTTCGCTGACGTAGCAGGCGCGCTGGCCGATCACGATGCCGAGTTCGACTTCCCAGTCGGACTTGACGGAATCCTGCGGCAGCATGACGTCGTCGTTCGGGCCGGTCAGCGAGCTGATCGCCTTGGTGAACACCACCGGCTCGGTCGGAATCGCGAGATTCGATTCGGCGGCGTGGTCGGCATAGTTGAGACCGATCGCGATGAACTTGCCGACATTGGCGACCGGCATGCCGAGGCGCGGCGAGCCCTCCACCAGCGGCAGCGAGGCGGGATCGATTTGGCCCAGCCGTTCGAGCTCCGCCGGGCTCAGCGCGGCGGCGGTGATATCGGCGATGTGGCCGGAGAGATCGCGGATTTTCTGGTCGGCATCGAGCAGGCCGGGCTTTTCCTGGCCCACAGGGCCGTAGCGCAACAGTTTCACGTGAGGATATCCAGTGGTTGGTGGTCGTGGGATGCAGTCGGGCCTTCGCACGGCGGTCGGCCGGCGATGGCTGGTCATGCAGATGCGGGGATGTCGATCGGCCTGCCATGCAGCGCCAGCGCCAAAATCTCCTCCAGACCATTCTGATTGATAATCCCATTATATGGGATACAGTTACGGTATGTGGTATAGAATAAGTCCGGCACGCCGCTGTCAAGCCCACCTATCGGACAACACGCGTCATCGACGTGGTGCCGTCATTGCGAGGAGCGAAGCGACGCGGCAATCCAGAAGGCCACAAGGAAGAACTGGATTGCTTCGTCGCAAGGGCTTCTCGCAATGACGGCGATGGATAACCGGATTGATTCAAGCAGGAATGCGCTAATGGTAACGGATTGGCGGACGACGATTTCATCAAGCCGGATTGCGAGGATCTAACGATGTCCGATATTTCGCGCGGGACGATAGCGGGCAAGGGCGACGCGATCGCCGGGCAACACAAGCAGCCGGAGCGGCACGCCACCCCGGGCGCGCAGACCCTGATGCGCGCACTCGACGTGCTGGAGGCGATTGCCGGCGGCACGGTGGACCTCGCAGCGTTGTCGGCGAAGCTCGGCACCACCCGCACCACCACGCATCGCCTGGCCTCGGCGCTGGTCGACCGGCGCTATCTCAACTTCGCGCCGCGCGGCGGCTACAGCCTCGGGCCGAAACTGCTGGAGCTCGGCTTCCAGGCGCAGCGCGACATGCCGCTGCGCCAGGTGGCGCATGCCCATCTCGTCCGCCTCGCCGAGCGCACCCAGGACACGGTACAGCTCGGCATCCTCGACGACGGCGTTGTGCTGTATCTCGACAAGGTGCCCGGCCAGCGCCGCTTCGAGATCCGCTCCACCATCGGCGACCGCCATGCCGTATGGTCCACCGGACTCGGCAAGGCGCTGGTGCTCGACATGGCCGAGCCGGAGTGGGCGTCGTTCTTCGATCAATCGGGCATCGGTGGCACACGGCCATCCGCCAAGGCGCGGCAGCAATGGCTGGAGCGGATGCGGGCCTACGCACAGACCGGCGTGGCCTTCGACCTTGAGGAAAGCGCGCCGGAGCTGCGCTGCGTGGCCGCGCCGATCCGCGACGCAAGCGGCGTCATCGTCGCCGCCCTCAGCGTCTCCAGCATTGCGCAATACATGCAGCCGGAGCGCATGCAGGAACTGGCCAAGGACGTCCGCGCCACCGCCGTCGCCGTCAGCCGCGCGCTGGGGTGGCAGTCGTAGGCAAATCCGGATAGCGCCTACGCCGGGCGCTTCTTCAATTGCGCGCGCCTGGGCAGCACGCCGGGCCAGGTCACGATGTGATCCTGCAGGTCCTCGTCGGGGATGGTGTCCTCGGTGCCCTGCACCCGGCCGCGCACGGAGACGCCGGCCTCGTGTACGGTCTGCGCGCTGCCGGAGATCAGCGGGTGCCACCAGTAGAGATCGCGGCCCTCGGCGGCGAGCTTGTAGCCGCAACTCGGCGGCAGCCAGTTCAGGCTGCGGACATTGTCCGGTGTCAGCCGCACGCAATCGGGAACCTGGTCGGAACGGTTCGGATAATCCTTGCAGGCGCACAACCCGGCATCGAGCAGTTTGCACGACACATGGGTGTAATAGATCTTGCCGGTGTCCTCGTCCTCGAGCTTTTCCAGGCAGCAGCGCGCGCAGCCGTCGCACAGGCTCTCCCACTCGGCGCCGGACATCTCTTCCAACGTCTTGGTTTTCCAGAACATTCCCGCCTGCGGCGAGGGTTTTGGCGGGCGCGTGGTCATGCCGTCGGTGCCATCCGGAAAGGGGTGAGCGTCCTTCTATGGGGTCGAAGGCAGGCTTCGCAAGCGGCTTGGCGGGTGGCTGGCATGTCTTGCGGCCAGACTGGGGCGGAGGCCGCGCCGCCATTAGGCTTGTCGGGCAAAAGTCGTGCATCGCCATTGGTTTGTGCGGCGCGCTCGGCTAGAAGTTTGGACGAGTCTTCTTGAGGCGAAAAAGCGGCATTGCCGGACCGCCTTGGGATTGCCGCAACACTCCAGCAAGACGTCCCGGCGGTGCCATTGCGGCAGCGCTTGAGCGCTGCAAACCAACCAAGGGTCCCGGTGCGCCAGATCGTGCCCTCCGCGTGGAAGAAAAAGCTCCAGCATTTCCTGCTGGATTTCGACGCGCGCATCGACTCCACCCTGTTCTCCTCCGGCCGCGGTACCCGCGAATTGTGGGAGCGCTTCTCCACCTTCATGGACCGCTTCTATGTCGGCCGCTGGAAGCGCTGGGTGTTCATCGAGCCGCTGTCGGAAATGGCCACCATCGGTTTGGGCGGACTCATTCTCATGCTTGCGCTGGCGCAGCCGGCGTTTCGCGAAACCTCCGACGACGACTGGCTGAAGAAATCCGACCTCGCCGTCACCTTCCTCGATCGCTACGGCAATCCGATCGGCAGCCGCGGCATCAAGCACAACGACTCGATTCCGCTAGAAGACTTTCCCGACAACCTGATCAAGGCGACGCTCGCCACCGAAGACCGCCGCTTCTACGATCACTTCGGCATCGACATCGCCGGCACCGCGCGCGCATTGGTGACCAATGCGCAGGCCGGCGGCGTGCGCCAGGGCGGCTCGTCGCTGACGCAACAGCTCGCCAAGAACCTGTTCCTGTCCAACGAGCGCACCATCGAGCGCAAGGTCAACGAGGCCTTCCTCGCGATCTGGCTCGAGACCCGCCTGACCAAGAACGAGATCCTGAAGCTCTATCTCGATCGCGCCTATATGGGCGGCGGCACCTTTGGCGTCGACGGCGCGGCACATTTCTACTTCAACAAGTCGGCGCGCGACGTCACGCTGGCGGAAGCCGCGATGCTGGCCGGCCTGTTCAAGGCGCCGACCAAATACGCGCCGCACATCAACCTGCCGGCTGCCCGCGCCCGCGCCAACCAGGTGCTCGACAACCTGGTCGATGCCGGCTTCATGACCGAGGGCCAGGTGTTTGGCGCACGACGTAATCCGGCGACTGCCGTGGATCGCCGCCAGGAGAGTTCGCCGAACTACTATCTCGACTGGGCGTTCGACGAGATGCGCCGCCTGGTCGAGACGTTTCCAAAATCCTATTCGGAGCGCGTCTTCGTGGTGCGCACCGCCATCGACATGAATGTGCAGAACGCCGCCGACGCCGCGATCGAAAACCAGTTGCGCCAGTTCGGCCGCGACTATCACGCGACCCAGGCGGCCACTGTGGTGTCCGATCTCGATGGCGGCGTGCGCGCCATGGTCGGCGGCCGCGACTACGGCGCCAGCCAGTTCAACCGCGCGGTCGACGCCATGCGGCAGCCCGGCTCGTCGTTCAAGCCGTACGTCTACACCACGGCTTTGCTCAACGGCTACAAGCCGACCTCGATCATCAATGACGGCCCGGTGTGCATCGGAAACTGGTGCCCGCAGAATTACGGCCACTCTTATTCCGGCAACGTCACGCTGACCCAGGCCATCACGCATTCCATCAATGTGGTGCCGGTGAAGATCTCCATCGCGCTCGGCGGCAAGTCACCGAACCCCGCGAAAGCCGGCCGCGCCAAGATCGTCGAAGTGGCGCGCCGCTTCGGCATCAAGGCGCCGCTGCTCGACACGCCGTCGCTGCCGATCGGCTCGGCGGAAGTCAGCGTGCTCGAACACGCGGTGGCCTATGTCACCTTCCCCAACAAGGGCAAGTCGGTGACGCCGCATGCCATCCTCGAAGTGCGCACCGGCGCCGGCGATCCGGTCTGGCGCTTCGACCGCGACGGCAAGCAGCCGCTGCAGGCGATCCCTGCTTCGGTCGCTTCCGACATGGCGGGCATGATGAGTCACGTCGTGTCGGAAGGCACCGCGCGCCGCGCCGCGCTCGACGGCATCCCCACGGCCGGCAAGACCGGCACCACCAATGCCTATCGCGACGCCTGGTTCGTCGGCTACACCGGCAATTTCACCTGCGCGGTGTGGTACGGCAACGACGACTACTCGCCGACCAACCGCCTGACCGGCGGCGCGATGCCGGCGCAGACCTGGCACGACATCATGGTCGCCGCGCATCAGGGCATCGAGATCAAGGAAATCCCCGGCATCGGCGCCGGCACCAAGAACCCGGCCGCGGTGCCTTCCGCCAAGGTCGCCTCCAGCGCGCCGGAGTCGAAGCCCGGCCCGCCGCCGGTGCTGACCAAGCGCGGCGCCGACATCCTGGTGCGCGTCGAAAAGATGCTCGACGACGCCAGCAAGACCGCGGGCCGCACCTCGTCGAGCGAGACGCCGACCCCGATGAAGCCGCGCGCCTCCTCCACGCTGGCCTTCCCGGAAAGCTTTGCATCGGCTACCGACGCGCCCGCTGCGGTCGTCGTGCCCGCGCCCGCGTCGCGAAAAAACTGATGCTGCCATCATGACGGTTGTAACGTGCGGCTGATCTTCCTCACTCTGCTGGCGCTTGTGATCGCCACCGGCGTCGGCCTCGGCCTGACCTGGAGCACCGCGACGCGCGGCACCGACCTCAACACGCTGACCATCGGCGCGTGGACCGCGCGGCCCCGCACCGGCACCAGCGAGATCGATCCCTATGCCCGCGCATCCATCGCGCGCTCCGGCGAACTGCCGCTCGGCACCGGCGACGGCGTCGCCTTCACCGCCACCAAGGACGACGCCAACAAGCCGCTCGACGGCCGCTGCGACATCGTGGTGTCCGGCGTCACGCCGCCGGCGCGGTTCTGGACGCTGACATTGTACGACACCAAAGGCCGCCTGGTGCCCAATGCATTGCAGCGCTACGGCTTCACCAGTCAGGAGATCATCCGGGGCGTCGACGGCGCCTTTGAACTGCGCATAGCCTCGCGCTCGCGCGCCGGCAACTGGCTGCCCACCGGCGCCATCGAGCGTTACGTGCTGATGCTGCGGCTCTACGACACCCCGGTCGGCGTCGCCACGCGCACCCAGCGCGACGCGCCGATGCCGGCCATTGCCACGGTGGGCTGCCCATGATTCGGCTTCTGTTTGCCATTGTCGGCGGCATCATTCTGGGCGGCGTGGTGCATCTCGTCAGCGTGCTCGCTCTGCCGCGCATCGCGACGCAGGATGCCTATTCGCGGCTGACATCCATCACCAGGCTCAACACGGTGACGCCGCTGCCATCTACCGAACCCGGCAACGCCCTGCTGCCGTTCATGGACCCCGCCTTCGCGCTGGCGGTGTGCCGCTACGATCTGTCCGGCGGGCCGATCAAGCTCGCGGTGCCGGTCAGCCAGTCCTATACATCGGTCTCGTTCTACACCCGCAGCGACGTCGCCTATTACGCCATCAACGACCGCTCCGCCGGCCGCCGGGTGATCGAACTCGACCTGATGACCGAAGCGCAGCATGCCGAACTGCCGGAAGACGAAGACGTCACCGCCGCCGACCGGCTGATCATCGACTCGCCCACCGACACCGGCCTGATCGTGCTGAAGGCGCTCGCCGCCGAGCCCGGCCTGATGCAGCAGGCCCAGGCCTCGCTCGCGGCTTCAAGTTGCAAGGTACAGACCGAACCGCCCGCCACGCAGGTCAAGGGCAAGCGGTAGCACGCTGTCATTCCGGGGCGCGGTCGGCGTGAGCCGAACGCGAACCCGGAATCTGGAGATAGCTGAAACTCAAAACATCTCGGGATTCCGGGTTCGCTCGCAGCTGGCGCTGCTCCCGCCCCGGAATGACAGTCTGGTCGCATCACGCAAACCTGATCGCATATCAGCCCCGCTCTTTCCATCTCATGGAATGAGGCCTACTGCGCCTCAAAGAAATGATTTGAAAGATTGGATGTTCGATGCCCGAGACTGACGGCGTGATGCGCGGATCAAGCGCGAGACTTTTGTTACTCCGTCTTCTCGGTGTCATTCTCTTCCTGATCGGCGCTGCGCTGGCCATCGGCGGCGTCAAGCTCGCGATGCTCGGCGGCAGCCTGTATTACGTCATCATCGGTTTGTTTCTGATCGTGTCCGGCATCATGACCGCGCTCGGCCGCCTGCAGGGGCTGAAGATCTATTTCGCCGCCTTCCTGCTGACGCTGATCTGGTCGCTGTTCGAATCCGGCCTCGACGGCTGGGCGCTGGTGCCGCGCCTGGTAGGCCCGTTCATCCTGCTGGTGCTCGCCGTCCTCATCATGCCGTCGCGGCTGCCGAACGGCGAACGCAGCGGTCGCGGCCTCGGCGCCGGCCTCGCGGCGCTGACGGCGATCGTGCTGGCCATCGGCATTCCGCTCGCGCAGCCGAAGATCGAGCCGGGCGCCCTGCCCGTCGCCAACAACGACAAACCGTTCTTCGATGATGCGACGATCCCCGCCTCGAAGGACTGGCCGACCTATGGCGGCGGCGCGGGCGCCGCGCGCTATTCCGATCTCGGCCAGATCACGCCGGAGAACGTCAGCCAGCTCAAGCAGGCGTGGTCCTACAAGACCAACGACATTCCGAAGAATTTTGGTGTCGAGATGACGCCGCTGAAGATCGACGACACGCTGTATGGCTGCTCGTCGCGCCACAAGGTGTTTGCGCTGGACGCCGCCACCGGCAGGCAGAAGTGGGAGTTCGATCCGAAGACCCCGGCCGCCAACGCGCCGCCGAATTCGGCGTGCCGCGGCGTCGCTTACTACAAGCAGCCCAACGCGACGGCCGGCGAAGCCTGCGCCGCGCGCATCATCGTCGGCACGCTCGATGCCAAGCTGCTCGCAGTCGACGCCGCCACCGGCCAGGTCTGCCGGGCGTTCGGCAAGGACGGCTATGCCGATCTGAACGAAGGTCTCGGCGAACAGGTCCCCGGCATGGTGTCGGTGACCTCGGCCACCACCATCGTGCATGGCGTGGTCATCACCAGCCAGCAGGTGATGGACGGCCAGCGCCGCAACGCACCGTCAGGCGTGGTGCGCGGCTATGACGCCGTCACCGGCAAGCTCCGCTTCGCCTGGGACATGGGCCAGCCCGACATCACCACCCTGCCGCCGGAAGGCAAGACCTACACCCGCGGCACGCCGAACATGTGGTCCACCGCGGTCGGCGACGAGGCGCTGGGTCTGGTCTATCTGCCGATGGCCAATCCGGCCGGCGACTATCTGTCGTCGTCGCGCTCCGCCGAAGAGCGCAAATACGGCTCGTCGGTCACCGCGCTCGATGTGGAGACCGGCAAGCCGCGCTGGGTCTATCAGTTCGTCAAGAACGATGTGTGGGATTACGACACGCCGTCGCAGCCGACGCTGGTGGACTTCCCGACGCCCGCCGGCAACGTGCCGGCGCTGGTGCAGACCACCAAGACCGGCGACATTTTTGTACTTGATCGGCGCAGCGGCACGCCGCTGACCAGGGTGGCCGAAGTGAAGGTGCCGCAGGGCGGCGTCGAGCCGACCGAACGTTCGCCGACCCAGAAGCGCTCGCTGTATCACACCACGCAGCAGCCCGACATCACCGAGACGCAGATGTGGGGCGTGTCGCCGATCGACCAGATGCTGTGCCGCATCCAGTTCCGCCAGGCGCACTACGAAGGCATCTTCACGCCGCCCACCGTGGACCGTCCGTTCATCGAATATCCCGGCAACAATGGCGGCTCCGACTGGGGCAGCCTGTCGGTGGACGTGCGCCGCGGCGTGATCGTGGTGAACTACAACATGTTCCCGAGCTACACCACGCTGGTGACCCGCGCCGAAGACGACAAGCTCGGCGTGTTCTACATGGGCGACCCGCGCTACAAGGGCCCCGGCCCCGGCAACAACCGCCCGCAGGCCGACCTGCCCTACGGCATCAGTGCCAACCAGGGCTGGGTGATGCCGACCGGCGTGCTGTGCAAGCAGCCTCCCTACGGCGGCATCCGCGCCATCGATCTCGCGACCGGCAAGACGCTGTGGGATCATCCGTTCGGCAGCGCGGAGCGCAACGGTCCGTGGGGCATTCCCTCGATGCTGCCGCTGCAGATCGGCACGCCCAACAATGGCGGCCCGGTGACCACCAAGAGCGGCCTGATCTTCGTGTCGGCGACCACGGACGATTTCATCCGCGCCATCGACCTGAAGACCGGCAAGACCGTGTGGCAGGACAAGCTCCCCGCCGGCGGCCAGGCAAGCCCGATGATCTATGAAGCCGGTGGCAAGCAGTTCGTGGTGATCATGGCCGGCGGCCATCATTCGATGCTGACGCCCGCGGGCGATCAGCTGATCGCGTATGCGTTGCCGGATGTGAAGTAGCGCAGTCGAATCCCTCCCCCGCGTCTTCGCGTGGGGAGGGTGGCCGGGCGAAGCGCAGCGAAGCCCGGTCGGGTGGGGGTGGCGCCACATACGCCGCTTCCGCGTTGCGCCCCACCCGTCACGTGTGTTCGCTTCGCTCTCACACGCGCCACCCTCCCCACTGCGCAGCTTCGCTGTTTGGGGGAGGGAAAAGCGCGCATCGCGTCCGGGAAACGAGACTGCTGCTTTACTTCAGCACCACACCGGACCGCACCGGGCGGGCGCCGCCGGCGACCACTGCGCTGGTCTGCGCCGCCATCTCGCCGATCAGCATGTCGGCGCTGGCCGCGAGCCCATCGGGCGTGTGGATCACCAGCCGCTCCAGCGCCCAGCGATACGAGGCGATGCGGCGCTGCAGGCATTGCTCGACCCACTGGATGATCAGCGCGTTCTCGTCCATCCGCGCCAGCGCGTCCTCGCGTTCGCGCGGCGACAGGCTGGACACCATTCGCATGCTGGCGTTGCGCTTGCTGTCGAGCTCGATCACCCGCGCGGCATTGGAGAAGAACGGTTCGAAGCGCAGGATGTCGTTGCGCACGTCGTCCATCAGCACGTTGTAGCGCGAGGTGTGCGAGCGGTGCGGCTCGTCGATCAGCAGCCGTCCGTAGGCGGTGCGGTCGAACACCGGCGTCTGCCGCCACGGCGAGGGCAGCGGCTTGTAGTCGCCGAACACGCTCTTCCACAGCGGCCGCGAATGCGGCGGCTCGATCAGCGGAAACGCCAGGTCGCGCATCAGCTTCTCGTTGTCGGTGAGCTGGAATTGCGAGGCCGGCAGGCCGAGGCTGCCGGTGGCTTCGGCGCCGATCCAGCTATGCATGTTGTCGCTCAGGGCGTCCGCGCGCGTGCGACCGAAATCGCCGCTGCTGCAGCCGCCGAGCGCCGCCGCAAGGGTGACGAGACACAGCCATGGCGTCAGGCGCCGGGGCCGTGTCCGGACCAAGGGGGACATCGTCGGCATCAGGAAATCCGGATCAGGAACGAACGCGGCGCTTGCGGCGGCGTCCCGGGGCAGCGCCCTCTTCCGGGCCGCGACCGGTGGAATCGTCGATCATGCGCTCGATGCGGATCACCGGCAGGATCAGGATGGTGGCGCTCGCGCTCGACACCTGATCCAAGTTCAGGCCCGGCCGTCGCGCGGCCGCATCCGCCGGAAACTTGATGATGGTGCCCATGTCGCTCGTCCCCGCACCGCGTCGCCCGAATGGCCGGTGCGTCGGTATCTAAGAGCAATCATGGTTAATCGGCGGTTAACGCGACGCGCCGGAAACGCTGTGGGAACGCCTTCCCGCATCATGGCGAAGCCGCTGCGGCACAGCGACAACAGCTGTCGCCAGGCCGCCGTCAGCCGACATTGCGCTCGCTCTGCCGGAGCCGGACGAACAGCCGCCAGGCGCGCGGAAACGCCTCGCTGGCCGGATCGATGGTCAGCAGGGCGCGCAGCGCCTGCCGTGTTTCTTCTGCCGAAGGTTTGGTCTTCGACTTGCCGTCCTTGAAACTCGCCCAGCGTTCGTCGAGCTGGGTCGCAAAGGCGAGCGCATCGGTGCTGCTGCGTTTGTCGCCCGGTTTCGCCAGCGGATCGTCGGCGGGAAATGTCGGCCAGGCCGCGGGCGGCCGGTCGCCGCGCCACGCGCTTTCGTTTGGCAGGCCTGCCGTCACGGCGGGTTTGATCGCAGCGCCGACCTGGCCGCCACCGGACGCACCGACCTGCGGTGTCCGCGATGCCAGCACCTGCAGTTCGGGCACCGGCGAGGCGGACGATCCCGGGGCGGCCGGCGATCCCAGCGACGCGGCCGGCCCGGCCAGCGTCGTCAGCGCCTCCGGCTCGATCTTCGGCATCACCTTCAGCACCTTGCCGGCGAGCTCCAGCGCCTGCGGCGAGATCTCCAGCTTCGGCGGCTTGGCCTCCTCCGGCGTCGGACACGGCGTGAAGCGGCCGGGATTGCGGACGATGCGGCCGTCGTCATCGACCCGGGCGGAATCCAGCGCGACCGCATAGACGAAGGCGCGATGCCCGGCGTACTGGCCGGCCTTGTCCTTGCTGTTGACGTTGCCGCACACATACGACGCCTGCGCCAGGTCGACGGTGCGCACCGCCTCGAACGACGCGGAATTGGGATCGATCAGCAGCTTGTAGACCGCCGCACGGGCCCGCGCATGGTCGTTCGAGAAAATCTCGTCGAGGGACAGGTTCGTCACCAGCGCCGACATCTTCTGCGGAAACATGAATCCCAGCGTCATGAAGGTCGCGCCCGCACCGGCCGCTATCACTGCCGCGATCTTGTTCATTCCAACCGCCCCGATGGTCACCACGCCGAAGCAACCCTAGATGGGAAATATATAGAAATGACTACCAGGGCACTGACAATGACGTCGATCGCCCTGGTTGCGATCGTGCGGACCGCAATCGCATGGTTAAGGGGCGCTTAATCGGTACGGGTTAAGTTGAGTCAAATTTGACCGGTAAGCGTAACGCCCATGACCTCCGCACCTCCGATGTTTCCGGGCTTCGACGGCCTGATGACGCTGTCCCGTCGCGAAGGCGTGGACATCCGTCCGACCCTGCTGCGCGTGCTGACCGACCTCTATGTGCAGGCCAGCACGCATACGCTGGACGAGGAAAAGCAGTTCGTCGAACTGACCGCGCGGCTGATCGACGAGGTCGACGACGCCACCCGCGCCGCGGTGCGCGCGCGGCTGTCGGTCTATCCGCACACCCCGAGCGCGATCCTGGGCAGGCTGAACCTGCGCGTGGCGCGGCCCGACCAGCCGCGCCCGCTGGCGCAGCCGATCGCCGAGGCCGCAGCGCCGGCCGCGCCGGCGATCAAGCCGCCGAGCGACGTGCAGCAGCGGGCCGCCGCCAGCATCGTCATGCAGCCCAAGGACGCCTCCGAGATCAGCGCGATGTTCTTCGCCGCCAATGCGCGCGAGCGCGCGCAGATCCTGCACAACCTCGCCGAAACGCCGCTGAAGCCGTCGGCACGGATTCCGGAAGCGCGCGCCGCGCGCGCCATGCACATTCTGGAAATGGCGGCGTTTGCCGAGGACCGCGAAAACTTTTCCCGCGAGATGGGCGAAGCGCTGCTGCTGCCGCACAAGGTCGCCGAGCAGGTGGTCAACGATCCCGGCGGCGAGCCGCTGGCGTGCTGCGCCAAGGCGCTCGGCATGCCGAGCGCGATCTTCCAGCGCGTGCTCTTGTTCCTCAATCCGGAATTCGGCGCCTCGGTGACGAACGTCTACCGGCTGTCGCGGTTCTACGACATCTTGAGCGAGCGCTCGGCGCTGATCATGGTCGCCGCCTGGCGCGGCGCCACCGTGGCCGCAACCCGCGCGAAATATCGCCCGGCGCTGTACGACGACGAACGCCACCGCGCCCGCTCCGCGCCTGTGGCACGGCCGACGGTGCAGCCGGCGATGGATGTGACGCGGGTGACGCGGAGTTCGGGGAAGTAGACGGGCGAGGCGACGCTTACTTCCCCTCTCCCCCAGCAAAGCGAAGCTTTGCGCAGCGGGAGAGGGTGCCTGAGCGAAGCGAAGGCGGGAGAGGGAAAGCCCCGAGCGCCGGCGTTTGTTGCACCCCCTCTCCCGTCTCGAAGCCGCTTCGCGTCTTCGATCCACCCTCTCCCGCCAGCCGCAGCTGCGCTGCGGCCGTGGGAGAGGGGAAGGACAGTCACCCCTTCGTCAGATCGAGAAAATGCCGTCCGGCCTTGTCCTCGGTCTCGACGATCCAGACGTCGGGATCGAACGAGATTTCCTTGACCAGCCGCTCCTCGATGCTGCGCTCCTCGACCGGCTGCGGCGGCGACGCCGTGAAGACGCGGTCCACCGGCTGGCTGTCGTCATAGGCGGTCTGCGGCGCCGGCACGTAGAGCATGGCGTTGCCGTCGAGCAGCGCGACCTTGACGAATACCGCGCCGGCCTCCTCCGCGCCGCGCCGGCGCACGGCGCCGAACACGCCCTCGGACTGGCAGCGGCGCAGATAGGCGGCCACCCAGATCGCAGATTTCAGTCGGGACACGTGCGCGCGTTCTTTCCAGTCGGCCTGCTGCGGCAAACCCGCGAGCAGCTGCGAACTTTGGGGGATGGGAGAGCGCCATCCCTACCAGAGCCCGCCGAACGCGTCGAATCCGCGGGGCTGCCGGGCTCGGCCGTGACGCCGCGCATCGCCTATCGGAACCGACGTGAGCAAAAAAGCACAATGCGTCCGGTTTCCGACGTATAGCGTGGCGTATCGCCGTTTTTCGTTGGGCTGTTGCCGGTGACTGAGGACTTGGGCCTCGCCTCCCACTGAAAGCCGGCAATGCAGACCGAACGACTGCCGTTCCTCGCCGAAACGGGACCGGGACGAACCATATCGGCGCGGGTGAGCGGCGACACCGTTTACGTGCAGGGCTCGGCCGCCGCGTCGCTGTTCTACATCCAGTCCGGTCGCATCAAGCTGACGGTGACGTCCGAACTGGGCAAGGAGGCGATTGTCGCCGTGCTCGGCCCCGGCCAGTTCTTCGGCGAAGCTGCCCTCGACGACCAGGACGTCTACAGCTCCGCCGCCGCGGCGCTGGAGGACTGCGTCATCCTCAACATCGCCAAGCAGACCATGGTGCTGGCGCTTCGCACCGATGCCGACCTCGCCACGGTCTTCACCAAACACCTGCTGAGGCGCAGCGCCCGCATCGAGGAAGACCTCGTCGACCAGCTGTTCAACTCCAGCGAACGGCGTCTCGCCCGCCTGCTGTTGCGGCTGGCGGAATACGACACCGAGGGCCGTCCGAACGTCGTTCCGGTGACGCTGACCCATGAGGCGCTGGCCGAGATGATCGGCGCGACCCGGTCGCGCGTCAGCCACTTCATGGCCAAGTTCAGGAAGCTCGGCTACATTTCGTACAGCGGTTCCAGCGGCGGCAAGATAGAGGTTCATCATTCGCTGCTGAACGCGATGCTGTCCGACAAGCAGAACCTCAACGAAGGCTAGCGGCCGACCGAGCGCAGCCGTCCGTGTTGGAACCGTTCCATGTCGGCAGACCTGACCAACGGTACTCCGCTATTCAGCTTTTGATCCCGATGCCCTAGCATTCGCGCCGCCCGTCTGGCCGGGCGTACGATTCGCGTGGGTTTCGATGAATAGCGCCGTCTTCGCCCTGATCGTGAACACCGTCGTGTGCCTGATGTTCGCGGCGACGTTCTTTGTGATCGGGACTTCCAATCGGTCGTTCCGGCGGGTCTGGTGGGTCGGCACCGCCTACCTGGTCGGCGCCTGCACGCCGGGCAGCGAATTGCTGGTTCGCTTCACAGGCTCCGGCCTTTTCGTCGCCACCAGCTTCATCAGCTTCGTGGCTTCGTTCTATGTCACCGCGGCGGCGCTGACGAAGTTCTACCGGCTGCCGACGCCATGGCCGATGCTCGCAACCCTGCTGGCGCTCTCGATCGGTCTGCGCTTCGCCATCTGGGGCGGCCAGCGCAACGATCTGACCTATGAAATCCTGTACCAACTGCCCTTCGCCATCGCCAATCTGCTCTGCGCCCTGGTCTTGTTCCGGGCCCGACCGCGCCATGCGCTGGATACGGCACTCGGCATGATGTTCGTGGTCGTGGTACTGCACTTCCTGGTCAAGCCGTTCCTCGCCGCCTATTTCGGCAGCGGACCGACGGCGGTCGACTATGCGAGCAGCATCTATGCGCTGTTCTCGCAATCCAGCACCGGCATCCTGCTGGTGTGCATCGGGCTGCTGCTGGTGCTGATCGTGACCCGCGCGATGCTGGCGGAGGCGCAGGCGAGGTCGGAGACCGACAGCCTGTCCGGCCTGGTCAACCGCCGCGGCTTCACAAGGCTGGCCGAAGAGATGATGAAGCGCGCCGATCGCAGCAAGGCGCCGACCACCCTGCTGGTGTTCGACCTCGATCACTTCAAGTCGATCAACGACACCTACGGCCACGATGTCGGCGACGGCTTCATCCTGGCCTTCGCCGAGATCCTCCGCATCTGCGCGCCCGCTTCCGCGATCATCGCGCGACTCGGCGGCGAGGAATTCGCGGTGATGCTCGACGACGCCCCGGCCCCGGTGGCGCGGCTGTTCGGCGAGAACATCCGGACGCACCTCGTGCATCTGCATCTCGACCCGTGCCCGGAGCAGCGCATCACCGTCAGCGTCGGCGCGGCCACGCTGCACCAGGGATCGACGCTGTCGCATCTGATGAAGCAGGCCGACAGTGCGCTGTACCGGGCCAAGAATGCCGGACGCGATCGCGTGGTGTTCGCCGATCCGCTGATGCGCAGCCCCGCCTCGCTTGCCGCCGCGCGAACGGTGCGGACGTAGATCTGAACTCAACACTCTTGTCCCGGACGCGACGCGACACTGCGTGCCGCATCGCGTCCGGGACACGAGCCGTGAACTACTCGATCGGCCGTCCGGTCACGGTGGCCAGTTCGCGGATCATGCGGTCCGACACTTGCCCGGTGACCGGCAGCTTGCGCTCTCGCTCGAAGCGCTGGATCGCGGCCTGGGTATCGGAGCCGACGGTGCCGGTGGGCTTGAGCTGGCCGTAGCCATATTCGGTGAGCGCGCGCTGCACGGCGGCGACGCGGCGCGAATTGACGATCAGGTCGCCGAGCGGATCGCGCGCGGCATTGGGGATCGGCGCCGGGGGACGCGCCACCGCGGCGGAATTGGCCGGCGGATTGGTGGTGGACTTGACCAGGCCGGCCATCGGATCGGCGGCGGCAGTGCGGGATTCCACCGGCTTGTCGGCGCGGTCGGACTTGCCGTCCACGGGGCGCGCATCGAGCAGCCGCGAATCCAGCTTCGCATCGCCGGGGCGCAGCGTGGCGTCGGCGGGGCGCGGCTTCGGCAGCAGGTTGACGGTGGATGGCATCGGCAGCGGCACCACGACGCTGGAGCCGAACATCGGCGACGGATGGCGGCCGGCCTGCAGGAAGATCGCATTGCCGATAATGGCGCTGACCGCGGCAAAGGCGATCAGGCCGGCGACCATGTCCTTCGGGCTGTGCAGCAGCATGCGCAAAAATAGGCCGCGCTCGGCCGGCGCTTCGATCACGGCCAGCGCGCGGCTGCGGCGCGGCTTCTTCTCCTTGGGCGAACTATCCTTAGGCACTCTTCTTCACCTGATGGGTTTGATCCGGGGATGCGACGCGCACGGCGGGCGTCAGCGTGGCGATGTTGCTGGCGGGTGCCGCCGGCGGAGAATACTCCAGCGGCAGCGCGACGGTGATGGTGGTGCCCTCGTCGAGCCGGCTCTGCACGTTCATCTCGCCGCCATGCATGCCGACCAGGCTTTTCACGATGGACAGGCCGAGGCCGGTGCCTTCGTGGCGGCGCTGGTAGGTCTTGCCCGCCTGGAAGAACGGATCGCCGATCCGCTTCAGATCGTCCGAGGCGATGCCGACGCCGGTGTCGCTGACCCGCAGCACCAGCCGCGCGCCCTCGACGCCCGCACTGAC
>Ga0247729_10000478_pt1 | contig 16638 bp, 16 predicted proteins | sample UWRJL133311R2_FD_180958 | JGI IMG/M metagenome (GOLD analysis project Ga0247729, IMG submission 180958) | Plant litter microbial communities from Arlington Agricultural Research Station in Wisconsin, United States - UWRJ-L133-311R-2 | ecosystem: Environmental > Terrestrial > Plant litter >... | reverse complement strand
GAGCGACGCCTTCGAGATCGAGATCCTGGTCAGCTCGTTGATGAGCGGCGTCGCCGTCGTGGCCCGGCAGTGGATCCTGCGCACCGGCGCCACCCTCGACGACGAGTCGAGGAAGACCTGGGCCGAGCTGTTCGACCGCCTCCTCGGCGCCGTGCGCGACGGCTACTCCCGCACCGACTGATCCTCCCCCTCCACACCCCAGCTCTCTTCCCGATGTCGCGACGTGAGACTCACCACCATCAAGAAGGAACCTCAAGGAATATGGCATCCCTCCTCTACCGACTCGGTCGGTTCTCCGCCCGCCGAGCGTGGCTGGTCATCGTCGCGTGGGTGGTCATCCTCGGCCTCGCCGGCGGCGCGTTCGCGCTCTTCGGCGGCACGCTGACGTCTGCCGTCAGCATCCCGGGTACCGCCACCCAGAAGGTGAGCGACGAGCTCTCCGAGAAGTTCCCCGCCGCGAGCGGTGGACGGGGCACCGTGGTCTTCACCACCACCGACGACACCCCCTTCACCGACGAGCAGAAGACGGCCATCGCCGACCTGCTCACCGAGACGGAGGATCTCGACGAGGTCAAGGGCACCACCAACCCCTTCGACACGCAGGCCCAGCTCGACGACTCCGCGACGCAGATCACCGACGGACGCCAGCAGATCACCGACGGCACCGCCCAGATCGACGCCGGACAGGCCCAGATCGACGCGGCCAAGGCCCAGGCGGAGGCCGGCCAGCAGCAGCTCGACGCAGCCAAGGCGCAGGCCGAGGCAGCCGGACAGCTCGCGGCCGCCCAGCCGATGCTCGACGCCCAGCAGGCGCAGATCACCGCCGGACTTGCCGAGATCGCCACTCAGCAGACCACCCTCGACGCGAGCCGCACCGAACTCGAGACGCAGAGCGCGACCCTCGAGGAGGGCGCCCAGCTGCTCGACCTCGCCGCGGAGATCCGCCAGGTGTCCGCAGACGAGACCACCGCGGTCGGCGGCATCCAGTTCGACACCTCCCTCAACGCCGTCCCCGCCGAGGCCAAGGAGGCCGTCGTCGACGCGATGAACGACGCGGGCATCGACGGCGTCACCGTCGAGGTGTCCAACGACATCGCGGCGAGCATCCCCGAGATCCTCGGCCCGGGAGAGATCGGCGGCGTGATCTTCGCCGCGGTCGTGCTGTTCGTTATGCTCGGCACCCTCATCGGCGCGAGCCTGCCGCTCATCAACGCCATCATCGGCGTCGGCGTCGGCGTTCTCGCCTCGCTCGCGCTCTCCGGAACCGTCACCATGATCTCCGTCACCCCGGTTCTCGGCGTGATGCTCGGACTCGCGGTCGGCATCGACTACTCGCTCTTCATCCTCAACAGGCATCGGACGCAGCTCAAGAACGGCGTCCCGCTGCAGGAGTCGATCGGCCTCGCCAACGGCACCTCGGGCAACGCGGTCGTGTTCGCGGGCTCCACCGTGCTCATCGCACTCCTTGCCCTCAACCTCACGGGCATCCCCTTCCTCGGCCTGATGGGAACGGTCGGCGCGATCTGCGTGCTCGTGGCCATCCTCATCGCGATCACGCTGACGCCGGCGGTCCTGCGCCTGGTCGGCTCGAAGATCCTCACCAGGAAGGCCCGCAAGGCCATCGGCCACGACCACGTCAAGTCGCGTGTTCCCCAGAAGCCGATGAACACCCTGCGCGCGGTCGTCACCGTGGTCGCCGGAATCGCCGTGCTTCTCATCATCGCGATCCCCGCGCTGTCGATGCGCCTCGGCCTGCCCGCCGGCTCGTCCGAGCCGGTCGACTCGAGCGCCTACAAGGCCTACAAGCTGATCGACGACAAGTTCGGCGCCGGCGTCAACGGCCCGCTCATCGTGGTCGCCGACCTCGACACCGCCATCACCGACGACGAGCTCGTCTCCGAGCAGGTGCGCATCGGCACGATCCTCAAGGCCGAGAACGACGTGGTCGCGATCGCCCCGATCGGCGCGTCCGACGACGACATGCTGCTCGCCTTCCAGGTCGTCCCCGAGGGCGGCCCGACGAGCGAGTCGACCGAGCAGCTGGTGCGCGACCTGCGTGGTCTCGACATCGACGGCGTATCGGAGCTCGGTGTCGCGGGCAACGCGTCCGGCAACATCGACGTCAGCGAGAAGCTCGCCGACGCCCTGCCGCTGTACCTGCTCGTGGTCGTCGGACTCTCGCTGATCATCCTGATCTTCGTGTTCCGCTCGATCCTCGTGCCCGTCACCGCCACGCTCGGCTTCGTGCTGTCGCTGTTCGCCGCGTTCGGCGGCATCACCGCGGTCTTCCAGTGGGGCTGGCTCGCGCCGGTCTTCGGGGTGCACGACCCCGGCCCCATCCTGAGCTTCCTGCCGATCCTGGTGGTCGGCATCCTGTTCGGGCTCGCGATGGACTACCAGCTGTTCCTGGTGAGCGGAATGCGCGAGGCCTACGCGCACGGCACACCCGCCCGCCTGGCCGTGCAGCGCGGACTGCACGCCGGCCGCTCGGTGGTCATCGCCGCGGCGCTGATCATGATCTCGGTGTTCGGCGGGTTCATGTTCTCGAACTCGGTGATGATCCAGTCGATCGGCCTGGGGCTCGCCCTGGGCGTGCTGCTCGACGCCTTCGTCGTGCGACTGCTGATCATCCCGGCCGTTATGCACCTGCTCGGCGAGTCCGCCTGGTGGATGCCGAAGTGGCTCGACCACATCCTGCCCAACGTCGACGTGGAGGGCGCCTCGCTCGAGCGCTCCCACCCGGTGGCGCAGCACGATGAGGACCCCGAGCCCGTCGTGGCCGCCCGCGTCTAGCGGGTGAACGGACAACGGGACCCGCGCGCGTGCGCGGGTCCCGTTTTTCGTGCGCGCATCCGCCCACCGGTCGCTTAGAGTGATGCAGGGAGCTTCCATGACGGATGCTCGACTAGCGATCCAGAGGTGCCTGTGAGTGACGTCGTGGTTGGGGACCAGTACCGAGAGCTCTCCGACATGCTCTCCCCCGGCTACACCCCGCCCGACAGGCACGACCCCGCCGAGCGGATGCGCCGGCGCCGGCGGCGCCGCATCCGCCTCATCGCCGCGGGCGTCGTGCTGCTGCTGCTCTGCGCCGCGGGCGGCAGCTACGCGCACGCGTCGCTGAACGCCCCGATCGACGCCACGGCGCCCGTGCTCTCCGAGCAGGTCGTCACGATTCCCGAGGCGAACGTGTTCGCGGTGCCGCGGGCCTCGGCGAGCGCCATGAGCGTCACCGGCGCCGAGGAGTTCCCGGCGACGCTGGGCACCGACGGCATCATCACCCTCAACGGCACGAACGACCCGCTGCCGATGGCGAGCCTCAACAAGGTGATCACGGCGCTCGTCATCCTCGACGCCAAGCCCCTGGGGGCAGCGGATGCCGGCCCGACCATCACCTTCACCAAGGCCGACGACGATCTCTACGACAAGTACTACCTCGCGGGCGCGACCATCCAGTCGATGAAGGCCGGGGCCACCATGTCCCAGCGCGACGCCCTCGGGCTGATGATGCTGGTGTCGGCCAGCAACTACGCGGAGGCCACCGCCACCTGGGCCTTCGGGTCGAGCGCCGGCTACGTGCGCGCCGCGAAGCGCTGGCTCGCCGCCAACGGCCTCACGTCGACCACGGTCGTCGAGCCGACCGGGATCGACCCGCGCAACACCAGCACACCGAGCGACCTCATCGCGATCGGGCGCCTCGCCATGGCGAACCCCGCGCTCGCGTCGATCGTGCAGACCAAGAGCATCACCGTGCCGCCCCTCGGCACCCTGGTGAACACCAACCCGGCGCTCGGCATGGGCGGCATCAACGGCATCAAGACCGGCACGCTCGAACAGTCGGGAGCCAACCTGCTGTTCTCCGCGACCATCGATGTCGGGCTCGATGCGCCGCTCACCGTGATCGGCATCATCCTCGGGGCGCCGGAGCAGTACGTGGCGGGCCAGGACGCGGGCAGAATGCTCGCGAGCATCAAGGCCGGCTTCCACCCGGTGAAGGTCGTCGGCGCCGGCGAGGTCTTCGGGGAGTACACGACGCGGTGGGAGGACACGGCGCGCGCCGTCTCCACCGAGAACGCCACCCTGCTCACCTGGTCGGACACCGCCGTCACCTCCGTGGTCACCGTCGACCCGCTGACCACCGCGAAGCAGGGCGCAGTCGTCGGCAGCGTCACCTACACCGCCGGGGCGCGCACGGTGACGGTGCCGCTCAGACTCGACGACGCCGTCGCCGGGCCGGGAGGCTGGTGGCGTCTCGGCCATCCGCGGGAGCTCCTCGGCTGGTAGCACCGCCGCCGGTTTATCACCAGACGATAGACGGTCTTTTCTCGAGCCGCCCCGCGCGGGAGGCTGATAGCAGCACGAACGACAGCCGCTACGACCTCAACGAGGAGGACCCGAATGAAATCCGTACGTCTGCATTCCTACGGAAAAGACCCGTCGATCGACGAGGTCGCCGAGCCCACGGTGACCGGCCCCTGGGACGTCGTCGTCGATGTGGGTGCCGCCGGTGTCTGCCGCACCGACCTGCACATCATCGAGGGCCAGTGGGACGCGATCCAGCACCCGAGCCTGCCCTACATCCTCGGGCACGAGAACGCCGGCTGGGTGAGCGCCGTGGGGAGCGCCGTGCACAACGTGAAGCCCGGGGACACGGTGATCATCACCCGCTCACCAGCTGCGGCCTCTGCGCCGCCTGCCGCATCGGCCAGGACTCGCACTGTGAGAACGCCAGCTTCCCCGGCATCAACGCGAACGGCGGCATGGCGCAGCAGCTGCTCACCAACGCCCGCGCCGTCGTGAAGCTCGACGAGGGGCTGCAGCCGGTGGACGTCGCGGCCCTCGCCGACGCCGGGCTCACGGCGTACCACGCGGTGCGCAAGGCGGCCGCCGAGCTGTTCCCGGGAACGCACGCCGTGGTGATCGGCGCGGGCGGCCTCGGCCACATCGGCATCCAGTCGCTCGCCGCCATCACCAGCGCCACGATCACCGTGGTCGACCGCAGCGAGGAGGCGCTCGAACTCGCCCGCAGCCTCGGGGCGCACCACACGGTGCTCTCCACCACCGACGAGGAGGTCGAGAAGCAGGTACTCGACATCACCGGCGGCGGCGCCCACATCGCCTTCGACTTCGTCGGCGAGCACGGGGCCGAGCTGCTCGCACCGCGGCTCATCCGCAACCGCGGCTCGCACTACGTGATCGGCTACGGCGGGGAGGTGCGACTGCAGACCATCGAGATCATCTCCCGCGAGATCAACGTGATCGGCAACCTGGTGGGCACCTACAACGACCTCGTCGAGCTGATGGCCCTCACCGCCCAGGGCCGCGTGACGCTGCACACCGCGGTCTACCCGCTCGACGCCGCACTCGACGCGCTGGCCGATCTCGACGCCGGCCGTCTCGTGGGCCGCGGCATCCTCGTCCCCTAGTCCCACCCCGGCACGACCCGCCTGGTCCTATCAACAGAATCTCATCTCGCAAAGGAGCAATGATGGTTTTCCCCGCCAAATACCCGCAACTGAATGACACCGCGCTCACCGACGAGGCACGCAGCGTGCTCATCCGGGTGATCCGCGTCGCCTTCCCGCATCCGAGCTTCCCCGACGCCCCCTACGAGCGCACGGCCGACACCATCCTGGCGGAGGCGGCGAACTCCACCTGGTTCCGCGTCGCCATCACCCAGGGGCTGCTCACCCTCGCCCACTTCGCCGGCGGCGACTTCCGCGACCTGAACGACGACGACGCCACCAAGGTGCTGCGCCGCATCGAGTCAACGGAGTTCTTCGGGTTCGTGCGCCGCACCACCGTGCTGAACCTCTACGACAACGAGGACGTCTGGAACGTGCTCGGCTACGAGGGACCGAGCGTCGACAAGGGCGGCTACATCCACCGCGGCTTCGACGACCTCGACTGGCTGCCTGCGGCCCGCATCGAGAGCTACGACGGGCCGGAGACGCTGGTGGAGATCGCGGCGAACGTGCCGCTGGCCGCCAACCGCCCGGTGGCACCCGCCGCCCAGGCCTCGCCGGCGCAGCGCGACACCAGCAACCAGCCGGGTCGCCGCGACTCCGAGATGGCGGAGGTGAAGAAGTGAGCCCTGCCGACCTGACCGAGGAGGCCGTCGTCATCATCGGCTCCGGTGCCGGCGGCGGAACGCTCGCCTACGAGCTCACCAAGCGCGGAATCCCCGTCGTGGTGCTCGAGGCGGGCGGCTACCTGACCAACGACGACTACGTGAACGACGAGTGGGAGGCCTTCAACCAGATGGCCTGGCTCGACCCGCGCACCACCAGCGGGTCGTGGCGCATCGCCCGCGACTTCCCGAACCTGCCCGCCTGGATCGTGAAGGCCGTCGGCGGAACCACCACCCACTGGTCGGGTGCGACCCCGCGCTTCAAGGCGCACGAGTTCGCCGCGCGCAGCACCTACGGGCGCGTCGACGGGGCGAACCTGCTCGACTGGCCGATCACGCTCGCCGAGCTGGAGCCGTACTACGACCAGGCCGAGATCGCGATGGGCTCCACCCACGTGCACGGCCGCACGCCGCTGCCGGCGAACAACAACTACACGGTGTTCGCCAACGGCGCCGAACGGGTCGGCTACCGGCACTACTCGACCGGCCCGTACGCTACAAACGCCGAGGAGTACGACGGCCGTCCGGCATCCATCCAGGACGGGTTCAACTTCCAGGGCGATAAGAACCGCTCGAAGTGGTCGACCCTCGTGCGCGAGATCCCGCGCGCCGAGGCCACCGGGCTGCTCGACCTGCGCCCGAACAGCCACGTCGTGCAGATCACGCACGATGCGGCGGGTCGAGCGGATGCCGTGCTCTATCTGGACGCGGAGGGCAACCTGCAGAGACAGTCCGCTTCGCTCGTCTCCATCGCGGCCAACTCGATCGAGACGGCGCGGCTCCTCCTCCAGTCGGCCAGCCCGATGTTCCCCGACGGGCTCGCGAACTCCTCCGGACAGGTGGGACGCAACTACATGCGCCACACCACCGGCTCGGTCTACGCGCGCTTCGACGAGCCGGTGCACATGTACCGGGGCGAGACCATGGCGGGGGTGATCGCCGACGAGTCGAAGCACGACCCCGACCGTGGATTCGCGGGCGGCTACTACCTCGAGACAATCTCGCTCGGGCCGGCGTTCCTGGCCAGTTTCGTGGAGCCGGGCGCCTGGGGGCGCGACTTCACCGAGATCCTCGAGGCCTACCGCAACACGGCCGGCCTCTGGATCGTCGGCGAGGACATGCCGCAGGAGAGCAACCGCATCACGCTGAACACCTCGGTCACCGACCGGAACGGCCTGCCCGTGCCGAACGTGCACTTCGACGACCACCGGAACGACGTGGCCATGCGCGACCACGGCTACGCCCAGGCCGAGCTGCTCTACGACGCGGTCGGGTCGATCGGCTCGCACCGCACCCCGCCGTACCCGTCGACGCACAACCTCGGCACCGCGCGGATGAGCGAGAAGCCGCAGGACGGGGTGGTCGACCGCTGGGGCCGCGCGCACGACATCCCCAACCTGTTCGTGAGCGACGGCTCGCAGTTCACCACGGGCGCGGCCGCCAACCCCACGCTCACGATCGTCGCACTGGCGATCCGGCAGGCGGAGTACATAGCCGACGAGCTGAGAACGGGAGGCATCTGAGACTGACGCACGCACCTTCATCCGCTTGATCAGTACGAGATTCGAGGAGACGACAATGAGCACAACCACTCAGACCAACCCCTACGAGGCCATCGCCTCGGTGCCCGCGTTCGACGTGACGAGCACGGATGTTACCGACGGAGCCGAGCTGCCCACGGCCCAGGTGAGCGGGATCTTCGGCGCGGGCGGGAGCGACACCAGCCCGCAGTTGAGCTGGAGCGGCTTCCCGCCCGAGACGAAGAGCTTCGCGATCACCGTGTACGACCCCTCGGCCCCGACCGGCGCCGGATTCTGGCACTGGGCGGTCGCGGACATCCCCGTCTCGACCACCTCGCTGCCCTCCGGGGCGGGCGACGACACCGGGGCGCAGCTGCCGCCCGGCGCGATCCAGCTGAAGAACGACGCGAGCCTGGCCCGCTACCTCGGTGCGGCGCCGCCGGCCGGACACGGCAAGCACACGTACTTCATCGCCGTGCACGCGGTGGACGTCGAGACGCTCGGCATCGACGATGGCGCCACCCCGGCGTTCCTCGGCTTCAACCTGTCGGGGCACACGCTGGCCCGCGCGGTCATCGCGCCGTGGTGGGAGGCGAAGTAGCGCCGCTGCCGTAGACCAGAGGGGCAGGCTTTGGACCTTCGCAGCCGGTGCGAAGAGCGGATGCTCGCCCCTCTGCTCTGGGCGGTCTAGGCGGTGGGGCCGCCGCGCAGCTGACCGGAGCGGTAGTACGTGCTCACGTGGTTGGAGGCGTCGCGCAGGTGGCGCTCGAGCTCGCGCTCCCTGGCCGACGAGATCTCGCCGCTGGGCGCGCTGATCGCCACAGCGCCCACGATCATGCCGGCGCCGTTGCGCACGCCCACGGCCGCGCAGGTCATCTCGGGCACGAACTCCTCGTGCTCCCACGCCACGCCGAGGTGCGCGACCGTGGCGAGGTGGGCGTCGAGCTCCGAGCGCGACGTCATGGTGCGCTCGGTCAGCTGCGGCATGCCGTGCACCTCGAGGTACTGGGTCACCTGCTCGCGTGTCATCCCGGCGAGCATGATCTTGCCGAAGGCCGTCGCGTGCGCCGCCTCGTGGAAACCGAAGTTGAGCGGGGTGAGCCGCGGATGGGGCGGCGAGTCCACGACGTAGGCGACCACAACATCCGCTCCCCGGTAGACGGCGAAGTAGCCGGCGGTACGCGCGATCTCGTGCAGCCGCGCGATCTCGGCGCGCACCGGCGTGGGAACGCCGATCTGCCGATGCAGCGAGACGCCGAGCCGGTCGAGCTTGTAGCCGAGCTCGTACCGCCTCTCGCCCTTGAGGTGCACGAGGTAGTCGCTCTGCACCAGCGCCTGCAGCAGCCGGTAGACCGTGGGGAGCGGGTAGCCGAGGGCCTCCGAGATGTCGCGCGCTCCGGCTCCCCCGCGCTCAGCCACGATCTCGAGGATCGAGAGGGTCTTCTCGACCGTCATCACCCCGGAGTCGCGGGACTCGGCGGGCGCCGCGCGCGCGGCTCGGGTGGAGGGCACGGAAACAGGGGACGAAACGTCGATGGTTCGCATGCTTTCAGTGTGCGGCGGCGGCGGCACGATCGCAACGACGCGGCCGTTGATTCTCAGATGCTGAGAATCGGGGCGGGAAGGGGGACTAGGCCGGTGCTCCGCCGCTGTCGAGCCCTGTGCCCGATCTATTCGCCTGATTAGAGTCTGCGCTATGAAAACTCACGAAGCACGGGCCATCGCCGACCGCGTCACCGCCGGCATCCACTTCCCGGGCGGGGCGGGCGGCGGCTGGCACTCGGTCGCCGCGGAGGAGGCCGGCGACGACTGGCACGCGGACCTGCTCAGTCGCATCGCGATCCTCGTCGGCACCGAGCGGGTGGAGTACGCCTCCGGCTACGTCGACACCGACGGGGGTGTGCACGGCGAGATCGTGGTGCTCACCGGGAGCACGATCATCCGGGCCGACTTCGCGACGGTGCGTACTCCGGCATCCGCTCGGCTCGCTCTCGACGCCACGGTGGCGGCGACGAGCAGGTCGACGATCGCGAGTGTGAGTGTCACCTCGGTGACGCGGATCGGGGTCGAGGCGGACGACGACTGGCCGAAGCAGGTGGGTGCCGTGGTCACCACCGACGACGGCCGCACCTTCCGGCTGCCGCTGATCAAGAGGGAGGCGTCGTTCCCCGAGACCGACACCGCCGCGATCATCTCCTCGCTGCTGCGGCACTAGGTCGTCCTCTCCTCCACAGGCGGGTCTTGCGTCGACTTGTCCACAGATTAATAGCGGCCCTGATCAGGTGTTTGACAATGTCAGTGGCGGCAATGACAATGTCTGCATGTCAGAAATCAGCGGGCTCGTCGAGCGGATGCGGGCCCTCCGGCGAGACCTCGTCGCCGTCGCCGGGGTGCGTCTCGCAGGCGCCACCGACGAGGAGTTGTGCGCTCTCACGGTGGCGGTCGAAGACGCCGGTCGGCTGCTCGACGCGCTGCGGATCGCTACCGCCGGGGAGCTCGGCGACCGCTCCACGCCGGGGCTCGGGCATGACGGTCTGGCGTTCCGGCTCGGGCACGGCAAGGCGGTACTGCTGCTCGCCGCACTCACGCGAGCGTCGAACGCGGAGGCAGCCCGGCGGCTCAAGCTCGGCGCGGCCACCCGTTCGCGCACCACCATCGACGGGACGCTGCTGGAACCGTTCCACCCCCTGGTGACCGGGGCGCTCGAGGCCGGGGAGATCGGGGTGGAGGCCGCAGCACGGATCGTTCGTGCCCTGGATGAGGCGGGCCGGGTGGCGACGGAGGAGGAGATCCGCTGCGCCGAGACGGAGTTGGTCGATGCCGCCCGCTCGGATACTGCGGACGAGATCGGGGTGCAGGCGATCGTCTGGCGGGAGTTCCTGGACCAGGACGGTGCCGAACCCCGCGAGGCGAGGGCGTACCGCAAGCGGGCGTTCCGGTTCGGTGCGGAACGGGACGGGCTGGTGCCGTTCTCCGGGCAGATGGAACCGCTCAACGCCGCCCTGCTGAAGGAGGCCTTCGAGGAGGCGTTCCGGGCGACGAAGCCCCGGTTCCTGGCCGCGGCCGACGGGGGCGAGTACGACCCGACCGGGGCGGGCGGTGCGATGGATGCGGCCGGTGCTACCGGAGCGATGACTTCGGAAGTGGCGGAGCCGGTTCCGCTGATCGAGCTTGCCGAAATCTCCGAACCCGACACCTCCGAGCCCGGTACCAGCCCCTCCGACCCCGGTGGCGATGCCAGCCCCGGTGGCGCTGACCCCCTGGCCATCCACCCGCCCGGCGACCGCCTTGCCGCGTTGGAGGCCGAGATCGCCAAGGACCCGCGCAGCACCGAGCAGCGCCAGCACGATGTCCTCACCGGGCTGATCACCGCCGGCATCCGCTCCACCGGCAGTGAACCCGGAGGCATGCGCTCCACCGCGACCATCACGGCCGTCATCGGCCTCGACGACCTCAAACACGGCACCGGTGTCGGCTGGGTGGAGGGCATCAAGGAACCCGTGTCCGCCACGGCCCTGCAGAAACTCGTCGAGGCCTCCGGCTACGCCACCCTGGTCGAGGGCGACAACGGGGAGATCCTCTACCTCACCCGGAACAAGCGCTTGTTCACCGCCCAACAGATCAAAGCGCTCCTGGTGCGCGACGGCGGTTGCGCGTGGCCCGGCTGCGGCGCGAAAGCCGGCGGCTGCGACGCCCACCACATCATCCCCTGGTCCCAGGGCGGGCTCACCGATATCGACAACGGCATCCTGCTCTGTCCTTACCATCACGGCATGCTCCACGACTCCGCCTTCAGCCTGAGAATGATCCGCGGCAAACCCCACTTACTGGCCCCGCCCTGGATCGACCCCGACCAGAGATGGATCCCGATCGGCAAATCCCGCATCGCAAGGCTCAACGGACTCCACAAAGCCGGGTAAGACGAAAGCCGGGTGAGGCGCGCGGGTCGGGCACTAGACAGGCGCCCACCGGTGATCGATCGGTCACCGACCGGCGGCACCCGCCAGGCGACCAACCGAAAGGCGCCCGGCAGGGCCGTCGGCGGAGCGACCGCCCGGCACTCCTCCCACCCCCGATGAACACCCCACGACCGGGCGAGCACCTCGCGATCGACACGCAACCTCTGCGCAATCGACATGCAACCGGCACGTACCCGGCGCCAGGCCGGCCTGGCACGGCACCCGCCCGGCCTGGCACGGCACCCCATGCCAGAATCGACGCATGACCTCCGCCGTGTTCGACCTGCCCGGCGGCCGCTTCACCCTCCGACGCGCGACCGCCGCCGATGTGGGCGCCATCGTCGAACTGATCGCGGCCGACCAGCTGCGGGCGAGCGTCGAGTCCACGGCCCCGGAGCACCGCGCCCGCTACGACACCGCCTTCACCGCCATCGATGCCGACCCGGCACACCTGCTCGCGGTCGTCTGCGACGAGAGCGGCCTGGTCGTCGCGACGATGCAGCTCACCGTGATCCCCGGGCTCGCCCGCGCCGGCGCCACCCGACTCCAGATCGAGGCGGTTCGCGTGCGCGCCGACCGGCGGGGAGCAGGTCTGGGTAGTGCCATGATCCGCTGGGCGGTCGACGAGGGCGCCCGCCGCGGAGTCGCCCTGGTGCAGCTCACCTCGGACGAGACCCGAACGGATGCGCGCCGCTTCTACGAGCGGCTGGGATTCACCGCGTCGCACGTGGGATTCAAGTTGGCCCTGTGACGGGCCCCCATGACTAGCCCTGCGACAGGCCCGGTGACGAGCACCGGGACGACCACCGGCACGCGCGCCGCCGCGTTCGCCGGCGCCCTCGAGCGCCACCAGATCGCGCTCTACCTCGCGGCGATCGCCGTCGGAACGCTGCTGTCCGCTGTGCCGGGCGCCGCCGCCGCGGAGGCCGCCGTCACCCCGGTGCTCGGCCTGCTGCTGTTCGCGACCTTCCTCGGTGTGCCGCTCATCTCCCTCGAACGGGCGTTCCGCGACCTGAGGTTTCTCGCCGCCGTCGGCGTGCTGAACTTCGTGGTGGTGCCCGCCGTCGCCTTCGGGCTGTCCCGGTTCGTCGCCACGGACGACGCCCTGCTCGTGGGTGTGCTGCTGGTGCTGCTGACCCCCTGCGTCGACTACGTGATCGTGTTCTCGGGCATCGCCGGCGGCGCGAGCGAGCGCCTGCTCGCGGCCGCGCCCCTGCTGATGCTCGCCCAGCTCCTGCTGCTGCCGCTCTACCTGCTGATGTTCACCGGACCCGCGCTGATCGACCTGATCGACCCGGCTCCCTTCGCGCAGGCCCTCGTGTTCCTGATCCTCCTGCCGCTCGGCGCGGCCGCCCTGGTGCAGTGGGGTGTGCGCCGCGCGCCGCGGCTGCACGTTGCGGAGGCCGCCGCCCAGACCGCGATGGTCCCGCTCCTCATGGCGACCCTGCTGCTGGTGGTCGCGTCGCAGCTGCACGCGGTACTCGGCAGTCTCGGCGCCCTGGCCGGTGTCGTGCCGATCTACGCGGCCTTCCTGGTCGTCATGGTCCCGCTCGGGATGACGGCCGCCCGGGTCGCGCGCCTCGACGTGCCGGCCTCCCGGGCGCTCGTGTTCAGCGGCGCCACCCGAAACTCGTTGGTGGTGCTCGCGCTGGCTCTCCCGCTGTCGGGCTCCTTGGCGCTGGTGCCGCTCGTCGTGGTCACGCAGACGCTGGTCGAACTCGTCGGACTGCTCGTCCTCATCCGCCTGATTCCACGAATACTGCCGGACGCGCTCCCGGGCGGGCCGTCTAGCGGTCGGCGCGCACGATCGCGCGACCGATGACCGCCGCCGCCTGAGACGCCGCTCCCGGTGTGGGGTGGATCCCGTCGACCGTGTGCGCGGGGATGAAGGTGCCGTCGGCGGTGCGCGCGTTCACCCAGGAGTCGACGAAGTCGTAGCCGGCGGCAGCCGCGTGCTGCTTGAGCTCCCGGTTCCAGGCAGTGGACAGCACGGGATTCAGATCGTAGGGAGGAACCGACGAGATGAGGACGCGGTCGACCCCCGACTCCTCCACGATGTCGTCGAGGAGGCCGAGCTTGGCGCTCACGGTCAGCGTTCCCACCAGGTCGTTGGTGCCGGCGAGGACCACGAGCACGTCGGCGTTCATCCGCGGGGTGTTCGCCTTCATCAGCGCGAGCGGCGCGCCGTTCTGCGCCCAGCCCTGCTCGGTGAAGAGCACGTCGTCGTCGACATAGCTCGTCCAGGAGCCCTCTTCCTGGCCGATCCACGCGGTGATGGAGTCGCCGACGACCCCGAAGGTCACCGGGCTCGCCGCGGTGGCGGTCGGCGTCGGGGTTGCCGTCGCCGTCGATGCGGTCGACGACGCAGCCGGAGAAGGAATCTCGGGCAGGCCGTCTGCGGAGCGTGCGGCGACCGTGCCTGCGGCGAGAACGACGGCGGCGAGCACCGCGATTCCTACAACGTGCCTGACCTTGGCCACACTGTTCCTTCCGGCCCGACGACGACAAAAATTACTACGGCAGGAAAGATTACCCGAGCCCGATGAATCCGAACGACAGGATCTCCGGCTCGCCGACGGTCCCCGCCACGAGGCAGGTGGCCTGTACCCCGTAGATCGGGTTCTCGTCGGTGCTCGCCGGGTCGGCCACCCCGAGCGTCACCTCGTAGGAGCCGTCCGGCTGCACCACGACGGAGTCCGCGGAGTACGGCAGAACCTCGGTCTGGGGGTTCTCGAGCACGTAGGTGGCGCGCACCGCTCCCGAGCATGCCGTCCAGGCGTCGAGGCCGGTGAGCGGATCGGCGGCACTGCGCGGAGGGGGCGTCGCGGTCAGGGTCTCCGTCACCGTCGTTGTGGGCACCGGCTCCGGCAGACCGGTGTTGGAGGAGCAGCCGGCGAGCAGTGCGGCGACCGCGAGCGCGGCGCCGAGGGCGAGGAGCGGTCTGGTCATCGTGGTCGTCTCTCCCGTCCGGCGGCTATCCGGCCACCGCGTCGAGCAGCGCGAGCAGTGCGCGGCCGTAGGCGTCCGCGGCGTCGTCCGCGGCGAAAGCGCCCGGGCTTCCGTCGATGACGGCCTCCACACGATGCCCGCCGTCGATTCTGGTCAGCGACCGGAACGCCGCGCCGAGGATGTCGCGCAGCTGGTCCTCGCGCGGCAGCCAGAGGGCGTCCTCGAGCGAGACGGAGTCGAGGGCCCACTCGGTGGTGCCGTTGAACCCGAGCACCGTGCCGCTCGAGAAGGTGTGCGCCTCCACGGTCATGTCGCTGAGGGTGAACACCTCGTCGTCCACCTCCACCCGGTCGATGCGGAAGTTGTCGCCGCGCTGCGGCCGCCAGCGCAGACCGGAGTCCTGCAGCGCCCGCGCGAGCTCGGTGGAGATCATCTGGATATTATGCGCGCGCCCACGCCTCGGCGAGGAGACGGTAGGAGTTCACGCGGTCGTCGTGCGAGTGCGCCGTGGTGGTGACCAGCAGTTCGTCGGCACCGGTGAGTGCCGCGAGGGCGGCGAGCCGGCGCACCACGGTCTCGGGCGATCCGACGACGCGGCTCTCGAGCCGGTCGGCGACGGTCGCCTGCCGCTCGTCGTCCCAGGGGAACTCCGCGGCGGCCTCCGGGCTCAGGAAGGGACGCGCCGCGTACTCCTCGCGCACGATGTACATCCACGGCGCGAACGGCGACCCGATGCGCGCGGCCTCCTCGTCGGTCTCGGCGACCAGCACGTCGACCGAGACGATCACGTGCGGCTTCGGCAGACGCACGGACGGCACGAAGGCGGCGCGGTACGCGGCCACCGTCTCCACGATGAGCTGCGGGAAGTTGTGGTAGTTCGCCCCGAACGGCAGGCCGAGGGAACCAGCCACGCTCGCACTCAGGCCGGGGCTGCTCCCGTGCACCCAGACATCGACATCCGCTCGATGCGCGGGACTCGCGACGACCTCGACACCCTCCTCCGCCTCGTAGTCGCCCTCGATGAAGCCGAGCACGTCGCGCACCTGGCCCTCGAAGTCGGCGGGCGCTCCCGGCGATCGGGCGAGCAGTCGCTCGTTCAGGGCGGCGCGGGTGTCGTTGAACCGGGTCACGGAGAACGACGGGATCGTGACGCCGTCGATCTCGCGGCTCGGAGCGACCGGGCCGATCTCGATCTCGCCGGCGGCGATCTTCTCGTTGTTCGCGCGCGAACGGGCGCGCTGCTCGTGCGAGGGGCCGGCGCGTCCGATGCCGAGGTCGAAGCCCCGGCCGCCGAGCTCGGCGATCGTGCCCGCGATCTCGGCCACGTGCAGCGGCGAGTAGTTGTCGATGATGAGCACGGCTGTGCCCAAGCGGATGCTCGTGGTCTCGCGGGCGAGGACGGGCGCGAGCAGGTAGGACGCGGCTCCCGCTCCGCCCGGGAAGAGGTGGTGCTCGGCGAGCCAGTACCGCCCGTAGCCGAACTCCTCCACGCGGCGCGCAAGATCGACGGAGTGCTCGAGGGTGGTGGCGACGCTGTCGCCCTCGGAGGTCAGCACGAGGTCGAGCACGGAGAGCGGCACGCGGTTGTTCGTCATTGTCTGATCCTTGCATCCCGCGGCCCCCGCACGCGAAACCCGCTCCGCCGTTGCCGCGGGTCGCTACCCCGCACTCACCCCGAAGAGCAGCCCGAGCAGGTAGGTCGCGCCGGCCGCCCCGAACCCGATTGCGAGCTGGCGCAGCGCGCGCTTCAGCGGCGGCCCGCCGGAGAGCAGTCCGGTGACCGCGCCGGTGGCCAGCAGCGCCACACCGACCAGGGCGGAGGCCACGATCACGGCGGCGACCCCCTGCAGGCCGAACAGGTAGGGCAGCACCGGGATGATCGCACCCGAGGCGAAGAAGCAGAAGCTCGAGACGGCCGCACCGATGGCCGAGCCGATCTCCTCGTGGTCGTCGACCTCCGGCGAGGAGTGGTCGACGCTGAGGTCGCGCATCACCTCGGCGGCGTGGGCGATCGCCTGCTCCTCGTCCATGCCGCGGGCGCGGTAGACGAGCGAGAGCTCGTTGGCGTCCACGTCGAGGAAGG
>Ga0247729_10000476_pt1 | contig 16656 bp, 15 predicted proteins | sample UWRJL133311R2_FD_180958 | JGI IMG/M metagenome (GOLD analysis project Ga0247729, IMG submission 180958) | Plant litter microbial communities from Arlington Agricultural Research Station in Wisconsin, United States - UWRJ-L133-311R-2 | ecosystem: Environmental > Terrestrial > Plant litter >... | reverse complement strand
GTTCTGGCTGAAAGTATACGAGGTGCCGGAAGGAGGGAAGAACACCAAGGGCCGGCCGATTCAGAACCTGATTGAGATTCCGCGCGAAGATTCCGTGCGCTCGGTGCTCAACGTGCGCGGCCTGCGCGACCCGGATTACCTGGAAAACACCTTCCTGATGTTCTGCACCGAGCAGGGCACGGTAAAGAAGACGCCGCTGGAAGCCTATTCGCGCCCCCGTACTGCCGGTATCAACGCCATTACCATCAACGAAGGCGACCGGCTGCTCGACGTGCAGCTCACCACCGGCAGCAGCGAGATTGTAGTAGCCCTGCGCTCGGGTCGGGCCGTGCGCTTCCCCGAAGGCAAAGTACGCTCCATGGGCCGCAACGCCGCCGGCGTGCGCGGCATCACGCTCTCCGATGCCAACGACCGGGTGGTCGGGATGGTCTGCATCTCGGATCCGGCCTCGCAGGAACTGCTGGTCGTGTCGGAAAACGGCTACGGTAAGCGCAGCGCGCTTGACGAGTATCGCGTCACCAACCGGGGCGGTAAAGGCGTGCGCGCCATGAAGATAACCGACAAAACTGGCGCGCTGGTTACCATCAAGGACGTGCAGGACTCCGACGACCTGATGATTATCAACAAATCGGGAATCACGATCCGGCTGCGAATGAGCGACTTGCGCACCATCGGGCGGGCCACGCAGGGCGTGCGGCTGCTGAAAATCAGCGCCGGCGACGAAATCTCGTCGGTAGCCAAAGTAGCTGCCGATGAGTCGGAGAAAGAGCTGGAAGGCGCGGAACTGGAAGCGGGTGCCAATGGCAGCGCGGACGGGGAGGAGCCCACGGCTTCGGCCGGCCCGGCAGTAGATTCTGACCTGACTTCGCTTACCGATCCGGATACGCTCAGCAGTAACTAAGTGCCTTTCCACGGAGCCTGGGGGCTTTCGGGCACGGTATTTCGATCCGGAATGCGGTGCCCGAAAGTTACTCAGGCTTCTTTTCTGCTCCTTGGTAAAAGCTGAACCAAGTACTGGTATCGGTCGTTTGCTCAACAATTCCTTTCACTTACCCTCGTTCATTCTTCAGCAAGAAACCCATGAAGAAGATTTTTCTGACGCTTGTAGCCGCCGCCGCGCTGCAGGCTGCCTCGGCCCAGACCTCGGCCGTTACCAGTGCCATCCTGAATCAGCGCCAAGGGCTGCTCAACAAAGCCCGCACCGACATCGACGGCGCGGCCCTGAATCCTAAAACCTCCATCAAGGCCAAAACCTGGTATACCCGGGGCGAAATATACGAGCAACTGATGGCCAGTCCGGTGTTCAGCAAGGAGCTGAAGCCCGGCGAAGGTACCAAGGTGGCGTATGAGTCGTACTCGAAAGCCGTGGAGCTGGACGGCAAAGACGGGGAGTTCGGTAAGCAGGCCGTTCAAAGAATGGACAACCTCTACGGTCTGGCCCTGAATGCCGGCGTGGAAAGCTATAATACCAAAAATTACGACGAGGCCCTGAACTCGTACCGCATGGCGCAGCAGATCCGGCCTCAGGATACGACGGCCTATCTGTACGCTGCTTATGCTGCCGAAGCCAAGCAGGATTTCCCCGCTGCCAAGGATACCTACAGCAAGCTGCTGGCCATGAATTACAAGTCGCCGGCCTTGTACGGGCGGCTGCTACAGATTGCGCGCCAAGAGAAAAACGACGCGGACGCCATGAAAGTGGTACAGCAGGCACTGGTAGCTTATCCCAACAACAAGACGTTTATGCTCGAGGAGCTGAACATGTACCTGAGCTCCGGGCGCGGACCGGAAGCCATTGGCAAGCTGGAAAAGGCCATTGCTGCTGATCCGACGAACGGCAACCTGTATGCCGTTCTGGGTTCCTTGTACGATCAAAGCAAGCAGCCGGAAAAAGCTCTGGTCGCTTACCGTAAATCCGTCGAGCTTGATCCGAACAACTTTGACGCTCAGTTCAACCTGGGTGTTTACAACTATAACAAAGCGGCTGATCTGTTTACGAAAGCCAGCAAGATGGATCTGGCCACGTACCAGAAGTCAGGCAAGAAGTTTGAGACGGATGGCAAGAAATACTTCCAGGATTCTCTGCCATACTTTGAAAAAGCTCTGCAACTGCAACCCAACGACCGGGCTGTTATCTCTTCGCTGCAGAAGGTATACGTTCGGTTAGGGCGCACCGCTGATGCGGAGCGCATGAATGCTAAGCTCACTTCGAAGTAGGGGGGATTATATTACCAGTAGCCCAAGGCTTTCAACACCTTGGGCTATTATTTAAATTGTTCACTTAACATAATATAAATTATAAGACAAATTACTCTATAGTGAGGTGTCCGCGTACTGACGTCTGAATCTGTTCCGACGACCATACGCGCGAGGCCAATGCCTTGTTTGATGGGCTTCTACTTACCATGACGTTCTTTTAGATTACTGTCCACAAACGCTAACAGGTCAAGGGATCTATAGGCTTCAATTCTAAAATTCACTTTGCGTTTGCCCAAGCTGTTTTGTCGATTGCGTTTTGCCTTCTGATCCAGAGTTTTCTTCTAGGCTTTGAGCAGCGGAATGCACCGTCAGATTTACATCTCGGATTTGCACTGCATTAAGGCAGTAAATGGAGTCGAGTTGGGCGCCTATCCAAACTTATACTGTTAACGCGTATTTATCCTTTGTATAAGGTTCTATTGCTGCGAAAGATATGTGCGGAGATCTGCGGTGATAGCTGATGCACAGAGGAAAGTTGTCCGGCACCAAAAGAATTCGCGCCCGACTTCCCTCCTGCTGGTAAAGCTGATTTCTGAGCGCACTTGAAGTTTACTGTCTATAACCACCATTAAATCCCTCGGCAGTCTCACAAGGCTTCTGTTACAGTGCTATGAGGCTTAACCCGCCCTCTTAGCCTGCCCTCCGCCCCCTATTAGGAGTGGTATTATTTTACTTTAGTTAGATATTACTTTTTTCTGAGTTACTCTGTACAAATCATGCTAATTCAGTTTTAATTAGTTCAATAAAGTAAAAAAAAGTACAAAAAAATAATAATAATTAGTGCTTTTTTGTACTATGTACTACTTTCTTATACTTCATTTTAGTAAGATTGCATATCCTGTTGTACTCTCTTACCAAGAAGCTTTTTCTTATGCCTAAGACCATAGACTATCCTCGAACCAGTTACTTAAGTGCTTGGGAAGTGGCCGAAGTGGTAGACGATACTGGAGGCAAATGTGCCATTGAGACCTGTGCCCGTAAGCTTAGCCGTAAGGTTAGCGGCTCTTTCAAGGCTATTATTGGCTCCGCCGTTAAGTTTGGTCTGGTTACCAGCAAACGGGAATTGCTGACTACTACCAATCTGTTCAGGCGCATCAAGCATGCCTACGACAAGCAGGAAGAGAAGATATACCACCGGGAGGCTTTCCTACATCCCCCGCTGTTCACCCAGATATGCCGGAAGTTTCGCAGCCGGGAGCTACCCGTACACATGTTCGACGTGATGCTCATCCGAGAGTTTGGCGTGGAGGAGATAAATGCCCAGAACGTTGCTAAGGCTTTCGTAGAGGGGGCGCGGATGGTGGGGATAATCGATGAACGCAACGTAATAGCGGATATTGATCTGCTAGCCGCTCAGCAGGCTCCACGCCGGGAGTTATCGAGTACAGAGATGCCACTAAACATATTCAAGCAAGAAAGCAACACTACAGACCCTATTCCGCAACAGGCTGCAGTAATTGCCGGCAAGGCTGAGACGCCCCTACTAGCAGCCGGCAGTCTATCTGCTACAGTACCTCTTGTACCACCTGCGCGGGTAACGGATGCCGTATCCAGCCTGTTTGGCCTAGATACAGCTGATATGGAAAACGAAACAGCCCATGCGGCGGGGGGGCCAGAGGCAGTTTTTATGCCGACTCCATCTTATTCTGTTACGCAGGAACCAGTAGCGGCAGTGGAGCCTTCTGCTACTTCAGTCCAAGCAATAACGCCTCCAGTATCTGAGTCTGGACTATTACCGCAGGCAGGGTACCTAATTCGAATAACCGGCCCAGGCATGGACACCCAACTCTCCGTTCAGGATACGGACGATTTGGCCATTGTCGGGGCTTTACTCGACAAAATACGCCGACAGCTGAGCCGTTAGCGTATTCGGCCCACTACCTTGCTGCAAGATCAAACTTCAGAAGCCTAAGATAAGGTTTTAAATTATGTTAATAATACAACTAGTTTTTATGTATATTTATTGCTGATTATCATATGATTGCGCATGTAACGCTAAGACACGTTAAATAGGATCAATACGAGAAATTACCCAGTATCCGGATTCGCGGTTCTGACCGAGGTAAAAACTATCGAGCCGGGTGAGGCGCACGTGCTGCTCCCAGCCGACCGGCAGGCGGTCGGCTACGGCAGAACCGGCGAACACGCCAACCGGTGCGCGTAAGCCGGCCAGCGAGTCGATAGTTGGGTGCCAGACAGGAACGGCGCGGCCAGCTGCCCACACCTGCTTGACGTGCAACGTATCGAGGCTGCGCCAGGAGGCAATGACGCGCAGGGCCGGCTGCTGCCGGGCTTCGCGCAGGTAGCGCAGGCCGGGAGTGGCTTTCCGGCTTTCCCAGCCAGGATAAGCCGGCAGCAGCAGCCACACCGCCGCCGCGACACCGGCCAGCGTCGTGGCGACCAGAACCGGGGCGCGCCGCTGCCTTACCCCCAGCCAGCCAGCAGCGACGGCCAAGCTCCCGAACATCCCTACCGCAGCCCCCCAACGGACCGAGCCCGGTCCGAAACCGGGCAGCCGGCTTACGGCCATGGCTACCGGAAGTACCAGAAAGACCAGCGTCAGCAAGCTGCCCCACGCCCGTAGCAGCAGCCGGTCTGCCGGGGTGGCCTTGGAAGCCGAGCTTTCCCAGTAGCGCAGCATGCCCGCAATCAGCAAGGCCAACGGGGGCATCAGCGGCAGCATGTACCGCTCCTTCTTCTCCGGAACTAGGCTCAGCAGCAGCAGGGCGCCAGCTACCCACGCCAGCGCCACACCGTACGGCAGGAAGCGCTGCAGCCGGGGCCGGGCGTACGGCCAGACCATACTAACCAGGGCCACCAGGGCCCACAGGCCAGTAAAGGCGAAGAACGACCAGTAGTACCAGAACGGCTGCACGTGCCGGTCACCCCAGGAGGCAATTTCGGTGCGGGCCACTTTCAGCGCAGCCGGAGCTACTTCCAGCCAGATATAGAACGGCCAGCTCAGACCCACGAGCAGGGCAACGACAGCGGCCAAAGCAGTGCCCCACCCCTGCCGCGCCACCTGCCGGCGGTGCGACGGCTGCCGCACCAGGTACGCCCCCAGAAAAGGCAGCAGGATGGCATAGACGGTAACCGGGCCTTTACTGAGCATGGCCAAACCCGCCAGCAGCCCTGCGCCAGCCAACGGAAGAAGAGCCCGGCCGGGCTGCTGCCAGCCCCGCACCAGTAGCCACAGGGCCCCAACCATGAGACTGTTGGCAAAGATATCCCACTGCCCTTCCCGGCCCGTGACGATAACCAGCAGGCTGCTGCCCAGCACCAGCGCAGCCAGCCAGGCCGTGCGCCCGGGGGCTTCGGCCGGCTGCGCCCGGGTTAGTTCCCGGGCCAAACCCCAGAAGAAAAACACCAGCAGCGTGGCAGCCAGCGCGGCGGGCAGCCGCAACAGCCCCAGTTGCTCGGTAGGGCCCGTAAGCTGCTGCAGGACGGCCACGGCCCAGGTGGGCAGCGGGGGCTTCGCCAGCCGCAGTTCCCCGTTCATGGTGGGAATGAGCCAGGAGCCGCCAGCCACCATTTCCCGGGCAGCCACGAAATTGCGGGACTCCATCAGGCTGATGGACGGCGCGTCGCCGTGTACGAAAAAGCTGCTGCCACAAACTACCAGTACCGCCAGGATACGCCCCCACCGGGAGCTGCCAATTGCCGCAATGCGCATACTACTCAACTACTGAACGAATCCTGATTAAATACCCCAGCCGCCAGCTACCATCGGCCGCTGACCTCAGGCATCTTGAATTATTGCTGCCGCCGCAGCGTGGTGCGCAGCTGCCGCACGTTGTCGACCTCGTAGGAATCGGGGGCGGCAGCTACCACCCGGCCGACGGCCCTGGCGGAGCGGCCCCCGAAGACGACCACCTCCCGGCCCAGGGCGTGAAGCCGGGCCGCACGCTCGGGCGTCACGTCGTCCTTGTGCAGCACGGCGGCCTGCACCTGGGGCAGCTGTTGCAGCTGGGCGAAGCCGCCCTCGAAGTCATCGGTGATTTCCAGCCCCAGCGGCACGGTGGGCAGCAGCTCGCGCAGGTAGCGCAGGGTGCTGGAGCGGTTGGTCAGAATCAGCACCCGGTCGGTGGGCACCTGGTAGCGGGTGAGCAGCTGCCGCAGGTGCCGCGCCAGGGCCCGGCTGCGGGCCTCATTGCCGCTGGAGCAGGCGTCGTCTTCGTGCAGGTCGAGGTGCAGGTAGGGAAACGGGCCTTCCTGGACCAGGCGGGCCAGCAGCGTTTCAAAGGTAACAAGCTGCTCGTGCTGAAACCAGTCGTAGGGCCAGCCGCCCCGGTAGTGGAGCTGGGTCAGCGCGGCGGCCGGTAGCTGGCTGACGCAGCCTTGCCCGTCGGTCATCGAGTCGAGGGTATGGTCGTGGTAGAGCACGGGAATGCTGTCCTGGCTCAGGCGTACGTCCACCTCTACCCCATCGGCTCCCCGGCTCAGGGCCCGGTTGATGCTGCGCAGGCTGCTCGGCGGCAGCGCGTTGAAGGGGTGAAAGAAGCCCGAGCCGGCGTGGCCGATAACCAGGGGGCGGCGGGTATGGGCGGCGGGGGCCGGACCAGGCCCCGCCCCCGTCGGGCCCGCCAGCAGCAGGGCGCCCAGGGTGAGAGTAGTGAATTTCATAGCAGCCAGGGTAGCGTACGAGCGGTGCGGGGAAGTTTCAGTGCCCGGCGTAGGCCGTGCGTAGGAGGCTATACGTAGAATAACAAGGCCGGGTAATTCCGGTTACATTTGCGGTCCGCGCCCCGGGGCCGGCTTTTTCCTCACTTCCCTCCCTGCATCTCACGCATGGCATCTATTCTGGTAACGGGCTGCGCGGGCTTCATTGGCTCGCACCTGGCTGAGCGGCTCCTGCACGACGGGCACCGCGTCATCGGCCTGGATAACTTCGACCCTTTCTACGACCGCGCCCGCAAGCAGCAAAACCTAGCCACCTGCCGGGCGCACCCGCGCTTCAGCTTTCACGAAGCCGACCTGCGCCACGGCCTCGATGCGCTGGTGGACGCGCTGCCCGCCGACCCGGTAGACCTGGTGGTGCACCTGGCCGCCAAGGCCGGCGTGGGGCCGTCGGTGCGGGAGCCCGTGGCCTACCTCGAAACCAACGTCATCGGTACTACCCACCTGCTGGAATGGATGCGGCACCGCGGCATTGGCAAGCTGTTCTTTGCCTCGTCGTCGTCGGTGTACGGCAACACGGCCGAGCGGCCCTTCCGGGAAGACATGAACCTGCTGGCGGCCAGCATCTCGCCCTACGCGGCCTCCAAGCTCAGCGGCGAGCAGCTCACCTACACCTACCACCACCTCTACGGCCTGGACGTGCTCAACGCCCGCTTCTTTACCGTCTACGGCCCCCGGCAGCGCCCCGACCTGGCCATCCACAAGTTCGTGCGCCTGTTGCAGGCCGGCGAGGCCATTCCCGTATTCGGCGACGGCACCACGGCCCGCGACTACACCTTCGTGCTCGACACCGTGCAGGGCATCGCGCAGGGCATCGAGTACCTGCTCACCCACGCCGGCGTCTACGAAACCATCAACCTAGGCAACAACCGCCCCGTGCCCCTGCTGGAGCTGATTCAGGCCGTGGGGCGGGCCGTGGGCCACGCGCCCCGGCTGGCCTTCGAGCCCATGCAGGCCGGCGACGTGGACGTGACCTACGCCGACATCAGCAAGGCCCGGCGCCTGCTGGGCTACGCCCCCCGGACCACGCTGGCCGACGGGCTGGCCGAGTTCGTGCGGTGGCTGGAGACGCAGGAGCCGGTGGCGGTAGCGTAGCGGCCCGGGCCCGGGCAAAATTCCGGGATGCGGCCCGGCCGAAAGTTGACCGACTCTCGTATATTTGTGGGGTCCGATAACCGGTCGGACACAAAATAGCGGGCGGAGCACCCGGCCCCACCCGCTATCCGAACCGCTATTTGTGGCGGAACAGCGGCAGCAGCCACTCTTTTACCACAAACAGCGTCACCTGCATGAGCAGGGACTTGTTCTCCCGAAAAAACCGCAGGACGGCCTTTTTCGGATTCGTACGCACCTTTTTCATTCCAGTAAGAAGTTAGGTGGTTCCGCACCCACTTCTTGAAACCCCGATTGCGTCAACAGTCGGGGTTTCGTCTTTTTCGAGACTACCGTGTTGGCGGGGTGGTTACCGTACGCTTGGCCCAAAGATACGCCACCCAGTTGGTTTGAAAGCGGTTTTTCTGCGTCGGCGCGCTGTTTTTGCCCCGAGTTGGTGAGCTTAGCGCTGAGCGGGCGCCGGGGCTTCCGCCGCCCGCCCGGCCCGGCGCTGCTCCCGGCGCAGCAGCACGATGTTGCGGGCGTAGACCACCGTACCGAACACGTTGCCGATGACCAGCACCAGGTCGCGCCGCAGCAGGGCGTAGAGCAGAATCAGCACCGAGCCCACGAAGCTGATAACCCAGAAGCTCAGCGGCAGCGTCGACTCACCCCGGCGCTCGGAGTACAGCCACTGGTAGACGAAGCGCAGCAAAAAGATGGTCTGGCCCAGGGAGCCCAATGCCAGCAGGCCGGCCGAAATGTGGCCCTGGAGCATGGCTCGCAGGCTGAAGTGCTGGTTGCCGGCCACGAACACGCCCAGCATGGCCAGCGGAAACGCGTAGGCCGCCGCCCGGAAGCCCGCGTGGAGCTTGCCCCACTCACCGAGCAGCTGCAGGTTGCGGATGTAGATGGCGTAGCTGATGAGCTGGGCGGCCAGGATGATCGGGTCGTGGCGCAGCATGCCGTAGAGAATCATCAGAAACGACGATATCAGGCTGATCTGCCAGAACAGTGTGGGCACCAGCACCCGCCGGGCCCGCTCGCTCTGCACCCACTGCAGCACGATGCGGCTCGAAAACAGCAGCTGCGACACCAGGCCGATGCCCAGGGCAATGGTTTCGGTCTTCATACGCGCCTACGCCTGCGGACCTGCCCCCGAATCGGCGCGGTGCAGCTCCCCAATGTCGTAGTTTTTCCAGCGGCTGCGGATCCAGCGGAAGCCGAACGTGTCGACCAGCGGCTTCCAGGCCCGGTTCCAGAGGTTGTACTTGGCCGTGCCGGCAAAGCGCGGGAAGTGCTGCACCGGAATCTGCTTGACCTGCCCGCCCTGCAGCTGCACCAGGGCCCCGAGGAAGCGGTGCATGCCGTGAAACAGCGGCAGCCGGCGCGCATACTCCATCTTGATGATCTTGAGCGGGCAGCCCGTATCCTGAATCCCGTCGTTGATGAGGGTGCGGCGCACGGTGTTGGCCACCTTCGAGGAGAGCTTCTTGACCAGCGTATCCTGCCGCTTGGCCCGGATACCGTTGACCATGTCGTAGCGCGGAAAAAACTCGAAGAAGCGCAGCAGATCCAGCGGCGAGGTCTGGATGTCGGAGTCGATGTAGCCGATGAGCGTGCTGCGGCAGTAATCCACGCCGGCCTTGATGGCCGTGCTCAGGCCGCGGTTCTGGCTCAAAGAAATAAACTCGTAGCGGGCATCGGCGCGGCAGATGTCGCGCAGGATGGGCAGCGAGTTGTCGGTGCTGCCGTCGTTGACGAACAGCACCGTGGTGGGCACCGGCGTCTGAGCCAGAAACTTGTTCATCTCCACCACGAACTGGGGCAGGCTTTCTTCCTCGTTGTAAACCGGTACGAGCACCGTGAGCGTCTGGTGAGCCAGGTAGGCAGAATTATCGGACATAGGCAGGCGAAAAGCGGGGCGCAAAATAGCAACTATTTGCCCGGCAACGGGCGGTAGGCAAGGATTTCCGGCCGGCCATACAACCGTCGGACCGGCTCCTGGCTCCTACTGCCAACAACTACCAACAGTTACGTTCTTCCCTACCTTATGCAAAATTCCGCCGTCTATCGGGGCCTGCTACTGGCCTTGCTGCCCCTGGGCGCCCACGCCACCCCCCTGGCCCGGCCCGATACCACCGGGCCGCCCCGGACGCACGCCCTGAAGCTGGGCCTGCGCACCACGACGTATCAGGGCCTGCTGCCCACCGTGGGCTACGAGTGGCAACTTCGGCCCGGCCTGAGCCTGCAAACCAGCCTGGGCTATAACGGCTCTACCTGGCACGGCGGCTACGACTACGTAAACGCCGACAATACTATCACCAGCTACCGCTTCACGCAACAGGAACGCCGTTTCACGGCCGCGGCCGAGCTGCGCTACTACTTCCAGCGCCGCCGGCCCGCCCTGACCGGCTGGTATGCCGGCGTTGGCCTGACGTCCACGTATACCCACCTCACGTTTTCGCCTTCGACCCTCGACCAGGGCACAAGCGGCAGCGTGACCCTGTGGCCGAACCTGCGCCTGGGCCGGCAGTGGGCCCTGGGCCGGCGCCTGCTGCTGGACACGTTTCTGGGCCTGGACGCCCGGCAGTATAACTACTACAGCCCTTCCTGGCGCAACCGCTGGCAGTTTTCCGGCGCCGCCGGAGTCCAGCTCGGCTACCGGTTTTAGGCCATCTGATTAAATACGCGGGGCCCCGTGACAACCAGATTTATTGATTGTCACGGGGCCCCGCGTATTTAATCGGGCCGCTAGTCTCGCCGGACACCCGCCGAAATAGTGGAATGCCGCTCACGCAACACTGCTACTACCTGCTCCAGCGTCACCTGCGAGGCGGCCAGCAGCACCAGCAGGTGGTAAAGCAGGTCGGCCACTTCGCCCGTGAGCCCCTCAGTATTGCCGCCCACCGCGTCGATGACGGTTTCGACGGCCTCCTCGCCTACTTTCTGGGCAATCTTGGGCATACCCTTCCGAAACAGGGACGCGGTGTAAGAGTTGGGCTCCTCAGTAGGAAAGTCGCGGCGGCGCTGCACCAGGCGCTCCAGCTCGGCCAGAAACCCCACCGGCGCGGCCGGATACGCCGACTCAGCGGGCTGCTCGAAGCAGCTGGTCGTGCCGCGGTGGCAGGTCGGGCCCTGGGGCCGGGCCCGGATCAGCAGCGCGTCGGCGTCGCAGTCGGGGTGCAGGCTGACCACGGTGAGGTAGTTGCCGGAGGTTTCGCCCTTGGTCCAGAGGCGGTTTTTGGCGCGGGAAAAAAACGTCACGCGTCCCTCCTGCCGGGTTTTCGCCCAGGCTTCCTCATTCACGTAGCCCAGCATCAGCACCTGGCCGGTATCGGCATCCTGCACCACGGCGGGCAGCAGGCCGTTCATTTTCTCAAAGTCGAGTTCCATGCTTGTTTTTGGTTAGAGGTTTTTAGTGGGTGGTTTTTGGCCTATGCTCTGCCGCTGACGGTTGGGCTAAAAACCACCCGCCAAAAACCAACTCTACAGCCGCACCGGGATGCCGTCCTGGCGCAGGTGCTCTTTCAGGGCGCGGATGCTGATTTCGCCGAAGTGAAAGATGCTGGCGGCCAGGCCCGCGTCGGCCGAGGCCTGCTGGAAGACGTTGGTGAAGTCCGGCATCGAGCCCGCGCCGCCCGAGGCCACCACCGGCACCGGCACGGCCCGGCTCACGGCCCCGGTGATATCCAGCGCGAAGCCGTCCCGGGTGCCGTCGTTGCTCATGCTGGTGAGCAGAATTTCGCCGGCCCCACGGTCGGCGGCCTCCCGGCACCACTGCACGGCGTCGCGGCCAGTGTTGTGGGTGCCGGCGCGGGTGTAGATCTGCCAGCCGTCGGCGTCGTTATAGCGCGTATCGGCGGCCACCACGATGCACTGGCTGCCGAAGCGGCGGGCCAGCTCCTCAATCAGCTCGGGCCGGGCCAGCGCCGCCGAGTTGAGGCTGACCTTGTCGGCCCCGTTGAGCAGCAGCGCCTCCACGTCGGCCACCGTGCCGATGCCGCCGCCCACGGTAAAGGGAATATCCAGCTCCCGGGCCACGTCGCGCACCAGGGCCACCAGCGTAGTGCGCTTCTGGTTGGTGGCCGTGATGTCGAGAAACACCAGCTCGTCGGCGCCTTCGCGGGCGTAGCGGGCGGCCAGCGCTACTGGGTCACCGGCGTCGCGCAGGCCCTCGAAGCGCACCCCCTTCACGGTGCGGCCGTCCTTGATGTCGAGGCAGGGAATGATTCGTTTGGTGAGCATAGGATCTTGGGGACTTGGTTGGTGAGGACTTGGCTTTCGCCTGGATAGTACATATACCCGCTACTGCAGCCAGGGCTTTAGTTCTTCCAGCGTGATGGTGCCTTCGTAGATGGCCTTGCCGATGATGGCCCCGTGCATGCCCGCCGCGGCCAGGGCTTCCACGTCGGCCAGCGTGGTCACGCCGCCGCTGGCAATCAGGCGGGCCTGGGGCAGGGCCGCGCGCAGTTCCTGGTACGTGGCCAGCGAGGGACCCTGCAACTTGCCGTCCTTGCTCACGTCGGTGCAGATAAAGGTGGTGGCCCCGGCCGTCAGGTAGCCTTGGATAAACTCCGCCAGCTTCCGCTCCGACTGCTCGGCCCAGGCGTTGATGGCAATATGGTTGTCACGGAAGTCAGCCCCCAGCAGGATTCGCTCGGCCCCGAACTGCGCGAGCCAGTCGCGCACCGTGGCCGGCTCGCGCACGGCAATGCTGCCGGCCGTAATCTGGGCGGCCCCGGCCTCGAAGGCTTGGCGCAGGGAATCTCCGCTCTGTAGCCCCCCGCCGTAGTCAATCACTAGGCTCGTGTGCCGGGCCAGGCGTTCGAGCACCGGCAGGTTGACCGGCCGGCGGGCCCGGGCCCCGTCCAGGTCCACTAAGTGGAGCCGCTTCACGCCGGCCTGCTCAAAGCGTTGGGCCACGGCCAGCGGGTCGGAGTCATAGGTGATTTGCTGGGCAAAGTCGCCTTCGGTCAGGCGTACGCACTGACCGTTGATCAGGTCGATGGCGGGAATTATTTCCATTTGGGTAATCATACAAATGAGCAAACAAAGTACGAGCGGAGCCGATCAGACATACTAGAGCTGCAGGAAGTTCTCCAGGATGCGGGTACCGACCGGGCCGCTCTTCTCGGTGTGGAACTGTACGGCGTAGAAGTTCTCGTGCTGCACAGCCGCGCTGAAGGGCGCCGGGTAGGCGGCCTCGGCAATGGTGTACGCGCCCACCGGCGCGTAGTAGCTGTGCACGAAGTACACGAAGTCCTCGTCCCGCAGGCCGGTAAACAGCGGGGAGCGAAGCTGTTGCAAATTGTTCCAGCCCATGTGGGCACCTTCAGCCCCGCGGCCTCCGGGAAGCGCACCACGTCGAAGGGCAGGATGCCGAGTAGCTCGGCGTCATTCTCCTCGCTGTGCCGGCCCAGCAGCTGCATGCCCAGGCAGATACCCAGGAAGGGCTGCTTCAGGGTGGGCAGCAGCTGGTCGAGGCCCTGGGCGCGCAGCTCCCGCATAGCGGAGGAGGCTTCCCCCTCACCGGGAAACAGCAGCTTGTCGGCGCTGCGAATCACGTCGTGGTCGGCCGTGAGCGTGGCCTGCACCCCTAGGCGCTCCAGGGCAAACAGCACCGACTGCACGTTGCCACCCTTGTAATCAATGACTGCTATGTTCATTTGAGCAAGATCTGTGTTTACTCATTTGTTAATGCAGAAAACCATCGTTGATTTCCTGCTTCCTGGCTTTGCTGACTCATCACAAGTACCTTCCAAAGTCCATACACCGGCTTTACCCAAATGTTATGACATTTGGGTAAAGCCTATAAAATGCCTTTCGTGCTCGGAATCTCCATCTTGCCGGCGTCGCGGAACAGGGCCATTTTCAGAGCTTTGGCCACGGCCTTGAAGATGGCTTCGATCTTATGGTGCTCGTTCTGCCCCTCGGCCTTGATGTTGAGGTTGCAGCGGGCGGCATCGGAGAAGCTCTTGAAGAAATGGTAAAACATTTCGCAGGGCATGTCCCCAATTCGCTCCCGCCGGAACTCGGCTTCCCACACCAGCCAGGGACGGCCGGAGAAGTCGAGAGCGGCCTGGGCTAGCACGTCGTCCATGGGCAGCAGGAAGCCGTAGCGGGCTAGGCCGCGCTTGTCGCCCAGGGCCAGGGTGAAGGCTTCGCCCAGGGCAATGGCCGTATCCTCGATGGTGTGGTGCTCATCGATGTGCAAATCACCCTGCACCTCGATCTTCATATCCACGCCCGAGTGCTTGCTGAGCTGGTCGAGCATGTGGTCGAAGAAGCCCAGGCCGGTGTGCATCTGCGGGCGGCCGGCGCCGTCGAGGTTGAGTTCAACGCGGATTTTGGTTTCGTTCGTGTCGCGCTGCACCACGGCCGTGCGGGCGGGCAGGCGCAGGAACTGGTAGATCTGCTCCCAGCTGGTAGTGCTGAGGGCGGCGCGCTCGTCGGCCTCTGCCCGGAGCAGGATAGCCTGGCAGCCCAGGTTCTGGGCCAGCTCCACGTCGGTGAGCCGGTCGCCGATGACGAAGGATTTGTTCAGGTCGTAGGCCCCTGCCGCCAGGTACTGCCCGAGCATACCCACGCCGGGCTTGCGGGTGGGCAGGTTGTCGTGGGGGAAGCTGCGGTCGATGTGCTCGCGCGCAAACTCCACTCCTTCCGCCCGCAGCACGTCAAGCATCAGCGTGTGGGCGGGCCAGAAGGTTTCCTCCGGGAAGCTGGCCGTGCCCAGCCCGTCCTGATTGCTGACCAGCACCAGCTCGTAGTCCAGCTCGCGGGCAATGCGAGCCAGCCCGCTGATGGCGCCGGGCACGAACTGGAATTTTTCCCGCGTCAGGGCATCCACCTGGAAATCCGTCGGCGGCTCGACAAGAATGGTGCCGTCGCGGTCAATGAAGAGTACTTTTTTCATGGTTGTCAAGAGTGGAGGCTGGTCGAGGTCGGAGCCGCGGACGGGCTGGGGCGTTGCTACAGCTGGGAAAGGCAGTTAGAATTGGTAGGTCTTGGTCAGTGGTTAGCGCGGGCCTGATTTACGCTTGGGTGGGTGGTACGCCAGGGCCCGCCGGACTTCGGCGGCCGTGGCCAGGTCCTCCAGATAAGGACGCGGGGTCGGGTCCGGCTCGTACCGGGGCCGGCTGGCAGCTGTCTGGGCCCGATACCGAAAGATGGTAGTCGTGTAATGATCCGCATGGAAAAACTCTCGTTCACCATCCTCCCCAATGTCCGATTCCTTCAGACTTACTTTCTTAAGGACCAGCAACTCCTTTTGTCCATCCTGGTTCACGTCGGCAAAAAACAAAGCGGCTACCGTCGTCAAATCCCCCATTGTCCCCAGGCGCAGGAGCTGTACCGCGTACGTGTCGGGCTGAAGTGGGTCCAGGATGAACAAGTCACTGCCCCCGTTATTCTCAATATCCCATTTGTCCCCGCCATTGCACGCCACCGAAAAGAACAGCTGCGGGCCGAACGGACCCGGATGCCAGGGGTATTGCACCACTTTAGCCCCATCACCGTAAGCGTTAGAATACGAAGCCGGGAGCACGCGCTGCAGAAATACCGCCACCGTTTCGTTTGGTCGCCGCCGCGCGGTACCCAGCCGCAGGGTTTCCAGCTCCCGCCGCCGGCTCGCGGCTACCGCGGGCCGGTCGGCCGCCTCATATTCATTCAGGCCCACGCCGGACAGACAGGGTACGCATACCGGGCTCTTGGGCGAGTTGGGCGGTTGGGCCGCGCTATTTATCGGCACTCCGGCAAGCGCAAGCCCCACGACTGCTGCCAGGCTGGAAGCCGCCGGAAAGCCCGAACGAAAGAGAGCAGCAAGCATATAGGAGCGGTTGGAAAGATGAATGAAGTTTTACAGGCTCGGACAAGGAACAGTAGAGAGGCTTCGGCTTAAGCTTCAAACTCCCGCAACGCCGCCAGCAGCTGCTCATTCTCGGCTGCGGTGCCCACCGTCAGGCGCAGCGTGCCGGCGCAGCCGGGCTGGGTGGTGCGGTTGCGCACCACGATGCCCCGGCCCAGCAGGTAGTCGTACACGGCCGTGGCGGCGGGGCGGAAGCGGACCAGCAGAAAGTTGGCATCCGAGGGAAATACCTGCTCCACGATGCCGAGGACCGGCAGGCGCTCGGCTAGCCAGGCGCGGCCCACGAGCAGATCCTGGCGCAGCTGCCCGAAGCGCGGGGCGTCGCGCAGGGCGGCCAGCGCGTGCTGCTGGGTGGCTTCCGAGATGTTGTAGGGCGGCTTGATCTTGTTGAGGTAGCCGATGATTTCGGGTGAGGCGAAGGCCATACCCAGGCGCAGGCCGGCTAGGCCCCAGGCCTTGGAAAACGTCTGCAGCACCACCAGGTTCGGAAATTCCGCCAGGCGCGTCGTCCAGCTCGGGGCGGCGGCGAAGTCGGCGTAGGCTTCGTCCACGACCACCAGTCCGCGGAAGCCGCGCAGGATTTGCTCCAGGGCCGCGGCGTGCAGCAGGTTGCCGGTCGGGTTGTTGGGCGAGCAAAGCCAGACCAGCTTGGCGTCGGAAGCCACAATCTGCCCCACGGCTTCGGCCGACACCTGGAAGTCGGCCGTGAGCGGCAGGCGCTCCACGCGCACGTCGTTGAGGTTGGCGGCCACCTCGTACAT
>Ga0247729_10000475_pt1 | contig 16671 bp, 20 predicted proteins | sample UWRJL133311R2_FD_180958 | JGI IMG/M metagenome (GOLD analysis project Ga0247729, IMG submission 180958) | Plant litter microbial communities from Arlington Agricultural Research Station in Wisconsin, United States - UWRJ-L133-311R-2 | ecosystem: Environmental > Terrestrial > Plant litter >... | reverse complement strand
TGCTGTACCAGACGTTGAGCAGACCCATCAGGACGGGCACGTTCTGCTCGAGCGGGGCAGTGCGCATGTGCTCGTCGACGGCGTGGAATCCGGCGAGGAACTCGCGCCAGTTGTCCGGGCCGATCGCGATGACGACCGAGGTTCCGATGGCGGAGTCGACCGAGTAGCGGCCTCCCACCCAGTCCCAGAAGCCGAAGGCGTTCTCGGGGTCGATGCCGAAGGCGGCGACCTTGTCGAGCGCGGTCGAGACGGCGACGAAGTGCTTGGCGACGGCGCCCGTGCGGGCCTCGTCGCTGTCGTCGAGAGCGCCGGCCGAGCCGAGCTCGGCCCACAGCCACTCGCGCGCGAGGCGTGCGTTGGTGAGGGTCTCGAGGGTGCCGAAGGTCTTCGACGCGACGATGAACAGGGTGGTCTCGGGGTCGAGGCCCACCGTCTTCTCGTACACGTCGTTGGGGTCGATGTTGGAGACGAAGCGCACCTCGATGCCCTGCTGCACGTAGGGCTTGAGTGCCTCATAGACCATCACGGGCCCGAGGTCGGAACCGCCGATGCCGATGTTGACGACCGTCTCGATGCGCTTGCCGGTGACACCGGTCCACTCGCCCGAGCGCACCTTGTCCGCGAAGGCGTACACCTTGTCGAGGGTGGCGTGCACGTCGGCGTCGACGTCCTGGCCGTCGACGACGAAGCCGGCGGGCGGCACGAGGTTCTCGCCGCCCTTCGGGCGGCGCAGGGCGGTGTGCAGCACCGCGCGGTCCTCCGTGGCGTTGATGTGCTCGCCGGCGATCATGGCATGGTAGCGGCCGGCGACGTCGACGTCTCTCGCGAGCTGCACGAGGTTGGCGACGATCTCCTCGGTGACGAGGCCCTTCGACAGGTCCACCGTCAGGTCTGCGGCCTGGAGGGTGAAGCGCTCCGCCCGGCCGGCGTCGGCGTCGAACCAGCCGCGGAGATCGGGCGAGAAGCCGTCGGCGATACCGGCGAGGTTCTTCCAGGCGTCGGTCGAGGTGGGATCGACGGGGGCGAATTCAGTCACGGTGGTTCTCCTGAGTGCGGAACAGTACGCGGCCCGCGACTCTCGCGACGGTGCGAGGCGGGCCGCCCACCAGCCTATTCCTGTGCGGGCGGTGTCGGGGGCCAGCGCGCGGCGCGGAGCGGCACGCGTCCCGTCAGCCTGCCGCCTTCGTCACGAGCGCGCCGAGCATGGCCAGATCGCTCTCCGACATCTCGTTGTGCACGGCGAAGGCCGTCGCCCACACCGCTCCGTCGTCCAGGGTGGCCGCCGTGTCGAACTCGAACGTCGAGTAGCGCACCTTGAACTTCGACTTCGGCTTGAAGAAGCAGACGACCTTTCCGTCACGCGCCCAGGCCGGGAACCCGTAGTAGGTCTTCGGGTCGAGGTGCGGCGCGGCCGCGACGACCATGGCGCGGATGCGCTCGGCCAACTCGCGTTCGTCGTCGGGGAGCGCCGCGATCGCCTGCTCGTTCGCGGCGGCGTCGTTGCCGCGGCTGGTCGCCGCCTTCAGTTCCTTCGCGCGCTCGCGCATGGCGCGCTTCTCTTCGGGGCTGAACGTCTCTGAACTCCTGGTCTCGGTCATGACCCCAGTGTAGGAACGAGCGGCAGCCGCCGGCTTCTCGAATCCTGCCCGGTTCGCGCTCCCCTGCCGTTACGGCCGGGCGGCGCATCCGTCGAGCACATCGGATCGGACGGCGCCCACGCCATCACCGGCGACGTCGTTGTGCTCGCCGTGCCGTACACCGCGCTCGCCGACATCGCCGCGACGTACGCCGACCAGCTGGCCGGCAAGATCGTCGTCGAGACCACCAACCCCGTCGACTTCTCGACCTTCGACTCGCTGGTCGTCGCCGACGGCAGCTCCGCCACCGCCGAGCTCGCCGCGGCGCTCCCCGCGTCGAGGGTCCTGAAGGGCTTCAACACCACGTTCGCCGCGACACTCTCCTCGAGGAAGGTCGGCGACCTCGCGACGACCGTGCTCATCGCGGGCGACGACGAGGACGCGAAGCGGACCGTCGCCCAGCTGATCACCGCGAGCGACGTCCGGGCGATCGACGCCGGCACGCTCTCCCGCGCGCACGAGCTCGACGCGATCGGCTTCCTGCAGCTCACCCTCGCCGCGGGCGAGAAGGTCAGCTGGACCGGCGGATTCGGAGTGGTCGAGTAGCCCGACCGAACGGCGCTGCCCCTCCTCGTCGAGCGAGGCCACCGCTGTTCGACAGGCCAGCCCACGCTGTATAGTCAGTGCATGCTGACCATTGCGAGCCGCCTCGATGTGATGAACCGACTGGGCCGCGCCATGGCCGATCCGAACCGGTCCCGCATCCTGATGCGCCTGCTCGACTCTCCCGGCTATCCGGCGCAGCTGGCGCGCGACCTCGACCTCACCCGCACCAATGTCTCCAACCACCTCAGCTGCCTGCGCGGGTGCGGCATCGTCGCCGCGGTACCGGAGGGGCGCCAGACGCGCTATGAGATCGCCGATCCGCATCTGACCCGCGCTCTGGGCTCCCTGGTCGACGTCGTGCTCGCCGTCGACGACGGCGAGGCGTGCTCGGATGCGAACTGCGACGTCCCGTTCTGCTGCGGAGAGGGCGCATGAGCGCCGCCACGGCCGTACCTCCGCGCGTGCCCGGCCCGCTCCGCGCACGAGTCCTCCGGCGTCGTATCCGCGTGATCGTTGCGATAACCATCGCCTACAACGTCATCGAGGCCGTCATCGCCCTCGCCGCGGGAACCGTCGCCTCGTCCGCCGCCCTCATCGGCTTCGGCCTCGACTCGATTGTCGAGGTGCTCTCGGCCGCGGCGGTCGCCTGGCAGTTCGCCGCGCCCGATCCGGAGAAGCGCGAGAAGGTGGCCCTGCGGGTCATCGCCCTCTCGTTCTTCGGTCTCGCCGCGTACGTCGTCGTCGATGCGGCCGTGTCGTTGTTCGGTCAGCGCGGCGCCGAACACAGCCCCGTCGGAATCGCGCTCGCGGCGGTGAGTCTCGCGGTCATGCCGTTCCTCAGCTGGTTCGAGCGCCGCACCGGCAGGGAGTTGGGCTCCGCCTCGGCGATCGCCGACTCCAAGCAGACCCTGATCTGCAGCTATCTCTCGGCGGCACTGCTCCTCGGCCTGCTGCTGAACACGCTGTTCGGCTGGGCCTGGGCCGATTCGGTCGCCGCTCTCGTGATCGCGGGCTTCGCCGTGCGCGAGGGCCTCGAAGCGTGGAGGGGCGAGGCGTGCGCGGTGCCGGTCTCCGCGCTGACCGGCGAACGCGAGGTCGAGTCCTGCGACTGCTGCTGACCCGCGGGGGCTATCGGGGAAACCGCAGCTCGCGAGTTCGAGGCGTCCGCCACACGCGGGGTACTACGACTATGGTTCGATGGCGACGATGACAGGCTCGGACGATTCTTGATGTACCAGGACGGTACACATCGGATACCGTCCCGAACCGGTCGCAGACCGCGGCCTTCATCGAGGGAGACACCATGAAACGAGTCATCATCAGCGCGGTCGTCGCGGCCGCTGTGGCCGTACCGGCGGTCATCGGCCTCTGGGGCAACGCGTCGTTCTCGCAGGCGGTGCCCGTGCGCGCGCCGGTGTCCGGTCAGGTCGTCGCACCCGCCCCCGGCAGCACACCGGGCACGGTCGATGACAACGGCGGCGACACCCCTCGCGACCTGCGCACGGAACCCGGCGACGACCGGGACGTGCAGGGGACTCCTCCGCAGCCATCGTCGTCGCCGTCGCCGAGCCCCGCGGTTCCCGGAGTGGACGATCACGGCGGAGACACACCCCGCGACCAGCGTGTCGAACCGGGCGACGACCGCGGCGGCTCCGACTCCTCGTCGGGCGGCGGCGGCGACGACCACGGCGGACACGGGAGCGACGACTAAGTGACGAGTCCCCGAGAGCCGTCCGCCCCGATCCGCCCCGCACCCGTCGAGGCGGACGGCCGGGCCTGGATCACGGTCGCCGACGGCCGCGCGACTCGAGCCGCGGAGCACCGACCCGTCGTGCAACTCCGACGGGTGATCCTGCGCCTCGCTGCCGCGCTGGTCGCGGCGCTGGTGGTGGTGGCCGCGCTGGGTGCGCTCGCCGCCCACCTGCTCGCCGAACGGCAGTCGGTGAACGACGCGGCCAACCGCGCGGACGTGCTGGCGCAGGCGGTGATCCAGCCCGCACTGACGAACGAGCTCGCCGACGGCGACGAGGCTGCGGTCGCCGCTCTGGACGCCCTGATCCGCGACCGGGTTCTCGGCGACGAGGTCGAGCGCGTCAAGATCTGGAGGCCGGACGGCCGGGTGCTCTACGCCGACGAGCCCCAGCTGATCGGCCAGACCTTCGCGCTGAGCGACGACCAGCAGGCTGCCCTCTCCGACCCGCAGGTGCGTGCCGAGGTGTCCGACCTCTCCGCCGACGAGAACGAGTTCGAGACCGGGGACCGCCTCCTCGAGGTGTACCGCCCGGTCTGGACTCCCGACGGGCGCGAGCTCCTCTTCGAGATGTACTCCCCCTACGAGCAGGTCGAGACGCGGTCCGCCGAACTCTGGCGCGGATTCTCGGGCGTCACCTTCAGCAGCCTGCTCCTCTTCGTCGCGCTCGCTGCCCCCATCGTGATCCGCCTCCTGCAGCGCGTCCGCGCGGACGACCGCGAGCGGAGCGCGCTGCTCCAGGCGAGCGTCGACGCGTCCGACGCGGAACGCCGCCGGGTTGCGGCGACCCTGCACGACGGCCCGGTGCAGGAGCTCGTGGCCACCGCCTTCATCGCAGAGAGCGCCGCCGCGGCGGCGGCCGCCGAGGGGCAGACGGGCACTGCAGCGGATGTGCGGAGTGTCGCCGCATCCGTTCGAGGCAATATCCGCGTACTACGCTCGCTCCTCGTGGACATCTATCCGCCGAGCCTCGCCACGGCCGGCCTCGAGCAGTCGCTGCACGATCTCGCAGACACGGTGCGCGGCCGCGGAGTCGACGCGCGGGTCGAGCTGGCGTCCGCCCCGTCGAACCTCGCCGAGGACGCGCGGCGGCTGGTCTTCCGCGTGGTCCAGGAGTGCCTGCGCAACGCGGCGACACACGCGGCGCCCTGCACGGTGACGATCGCACTGGCCGACGAAGGGGAAACCACCGTTCTCACCGTCGCGGACGACGGTCCCGGCTTCGACCCGGACGTCTTGAGCAACCGGCCGTCCGGCCACGTCGGAACGCAGGTTCTCGCCGACCTCGCGGAGGAGGCGGGCGCGACCCTCGAGCTCGCGACCGCTCCCGGGGCGGGGACCGTCTGGAGGCTCGTCGTGACCCGGGCCCCCGACGGCGGCGCCTCGTGATCCGCGTGCTGGTGGTGGACGACCACGCGATGGTGCGCACCGGCCTGGTCGCCATGCTCGCCGCCGACGGAGACATCGAGGTCGTCGCCCAGGCTGCCGACGGGAGCGCCGCCGTGACGGAGGCGCTCGCCGCGACGCCGGACGTCGTGCTGATGGATCTCTCGATGCCGGTCGTCGACGGCGTGGAGGCCACCCGTAACGTGATGGAGGTGCTGCCGTCGACCCGCATCGTCGTGCTGACCACCTTTCTCGACCAGGATCGTGTGCGGCGGGCGATCGCGGCGGGCGCGGTCGGATACCAGCTGAAGGACGCCGAGCCGGACGCCCTCCGCGATGCCGTGCGATCGGCGGCGGCGGGCCACGTACCGCTCGATCCCCGCGTCGCGGGGGCTCTCCTGCCGCGGGCCGGTGCTCCCACCGAGCTTCTGAGCGCGCGCGAGCGCCAGGTTCTCCTCCTCGTCACCGACGGGATGGCGAACAAGCAGATAGCCGTGGCGCTGAACATCGCGGAGCGTACCGTGAAGGCCCACCTCGGTAACGTCTACCGGCAGATCGGGGTGGTCGACCGCACCAGCGCGGCGATGTGGGCGCGCGACCATCTGCGCCCCGACTCGGATCTGCGGTAGGCCCTCCACGTGGAGGCGCCAGCCGTCGAACCGTGGAAGAATCCGCGTATGGATGCAGCTACCCACCAGGGTCGGGACTCGCGTGCTGTCGAGCCTGCGTAGCCGCGGAGTCCAGGCGGCGCTGCTGTCCGCCGTCCTGTTCGGCGCGGGAACGCCCGCCGCGAAGAACCTTCTCGACTCGGTCAGCCCGTGGCTGCTCGCGGGCCTGCTCTACACGGGGTCCGGCCTGGGACTCGGCCTGATCCGTGTCATCCGGCGCTCCCCCCGTGTCCGTCTGAGGCGCGGCGAAGCCCTTCCGCTCAGCGGCGCGATCCTGTTCGGCGGCGTGCTCGCACCGGTTCTGCTCCTGGTCGGCCTGTCGAATATGCCCGCGTCCGGGGCGTCGCTGCTGCTCAACGCGGAGGGCGTCTTCACCGCGCTGCTCGCCTGGTTCGTGTTCAGGGAGAACGCCGACAGGCGGATCGCCCTCGGAATGCTCGCGATCGCCGCCGGGGCCATCGTGCTCAGCGTTCCCGCAGGCGCCGATTTCGGCACCGCGCTGCCCTCCCTCGCCGTGCTCGGAGCTTGCCTGTGCTGGGGCATCGACAACAATCTCACCCGCACCGTGGCGTTGAACGATGCGACCTGGCTCGCCGCGGTCAAGGGCGGCGTCGCCGGTCCCGTGAACCTCGGCATCGCGCTCGCGCTGGGAGCGCAGCTCCCCGCGGCCGGCAACGTCGCCGCCGCCATGGCCGTCGGCTTCTTCGCCTACGGCGTGAGCCTGGTGCTGTTCATCGTCGCGATGCGCCACGTCGGCACCGCCAGGGCGGGCGCCTACTACTCCGTGGCGCCGTTCTTCGGAGCGGTGCTCGCCCTCGTCGCGGGCGAACAGGTTACGGTGGCGCTGGTCGTCGCGGGCCTGCTCATGGCCGTCGGCGTCTGGCTGCACCTCACCGAGCGACACGTGCACGAGCACACCCACCACCCGATCACGCACGACCACTGGCACGTGCACGACGAGCACCACCAGCACGACCACGAGCAGCCGGTCGCTGCCGGAACCCGCCACCGGCACGTGCACACGCACGAACCGGTCACACACAGCCACGAGCACTATCCCGACAGCCACCACCGGCACACGCACTGAGTCGCTGCCGGAACCAGCACCGACCGGCCGACTCGCGCGCGACAGCGGCGGGATCCGAGCGCCGCACCCGCGCGAACGGGTCCGGTGCCGGGGCGCGGATCAGTCGTCGGTGCCGTCTTCGACCTCGACGCCGTCGATGTCGTCGCTGGTGTCCTCGTGCTCGTTCTCGACGCCGTCGTCGTCTGCCTCGTTCTCGACGCCCTCGTGCTCGTTCTGGACACCGTCGTCGTCTGCGCCATCGTCTTCGCGGAGACAGGCCTGCTCATCGGCTTCGTCCTGCCCGGGGACACGCTGTTGTTCTTCACCGGTGTGCTCGTGTTCAGCGGCGTTCTCGCCCCGCCGCTCTGGATCGTGATCCCTGCGATCGCCCTCGCTTCGGGCCCGCGGCCGTCACCGTTGCCCGCTTCGTGCCCGTCGTACGCACCTTCGCCCCCGTCGCTGCGGGTGTCGGCACGATGCCGCGGCGAGTATTCACTGCGTTCAACGTCATCGGCGGAGCGGCCTGGACGCTGCTCGTCGTCCTGCTCGGCTTCTGGCTCGCGCACATCCCGGGCGTCGCCGACTTCGCGTCGCAGTACATCGACATTGTGCTCATCGGCATCGTCGTCGTCTCGGTGGTGCCGATCGTCATCCGCGCGATCGTTGCGCGACGAAGAACAGCCGCCGAGACCTCCGACTAGATCGCGGGCGCCTGTCCCGGGAGGTCTGCCGTCTCGTTCGCGACGATGACCTTCGTCAGCAGCTCACGCAGGGTGTCGCACTCCTCCGGCGAGAGCGATCCGAGCAGCGCCTGCTCTGACGCGGCGGCGGCCGCGGTGAGCTCACCGACCCGCTCGCGCCCCTCGGCGGTCAATTCGACGCTGACGCGGCGTCGGTCCGCGTCATCCTGGATTCGAGCCACCCACTCGCGCTTGACCAGCGCCTCGACGTAGGCGCTGATGTGGCTGCGGTCGGCCTGCAGTCGGGTCGCGAGTTCGTGCGGCGCGAGCGGCCCGAAGTCGAACAGGGCGACGAGCACGGCGAACTGCGGGAGGCGCAGGTCGCGCTCCTTGAGCGCGGCGACGAGTGACGCGTTGCCGAGCCTGGCGACGCTGCCGGCGAGGTATGACGGCAGCGCGAGGAGCGTGGGTGGGCGGTGTGAGGGGGAATTCTGTTCAGGTAGTGGCACTTATGTATAGTAGCGCCGTGCCATTACTTTGGCGCTGATCCCGATCGTGTTTCGCGAACCCCAAGGAGAATCATGTCCACGACAGTGCTGGTAGCCGGTGCAACCGGGAATCTCGGCAGCGAGATCGTCACAGAACTCGTCGCCAGAGGCGCCGATGTGCGCGCCCTGGTCAGGCCGTCGAGGTCGGACGGCGGCGACAGGCTGCGCGAACTCGTCGCAGCGGATGCGATCACCCTGGTCGTCGGGGATGTCAACGACGACCTCGCGACGCTCACCGAGAAACTCCGCGGTGTCGACGTCGTCGTCTCCGCCCTGCAGGGCGGGCCCGACGTCATCATCGACGGGCAGAAGAACCTGATCCGCGCCGCCGAGGCGGCCGGAGTGACCCGCATGATCCCGTCCGATTTCAGTGTCGACCTGCACAGGCTCGAGTTCAGCGACAACGTCTTCCTCGACATGCGCAAGACTGCTGACGCCGCGTTCGAGCACAGCGCGGTGCGCCCCACATCGGTGCTGATCGGCGCCTTCATGGAGGTCCTGCTTGCGCCGTTCATGGGTATCGTCGACCTGGAGGGCGGCACGTTCTCCTACTGGGGTGATGGCGAGCAGCCGATGGACTTCACCTCGATACCGGACGCCGCCGCATACGCCGCGGTCGCGGCCCTCGACGATTCGACCGCCGACACCACGGTCTCCTTCGCGGGCGAGGTCGTGACGATGAAGCAGCTGCACGCCGCCGTCGTCAGCGCGACCGGTCGCGAGCTCGAGATCCGCGAGCTCGGCACCGTGGAGGAGCTCAGAGCCGAGATCGAGCGCCGCAAGGCCGTGGCGAACACCCCCTTCGACTACGTCGGCCTGCAGTACCAGTGGGCGATGGTGAGCGGGAAGGGCAAGCTGCGAGACCTCCGCAACGCCGACTACCCCGACATCACACCGGTCTCCATCGGAGAGTTCCTGGCCAGGCGATGAAGAAGATCGGATTCCTGAGCTTCGGGCACTACCGGGACGTGCCGGGGTCGCTGGTGCGCACGGCGCAGGAGACGCTCCACAACACGGTCGACCTCGCGGTCGCCGCCGAGGAGATCGGGTTCGACGGCGCCTGGCTGCGCGTGCACCACTTCGGCAGGTCGCTCGCCACCCCCATGCCCACTCTCGCCACCATCGGCGCGAAGACGACGACCATCGAACTCGGCACGGGTGTCATCGACATGCGCTACGAGAACCCCGCCCACCTCGCGGAGGAGGCCGGCATCGCCGACCTGTTCAGCGGCGGTCGCCTGCAGCTCGGCATCGGTCGCGGCACCCCGCCCGCCGCGGTCGACGCGCTCGCCCTGTTCGGCTCGGATCTGGGCCCCGAGGAGGATTCGACGACGGAGGCCCGTGCGCGCACCGAGCTGTTCCGACGAGCGATCGCCGGCGAGCCGATCGCCCATTCCCGGTCGCTGGCCAGCCCGGCGGACCTGCGCATCGAGCCACGCTCCCCCGGGCTGCCCGACCGGATCTGGTGGGGTTCGGCGAGCCCGAGCAGCAGCCGGTGGGCCGGCGAGCAGGGCATGAACATCCTCAGCTCGTCGATCATGCTCGCGGACGACGGCCGGCCCTTCCACGTGCAGCAGGCCGACCAGTTCCGCAGCTATCGCGACGCCTACGCAACGAGCGGCACATCGACCGGTGGCAACGTCGCCGTGCTGCGCAGCGTCTTCCCGATCACCACCGACGAGGACCGGCAGCTATTCGGCTCCCGCGGCGACGGCCGCGACGGCGTCGGGGTGATGCAGGGCAGGTCGGCGCGAACCGGACCCGACTACGTCGGCGCCCCCGACGAGCTCGTCCACCAGCTCGAGCAGGACGAGGCGCTGGCGGAGGCCGACTACGTGCTCTTCGCCCTGCCCAACCAGCTCGGCCTCGACTACAACACCCGTCTAATGGGCACCCTCTACGAGGTTGCGAGACTCAGCGGCTGGAAATAGCAGCTCACAGACCGTACGACCCCACCACAACAGGAAAATGGAAATGACCACCACAGCAACAATCCCCACCACCCGTTCGTCGCCGTTCAGCAGGCGTCGGCTCCTCGCCGTCGCGGTGATCGCCGCCGTCGTCAACGTCGTGGCGTTCCTCATCGGCAGCGCCGCCGGCGCCACGATGACGGTCTCCTCCCCCCAGGAGATGCAGATCCCCGTCGTGGTCGTGATCGTCGCGACACTCGTGCCCCTCCTGCTCGCCGGAATCGTCACGTGGCTCATCGCGAAGCGTGTACCCGCGTTCCGCACCGTCGCACGCTGGGTCGGCACCATCGTCGCCCTGATCTCCGTCGTCGAGCCGTTCCTCGTCACAGACGACACGACGACCGCCGTCAGCCTCGCCGTGATGCACATCGTCGGCGGCGCCGCCTGGTTCGTCGCCCTCGCGAAGTAGGCGTCGCACCGCGAAGGCCCCTGCCGATCGGCAGGGGCCTTCGCCGTGTCCGCGGGACGGCGGGACTATGCCGCCTTGCGCGCGGAACGCCGGACGCGACGGTCGTACCGCGCCTGCGCGATGCGGTTGTAGGCCATCAGGAGTCGCGGCACGCCGAGGTACACCGCGGTCGGCACAACGACGAGCGTGAGCACGAGCGCGCGCAGCACCGGGTGCCAGTGCTGCACGAACAGGCCCATGACGCTCATCCCGATCGCCACGAGCGGGAAGATGACCAGCCAGGTCAGCAGCGCCCGCACGTGGATCGATGCGATTCCCGGCGGCCGGTGATGCTGCGAGTCGGTCTCGTCTGCCGCGAGCGGCTTTCCGTCGTGTTCCACGGTGGTCCTTGATCGTCTAGAGCGCGAGAGTGGGGGTTCTGCGAACCCATTCGTCGCTGCGGAGCTGGTCGGGGGTGAAGCGCGCGAGGTCGGCGCGCGAGAGTCTCCAGCCGCGCGCGGGTGTGGCGCCGTCGACGACGCGGTACGCGGCAGTGGCGGGGTCGTCGCGCAGGTACGAGGCACGCACGATCGTCCAGTCGAGCGCACTGGACCGCACGACCGCCTCCATCTCCGCCATGTCGACGTAGAGGTCGTTCATCACCAGAGGGATGAGCAGTCTGCGGTACCAGAAGGGCAGCGCGGGGTCGTCGCGGTACACGCCGCCCGAGGAGATGACGATCGCGCGGGTAGCGAACGCGGCCACCTCCACGATGGATCGCGCGGCCGTCGAGTAGAGGCCGCCCGGCCTGCGGGCCGTGGTGCTCACCGCGAGGATGACCGCGTCCTGGCCGTCGAGCGCTGCACGCGCGCTCGCTGTGTCCGTGACATCCGCCTGAATAGAGCGGATGCCGTGGCCGGCGCGGTCGCTGGAAGGATGCCGAGAGGCGATGGTGACGCTGTGCCCGTCTTCGGCAGCGAGGGCGGCGATCAGGCGCCCCGTGCGACCCGTGCCGCCGAAGACGAGCACGTTGCTCACTGTGCGGACTTGGCTGCCATGCGGGCGGTCTCGGCGTCGTCGCGCCAGCCGGCTGTGGCTCCGCCGTCGACACTGTAGTTCTGCCCGGTGACCCAGCTGGACTCGTCGGAGGCCAGGTAGAGCGCCATGTAGGCGATGTCGTCGGGCTGGCCGGCGCGCTGGAGGAGGGCGTTGCCGATCTGCCACGCCTTGCCCTCGGCGTCGACCGCGCGGTCGGTGGCGGGGGTGCTGATGAAGCCGGGCGAGATCGAGTTGGCGCGCAGTCCGTGCGAGGCTCCCTCGGCGGCGAGGGAGCGGGTCATGGCGATGACCCCGCCCTTGGCCGCCGAGTGCGCGACCTGGGCGAGCGGCTCGATGCCGCGCAGGCCCGAGTAGGAGCCGACGTTGATGAGCGATCCGCCGCCGTCGAGCAGGAACGGCCAGGCCGCCTTCGTGGTGTGGAAGACGATGTCGAGCTCGACGTTCATCACGTGACGCCAGAGGGAGAACTCCATCTGGCTGAACGGCGTGAAGCCCGCGCCGGCGGCGTTGTTGTACAGCACGTCGAGCCCGCCCATGGTCTCGACGGCGTCGAGCACCCACGTGGTCGCCTCCTCGGGATCGGTGAGGTTGACGGTGAATCCCGTCACGTCGAGACCCTCGGCGCGCAGGGCCTCGGCCGTGTTCTCGGCGGCGCCCGGGCCCAGGTCGCAGCCGATGACGGTGGCGCCCTCACGGGCGAAGAGGCGCTGGGCGGCTTCGCCCTGACCGCCACCGGTGCCGGTGATGAGTACGCGCTTGCCGGCGAGGCGTCCGGATGATGCTAATGACATGGTGAATCTCTCTTTCCGATGTGACTGGTGGTCAGCGGCTCAGGGTCGAGTCGGAGTCTGTGGGCCGTCGGCGATGTGAGCGGTGCCGACGGAGAGGCTGGCTTCGACCAGCTGGAGGAGCTCGAGGTAGTCCGCCCTCTGCTTCGGGGTCATGTCGCGAGTGACGCGGTCCTCGAGCTGGGACCAGACGGCCTCGACGCTCTCCCGCAGCGCATAGCTGGCGGCGGTGGGCTCGACGATCGTGACGCGCTTGTCGGTCTCGCACGGGCGGCGGCGCACGAACCCGGCGACCTCGAGGCGCTGGATGGTGCGGGTCATGGTGGCCGCGTCGGATCCGAGGATCTTGACCAGGTCGGCCTGCCGCTGGGGACCGCGGTCCCAGAGCTGCATCATGGCGAGCTCCTGGGAGGGGTGCAGGCCCACCGTGCGCAGCAACTGCGCCGCGTGCATCTTGTGCAGGCGCTGCACGCGGAACATCGCGTGGCTCAGCGGACCGCTCGAGGCGGACTCGGGAACGTGGAGCGTCTCGATCCCGTCCGCGGCGTCCGGCCCGTCCGTTCCATCTTCGTCCATACGTTTCACCCTAGACCTTGTTTGAACAATCTGCCCACAGCCGACGGGTTCACGCGCTCGCTGGGCAGTGAATCCGGCCTTCCTTGGAACTTACCCGGAATAATTCCGAAATTTACCTGTTCAAACAAGTATCCGGCGGATACTCGTTGGACGATCACCTCGCATGGGGCCCAGAACAGAAGGACATCATCACAATGGCAACAGCTTTCGACACCTACGACCTGGGCGGCCTGCCCCTCCAGAACCGGATCGCCATGGCGCCGATGACACGCAGCCGCGCCACGGCCGAGGGTGCACTCGCCACCCCGGTCATGGCGACGTACTACGCCCAGCGCGCCGCTGCCGGCCTCATCATCAGCGAGGGCATCCAGCCCGCCGCCGTCGGCCAGGGCTACACCAACACCCCCGGTCTTCACTCGTCGGAGCAGGTCGAGTCCTGGAAGCAGGTCACCGACGCCGTTCACCAGCGCGGCGGCACGATCTTCGCCCAGCTGATGCACACCGGACGCATCGGCCACCCCAGCCTCCTCGCCGAGGGCCTGCACACCGTCGCGCCGTCGGCCATCGCACCCCAGGGTCAGGTCTTCACCTACGCGGGCATGCAGGACATGGTCGAGCCCCGGGAGATGACCGAGGACGACATCGCACAGGCGATCACCGACTTCGCCGACGCCGCCACGAACGCGATCGCCGCCGGATTCGACGGAGTCGAGATCCACGGCGCGAACGGCTACCTGGTGCACCAGTTCATCTCCGCGAATGCGAACACCCGCGCGGACGGCTGGGGAGGCGACGTGGACGGGCGCATCCGCTTCGCCGTCGCAGTGGCGACCGCCGTCTCGGAAGCGATCGGCGCCGACCGGGTCGGCATCCGCCTCTCCCCCGGTGGACGTTTCAACGACATCCAGGACCACCCCGACGTCGACGCCACCTACGGCGCCCTCGTCGCGAAGCTCGCATCGCTCGACCTCGCCTACCTCCACATCATGGAGGGCGCCGACCTGCGCGAGCTGACCGTGAAGCTCCGCGCCGCGTGGCCCAGGACGCTCGTCCTCAACCCGTACACCGGCATGGAGCCGACCGGGGCCGACGCCCTGGCGCTCATCGAGGACGGAACGACCGATATCGTCTCGTTCGGCGCTCTCTTCCTCGCCAACCCCGACCTGCCCACGCGCCTCGAGGCCGGCGGGCCGTTCAACACCCCCGACCGCGCCAGCTTCTACGGTGGCGACGAGAAGGGCTACATCGACTACCCCTCCGTCGCGTAGCCGTCCCGCGTACGGGGTGGCGGCTAGGCCGTCACCCCGTAGGCCGCCGCGATCTCGTCGACGACAGCGGTGAGCGCGAGGTAGCCCTGCCCGCGCATCCACGCCTCGAAATCGACGTCGAAGACGCGCTCGTTCTGCACTGCCGGGAGCAGCTGCCAGACGGGGAGGGTCTTCACGTTCTCGAGCACTCCCTCGTCGGTGCTGTAGACGAACACCGTCTCGCCGATCGCCTCCGGCAGCAGCTCGAGGCTCGTCTCGTAGTAGCCGCCGTCCAAGGTGGCGCCGGGGAGCGGCTCCGCGAAGACGAGTCCGAGGTCGGCCATGGCGATGCCCGCGTTGGTGTCCTCCATCATCATCCGCACGTGGTCGGGGCGGAGACGCACCTGCGAGACGGTGAGCTGCGCGTCGGGAATCCCGGCGAGTGCCGCCTTGACCTCCTCGGCGTGCGCGTCGTAGTCGGCAGCGACCTGCTCCATCTCGTCGACCCGGTCGAGGGCGACAGCGACCTGCTCGGCGACGCCGCGCGGGTCCTGCTCGCCGGTGATGATCGGGATCGTGGGGGCGATGGCGCTCAGCGCCTCGTACTGGGTGTCGCCGATCGCGGCGTCGCGTTCGACGTTCACGAGGATGAGATCGGGGTCCTGCTCGCCGATCACCTCGATGTCCAGATCGGAGTCGCTGTCGCCGAGGCTCGCGACGTCGGCGCCGTCGATGGGCAGGTAGTCGGGGAAGCCTGCGAACGACTGCGGCGATGCGACCGGCACGACGCCCACGGCGATCGCCGAGTCCATGAGGGCGGTGAACGTCACCACGACGCGGTCGTGCTCCGCCGGCACCTCGGTCGAGCCGAACTGGTGCTCGACGGTGTAGGTCTTGGCTGTGGCGGCGCCGTCCGACGGCAGCTCGTCGCGGCTGCAGCCGGTGACCGCCAGTGCGACTGCGGCGGAGGCGGCGGCGACCGCGAGAATGCGGCGGCGAGGGGAATGGGTGTTCATGGTGCTCCTTGCTGTGGTGGTGTGCAACTGTCAGGTCAAGTGCGGAGGACGGTGGGGCACGACGAGCGGGGTCCCGGTCTGCGGGTCGAGGATGACGTCGGCCTCGAGTCCGAACACCTCGCGCACGATCGCCGGGGTGACGACCTCGTGCGGGGTGCCCTGGGCCACGACCCGACCCGCCTTGAATGCGACCAGCTCGGTGGCGTAGCGGGCCGCCATGTTCAGGTCGTGGAGCACAACGACGAGGGTGCGCCCCGCCGCGTGCAGGCGGGCGCAGAGGTCGAGCACCTCGATCTGGTGGGCGAGGTCGAGGTAGGTCGTCGGTTCGTCGAGCAGGAGCACGTCGGTCTCCTGCGCGAGCGCGACGGCGATCCAGACGCGCTGCCGCTGGCCGCCCGAGAGCTCGTCGACCGGGCGGTCGGCGAGGTCCTCGATCCCGGTGGCGGCCATCGCGGCGGTGACCGCGCGCTCGTCCTCCCGGCTGTACTGCCGCAGGAGAGACTGGTAGGGAGCACGACCGCGCGACACGAGGTCGGCGACCGTCACGCTCGGCGGCGTGAGCGGCGCCTGCGGGAGCAGCGCGAGTTCGCGGGCGATGTCGCGCGTCCTGCGGAGCGCGATGTCGCGTCCGTCGAGGAGAACCCGCCCCGCGGCGGGGGTGAGGAGTCGGGCGAGGCCCTTCAACGCGGTCGACTTGCCACAGGCGTTCGGCCCGATGAGAACGGTGAACGAGCCGGTGCGGATGCCGAGCTCGAGGCCTTCGACGACCGCCACCCTGTCGTACGACAGGGTGACGCGTTCGGCCTCGAGCGCGTTGGTCGAGTCGGTGTCTGTCATGCTGTCCCCCGTCGTCGGCTCTGGAGCAGCCAGAGCAGGTAGATGCCGCCGAGGATCCCGGTGACGACTCCGGTCGGCAGCTGGGTCGGCGCGAGTGCGCGCATCGAGATGATGTCGGCCACCACGAGGAGTGCAGCCCCGACAAGTCCGGATGTCGCCAGATGCGGCCCCGGACGCCCGGTGAGCAACCGCGCCACGTGCGGCGCCGCCAGCGCGACGAACCCGATCGGGCCCGCGACGATGACCGCGAGTGCGATCCACCCGGTGCCGACCACCGCCATCGTGACGAGCCACCGCCCGACCGGCAGTCCCTGGGAGGTCGCGAGCTCGCGGCCGACCGAGAGGCGATCGCTCGGGCGGTGCAGCAGTACGGTGGGCACCACGAGGATCATCGCACCCACGACGAGCAGGGCGACGTCGTCCCAGTCGCGTCCGCCGAGTCCGCCGGTCAGCCAGCGGTAGCCGGTCTGGGCCGCCCCGAGGTCGGCCCTGCTGAGGATGTAGGCGCG
>Ga0247729_10000474_pt1 | contig 16710 bp, 16 predicted proteins | sample UWRJL133311R2_FD_180958 | JGI IMG/M metagenome (GOLD analysis project Ga0247729, IMG submission 180958) | Plant litter microbial communities from Arlington Agricultural Research Station in Wisconsin, United States - UWRJ-L133-311R-2 | ecosystem: Environmental > Terrestrial > Plant litter >... | reverse complement strand
CATAGGCCGACAGCACGCGCGTACCGTCCGCCGTCATCGCCTGCTTTTCGCCCTGCAGCGCGCGGACCTGATCTTCGAGCTGCTGGATGCGCGGAACCTGACCTTCCGAACCTTTCAGCCGGTTGTCCATGCTCTGAATCTGTCCCTCGGACAGCGCCATCCATTCCTTGTTGGTCATGTTGGCGTTGACCATGTCGTCGGTCGACACCTTGACGGTGTTGTCCTTCGAGCGCTGGTCGAGCGATTTCAGCTCCTTCGACGTGGGCTGAAGCAGGTATCCCATGCCGGCGACGACAAGCACGCCAACCCCGCCCATCATATACATCTGCTGGCGCTTGCGAGTCCGGTCGTTGCCGGTCAGCGCCGCCATGCCGCCTTCGTCTTCGACGCCAGCGCTTGCGGGCTTGGGCTTCGCCCGGTTGAACAGCGAACCGATCATTTCTGCACTCCCGTTCGGAAGACCGTGTAGGCAACCGTCGCCTGGCCCGGCTGCAACAGCGGTTGCGTGATGCTGACGGCGATCGCGCCCGTCGGCGCCACCATCTCCTCGGTAAGCGTCACCGGACCTGCGCCCTTGTTCTCGATCCGCATTTCCTTGCCGGTGAGGATCGTGCCTCGATATTCGCCGACGAGCTGGACCTTGAGGCTGCCGACATTCACCGGCGCGCGCGTGATCGGCCGCACCTCGAAGCCTTCGGGGCCGTTTTGTTCGAACATCGCTTTGACGAGGCGAACCGCGGCCTCATTGGTCGAAAGCGATGCCGGAATCGGCTCAGCCGCATTGGCGCCGCCAGCCCCGCGCTCGACATCGGCATTGGCGATGAAGACCTGCTTGGCGTCGTTGCCCGACACCGTGCAGACGAACTTGTAGACGTAGCCTTTGCGGGTCGTGCCGAAGAACGACAGTGTCGGTTTCGAAAAGCCATCGGGCACCGACACGTAAATGTCGCCGCGAACGGGCTCGTTGACGACGCTGAAGTCTTCGCTCGCCACGCCCGTCGCGACCTTCGACACCGCCGCGAACTGATCATCTTTGAGACTGATCCGCGTCAGATCACGCGCCGAGGCGTCACAGGCGACGACGCCGTTGTCGGCGACCATCAGGTTCTGATCGGCAAGCGCCGGAAACGCGATCAGGCTGCCGGCGACGCCGAGCAGCACGAACCCGAGATGCCGAAGCGGGGAACGACGCCGATGCCCCGTAAGGTACACGCCGACGCCACCCACGCTCCCTGCGAGAACGCTGTTCATCACTTGCCCTCCGCTTTGTCGGTTTTTTCAACGATCCCGAAACCGCGCAGCTTGAGGCTCACGCCGGAATAGGACCAGATGAACCGGAACCGCTTCGGCGCCGCGTTCACTTCCTTCGATCCCGCCACGGTATGCAGGATGCCGGTGACCTCACTGGTCAGGTTGGCCGGGTCCACGCTCAGCGTGTCGATCGTGAAGAACTGCGAAATCTGGGTGCCGGATTGCTCCTGCACGACCTTCATCAGCTCGCGCTTCAAGTCCCCGCGCGAGGCGGGATCGGAGATCCGCAACAGGTTCTCCATCCAGTAGGTCAGGGTTTCAGGCGACCTGTTCAGCGCCAAAAGCGCCGTGTCGCGCGTGACCATCTCGAGATAGTCGCGATCGACGCCGGAGCTGTTCAACGTCAGCGGGCGGGTTGCGACAGGCTGGAGGACGATTTCCCGATCGCGCGTCATCGCGACCGACAACAGCACCACCAGCAGAACGACGCAGACCGCCAGCGCGAGGCCGAACAGGTTGCGTTGGCGCAAGTATTTCTGCGCCGTGGTATGCGAGATTGCCAGTTCCATATCAGCCCGCCATCACCCGAAGATGTGATGGAGGTGCCAGCTTCAGACCGAAAAACTCGCCCGGCAGATGCCAATAGGCGAAGTGTAGAACCCACGATATTTGCCGACCGGCTTTAAATTTGCGAAATCCAAACCAACTCCCGACTGCTAAAAGTAGACCGATCACGATATGCTGGGTCATGATTCCCCAGCCGAACGGGATCAGCATCACCAGAAACTCATCGAGCGTCCAAAGCCCGATCAGTTCAGGGTCATCGAGATGTTTCGGCACCGTGTATCGGTTCATCAGCTTGGCACCCCCGGATCACTCAGTTGGAAAAGTGGCTGGCTGCCCCGAAAGGGGGGAAGGGCAGCCAGCCATCGGATCACATCGTTGCGGTGATGGTCGATGTGACGATCGGGATGCCGGTGCCGACGCCGACGCCAACGCCGACGGGGATCGCGATCTGGCCGAGCGAGAAACGGCCCGACGCCAGACCGACGATGCCGCCCGCGAGCGACAGAATGGTCACGATCTTGCCGCCCGAACCTTCCAGAAAGCCCGAGAACTTCTGGTAGGCGGTGTCGAACGTCGCATCGGTCCCCGCCAGCGCCGCTTCCGCGCCGACCAGGCTCATGGCGCCGACGATCGCCGCCGCCACCAGCACGTTCTTGCCCACCGACTTCGCTTCCTGACCGATCTTGCTGGCCAGGCTCGGCGAAGCCGCACCCTGAATGAGAAGCACACTTTTGGTCACGCTCTGCCTCCTTGTTTCAGCGCTGGAATTGCGCTGCCCCAAGGTTCGGTCATTCTGCCACAGACGTTCAATCAGTTCGGGAATCCGATTGCGCAATTAAACGGGTCGAGCTTGAGAAATGGTCGGAAAACCGATCACGCTGGAGAGCTTTGCGGCCAGCGTGGTCGCGATACGCACCGCGTTGGTCGGTTTTCTGGCCACGCTGGTCCGTTCTTAGCCCGGCGTGGACTCAAAACTTTCCACCCTGGCAGGCTTTCCACCCACGCTGGCCGGATTTCCGCCCGCTCGCATGATTTGCGCGGCGCTTGCGGCGCAGACTGAATTAATTGTGCTTAAGTACGGCTCCCGGTAGGTAGGTTCGATAACGAGCCAATGCTCATCAAAAGGAATCGCACCCGTCGATATGCAGGCTAAAAGTAACGGTTACCAAATACGCCTCAGCAAGAGCGCCTTCGAGATCGTCGCACGCGCGCTTTACACGATGTCCTTACGGCAAGACCGGCTCGCAACGTTACCTACCTTGATCGAGATGTTTCTCGCCTCAATCCGTGCCTGATGCTGTTCACCTGGCGATCTTTATCGATTTGCCTGTCCTTAGCGGGGATATCCTTTAGACCCTGCGCGTCTCTAGTGTGCATTCGGAGGCGCTGGCGAACCTCCGCGAAAAACTTGGTTTCGCGACAGGGCGACGATGCACGATCTGCGATGTCATTATATCCGCATGTAGCTCTGTCACTGCTTTTCCAGCTTGATTCCGGCTCGGCTTCTGGCCTAGCGCCTGCAAATGATATGCAATAGCATAGCATAGATGGAGCATTCATGTCGGTGATTGATGAACCAGAACTATCGAGGAACCCACATCCTGACATTTCCAGCGGGTATTTTGCCCTGATAAAAAGGGTCATGGAAAAGGAGGGAATTAGCGTCCGTCAGCTCTACGAGCGCTGCCGCCTACGTAATCGCTCAACCTTCATGAAGCGGCTTAGGAACGGGACACTGCTCATGGAAGAGACCTTCCAGTGTCTTCACGCCCTCAACGTCGACCTCAATCGCGCGTTCGTCGCTGTGCACCAGATCGGAAATGCCGACGCCTATTTCGATCCTGTCAACGAGACCGCTGCCGTCATGCAACTCGAACTGGCGCGAGCCCTTAACGAGTGCCACGCTGCCACCATTGGAGACTTCGAGCCCATCAAACGAGGTCTCGCCCGCAGTTTGGCCAGCGACTTGGTCGCGCGCGTAACTGCACATCAAGATCGGGTTCGCGAGGCGAAATACGGCAAACAGGTTTGAGTGCCTCGGCCGGCCCGCTATCGAGTGAGAAACGTGTCCTCAACACTGTGCAGTAGAATTGACAAGCCATGCGACGCGTCAGAGTTCGACGATGGCGACATGCGAGCGGCGCGCTCTCGGCACGGCATTGCGCAATGATTGATCGAGAAAGGTGACCAAACGCAGTGGCGACATCGTTATCGGCCGCGATGTCGGTGTCCGCCACGGGCCGATCGATCGTATCGTCATAACCGCTGAGCGTGAAGTGCGCGGCAAAGCCGTCCTGATAGGCCCGCCCAATGCCCGCTCGAACTGAGCGGTCGGCGCACCGGCTCTCGCCGGATCGAACCGGGCGGAACGCGCATAGAGGCGATAGCCGTGGATCATTGCGCGCGCTTCGGCGAGGCAGGCGGCAATGGTGTCGCTGTCAGTGGTTAACACTCCTGTCATCGGCTCCAAATCGACATTGTAGAAATTGTGAACATTGAATAGGGCTCGCGGCAACGCCGACAGCACGGCTATCGCCCCGCGGCGCATTCGCTCAAAAACGCGGGTCAACCTCGTCTCGATGGTCGCCGCGCGCGCCGCGCGGCCGGGAATGGCCGGCAACCTCGTATACGCGATTCAGCAGCTCGCGGATAAGGACGCGGACGCGATCATGCATGAATCCGCCGTCGTCCATTGGTGGATCGCCGATCAAATGGGGATAGCCCCATTCCCAGTAACGCGACAGGATCGCCGCCAAGCGTGCCGTTTCCGGGCAGTCATGCTAGAACTCCGTCGCATTAGCATAGGCGAGGGCCTTGGCAATGTTCTGCCGAATATGCTCGGCGTTCCATTCGTCGGCGAAGCCCACGCCCAGCAGATGCGTGCACAAGGCCAGCTTGGCGATGGTTCCCGCCTGATACAGCGTCATGGATATGACGTGGATCGGCGAAGAACCCCGCTTCGATGCTCATGAAGGCAATTTCAGCGCTGTAGCAGGGGTCGCGGTTTATCTCTCGCCTCTCCTGGCTGCGGGGCAGCACAGCGGGTGCATCCTGGTAGAGGTCGTGAAATGCGGCGAGCGTCTTCGTCTAAGGCGAGGCGATCACCGGCAACGTCACCGGGGCTACCGCCAAGCCGCGCAGCAAGGCGCTGCGGGAGATGCCGCCTGGCGATTCACCGCAAGCGAAATGCTCCCTTGCCATCGCCACGCCTTCCATCATTCGGCCCATATGGAGGCGTGCAGCCCCCATGCAGACTATCCGATAACTGATATAACTGATCGCGCAGCTATTTGAGAATAAAGGATACCCTTTAATCAGCTTGAGATTGAACGGACGTGTTGCACAGTTACGACGACGGGATGGAAGACCACCGCTCGAAGTTAGGATTACCGTCGTTCGCTTGCCTGGCGGATTGGCGGGGCGGATTGACGCCCTGATCGGCCCCAACCGGCGCGCCAAGTTCATCCGCGAAATCGTGAAACGCGAAGTCGATCGGCTGGAAAGCGAACGGAAGGCGGAGGGCCGAAACCGGCCCGACGGGGAACCGTAGGTAAGGATTTCGTGGCCCGCCGCCTGCGTGCCACGCACCCGCACCCGCACCCGCCAGCGTCGCGTGTTGCCCATCGTCGGTTAAAAAAAGGCCGCGATAGACCCGGCTGTGGCGGCGGCGGCCGACCGGAAGCGATCGGTGGCAACCAGTGAGAAAAACGACGACGCGGTTTGCTGCTACTTCAAAGCGCGGAATTCCTTCGCACCGCCCGCTTGCACTCGGCTAAGATTGTGAATCGGCGTCCAAACCGGGATCTCGAAAAATCTCCGATGAATAAAGAATCGATCTAGCACGATCTTGTATCGCTACTGTCGAAAAATCGGCCAAAACAGGACGACGCTATCATAAGAACCACTGTTATTGTTTCAATATGGTATAGTTACTACAGGGTGTTTTACGTTGGCCGCCGATCTACACCGCGTGATGATGTTCTACGGACGAGAGACTACGGACGACCAGTCTGCTGGAAAACAAGAGGCCAAGCATCGCCGGAACACATCCGGAGCAGACGGACCGATCTCGGACCAAAATATCCGTGACCGGCGGTCGACAGCGATTTACCTGTTTTCTGGTGAAAGCAGTATTGGGGCCTGCACGTATGCTGCGGAAAATGAAGGCGAACTGCGGTCGAGGATACCCCCGCCTTGCGGGGAGATGGTTGCTCCATGTCGCGCGCCTTTGATCTCGCTTACAGCTCCCTGAAGATGCAGATTGTCTCGGGCGCGCTGCGGCCCGGGCAGCATATCAATATCAACACGATCGCCTCCACGATCCGCATCAGCACTTCGCCAATGCGCGAAGCGCTCTGCACACTTTCCGCCGAAGGATTGCTCGAATCGACCAAGGGCAGCGGGTTCCATGTGCCACTATTCGAGTTCACGGCCGTTAGCGATCTCCTGAAGTGGAGCGATCATCTCGCGCGCCAGTGTGTCAAGGCTGGCAAGTCCCAGAAAGCAGAGCTGGTACCACGCGATGTTGCGGACCACTTGTCCCGCGTCACGATCCTGTTTCAAGGCATTGGACGTATGGCCGGCAACGCGGAGATCGCAAAGGCGCTCACCAATGCGGCCCTCCGTCTCAACGGGCTGTATCGGACGGAACTGGCGTTTCTCCCGGACGCAGATGACGAATTAGATCGGATCGAGGACGGATTGACGGTGGGAGCGCACAATCTGCCTCGTCTACTCCACACCTTCCATCGAAGACGTGTGGCGATCTTGCCAAAGATCATGCGCGCGCAAAAAAAGCAGTAAAGTGATTCGCGTATATACGCGAGATTTTTCCGATATCAATTATGGTTCCAACCAGCGAGCATCTTCTAAGTGATTGAAAATGGAAAAGACACGAAACAGACCGAATATATTCTGAAAGTATTATTCTTGTGTTGTATAGTTACTCCGCGGATCGGTCCGCTTTTCGAACGAAGGAAGAGGTTATGGAACGCGAATGCGAAATGAATGACGAACTGGTCGATCTCGGCACCGCGAGCGTCGAGACCAAGGGCGGCATCGGCATGGCAGACGATTTTGCTGGCCGGCAGCCGCTCGGCGGCATTTCCGACGAATAAAGAGGATGAGCCGATTGCCTCAAGGTGATCGGCTCGTTCGCAAGATGTGCGCTCTTTCTCTCCGGAAAGGGCTTCATTACTGCGAGATTGACCGCCGCATCTACTTTCTAGACGTCCAATATGACCGCTACTTTTGCCTTACCGGCAGTTTGCGCGAAGCCTTCCTTGCTTTCGTCGCAAGTGAAGGAATCGCCATTATCTCACCGCCGCTCGCCCTGCTCGTCGAGAAAGGCATTCTCGTTCGGGAGACGCCGTATTTTGATGGCTCTTGCTCCTGTCAACATCCCCCATCTCGATCAGAGATCAATCTGAATGAGGCGGCATCGCATTCTCGTTGGCTGACGATGCAGGCTAGCCTTTCCATCCTCCGCGCGAAGCGCATTTTAAGACGCTACGGCCTGCAAGTGACGCTTGCACATGCGGCGTCGGCCGCCAACGCCGTGAACAGCAGCGAGGGCAAACCGATAGACGTATCACCAATATGCCGCGCGTTCGAGAAAAGCCGCCGTTACATATCGTCCCTCGATCAATGCCTCGCTCACTCATTGGCGCTTGCGCTCTTTCTCTACCGCAGAGAAATACGTCCGGAACTCGTCCTCGGGGTCTCGGCATATCCCTTCTCAGCTCATTGCTGGGTGCAGCTCGACAAGGCGGTATTGAATGACTCCGTTGAGCATGTGTCTGCATTTACGCCGATTTTTGCGATATGAGCGCTCGGGGATTTTTGGCGATGTCTTCGCGGCGGGCGCAAGGAGTACCGGAGGGATTCATAGCGCGTGCGCGAATTCGCGGATACGTTTCGATCTACACCGATCCCAATAATGCCGTGATGGTTTCGACAGACACTAATGTCACATCGTTCGCCGAGACCTGCGGTTTTATCATTGGTCATGTCCTCGGCGGAGCGGCTGCGTTGAAAGAAGCCCGGCGGCCGGACTTCGGACGCACTTCTGTTGAGGAATACATCGTCGGATCAATATGGGGCGGATATTCGTCAATTTTCAAATCTGTAAATGAGAAGGGTCTGAAGATACTTGCCGACCCGTCGGGAACCGTTCCAATATATTACTGTCAAACCGAGCCTGGTACGATTTTGGTAGGTACAAATGCTAAAGATATCGAATCGGTCGCGGGGAAGAAATTCGTACCGGATTGGTCATGCATTCACCGGCATTTACTATCACCTCAAATGCGCTCGTCGAGAACGTCCCTTGCGGACCTGTACGAACTCTTGCCTGGGCATTGCCTTGCGCTCGCCGATGGATCGACCCGCATGGTGTGGTCCCCCTGGACCTTCGCGCATCCCGATCGCTTCATTACCGACGTGGGCGCAGCTTCGGAGCTGATACGAGACACGGTTAGGCGGGCCATCGGGGCGTGGACGAAGCCCTTTGATAACATACTTATCGGTTTGTCTGGTGGGCTGGACTCGTCAATAATCGCGAGCTGCGTGGCATCTTCGGGGCACGATTCCGCTACCTGCCTAACGATCTCGTCGGGCGTCGCGACTGGAAACGAAGCTGGTTTCGCCAAGTCCGTAACGGACTTCTGTGGTATGGCGCTAATCGAAGATTACCTTGATCCCGCCGACATTGATCTTGACCGATCGGCTGCGGCACATTGCCCGCGCCCATTGGGCCGAACATTCACCCAGTCGGTTGACGCGATCAGTATTCGCCGAGCGCGCCTCCTTGGAGTCGACGCCTTCTTTCACGGCGCTGGTGGCGACAATGTTTTTGGATACCTCACTTCGGTCGCGCCGGTGCTGGACTATCTTATGCGTGGGGATAATTGGGTGGGAAGCTGGAAAGTGCTCCGTGATCTCAGCATCCTTACCGGCGCTGATATGGGAACGGCTGCATTGATAACGGCTCGCCGCCTCATGTCCCGCCGCTTCCACTTCTCCTTGTCAAACGATGCCAGCTTTCTTCTGGAATCTCCCGGAGGCATCGATTTGTCGGATATACATCCTTGGCTTCGACCGCCTCGCGGGATTCTGCCAGGTTCGGCCGCGCACGTCATGCTAATCTCATCTATTTATAATTACCTTGAAGGCACACAAAGAGAGCTGCACGCCCCTCTAATAGCCCCGTTGATGGCGCAACCGATCATCGAGGCGTGTCTTTCGATCCCGAGTTGGATGTGGCTTCGAGATGGGAGGAACAGAGCGATGGCTCGCCGGGCTTTCGCGGCCGATCTTCCCCGGAAAATTATCGAACGACAATCGAAAGGCACGCCCGATGGGTTCTCGATCAAATATTTCGAGAACAACAGGGACGCTATTCTAGAGCGCCTCATGGACGGGCCGCTCGCGCAACAGGGCGTCATCGACAAAAAGGCTATCGCGGCCGCTTTTCAGTCTCGTGGGCCTGAAATGGGCTTTCGGCGCAACCGGCTTCTTCTGCTTTGCGATACTAATGCTTGGGCAAGTTCGTGGATCTCGTAATTCCGAAATCACTCCTTCACGCAGCCCAAATGCGCGCAGAACCATTGCAGATTACGAGCATATATCATCCGCCTGTGGGCTGGCTGCCATATATAGTGATGCTCACCGGGGAAGACGTACATATCAGCGTCCTTTCCGGCTTCCTTCAAGGAGGTGAACGCTTCCAGTGAGGACGCAAATTCCTCGTCTGGAATTTGAATGAGCATGGGAGTCCTGATGGCTTCCGCATTTCGAGCGACGGATATCCCCCGCCAAAATTCCGGTTTGTTGTCGAGGTAGGATGGATAGCCAATTTGGCGAAGGTGCTTCTGGAACGCCTCACCAGCGACGGCCATCAGCGTCTTTGGGTCGAAGCAGCAGGAGCCAATTGAAGCAGCCTTAAATTTTTCGGGCGCATTGATGACGGCGAACCATGTGCTTACCGCTCCTTCGCTGGTCCCCGAGATTCCTATCTTGTCCGGATCGATATCGCCGGTCGCGATCGCAGACGACAACCCGTCGAGCAGCGATGCCAGTATATGCCGCCGGTCAGACCATCCTTCAACGTCCACCCGCGCGACGTTGGTCGTTGGAGGCAGCTTGCCGAGCCGGACGCGCGTTTGCGCGTAGCTCGGCGGCCCCTCAAGGCTCAGGACGGCCATTCCGTGTGCAGCAAGTGCCTGAATGGGATAAAGATCGCCAACGGCGCCGCGAAGGAAACCTCGCGTTCGGTATTGCACGATTACCAGAGGATGTTTTTGCCCAGCCCGATGACCGGGAGGCAGCACCAGATCACCATAGCCCGCCAAATGGTCGCTATCCTGCCAGGTTAGCCGACGCACACTGCCGGTCTGCAATCCCTCAAACTCGGGATTCACGTCGAGCAATCGGCGCACGGCCCCATCCGCCCAATCGATCCGCACGAAATGACGCGGGGAGATCGAAGTCTCGCGGAGGCAGATCAGATAGGAGCGGGTGGGCGTGCAGTTACCAAGTACGTCCATCGTAGACAAGATGCGCGTCGGCTCGGCAGAGGATGGGTGCCAGAGATACAAGCCAAGTCCGCTTTCGCCCCAGCCTTCGCGACGAAGATACCAGATATGGGTGCCGTCGGGCGTCCAGCCCAACCCTACGATACGTCCGTGGCAGGAATCCGCCGTGCATTCGAAAGGTGCGGAGACGGTAGAAGGCACAAGGCGGACATAAAGGGCGCTCCCGGTGGACCATGCCATGTGTCCCGCCGCGCTGTAGGCAACCTGCTCCGCGCCCTTGGGGCGCCTTGGATCGCTCTCCGAATCGATGAGGATTTGTTCATCGAGTTGGGCGTCTCTGATCGATGCCTTCCAAGGCTCCAGACTGTAATAGTGGCGGATTACGGGCGAGCGCGGGTAAGGTCTTGGTCCACCCATCGGAACCACGCGCCAATCGAAATGATAGCCGGAAAGCGCTTCTCTTGCGATCGCCGTGCGCTCAGCTTCAAGTGCTGGCGATCCCGAGAATATGAGGCGGCCGTCGGAACTCCAGGCAACATCGTCAACGTCGAACGGTTCGTGCGTGACGGCGAATGCCTCGCTCCCATCAACGGCAACCAACCATATCTGCGTGCTATCGTTCAACCGCTTGCGGTAGGCGATCCACCGCCCGTCGGGCGACCAAGCGGGCGTTATGACTGCCGGCGAACCCGTCGGGAAAACGAGGCCACGAAAGTCATCGAACACATACTTGATATACTCGCCGCCGGCATCGACCAGCTGTGGGGGTGCATCCGATTCCAAGCTTTCGACATAGAGACCTTGACAATAGCTGTTCGATGCGGGGTCTGCCTGCCTGAGAACAAACGCAATTCGTTTTCCATCTGGCGAGACCGAGAAGGGTGAGCGATCTGGAACGAACTCGCCCGCCATACCGACATCCCGAAGGCGAGCGAGATCATCCACCGACGCCGATCGGCCTTGCCGCTCGATGGCGGCGACGGGAGGCGGGGTGAGGCTGCTGCAATCCTTCGTTACTGCGAGCGCGGGTGCAGCAGCCAACCAGGTTGCGGCGAATAGCGAGCCTGCGACGACACATCGCAAGCCCTTGTGATGGCTCCGCACCTCGTCACCAGCGCTTGCTGATGGACAGGCTTAGGAAACGTCCGACCGCGCTGTAATTGGTCGAATCATAGGGGGTCGCATAGGACGCGGCGGTCCTGATCCGGCCCGGCCTGGCATTCAATATATTCTGGACCGACAAGAGCAGACTGAGGCCTCGCAACGCCCCGGCGGCAGATGTTAGGTCGATATGCGCGGTGGCGTCGAGCGAGGTCATGGACTTTACGCGCGCACTCGGTACATACCGATTGTCCGTAAGCGGACCGATATGGTTTACGTATGACGCGAGGCCGAACCCATCGCGATCCCAGGCGACGCCGCCCCGTCCGCGGAAATGTGGTGGGTTAAAAATTATTCCCGCCCGTGGGATGACCGGAGCGGTCGCCCCAAGAGATACGGAGCTGTCTAGATATGTCAGATTGGCTGTTGCCGTTATTTTGTCCCTTTGGTTCAAATCGGTCGCATAACGAAGGAAGAAATCAAGACCCTTGACTGACTGCCGGGCGATATTGCGGTATCTGTTGTCGATGATCGCGGCGATCGCCGAGGGATCGAACGTGCCTCCAACGTAACTGTAAAATTGGTAGTTGGCCGGATTTAGCACGGATGCGATCTGGCTAGCTGATGGCGTAATATCGATCAGCGCGGCATAAGCCGGATTTCCCAGAGCTCCGGTGTAGGACGGAATCGGGGTGGCTACGCGGTCGTGGTAGTCGACATTGAAATAGGAAAATTCCGCGCGAAAGCCGCGCCAGGACGGGGGTGCGACCACAGCCGACAGAGATAGGGTTTGCGCCCTTTCCGAACTGAGGTTTGGGTTGGCGCCGCTAAGGACCAGCGCTGTTGCGGTCGAAGGAAGGGACGTGCCTCCGATCGCCGCCGCCGAGTAGAGCGAGGCATATTGAACCGAAAAGCGCTGGTAGAGCGTTGGCGCCTTGAAGGATCGTCCCCAGCTCGCCTTAAGTTCCAGCCCATCGAAAGGAGAGTAGATGATCCCGGCCTTGGGTGTCGCAATTCGGTCGGCACCGGGATAGTCCTCATAGCGGACCGCTGCGTTCAAGGCAAGTCTTCGGAGGCCGGAGATATTCTGCGCTGGCGATACGAGCGGGAGATTTACTTCGCCATAAGCAAACCAGGTATCCTGGCTGACATCGACGTCTTGAGCGCCGCCAACCGTCCTGAACGCATGAAGGCTGTTGTTGCGATAGCCCCCGCCGATGGCGAGGCGCGCAGGGCCGCCGGGAAGATCGAAGATCGCTCCTTCTGCCGATGCCTCCACGCTCTCGAAGCCGTTGCAGTAGCAGCCACGCGTGGAATCTACGACGCTTCCACTGACGTAGGTGTCTGAGCCGTAACGTGTGCGATCACGACTGATGACACCGCTCAGCGTAGCGCGCCATCCTGCGAGAAGCGCCGCTTGAATGGATGGCGCAACAAAGAACGACGTTGACGTAGAGTTGCCGAAAATACCGTAGGCTCGGTAGTCCTCGTTGGCCAAGATAGGAATATTATAGTTTGACCAACGCTTGTTGAAATCGGCATCAACTTGCAATTCTATGCCCGGGGTCAGCTCCTGATGGCCGTTCAACACGAAATTATGATGCTTTAGCGACCGTAACAACGTGGTTCCGGGGTACATTCCGGCAGTGTACGACCGCTGGCCGGCGACGATCGGCGTGTCCCGCTCGAAATCATAGGCGAGAAGAAACCCGCCCGAGCGCCAGCGCCGCCCTCCCACCACTCCGTATTCCTGCTGCCAGTCGCCCCCGTCTGTTGCCGTACCGACCCGCGCGCCGGTCCAAAGGCCATCATAGTCACGCTTCAGAATGATGTTGGCTACACCGCCGACCGCGTCGGAGCCGTAGAGAGCGGATGCCCCATCTGCGACGATTTCGATCCGATCCAATGCCTCCAGAGGGATCGAGGACACATCGACGCCCTGCGACGCCACGTTATAGGCGACCCGATGACCGTTAAAGAGAGTCAGCGTTGCGTCCTGACCCAGCCCACGCAGATTGATCGTTGCGCCCGAGCCTAGATTCTCATTCTCGCGAGCGCCGCCTGCCCCGACCCCGACGCCCGGATTCTGACCGCCGTTGAAACTCTGCGGCAGGCTTCGGACGGCTTCGCCAAGGTTTGTCTGACCCGAGCGCAAAATATCGTCTCGGGTCAGCGCAATGACGGTCGATATCGCTGACGCGCCTCGGATTCGCGTCCCTGTAACAACGATATCATTTGCGACAGGGGAAGCCTGTTCGATACCTACGCCTGCGATCCGGCCCGCCCCCCGAATGATGATCGCGCTCGCCGACTTTTCCGCAACGAGGTTCGTGCCGGCGAGCAAGCGCCGCACGGCGTCCTCGGCCGTCATGTCGCCGGTAATCTTCGGGGCCGTCAGACCCGCAACGTCGGCCGACGAAAACATGATCTGCACGCCGGTCTTTCGGGCCACTTGCCGCAGTGCGCGGTCCAGCGACTGCGTGGGCATGTCAAAGTGAAATGCCGGCGATGATTGCGCGAGCAGTGGAACCGGAAGGATGACCGCCGAGCTGACGAGGATCGCCGATTTTAACCCGATGGATAGCAGATATTTGTTCACTTCAATCCCCCTTGGCGGATGTTCTCACCAAGGGGTTCGACGTGAGCCAGAGGCGTTCTCCTTAGGCGTGCGGATAAGAATGCTACATTTTTCTTTCAAGCACGATCCTGTCGGGTTGGCTGCGGTCGATAGTGAGGTCAAAAAGATCGGCGACATTCCGGGCGAAAAGGTCGGGCTGATCGATCCGAAACCGCCCCGACACCTTAAGCCCCCCGAGATCGGCGTTTTCGACGGTGATAGGCACCACCGCATAGCGGTTCGCCTGCGCCAGCAGTTCGGCCAGCGGTAGGCTTTCCACATCGAGAAGGCCGGTGGGCCACTCAGAGGCAGCCTCCGAAATCGGTTGCGGCGGGGCCGTGAAGCCCGCCGGACTGAAGGTCGTTCGCTGGTCCACGGCCAACCGGCGCACGACGGGCTGAGATTGTCCGCCATCGCGCACGCTCACGTCGATCGCGCCGCGCAGGAGTGTCACCTGAACCTGGCCGCCGTCGCGAACCTCGACGTCGAAGATCGTGCCGCGTGCGGTGATCGCACCATTGCCTGCGGTGACGATGAACGGTCGCGCTTCATGGCTTACCTCGAAGCGGGCGCGTCCGCTCGTCAGAGTCAGTCGGCGCTCCTTTCCGTCAAAGGCCAGTTCGAGGCGCGCGGCGGTATCCAGCACCACCTTCGATCCATCGGGCAGCGTCTCGGATCGGATCTCGCCGCGCCGCGTGTCGAGATGCCGGGGAGCATCCGCCGACGCCGCCATCGACTCCCGCTGCGTGATGCCGGGGCCGAACAATCTGGTCTGCACCGAGGACAGCGTGAGCAGCATCACGGCGGCGGCGGCGATTCCGCCGCCGATGCCGGCGACGCCAAGTCCGATGCCCAGGAACCGGCGACGGAGCGTCGATGGCCCCATCCGGCCCTCGGGCGTCAGTGCGAGCACGCCGGATCGTTCATGGTGTCCCCGGATGCGGTCATACACCTGACGATGACAGTCGTCGGCCTGCAACCACGCCTCGAACGCCGCGTGATATTGCTCTGCGTCGCTACGCATCATCCGGGCATACCACATGGCGGCCTCAACCCGGAGGCGTTCGGTCTCGTCCTCGGTCACAGCCCCTCCAGAACCCGGTCGATATGCGCGAGCGCCCGCATCATGTGATATTCCACGGTCGAGACGCTGACACCCACCTGCCGACTGATCTGGTCATAGGTCAGGCCCTCTATCCTTTGGAGAAGGAATATCGCCTTCGTCTTGTCGCTCAATCCGTCGATTGCTTGCCGATAACGGGAAATTTCCTCCTGAAGCGGCGGAACAACGACGTCGCATTCTTCAAGCGGAATGGCATCATCATACGCAGAATGTCGGCGATTCCGAAAGCGGTCGGCGAGCAGGTTCCGTGCGATTCGCTGGAGATATGCAGCCGGATTGGCGATGCCGTCCTGTGGCCTGGTCGCCATGCTGAGAAATGCATCCTGGACTAGATCCGCCGCCGCGTCGTTGTCGTTCGTCCTGCGCCGAAAATAGCGATGCAGCGCCGGCGCTTCGGATTTGAACAGGTGATCCAGTTCGTCCTGTTGGGACGGGCAGGACAGCGCCGCAGGCGTCGCGCCGCCCAGGCGTGGCGGCGGCCTCACGAAGCCCCGCCCCGACGCGGGGAGGGCCGATCGGATAACCGGGAAGTTCGAAGGGACATGGGCGCGGACCAGCGCGGCAACACCGAACGGCCCGGCGGAACCGGGGCATCAGCTTCGCAAGGATAGTCGCCTGATCCTGTGAACGGCGCGCATCATGCTTGGCGGGGAGAACCCCACGGAATGGTTGCCAGCTATTCCAGACCGCGCGACCATAGTGCCGATCCGGCAGGCCAGATGCAACATCGCCGTTCGAATTGATTGATTAGGGACGTCCGTTCGCAGACGGCCACGCAGGGGTGCGACGACGCGTCCGCCTCACGTCGGGATGAAACCGAATCGGTGGGAACTGTCGCGCCGTTCAGGAAGGGGCGCGGGTCGCTCGCTCCAGTTCGTCCAGACGCTCCCGGCAGGAGGCTTCGACAAGCCGCGTCAGGATCGCCGCGCGGGCGCCCAGCCATTCCAGTTGCAACCGCTCAATGTGAAAATCCTTGATGTAGCGCGCCTTCACATAGGCTTCCTGAAGCTTCTCATAAGCATCCACATCCTCCTTGCGGCGACGCGGCCATGCCTCGATCAACCGGGGATCGATCTGCTCGGCCTGTCCGCGGAGTTTCACGAGATCGTGACTGTGCGGGGTGTAGAAAGTGCGGACCAGCATCGTGCCGTGATACAGCCGCTCAACACATTGATGCAGCTCTAGAGCGGACTTGTTAAGCCGTCCTCTCTCGTAATTCGAAACGAAGTCGTCATAATATTCTGCGGCGCTCGGAATCCAAAGGTCGTAATATTCGCGGGCCATGTCCAACGCCTGCTTCGGCGTCTTTGGCTGGGGATCGGCCAAGGCGGTGTCATCCGACTCATAGAGCGCGATCCCCTCGCGGGCGATATCCATGAAGAAGTAGCGCCCATGGATCAGCATGTCATTCACTTGGTCGAGCGAATGCACGAAGAACTGGACCGGCGACATGAACTTGTGGGTCACGAGATATTCGAGGCGGAGGCGCTTGCTGAGGTTCGCCCAATAGGTTTCCC
>Ga0247729_10000473_pt1 | contig 16718 bp, 20 predicted proteins | sample UWRJL133311R2_FD_180958 | JGI IMG/M metagenome (GOLD analysis project Ga0247729, IMG submission 180958) | Plant litter microbial communities from Arlington Agricultural Research Station in Wisconsin, United States - UWRJ-L133-311R-2 | ecosystem: Environmental > Terrestrial > Plant litter >... | reverse complement strand
CGAGCCCAGCAGCATGGTGCGGGTGGTGCCCAGCAGCTCCAGCGCCGTGCGGTTGCAGTCGGCCAGCGCGCCGTGCTCGTCGTAGAGGAGCAGTGCGTCGTAGGCTTCTTCAAAGAGGGCGCGGTAAAAATCGGCGGGGGGAGCCGAAGCGGCTTCTGCTGCCGGGGCGGCCGGAGGAATGGAGCGAACAGGCATCGGGCGGGGGTGAAAAGCGGCGCACTGCCTCCCGGCGGGAAGGCAACCGGACGGCGCACGGGTTTTAACTCCTTAAATTTGCCGAAAATATCCCAGACCACCCGCCTTTTCCGCGCCCGGCGGGCCGGCCCGCTCCGTTTCCATGCCCGACCTGCTCTTCACCGTTACCACCGACCTGAACTACGACCAGCGGATGCAGCGCATCTGCGGGAGCCTGGCGGCGCAGGGCTACGCGGTGCTGCTGGTGGGGCGGGAGTGGCCCGGCTCGCAGCCCTTGACCGAGCAGCCCTACCAGCAGCACCGGCTGCGCTGCTGGTTCACGAAGGGCAAGCTGTTTTACCTCGAATTCACGTTGCGGCTCTTCGGCTACCTGCTCACCCAGCGGGCCCGCGCGTGGTGCGCCATCGACCTCGACACGGCTCTGCCGGTGTGGCTGCGGGCGAAGCTAGCCGGCCAGCCCTTCGTCTACGACGCCCACGAGCTGTTTACGGAAGTGCCCGAGGTGGTGGTCCGGCCTGCCATCCGGCGCGTGTGGCTGCGTATTGAGGCGTTTATCGTGCCCCGGGCCGCATGCGCCTACACGGTGGGGCCGGCGCTGGCGCGGGTGTTTGAGCAGCGCTACGGCCGCCCGTTTGCGGTGGTCCGCAACATCAGCCGGCTGGAGGACGCGGAGCTGCCGCCCGCCCCGGCCGCCGCGCCGCCGGGCGGCTACATCTTGTACCAGGGCGCGCTGAATGCCGGCCGGGGCCTCGAAGCCCTGCTGGATGCTATGCCCACCGTGGCGGGCCGGCTCGTCATCTGCGGGGAAGGCGACTTGTCGGCCGCGTTGCGGCAGCGGGCCGAAGGGCTGGGCTTGCTCCGTACGGGGAAGGTAGAATTCCGGGGCTTCGTGCTGCCGGCCGAGCTGCGCGAGGTGACACGCCACGCCGCAGTGGGCGTGATGCTGCTGGAAAACCAGGGCCTGAGCTACTACTACTCGTTGGCCAACAAGTTTTTCGACTACCTGCACGCGGGCATTCCGCAGCTCATCGTCGACTTTCCCGAGTACCGCGTCCTCAACGACCAGTACGAGGTGGCCGAAGTGGTAGTCCTGACGCCCGAGGCCATTGCCGCCGCCCTAAACCGTCTGCTCCGCGACGAGCCGGCCCGCTACCACGCGCTGGCCCACAACTGCCGCCGGGCCCGCCGGGAGCTGAACTGGCAGCACGAAGAACAACGCCTCCTGGACCTTTACGCCGGCCTGCTGGCCCCGCACCCCGTTTCCGCATGAACTTATTCGACCTCCCGATAACGGGCCCCACGCTGCTGGTCGTGGCCGGCCCCACGGCTGTGGGCAAAACTGCCCTGTGCGTGCAGCTGGCCCAGCACTACGGCACCGAAATCGTGTCGGCCGACTCGCGGCAGTTCTTCCGGGAGCTGAGCATCGGCACGGCCAAGCCCACGCCGGCCGAAATGCAGGGCGTGCCCCACCACTTCATCGACTCGCACAGCATCACGGAGGACTACAACGCCGGCCGCTTCGAAGTCGATGCGCTGGTGCGGCTTGACCAGCTGTTTCGGCAGCACCCGCTGGTGATTCTGACCGGCGGCTCGGGCCTGTACCTGCAGGCCGTCACCGAAGGCCTCGACGATATGCCGCCCGCCAGCCCCGCCGTCCGGGCGGCTCTGCAGCAGGAGCTGGCCGCGCACGGGCTGGCGCTGCTTGACCCGGTCACCCACGCCCGCATCGACCGGCAGAACCACCAGCGGGTAGTACGGGCCCTGGAAGTCACGCGCAGCACAGGGCAGCCGTTTTCCAGCTTCCACACCGCCAAAACCACCGCCGCGCGGCCCTTCAGCGTCATCAAAGTGGCCCTCACTCGGGAGCGGGAAGAGCTCTACCAGCGCATCGACCAGCGCGTCGACCATATGCTGGCAGCGGGCCTGCTGGCGGAGGTGGAATCCCTGCGGCCCTACCGCCACCACAACGCCCTGCAAACTGTGGGCTACCAGGAAATCTTCGGCTACCTCGACGGCCTGCACGACTGGCCCGAAGCCGTACGCCTGCTCAAGCGCAACACCCGCCACTACGCCAAGCGCCAGCTCACCTGGTTCCGCCGCGACCCGGCGTACCAGTGGCTGAATGAAAGAATGGGTGAATGGGTGAATGAGTGAAGTATCTCAGATGTGTCATTGCGAGTAACGCGAAGCAATCCTTCCTGGGCAATGAGTTGAGCGGCATGAACTGAAAAGCCCTGACGTATCACGCGTCAGGGCTTTTTAGGGTAACAGTGTTTGGCGCGTTTTCTAGGAGGGATTGTCTCGCGCTTCTCCGCACTGCCGTGCGGGGTATTCCCCTATACTCTGGTTCGCCTACACCGACAGTATTTCGACCATGCGCATGAAGCTCTGGTTGATGAGCTTTTTCTTGTAGATCGTGTCGGCGAAGGGGGTATAGACCAGCTTGCGGTCCACGATGCCGGCCATGACGTTGCGCATGCCGTTCATGAGCCCTTCCACGGCCGCAATGCCGATCTGGGAGCCCAGTAGGCGGTCGGCGGCGGTGGGGGAGCCGCCGCGCTGCACGTGCCCGATGATGGTCACGCGGGTGTCGAGCTCGGGAATGGCGGCCTTTACCTTGGCGGCCACGTGGGTGGCGCTGCCTTCCTCCTCGCCCTCGGCCACCACCACGATAAACGAGGTTTTGGAGCGTTTCCAGCCCGCCCGCAGCGTGTCAATCACCGCCTCGGTCGACATCTGGGTTTCCGGAATCATCACGATTTCGGCCCCGCCGCCGATGGCGCAGGGAATGGCGATATAGCCCGAATCGCGGCCCATTACTTCGATGAAAAAGCAGCGGTCGTGTGAGTCAGCGGTGTCGCGGATCTTGTCGATGGCCTCCAGGGCCGTGTTCACGGCCGTGTCGTAGCCGATGGTGTAGTCGGTGCCGTAGAGGTCGTTGTCGATGGTGCCGGGCGCGCCCACGGTCGGGATGCCGAACTCCTGCTCGAAGATGGTGGCACCGGTAAACGTGCCGTTGCCGCCGATGGCTACCAGGCCGTCGATGCCGTTGTTGACGAGCTGGTCGAAGGCTTCTTGCCGGCCTTCCTTGGTCTGAAACCGCTGGCTGCGAGCCGATTTGAGGATGGTGCCGCCCTTCTGCACCGTGTTGGATACGGAGGCCGAGTCGAGCTTCACGAATTCGCCCTTAATCATGCCGCTGTAGCCGCGCATGATGCCGTACACTTCAATACCGTGGTACACGGCCGTGCGCACCACCGCCCGGATGCAGGCGTTCATGCCGGGCGAGTCGCCGCCGCTGGTGAAAACTGCAATGCGTTTCATCATTATCTTGGGGTAATCAGAACTCAGGTCTGAATGAAGCAGGCAAAGGTGAGGATTCCCGCGCAAAATCAAAGCGCGGAAATAGCATTATCCCGAAAGCCGCCGCGACTAGTCGGCTGTTTTTTTTGGAACCGCGTATTGGATGATACGCAGGGAGCTGCTATCTTAACAGCCCTCACAAGCGCTTTTCCAACGCTTTTGCCGGCCTCTTCCTGCCAAAATTTCCCCCCGCCTTTTAAGCAACGCCCTATGTTTGGCTTTTTTGAAAATGAGCAAACCAAGAAAGTAAAGAGCCACCTCATGAATCTGGCCGCCCTGGCCAAGGCGGATGGCCACATTGACGAGCGGGAAATGAGCTTTATCGTGGCGGTAGGCAAGAAAAACGGGATGCGCTCCGACGAAATCAAGAGCGTGGTAGCCAACTCCGGCAACATCAACCTGGTCATTCCCGACAACGACTCCGAGCGGTTTGACCAGATCTTCGACCTCGTGGACATGATGTTGGCCGACGGCGTGGTGGACGACCACGAAATGGACTTCTGCATCGACATGGCCGAAAAGCTGGGCTTCCGCAAGGCCATTGTGGGCGTGCTGGTGCGCAAAATTTCGATGGGGGTGAAAGACGGCCTGCCCCGGCAGCAAATCAAGGATGAAAGCCAGTCCTTTCTGAACTTCCAGAAGGACGGCCACGGCCCCGGGCTGTAAAGAATAATTCAGACCACTTTTAACGTCCTGCCGCGCCTGTCGAAGCATCTCTACTGCTTCGACAGGCGCGGCAGGACGTTATTTTTTTAAGCAGCCGTCTCCCCGGTCACGAAGCTGATGGCGCGCAGCAGGGCGGCGCAGGCTTCGTCGATTTCCGCGGCGGAAATCGTCAGGGGCGGGGCGATGCGCAGGGAGTTGTCGCAGAACAGGAACCAGTCGGTCAAAATGCCCTCGTGCTCCAAGGCCCGGTCGATGATAGGCTTGAGCACCGCGTACGAGTCGAATTCTACCGCCAGCAGCAGGCCGTGGCCACGCACCGCGCGAATGGCCGGGTGCCGAAGCAGCTGCCGGAACCGGGCGGCTTTTTCGGTCACGCCCGCCAGCAGGTTCTCCTGCTGAATCACGCGCAGCGTAGCTAGAGAGGCCGCGCACGACACCGGGTGGCCGCCAAACGTGGTGCAGTGGCCCAGCACCGGATTGCTCCTGAAGCCAGCCATGATTTCCGAAGACGCAATGAAGGCCCCGATGGGCATGCCGCCGCCCATGCCCTTGGCGCACACCAGGATGTCGGGGGTGAGGCCGAACTGCTCGAAGGCCCAGAACGAGCCCGTGCGCCCAAAGCCGCACTGAATTTCGTCCAGAATCAGTAGGGTGCCGGTTTCGGAGCAGCGCTGCCGCAACGCCGGCAGGTAGCCTTCCTGCGCCACCCGTACGCCCGCCTCGCCCTGCACCGTCTCGACGATGACGGCCGCCGTGCGGGTGGTTATCAGCGCCAGGTCGGCGAAGTCGTTGAAGTGAATATGGCGCACGTCGGGCAGCAGAGGGCGGTAGCTTTGGCGGAAGCTTTCGGAGCCGGTGATGGACAGCGCGCCGTGGGTGGAGCCGTGGTAGGCGTTGTGGCAGGCAATGAGCTCGGTGCGGCCGGTGTGACGCTTGGCGATTTTCAGCGCGCCCTCGATGGCCTCGGCCCCGGAGTTGGTGAAGTAAACCGTGTCGAGGTGGACGGGCAGAGTTTCGTGCAGGGCCTGGGCCAGTTCGGCCGGCGGGGCCTGCACCAGCTCGCCGTACACCATCAGGTGCAGGTACTTGTCTGCCTGGTCTTTGATGGCCTGCACCACGCGCGGGTGGCGGTGGCCCACGTTGCTGACGCCGATGCCGGAAATCAAATCGAGGTAGCGGCGGCCGTCGGGGGCGTACATATACACGCCCTCGGCCCGCTCGATTTCGAGCAGCAGCGGCGTGTCGGAGGTCTGGGCCTGGTGGCGCAGGAAAAGCTGGCGGGGGGTAAGCATATACTTCAACAAACAGATTCGGGGCGTAAAGGTACGCAGCCCCCGTCCGCGCCCAATTCCCGGGCAAGAAGCGGCCGCGCCGGAATCCGGGCCGCGCCAGCTTTGCTCAACCTGGCATTGGGAGAAGCCAGACAACAAAAAAGGCTGCTGAAGCAGCCTTTTCGATCTTAGTAGATACTTGGATAATCAGTCGTCGGCGTCAGCGGGAGCGGCCGCCCCGCTCTGGCGGCCGGTTACGCGCTTCAGCACCTCCTTGGTAAATTCCCGTTCGGCCTGAAACAGCTGGCCGACCTGGCGGATGCTGAGCACTTTCTGAAACTTCTCGAAGTACTCTTTTTCCAGGTTTACCTCGGTTTGCCGCAGCGTCAGGGCCTGGGTCAGGTTGTCCTTGATCTGCTGGTCGCTGAGCGTGGTAGCATCATTCATGCGCAGCAGGCGCATGCGCTTATTGACGTCGCGGCGCTTGCTCACGAATTCGTTGTAGACGGGCCAGAACTTCTGGGCCTGGTCCTGGGTGAGGGCAATTTTGTTGGTGATGTAAGCAATCCGGGCACTTTCGAGCTGGTTGAGGCGCCGCCCGCCCTGGGCCAGGACGGCCGACGGCACCGCCGCCAGCAACAGCAGCGCCAGCAGGCTACGAAGCAGATATTTCATGGGGAGAAAAAGCAAAACGTGGGCAGATAAAGCTTACAGATAGGTGTCTTCGGTGGGTTGGGCGTCTAGGGCGTCCTGGAGCTCATCGGGCGAGGCCTGCAGGTAACTGTCCAGGGCGTGGTCGGCGGCGGGCAGCTCGGCCAGGTCATTGAGCGACACGCGGGTGTCGCTGGCCAGCAGGTACTGCACCAGCTGGGCCTGGGGCACCCGCGCCAGCGCCACCTGCGACGAAGCGGAGCCGGCAGGGGTGACGGCCGTCGGGGTCAACAGGAAAGCAGTGGCAAAGCCGCCCACCACTACTACCGACGCCAGCGCCGTGCGCAGCGGCAATGAAAGGGCCGTGAGCCAGCCAAACTGCGCCGCCTCGCGCCCGGTGGCGGGCTGCACGCGGGCCATGAGCTGGGTCGGGAGCCGGTCAAAGTACCCGGCGGGCGGCTCGGCCAGGGGCTGCGGCCGGCGCGGGTGCTCGTCGAGGCGAAAAGGAGTTTTCATAGGACTTGGATACGGCCGGGGCCGCGAAGTTTAATCGTGGGTGGTTTCTTCGCTAACGTATTGCTCTACTTTTTTCACCGCGTGGTGATACGAGGCTTTCAGGGCGCCTACGCTGGTGCCGGTTATTTCGGCCATCTGCTCGTAGGGCGTCTCGTCGTAATAGCGCATGTTGAACACTAGGCGCTGCTTGTCGGGCAGGCGCAGGATGGCTTTCTGCAGGCGAATTTCGATTTCGTCGCCGGCCAGGCCGGGGTCGGCTTCCACCTTAGCGGCCAGCTCGGCGCCCACGTCGTGGAGGGGCAGGAAAAACTTGCGCCGCTTGCTGCTCAGAAAGCTCAGGCACTCGTTGGTGGCAATGCGGTAAATCCAGGTGTAGAGCGAAGCATCCTGGCGGAAGCTGCCCAGGTGGTTCCAGACCTTGACGAACGTGTCCTGGGTCAGGTCGTCGGCGTCGGCGTGGTCGATAACCATCTTGCGCACGTGCCAGTACACCTTCTGCTGGTACTTGCGCACCAGCTGGTTGAAGGCCACGTTGCGGGCGGCCGGGTCGGCGAACTTGGCTAAGATTTCCTGGTCTTCCAAGCAGGGAGCGGGTTAGAGCGGCAAAGCGTTGAGGCGGTTGGAGGGAGAAGAAAGGGAAAAGTTTAATCGGTAGGGCAATAAAAAGCACGGTATATTCAATCCGGGGCTTAAAGCTGGAATGTCAGCTCTGGTAAAGCATGAAACTATCTACTAACATACTGCTGGGCCTGCTATCCGGGGTGGTGACGGCGGCGAAGGCGCCGGCACCTCATGTCACCAACCCACTCAGCTGCTCCCCTCAGAATCCCGACTGCGTGCGCGGGGCCGCCGAGCCGGTGCTCCGGAAGTCGGTGTACCCGAAGGCGCGGTTTCAGCTACAGCCAGACAAGCTGACCGGCATCGAAACCCTGGGCTTTGCCAACGGCGACCGGCTAACTATCAAAAACTGGGGCTGCGAGTACTACACGCTGACGTTCCGCTTCGAAACCACCCGCTTCCAGCAGGATACCACCGCCCGGGCGCAGTGGTACCGCCACAGCGTCACGCTGCTGACCGAGCTGCTGCCGGGCCTTGCTGCCCCGCTGGACATCAAAGATGGCGTGGCCGCCCTGCGCCGGTACGTAGACCAAGGCAACGTCGGGCCCCGGAGCGAGGAAATCTACTACGGCCGGCCGGGCAACGTCGAGTTTGTAGCGGTGGACAAAATCCAAAAGCTGGCGGGGCGGAAGTATGCCGTGGAAGTGACGTTTGCGCTGGGGCTGTGAAAGTCCGGGCTACTTCGTGCTGAAGGCCACGCCCACCGTCACGTTGGTGTTGTCGGTGGGCTTGCCGGCCAGCACGCGGCTTTCGAAGGTGTAGGCGTAGGTGCCGGTAATGGCGAAGCGCGGGGTGAAGCGTAAGGCCAGGGAGGTGAGCTGGGTGGCGCGGTAGTCGCTGAAGCGGCGCAGGTTGGGCTGGTAGAACGTGGTGGCGCTGAGCGTGAAGACGCGGTAGGAGTAGGCCACTTTCAGGCGGGTGGAGTTGCGCGACACCAGGCGCCGGGAGCCGTCCTGAAAATAGGTGGCTTCGCGGATGAGCAGGTTGCTCACGGCCACCTCCCGGCCCAGTGAGTCGGAGTAGAAGGCCCAGCCCGGCCCGGCGCCCAGCTGAAAGCGGCGGTCGATGCCGCGCAGGTTGCTGCGCTCGTAGCCGCCGATGCCGTAGAAGCGGAAGTGCCCGCTCCAGTAGTAGGGCGTCGCGTTGAAGAGCAGCTCCCGCTCCTTGAGCCGCCGCTCCTGCTTGCCAAACGTGAAGCTGCCCGTGACCGGGGCGCCGAAGTGCAGGCCGCGCAGCAGCGTAGCGGAGTGGGCAGTGGCAAACAGCGTCCGGTTGACGCCCCCGGCCGAGTACTGCCCCGTGAGCTGCCCGCTGTAGCGGATGATGGTCGTGTCGGGCTTCTGGGCGAGGGCCGGCAGGGTGGCCAGCAGCAGAAAAAGGAGCAGTGGGTAACGAAAAGGCATCAAAAGCGGGGCGCGGGGCCCGGGGTGAAAGCCAAAGGTAAACTCCCGGAATCCGGGTGCCAGTTCTTTCCTTGCTATTTTGAAGCCATGAACGCACCCGACATCATTCAGCACTTGCAGCTGCTCCCGCACCCCGAGGGCGGCTTTTACCGGGAAACCTACCGCGCCGCCTATATGGTAGCTACACCGGCCCCGGCCAGCCGCAACGTCAGCACGGCCATCTACTACCTGCTGTCCGACGAGGACAAGTCGCACTTCCACCGCCTAGAGTCTGATGAGCTGTGGTTTTTTCACCAAGGCCAGCCCCTGGAGATTCTGCTGATCCAGAATGGCGCGCTGACGACCATCGTGCTGGGTCCCGACCTTACCCGGGGCGAAGTACTCCAGGCCGTGATTCCCGCCCATACCTGGTTTGGGGCCCGCGTCCGGGATTCCCGGGGCTTCACCCTGGTCAGCTGCACGGTTTCACCCGGCTTCGACTATGCCGACTTCGAGCTGGCCGAACGCGACGCGCTGACGCGGGAATTTCCGGCGCTACGGGAGGTGATTGAGGAGTTTACGCGCAGCTAGGCGGCGGCTTACCTATCCGCCCCGCGGCCGGGAAAGCAAGAAATATGGATCCGAAAAACAGCAGTGACCTAACGTGCCATGCGGGCGCACCTGGCGGAACTGAAGCGGCGGGGAATTGAGGCTATTGAGGAGTGAGAGGAAAGGAAATTAATTTGATGACTCCCCTAAATCTATAATAATGGCCTCCAGCGTCACTCAGCCCAGCCGCGTAACGTTGCAGAAGCGGCGTGACTACCGTATGAATTCTTACCCAAAGGTTTTTGCCAGTATACTAATGGGTGCCATGCTATTTGCTACAGGCTGCTCAACTGCGGCAAAATGGCAGAAGGTGGGAACAAATGATGAATGCGCTGGGGCTTATAGCCTCAAGCGCCAGCCCGCCAAGCGCAAACCAGGCGCTGTTTCTCATAACCTTACTATACATACGTACGGCTGTCTGCGGTCGGAGCGAGGTGATTTTGCCAGTGAACCCACGGACGTTTTTATTTATGGTCAGGGGGTAGCGGATACTGTTTTATGCAATGACAGAATTGAGTTGAAACTTCAGAAAGGGGAATACACCTTGAGGTTTAAGAGTCTGGGGCATCACCAGCTATTGATTCAAAAGCTCGAAGTAAGTGACGACTACCGCACTTTGCTTAACGTGTATCTTGGAGCCGAATATTAGCATTGCAACGAAAAAGGCCCGGCTGCTCTCAAGCAACCGGGGCTTTTTTCATTAATAACCGAGGACTTACTTCACCTTGCGGGCCAGCACTTTCTCCACGGCCTTCACGATGTCGTTTTCCATCAGGCCGTACTTCTCCATCAGCTGGTCGGGGGTGCCGGACTCGCCGAAGGAGTCGTCGACGGCTACCATCTCCAGGGGCAGGGGCTCCTCGCGGGCCAGCAGCTGGGCGATGGAGTCGCCGAGGCCGCCGTTCATCTGGTGCTCCTCGGCCGATACCACGCAGCGCGTCTTGCGCACCGAAGTCAGGATGGCCTGGGCATCGAGCGGCTTGATGGTGTGGATGTTGATGATTTCGGCGTCGATGCCCTTCTCGGCCAGGAGCTTGCCGGCCAGGATGGCTTTCCAGACCAGGTGGCCGGTGGCGAAGATGCTCACGTCGGCGCCCTCATTGAGCAGCACGGCCTTCCCGATTTCAAACTGCTGGTCGGCGGGGGTGAAGTTGGGCACCACGGGGCGGCCGAAGCGCAGGTACACGGGCCCTTCGTAGTCGGCAATGGCCAGGGTGGCGGCTTTGGTCTGGTTGAAGTCGCAGGGGTTGATGACGGCCATGTGGGGCAGCATCTTCATCATGCCCACGTCTTCCAGAATCTGGTGGGTGGCGCCGTCCTCGCCCAGCGTCACGCCGGCGTGGGAGGCGCAGATCTTCACGTTCTTACCCGAGTAGGCAATGCTCTGACGAATCTGGTCGTAGACGCGGCCAGTGCTGAAGTTGGCGAAAGTACCCGTGAACGGGATTTTACCGCCAATGGTGAGGCCCGCGGCCAGGCCCATCATGTTGGCCTCGGCGATGCCGACCTGGAAAAACCGCTCGGGGAAGTCCTTCTTGAAGGCGTCCATCTTGAGCGAGCCGGTGAGGTCGGCGGTGAGGGCCACCACGTTGGGGTTGGTTTTGCCCAGCTCGTGCAAGGCCACGCCAAAGCCGGAGCGGGTGTCTTTGGATTCGGTGTAGGGAAAATCTTTCATGGGGTCTTTAGGACTGAGGGTCTTGGGAACTGGGGTTTCTAATCTATGGATTGGCCCGCCGTGGCGACACACGCTGCCGAACGGCTTCGCCAGCGGCCCGGTCACGGGAGTGACGGAGCTGGTAAATCATCTTTTCTGTCAGGGCCGGGTCGTGGCGGTAGAACTGCCGGATCAAGGTTTCGGAAGGTACGTAGAGCATCAGTCCACCCAGTGCCGTCAGCAGCAAGGCCCGCCAGTTTAGCCGTTGACGCAGGGCCGAAAGTACTACCACCAGCAGCAGGGTAGCACTGCCAACCAGCAACATGACCCGGCTGCCGGGCCAGACCAGCAGCTTGAACAGGATGCCAAGCAACACGACCGCGCCGCTGATTCCGGTAAGCTTGGGCGCCAGACCATCCAGCAGAAAGGACGGTCGTTCAATGGGTTCCGGGAAATCGTTGTAGGCTGCTGATGGATCGTAAGCGGCGGAGTCCGGACGGACGTGGCTGGCCGGCGCATAAGCTCGCAGGAAATACACGAGGCTCAGCGTACCCAAACCTAGCATCAGCAGGAAAGCGCCAGCGCCCAGTTGATTCCACTGAGCTAGGAAACCCAAGATTGCCGCAAGCCAACTGAGGGCTTCCACCTTGGGCAGCACTACATCGTACAGAAAGCTGCGTCCCGCGCTTGGTGCTTCCATCGTTACTTGTTAAACATGCTCACCGAGCTGGTTTGGCCGCTGCGAATGGTGAAGTTGCGCACATCGGTGAACTTGCTGCCGGTGGCCGTCTTGGTGCGAAACACCAGCCGGTAGGCGCCGGGCTGCATGGGCAGATTGATCTTGCTGCTGCCCTCGGGCAGGTTGTAGAGCCAGGTCTGCGACTCGTCGTCGTTGAGGCGGTAGATACTGCCGAAGCCCTTCAGGTCCGTCACCACGTTCAGGATGCCGGGCACGTCGTAGGTGACGGCCACCTCCTGGCCCTGCCGGATGCTGACGCGGCGCACGATGCGGGGCAGCGTGAGCAGCTCCACCTCGTAGTTGCCGGCCAGCAGCTTCTGCTTCGTGCCGAAGGGCAGCCCGACCACCGTAGCCCCGCTGCCCTGGGCCCGTACCACCGCGTCGACCTTGCCGTAGGGGTTGGGTGAGATGCTCGGGGAGTTCAGGCTCAGCGTGCCCTGGGGCGTTTTGTAGGTCAGCACGTTGGCCTTGCCGGGCCGAATGGGCAGGTTGGCCTGCCGCACCGGCGGCACGGTGTTGATGACCAGGTCGTAGCTCTGCAGCGCGTCGATGTCGAGCACGTCGGCCTTGCCCTGGGCGTCGCGGTAGTGCACGTAGTTGTACTCCGGGGCGTCCGTCACGTTGTTGACGAAGGTCATATTCACGTTGCTTTCCACCGGCTTGCCGGCCTCGTCGGTGAGGTTGACGCTGACGGTGGTTTTGGTGAGCGTCTGGGAAATGACGTTGTCGAGGATGGTGCGGAAGGTATTCACGTCGGCCGCGTTGTAGTACTGGCCCAGGCATTCGAGCTGCTTGCCGAAGTCCCGCTCGGCACCCAGCCCGATGATGAAGGGGCGCAGAAACACGTGCTTGCGCTGCAGCGCCACCGAGGTGGCGCACGGGTCGCCCTTGCACGATTCCAGCCCGTCGGTAATCAGAATGAGCACGTTGCGGGAGGTTCGGTCGGTCGGGAAGTCGTTGGCCGACTGCAGAATCGAGTAGGTGATGGGGGTGTTGCCCTGGGCCTTGAGCGTGCCCAGCCGGGTTTTGATGGCCTTGGCATTTTTGGGCGCGAAGGGCACTTCCAGCTTGGAGTCCTCGCAGTTGTTTTCGGAGTTGGGGTGCTGGTGGCCGTAGGCGCGCAGGCCCAGCTCCAGGTTGGGAAAGGCGTTGAGCGAATCCACCATCTTCGAGAGCAGGCTACGGGCCACGTCCCAGCGGGGCTTGCCTTCCCAGGGCGCCATCATCGAGCCCGAGGCGTCGAGCACGAACAGGATGCGGGTGACTTTAGGCTTCTCGGGCTCGGCGTTTTGGGCACGTAGTTCTTTGCTGAACAGCAAGCTGCTCAGCAACAGAATTAGGCAAGTAAACGTGAGTCGCGTCATACTAAAGCTGCTTGTCCTGGCCTAACCGAACGATAGAGCGCCAAAGTGTTTTACCACATTCCAAGGCTGCCTGGCCCAGGCAGGATGAACCCACTCGATAGGTTTATCCCAGTAGAAATCGTAGAGGCAGCCTCCCAAGTCATATATCACCCGCAACGTAACTCCAAACAGATAGTCGGTTTCCGGTGTAGAGCCAATAAGGCCGTATTCATCGGTACCATCCCCTTTGAGAAAGCCAAGATTCTGATGCGCCTCGGGAGCTACCAGTTCCATTCGGCCATGATCATAAGTCACGGCCGTTCCAGCCGACAGCGCAACCATTACCGCTACGTTGTCAAAAGAAGGCGGTGGGACAAAAAACTTTACTGACGCTGTCGCGAGAGGCATAAGCGTTGGGGTTATGCTTGGTTGCCCAACAGTAGCGTCTAGTAGTCGCCGGCTTCCTCCACCAGCAACTGCTGGAGGGCTTTTTCGAGCTGCTCGTCGTTCGGAGCCACGCCGTGCCACTTGTGCGAGCCCATCATGAAGTCGACGCCGAAGCCCATCTGGGTGTCCATCAGCAGCACCACGGGCACGCCCTGGCCGGTGAGCGACTGAGCTTCTTCCAGGGCGGGGAGCAGGGTTTCAAACTGGTTGCCGTCGGCTTCGAGCACGCGCCAGCCGAAGGCCTCGAACTTGGCGCGCAGGTTGCCCAGACCCCCGATTTCGTCGGTGCTGCCGTCAATCTGCTGGCCGTTGCGGTCCACGACGGCAATCAGGTTGTCGACTTTGTGGTGGGGCGCGTACATGGCTGCTTCCCACACCTGGCCTTCTTCCAACTCGCCGTCGCCCATGAGCACGTACACGAGGCGGTTGTCGCCGTTGAGCTTTTTGGCCTGGGCCGCCCCAGTGGCCACGCTCAGGCCCTGGCCCAGCGAGCCAGAAGCAATGCGGATGCCGGGCAGGTGCTCGTGGGTGGCGGGGTGGCCCTGGAGCCGCGAGTTGAGCTTGCGGAACGTGCTGAGCTCACTCACCGGGAAGTAGCCCGAGCGGGCCAGCACCGAGTAGAAAACCGGCGAGATATGGCCGTTCGACAGGAAAAACAGATCCTCATCCGTGCCGTTCATGTTAAAGCTCGGGTCGTGCTTCATGATGCGGAAGTACAGCGCCACCAGCAGGTCGGTGCAGCCCAGGGAGCCGCCGGGGTGGCCCGAATTGACGGCGTGCACCATGCGCACGATGTCGCGCCGCACCTGGGCGGCAATCTGCTTGAGCTCCGCCACGCTGCGGGGCGTCTGCGGGGCGTGGGTTTCCGGGGTGGTGTTCTGAGTGAGCGTAGCGTCCTGCGACATGGAATTGAGTAGGAGGGTTTAGGCTGGCAAAGGTAAGGTTCTTGGCGAAGGCACCGAATCCGAAGTTGACGCGGGGGCGCGGCGCTCCTTATATAGTTGTCATCCTCATCTGGCGTACGCAACACGAAGGACCTTTCTCCGATGCCCTGGCCGCTCTTTTCAACGCAGAAAGCCCCTTACCAGACGGTGGTAAGGGGCTTTGCCCAAGGAACAGCGTTAGCAGGAAATAGGAGGAAGGTCCTTTCCTGCGCCTTGCTTTGCTCAGGTTGACCGACGGCTTCTACAGTAGCTGGGCCGCGTGGTTCTTGGTGTCGACTTTCTCGATAATCTTCTCGATAACGCCGTTTTCGTCAATCAGGAAGGTGGTGCGCATGGTGCCCATGTATTTGCGGCCGTACATCGACTTTTCCTGCCACACCCCGTAGGCCTCCACGATTTTCTTCTCGGTGTCGACCAGCAGGGGGAAGGGCAGCTCGTACTTGAGGGCAAACTTCTGGTGCGACTTCTCACTGTCCACGCTCACGCCGATAACCTGCACGTTGCCGGCAGTCAGCTCGGCCTGGTGGTCGCGCAGGTTGCAGGCCTGGGCGGTGCAGCCGGGCGTGTCGTCCTTGGGGTAGAAGTAGAGGGCCACTTTCTTGCCCCGCAGGTCGCGGAGGCGGACGAGGTTGCCGTCCTGGTCAGGGGCTTCAAAGTCGGGGGCGGGGGAGCCGGCGGTAAGGGTCATCAGTCGTTTTCGATTACGGGTTGGCCGGTAAAAATGAGGTTTTCTACCGGGAATCCCAGCTCCCGGCCCTTGGCCACGAGCTGGTCGCGCCAGGCGCGCTCCAGGTGGGGCTTGCGGCTCAGGATCCAGAGGTTTTTGCGCCCCGGCTCCCCCACGAGGGCGTACTGGTAGTCGGCCTGCTCCAGGTCCAGGATCCAGTAGTTGCCCTCGAAGGGCCAGAAGAAGCTCACCTTCAGCTTGGCATTGGTCGCCTTGTCGACCACGCGAGCGGTGCCCTTGGCTTTTTCCACGGGGCCGTCCAGCTCGTGCTTGTGGCAGGTATTGAGCACGCTCACCCGGCCGTCGGGCATGAGGCGGTACTCGGCCGTGACGTGCTGGCAGTCGGCCTCGAAGCGGGTGGGCAGGCGGGCCACCTCGTACCAGAGGCCCATGTAGCGCTTCACGTCGACGTGAGCCACGGTGGGCAGCTCGGGCCGAAGCTTGCGCCGGGCGTACATAAAGGCCGCCACGCTGGTGCCCACCAGGGCTACGGCGGCGGTGTACAGGGCGGGTTGGCGGCGTGGGAGCAGGTTTTTCTTCGGCATGGGTCGGGTGGAGCAGCGTAAGGGTAGAGCTGGGTCTTACGCGGGAAGCGCGGCGGCGTTGGCCCGAAACCGGCCCGCCACGCGGCTCCGCAGCTTCCGGCCGCCGCTTAAAAGCTGGCTTACCCTGCATAGAATATCCTTCACGGTGCTCAGAATGCCTTTCACGCCCATTGGAAGACGGTTTACACCGGCGGCTACCCCCGTAGAACTACGTGATTTTGAAAACGGGTGAATCTACGCTGAAATAGGGCTGGCCGATAGCCGTGCTTTGCCCTTGTCAAAAACAGGTCTTTGCCCTGAACGACCACCATCCGTCGGGTGGGTCCGGGCCGTCTTTTCCTCTCTTTTCATTTTCCCACTATCCATCATGGCTGACTTTCTGACCTACTTCAAGATTTTGCGCGGCAACGAGGGCGGCTACTGCAACCGGCCCACCGACACGGGCGGCGAAACCTACCGGGGCATTGCCCGCAACTCCAACCCGCAGTGGAGCGGCTGGCCCCTGGTCGATGCCACCAAGGCCCGCCTGTATCCGGGCGGCGTGACGCCCGCCGACTGGGAGCCGCTGAGCCTCGTGCTCGAAGCCGACCCGGCCGTGGGCGACCAGGTACTGGCCTTATACAAGGCCGATTACTGGAATACGCTCAACCTGGACCAGGTCACGTCCCAGTCGGTGGCCAACCAGGTGGCCGACCACGGTGTGAATTCCGGCGTCGGGCGGGCCGCCATGATGGTGCGCTACCTGCTGGCCACCGAATTCGGCCAGACCCTGGCCGCCGAGGGCGAGCTGGACCCGCAAGTCGTGGCCCTGCTCAACGGCGTGGACCAGGCGCACTTCTACGCCCGGTTCGTCGCCATGCGCCAGGCCTTCTACGACTATCTGGCCGACAGCTTCACGCCCGCCACGGCCGAGGCGTTGGCCGCCTGGTACCAGTTTTTCAGCACCGACCTGAAGGCCGGGCCCAACAGACAGCGGCAGGAGTTTCTGGCCAGCTGGCTGAGCCGCACCGAAGCGCCTTTCACCACCTAGTAGCTCCCTCTGCTCATG
>Ga0247729_10000472_pt1 | contig 16731 bp, 10 predicted proteins | sample UWRJL133311R2_FD_180958 | JGI IMG/M metagenome (GOLD analysis project Ga0247729, IMG submission 180958) | Plant litter microbial communities from Arlington Agricultural Research Station in Wisconsin, United States - UWRJ-L133-311R-2 | ecosystem: Environmental > Terrestrial > Plant litter >... | reverse complement strand
GCAGGGCAAACTCGCCGTTGCCGAGAAACTGCTTGTGCTGCCAGCCCTGGAAGTCGGAGTACACCGCCATGCGGGGGTAGAACTGCGCAATTTCGTAGAGGTAGTTCTTGTCTTCGGGGAAGAACTCGTAGCCGCTCCGCTCACTGATTTTGAGCTGGTCGTTGATGTTGTAGTGCCAGGCGATGCTGAACGTGACGGCCTGCTTAGGCCGTAGCGGCGTGGGCAAATCGATGCGCATCATGGTGTGGTTCACCACGTGCGGCAGCGCCTTGCCGCCCTTCAGGCTCACCGACTCAATCTTGAAGCCGCCATCAAAGTCGGAGTTCATCAGGTACTCCAGACCCTGGAACGGCATCCGATCCTGGAGCTGCCCGACCTGGGTGGCGGTGGTGATGGAGTTTTTGTCGAGGATGTTCTGGTCGAGCTGCACCCAGAGGTAGGTGAGCACGTCGGGGGAGAGGTTGGTGTAGGTGATGTCCTCGGAGCCCGTAATGGCCTGCTTGTTGTCGTCGAGCGTGACGCGGATGTTGTAGTCGGCGCGCTGCTGCCAGTAGTCGACGCCGGGCGCGCCGGAGGCGGTGCGGTACGAGTTGGGCGTGGGCAGCGTGGTGCCGAGCTGGGCAAATTTATCGGTGCCGGAGTTGGTGTTCTGGGCCAGCAGCGGCGCGGCCGTCAGCCCCACGAAGCCCGCGCCTAGGAGAAGTTTTTTAAGCATATCGAAGTGTGGTAAGAAGCGAAGCAGGCAGCCGGCAAGGTACGCAGCGCATAGCCAGCCGAAAAGCACAGACGCAAGTGTGAGCTCCAACGCTGCACGCGCCCCCGTAATTCCTCTCAGGCCGACAGATTTTGCAGCAGTAGCACCGCCGCAATGCCGCCCGCCGCCCCGCTCACCACCAGCACCCAGGCCTGGCGGGTGGCGCGCAGGCCGCGCAACACCCCGAAGCCCAGCAGCAGGATGAGGGCCACAATCAGCAGCTGGCCCAGCTCCACACCCACGTTGAAGGCCAGCAACTCCAGCAGCGGCCGGCTCTGGTGGCCCAGCAGCTCGCGCAGGTAGCTGGAAAAGCCGAGGCCGTGAATCAGCCCGAACCCGGCCGCCAGCAGGTTGGGCACGGCCAGCACCAGCGCCGGCCGCGCCGCATCCCGCTGTCCGGTCCGGCTCAGGTTCAGGGCGCAGGTGAGCAGGATGGTTACCGGAATCAGCACCTCAATTAGCCGGGGGCTGTAGCGCACGAAGCCCAGCGTGGACAGCGCCAGCGTGACGGAGTGGCCCACGGTGAAGCTCGTCACCAGGGCCACTATCCGGCGCCAGTCGGCGGCCACGTAGGGCGCGCACAGCGCCAGCAAAAACACGAGGTGGTCGTAGGCCTGCAGGTTGAAGATGTGGAAAAAGCCGAGCTGGAGGTAGGTCTGGAAAACGGACATGGTACAAAGCTACGGCCCCAGCCCGCAACCCGGCCCCGGGCGTCAGCAGTAGCATCGGCCGGCGCACAAAAAAAGCCCCGGCCAAGCTGGCCGGGGCTTTTGCAGGAACTGAGGGCAATACCGCTATTCCTTGACGATGCGGCGGGTGTCGAGTCCGCCCTCGGTTTTGGCGCGCAGAATATAGATGCCGGCCGGCAGCTGGCTCAGGTTGAGCGCCTTGGTGGTGCTGGCCGCCGCGGGCACGGTCGTGGTCAGCACGGGCTGGCCCAGGGCGTTGAGCAGGGTCAGCTCCACGGCTTTGGCATAGCCCTTGAGCTCGACGCTAAGCTGGCCGTCGTGGGTGGGGTTGGGGTACACGCTCAGCGAGGAGCCGGCCAGCGGCTGGGCGCTGGAAGTCACCGTCTGCGTGGCCGAGGGCAGCGACGCGCAGCCGCTGGTATTAGTCACGACGACCGTGTAGACACCGTACTGGGCCGGAGTATTTACCACGTAGGTCTGGTTGGTGGCACCCGTAATCGGGTTGCCGTTCAGCAGCCATTGGTTGCCGGTAGCAGCGCTGGAGGTCAGCGTCGTGGTAGCTCCGTTGTACTGCGCCGTTACGGTCGGGCGGACCGGCGTTGGGTTGATGGTCACGGTGGCCGTGGCCGATACGGCGGCGCAGGCCCCGGCGGCGGCGACGGTGTTGGTCACCACGTAGGTGCCGGCCGTGCTGGTGGCCAGGTTGATGACGCCCGTCGTGGCGTTAATGGTCAGACCCGTGGTGGAGCTGAACGTGCCCGCCGTGCTGCCCGTGGCCAGTGCTGGCGTTTGCGTACCGGTGGTGCCGGCGCAGTACGAGCCCGTGGTAGGATAGCTGAACGTGGCCACCGCGGCCTTGTTGATGGTTACGCTGAACGTGCTGGTCACGGCTGCGCAGCCCCCGGAAGCGGCTACGGTGTTAGTCACCACGTAGGTGCCGGCCGTGCTGCTGCCGGGCGTGATGGTGCCGTTGGCTGCCAGCGTCAGGCCCGTGGTCGAAGAGAAGATGCCTGCCGTGCTGCCCGCGCCAATAACGGCGGCGACGGTGCTGCTCTGCGAGGTGCAGTAAGCCGCGGCCGGATACGTGAAGGCCGCCGTGGCCGGCGCGGTAATAGTAACCGTGGTGGAGCCCGTGGCGGCAGCGCAGCCGCCGGAAGCAGCTACCGTATTGGTCACGAAATAAGTGCCTGGCGTGCTGGTAGCCGGCGTAATGGCGCCGGTAGCAGCATTCAGCGTCAGACCCGTCGCCGACGAGGTGAAGGTGCCGGCGCTGCTGCCCGTGCCCAGGATTACGGATACCGCGCCCGTGGTCGAGGTACAGTAGCTGGTGGCCGCGTACCCGATGTTGGCCACGGCGGGAGCCGTAATCGTCACCGTCGTGGTGCTGGTACAGGAAGCGCCGGCGGTGTAGGTCACGGTGTAGGTGCCCGCCGTGCTGCTGCCCAGGCTGATGACGCCGGTAGTAGCGTTAATGGTCAGCCCCGTGGTAGAGGAGAACGTGCCGCCAGCGGTGCCGCTAACGGTAGGAGCGGGGTCAGTGGTGGCGCTTTTGCAGAAGGCCGCGGCGCTGTAGGTGAAGGCGGCGTTGCAGGCCACGGGCGTCACGTTTTCGCCTTTTACAAACACGTTTTTGAGCAACCCGTAGCGGCCCACACTGGAGCTGCCGCAGCTGAAATATAGGCGGATGGTCAGCGTCTGGCCACCGGTGAGGGTGAGGCCGGTAGCGTTGGCCAAGGCTAAGCGGTACACGTTGGTGGGGCCGCCGGTCTGGTTGGCCAGCAGGATGGGCGTGTTGAAGCCCCCGTTGGCGGTGCTGTTGAGCGTGCCGCTCGGGCCCCGGCCCCCGGTTACGTCCGAGGAGTCCGATACGAAGTTGCTCAGTGAGTACACCACGGCCAGCTTGGTGCCGCTGGCGGTGTTGTAGAAGGCCGAAGCCAGAATCAGGGAGTCGACGCGGACGGTGGCGCCGGCGGCGGCCGTCACGGTGTACTGCTCCGAGAAGCGGCGGTTCAGGTTGGCGCCGGGCCCACCCGAGCCCGTGCCCCACGACCCGTCGCCGTTGGCCGTGACGCCAAACGCCTGCCCGAACTTGGTGGAGTAGGCGGGGATGGAGGACACAGTCGTTCCGTTCGACACGTAAAGGTTGCGCAACGTCGGCACCGAAGCTACCACCGCCGCCGAGCGGATGGCGGTGCTGTCCTGGGCGTTGGCGCGCAGCGGCCAGTATTCCAGAGTGTTGGAAACCACGGCCGTGGTATTAGTCTTGGTGCCCGTTACAGCCACCGTTACCGGCGTGGCCCCGGGGCTGGCGTTGGTGATGCTGCCGCCGTAGGTGCCGGCCGCCGTGGCATTCAGCCGCACGCTGATGCTGGTGCTGGCCAGCGTGTTGCTGGTGGGAGCTAAGACCAGCGGCGTGGCGGCGGTGTACCAGTTGGCGCCGCCGTTGGCCGAAACCTCGTAGTTGGCGGGCGGCGTGATGGTCAGGTTATCGGTGAGGTTGGCGCCGGCAATGGTGTAGGTCTGGGGGCTGGAGGCGCCGGTGGCATACTGCGCAAACGGGCCCAGCGTGCCGGTAGCCGTCAGCGTCGGAATGCTCGACACCACGATGGTTTCGGTGGTGTGGGTGGCGAGGCCGGCCTTGGAAGCCCGCAGGTAATAGTAGTAGGCCGTGCCGGCCACGGGCAGCGCGTCGGTGGTCTGGAAGTTGACCAGGGAGTCGGCTACCGAGGTTTGCTCGTTGATCTTGGCGAAGGTGACGTTGTCAGCGGAGCGGAACAGCTCGTACTTCACCTGGGTCATACCCCAGCTGAGGTTCCAGTCGAGCGTGGTCTGGGTGGCGCCTTTGGCCGCGCGGAAGTTCGACACGGCAATTTCCCGGGGTACGTTGGCGCAGATGCCGGCCACGGTGCACGGGTCCCAGGGGGCCAGTACGTTGGCCGTGGCGTAGAAAGCAGTATCGGCCGGAGTAAGCTGCTGGCTCCAGCTCACGCGCTGGCTTACGCTGGCGGCCTTACCGCCGAAGGTGCGGCTGTTGTACTCGGCATCGGTAATCAGGCTGGTGTTGGTGCCCGCGTCCCAGGTAACCCAGCCCTCGGGGCGGATGAGGCCGGCGCCGAGGCGGGCCTTATGGAAGACCACTTTGTTATTGGCCAGCGGCGAGTTGCCGGTGGAGTTCTGCCAGGGCCGGCCCAGGTAGTACTGCGTGCCGCCGGTGTTGGCAGGCAGCGTGGCGTTGCGAAACACGTAGCCGTACGCCTGGCCGGGCGGGGTGTTGGCGGCCGTGATATACGATACGCCGCTGGTAGTGCGGGTTTTAGCATACACCACGCAGTTGTCGAACACGGCCGCCGAGCTGCCGAAGATGAAGTCAATATTGCCGTCGATGTAGCAGCCCTTGAAGTAGTGATGAGGCGTGCCGCTGCCCTTGGTGTAGAGCGTGTCCTGGTTGCCCAGGAAGCGGCAGTTGTAGAAGGCGCACCGGTCGGCATTCAGCAGCACGGCCACGGCCTGGGTGCCGTCGCCGTAGGAGTTCTCAAACGTGATGTTGAGGGCCGAGAAGTCGGTGGCGTTGATGCTCACGCTGGCCGAGTTCTGGGTGCCCACCGTGCCGCCGCCGGGCAGCGCGTCGCTGGCTCCCGAGTTGAAGGTCAGAATCGTATTAGCCACACTCTCGCCCACGAACTGCAGGAAGGGCTTGGTGGAGGGAACGGTGATTTTCTCCTTGTACTTGCCATTCTTGATAAAGATGGTGTACACGCTCGTGCGCCCCGCCGGCGCCGCGTCGATGGCGGCCTGCACGGTGGTGTAGGTGCCGCTGCCGTCTTTGGCCACGGTCACGTCGTAGGCATACAGGCTGGTGCTGCCAAACACTCCTACAGTGAGGAGGAGCAGCGCGAGCCAGTAGCGAAACACCGGGCTGGTGCGCCGGGGCTGCGTAAAGGTTGAAAACATAAATTGTGTGGTTTGTTGGTGGGAATGAGTTGAATATTAGCACGTTTTAGGGCCGTAATTGGACTGCCTGACATCATTTAGTTATGCAATCGTTGTCGGGAACGTTGCCGGAATCGGTTGCGGAAGTAGCGGGCCGCTCCATAGCAGGCTTTTTCGGGGAAAGGCCGAGCAGCCGCCAGGTAGTAGCTGAAGAACGAATGAGAACCCGCTGGGGCGCCTGAAAGCACCGGAGGTTAGCTGCATCAGGTACTGAAGTCTGCAGGGCTTTGCGTTGCTGGCTCCTACAGAACAGCCCCGCCGGCTCTGGGCCAGCGGGGCTGTTTGAGGTACCAAGGTGAAGCCGACAAGCCGCTTAGAACACCGTTTTTACAATGGCAAACCGGGGCGAGGTACTTTGGTAGGGGTAAAGGACGTAAGCGGCCGAAGGGCTGCGGCGGGTAATGGTGGTTGCACTCACGGGGCCGGTAGCAAAAGTACCCGTAGCGGTGGCCGTGGCCCAGGCATCGGTGCTGGTCAGCCGAAAGACCGCGCTCTGGCTGCCCGACACCACCAATAGCGTCTGCGCATCGAAGAGCAGCAGCCCGTCGGCACCCACCAGGCTCTGCGCGGTGGTGACCCGTGAGAAGCCGGCCGGATTGCTGACGGGAACCTTAAACAGCGCTCCGTCATTGGCCTTGGCCACCAGCAGGTAGCCATTCTGGTACACAATACCGTTGAGCCCAAAGCCGCTGGCGGCGGCCAGCTGCGGGTCTTCCAGGAATACCGACGCGTTGCCCTGCAGATCTACTTTGTAAATAATGGGCGAAAGACTGTCGGTGATATAGGCGTTGCCGTCCTGGTCCACGGCAATGTCATTGGCAAAGTGCGGCTGAGTGGGGCGCAGGCCGCCCAGGTCCACATACCGGATCAGGCTGCCGTTGGTGGATTTATAGATAGCCACGGCCGCCAGCTTACGGAACGTGGCTGCGCTGGTGCGGCTGGTATTGGTGCCGTTGTCCGACACGGCCGCGAACAGGCGCTGGCGGGTGACATCGAGGTGGAGGCCAATGGTGGAAATCAGGCGCGGCTCGTCGGCAAATAGAGCGTAGGTGCTGTCATCCGTCACCGTGCCGATGCGCCCCTGGTTGCGGGAACTGACCAGGAAGTACTTTTTGCTTTCATCGTACTGCACTCCCTCCGGCGACAGCGCCGCCTGGGGCACCGTAATACGGGTGGGCAATGTCGGCTCGGCGGGGTCACTGGTATCGTCGTCGGAGCAGCTGGGCAAGAAAGCCAGCAGGCCCGCGGCTAGGGCCGCCAAGCGGAGGTAGCGGCCGAGCGAGGCCGGGTAGGCCGCAGCAGATGGAAGCAAAGTGCGCGTTGGCATAGCGTCAGAGGAAAGATTCAACATACGCGACTATACGGGCCTGCGGCGCGCCGGGCCCAACGAAATTCCGGCTTGCCGCCGGGTATTGGGTCTCTTTGGTAATCTGTCAATGCGCCGCGCTAGAGGTCGGTCGAAACAGGTCGGCTCACCCAGCTGGCAAAGGCCGGCTACGAAGCCCTGGTAAACCAGCTGGCCCGCTGCTGCGGATCGGATTTTATTTTTCTTGAAGTCGTCACGCCGGGGTAGGAGTATCGGCCTTAGCATAAAAGGTGCATCAGGAAGCAGGCGGGAAAAATGAAGCGCCGCCAGAAAGCTCTCACGGACCAGATTTTATTGTATGCTGGGTGGTGTACGGGTATGCGGTGTTTTTTTCTGAACTTTAGCACGTTACAACCAATTAGAGGTTTCGGTTTCAGCCGACACGGCCTGCCCAGTATTCTTCTAATTTCTCTCTCCCCTCTTCTTAATTCCCGCTTCCATGACCGTTTCCTTTACCCGCCATGCCCTGCGCGTGGGAAGTACCTTGCTGCTGTCGACGGCGCTGGCGCTAACGGCCCAGGCCCAGAACGTTTCCTTCAAGGGCGACGTCATCACCGTCGACAAAAAGCCGTTTGGCAAGCTTGCAAAGGGTGGCTCCATGATGATGCGCGACTTTACCCTGCTTACCCTCGAAGATAAAGAGGTGATGAAGGCCAAGGGCAACATCGTGTCGTTGCCCAGCAACGAAACCTTTATCTATTACATGATGACGTTTCAGCCCGGCGGCGAAACGGCCGAGATGGGCAAAAGCGGCCTCAACTTCCAGCAGCAGCTGGCCGAGGCTCTGGTGAAAAACGAGGTGATGCGCGACGGACAGCCTAATCCGGAGGGCATCAAGCGCTTTACGGAGGCCTACGGCGAGAAGCTCTCGGCCAAGTACTCAGCCGAAAAAGAAGCCCAGGCTAACGCCAAGCCGCTGCAGTACAAAACCGTGGAGCGCAACCGCTTCAACGCCCCCGCGCCCCGGCTGGTAGCCCCGCCGCGCAAAAGCGAAACCACCTGGCGCATCATGCAGGGCGACGTGCTTATCGGGGTGATGCGGCCCAAGGAATCGACCAGCAGCATCCAGACGCTGTACACCTTCTCCTTGCCCGACGGCCTGGAAGTGGCCGACCTGACCATCTACCCTAGCAGCAACAGCGAGTACAGCGGCGGCATCCAGGGCACGTCCTACAAGCTGCACGTCAGCAAGGACAACAAGTTTCACAACGACTCGGCCCAGGGCGGCCCGCTGCAGGCCCAGCAGAAAGTGGTGGAGTACCTGGTAAGCGGCGGCTACCTGTAAGCCGCTATGCTGTATACGAAAAGCCCCGTTGGCGCACTGCCAACGGGGCTTTTTTGTTCATTTCACTCTATCTACTCCAACTGCCCCGGCGGGGCGGTACCGCGCCATGGAACGACTTGCGCTTACCTGTTCGGGCGGCGGGGTAAGAGTTGCCATGGGCGTACTAGGCCAGCCCTAACTAAACTCATCCAGGTACCCCAGCTCGCGGCGCTTGGCGGCGCGCACTTGCGGGTCGCGGTATTGGGCGTCGAGCAGGCTCAGCATGGCTTGCAGCACGTCGAGCACGTAGTCGTGCAGGGGCTCCCGGTCGGCAATGGCCTTGGTGACGCTTTGGGCCGCGCCAGTGGCCTGGCCGGTGGCGGTGGCGTAAGCCGCGCGCAGGGGCTGCCAGAAGGCCGTGCCGTAGGTACGGTCCTCGAAGTCATTGGCCTTGAGGGCGGCCAGCAACTGGTCCAGGGCCTTGAGTCGCTGGCTCTGGTCGGTGGGCAGGATGTAGCCGTTGCGGTAGGTGATGATGCCGAACTGGGCATAGTGCTCCTTAGCGCGGGCCTTGGTAAACTTCTCGGCGAGGTAGCCCTTCACGTAGTTGAGCCCATCCTCCATTTGGTCGTCGAGGGCGCGCAGGTTGCCCGTCACCTGGGGCCGCAGCTGGCCGGCCGCTTCACGGGCCGTCACGGCCGCCTCGAAGGCCACCGCTTTCGGTCCGAACTCAGCCGCCGTGGTCCAGATAAACACCAGCTGGGTGTTGGCAGCCCACGCATCCTTCAGGCGCAGGGCCAAGTCGGCCCGGCCGCGCAGGGTGGTCGGAATGGTCGGGGTAGGCGTCGGGTCGTTCGGGGCAGGCGAGGGTTCCATCGGCGAGGAGAGAAAGGCGAGGTAAGGCGCTGAGAAATAGCAATAACTCTGGTATTTGTCTACGCCGGACCGGGGTGCCGCCTGGGTAGGCCGGAAAGGTGCGCGCAGGGCTTCCCTGCTTCCCAGGTAGGAAGTAAAAGTGATTTGGCAGCTTACCTGGGAGCCGGGTAGGCTGCCAAAGCCGTTGTGGGGCCTAAGGGACTCCCGGGTAGGGCAGCAAAGTGGTTTTAGAACTTACCTGGGAGCTAGGTAGGCAAGAAAAGCGGTTGGGGAGCTTGGTTGGGGGCTTTGCCTGCCGTGCGTCAACGTTTTAGCCTGATGTCCGGCAGCGCAACGGACTGGTACCGAATTGAATCTAAGCTGCTATAACCTTTATAATTTTGATAATCAGTTTTTTATGAGTTTTGCCCGCGGGTGCCTTTATCAGTCAAAATATTCTTCCTTTATTCGTATTCACGATAACGGTTTGCATAACCCGTCCTTTTTATTCTGGTATGAGAAAATCCCTGTCCATCCGCTTGCTGTTTTTCTTTCTGTCGATACTTGCCTTAGCATCATGCTCCAAGTCAGACGATAACATAATTGACCCTGAGCCTCCACGCGGTACAATCATCGGTACCGTAACTCCAGCAGGCTCTGTGCTTACAGTTACAGCCGCCGACCTGAATGGGAATTCGTACACCGCCAGCCCGTCGGCGGCCACAGGTGCTTATACCCTAACCGGAGTTGTTCCGGGAACCTATGACCTGCGCTTTGAAGCAACGACTGGCTGGCAAGAACCGGCTACCAGAACGGTTATCGTGGGTGCGGGGGCAACAGCTGATGCCGGCACCTCGACCTCCACGGTCCGCAGTACGATGCGAGGAACTGTGACCTGGACGGAAAACAACCAAAACTTCACGGCGACGAGCTTTTTGGGTGGGAGCGTGACCTCAAATTCATTGGGCACTTCTCTGGTTTTCAATGCTGAGTCAATCCCCCGGCGGGCCGCGGGCAGCGTTGGCGTTGGCGTGAGCTTTACGGGAACGGGAACCTACCAGATAGGCGGTTTTATTACTACCAGCCGCGGGTATGCCAACTACGTAAACCTGACAGGAAATCCTTTCGCGACGGTCACCAATAGCCTTGGCAATAACGCCTACTCTGGCACCTGCACCATCACAAGCTACAACGCTACCACTCGTACCATCACTGGCACTTTCAATTTTGGCGCCCTGAGCACCTCAACCAATATTGCTGCTACCACGGTCAGTAACGGCACTTTTAATATCACGTATTAACCTGGCCGCACGGCGTCCCACTTGGAGTATCAACAAAAAAGCCCCGTCGGCACAACGCCAGCGGGGCTTTTTCGTGTAGTGGACTCTGCTTACCCGACGGCCGGCAGCTCCACGTTGTTGAACCGGATGCCACCGTCCTCGAGCACCGCTTCCACCACGGCATCTTTCGAGACGCGGCCCGAAAGGATGTCTTTCGACAGCTCGTTGAGCACGAGGCGCTGCAGTACACGCTTGAGCGGCCGGGCGCCGAACTGTGGGTCGAAGCCGGCCTCGCCGAGGAAGTCGAGCACTTCGTCGGTGGCTTCGAGGCGGATACCAGCCTCGTTTAGGCGCTGCTGAATCTGGCGAAACTGGATATCCACGATTTTGCGGATTTCCTTGCGCTTGAGCGGCTGGAACATCACGATTTCGTCGATGCGGTTCAGGAACTCAGGGCGCATGTGCTGCTTGAGCCGGTCCACCACTTCCTCGCGGGTGCGGTCCACCACCTCGTCGTGGTTGTATTCATTGAGCTCCTTGAAGTTCTGCTGAATAATGTCAGCGCCCGTGTTGGAGGTCATGATAATGATGGTGTTCTTGAAGTTGGCCACCCGGCCCTTGTTGTCGGTGAGGCGGCCGTCGTCGAGCACCTGGAGCAGGATGTTGAACACGTCGGGGTGGGCCTTCTCGATTTCGTCGAGCAGAATCACCGAGTAGGGCTTGCGCCGTACGGCCTCGGTGAGCTGCCCGCCCTCGTCGTAGCCCACGTAGCCGGGAGGCGCCCCGATCAGGCGCGACACGGCATGGCGCTCCTGGTACTCGCTCATGTCGATGCGGACCATGCTGTTCTCGTCGTTGAACAGGTACTCGGCCAGAGCCTTGGCCAGCTCGGTCTTGCCCACACCGGTGGTACCCAGGAAGATGAAGGAGCCGATGGGCCGCTTGGGGTCCTGCAGCCCGGCCCGGGAGCGGCGCACGGCGTCGGAGATGGCGCCGATGGCCTCCGATTGGCCGGCTACGCGCTTGCCCAACTCGGCTTCCAGGTTCAGCAGCTTCTCGCGGTCCGACTGCAGCATCTTGCTCACCGGAATCCCGGTCCATTTGGCTACTACTTCGGCAATGCTTTCACTGGTCACGACTTCCTGGAGCATGGTGCCGCCGGCCTCGTTGGCGTTGGCCTCGTCCTGCAGCCGCTTGAGCGTGGCTTCGGCTTCCTGGATCTTGCCGTAGCGCAGCTCGGCTACGCGGCCGTAGTCGCCCTGGCGCTCGGCCTGCTCGGCTTCGAGCTTAAACCGCTCGATGGCCGATTTCTGCTCCTGGATGCCGGTGAGCACCGATTTCTCGTTTTCCCACTGGGCCTTGAGCGTGTCGCGGCGGGCGGTCAGCTCGCTGAGGTCCTTGGTCAGCACGTTTTCGCGGTCGTAGTTTTCCTCCCGGCGGATGGCTTCGCGCTCAATCTCGAGCTGCATGATGCGGCGCTGGATTTCGTCGAGCTCCACGGGCATGGAGTTCAGCTCGATGCGCAGCTTGGCGGCGGCCTCGTCCATGAGGTCGATGGCCTTGTCGGGCAGGAACCGGTCGGTGATGTAGCGGCTGCTCAGCTCCACGGCGGCAATGACGGCGTCGTCGGTGATGCGGACGCCGTGGTGCAGCTCGTACTTTTCCTTGATGCCGCGCATGATGCTGATGGCGTCCTCAATCGTGGGCTCATCGACCATCACGGCCTGGAAGCGGCGCTCCAGGGCCTTGTCCTTCTCGATGTACTTCTGGTATTCCTTGAGCGTAGTGGCGCCGATGGCGTGCAGCTCGCCGCGGGCCAGGGCGGGCTTGAGCAGGTTGGCCGCGTCCATGGCCCCGTCGCCGCCGCCGCCGGCCCCGATCAGGGTGTGCATCTCGTCGATGAAGAGGATGATCTGCCCATCGGAGTCGGTTACTTCCTTGATGACGGACTTGAGGCGCTCCTCAAACTCGCCCTTGTACTTGGCCCCGGCGATGAGCAGGCCCATGTCGAGCGACATGATGATCTTGTCCTTGAGGTTTTCGGGCACGTCGCCGGCCACAATGCGCTGGGCCAGGCCCTCCACGATGGCGGTTTTGCCCACGCCGGGCTCCCCGAGCAGGACGGGGTTGTTCTTGGTGCGGCGGCTCAGGATCTGCAGGACGCGGCGGATTTCCTCGTCGCGGCCGATGACGGGGTCCATCTTGCCGGTACGTACCTGCTCGTTGAGGTTGCGGGAATAGCGGTTGAGGCTCTGGTACTGGTCCTCGGCGGTCTGGGAGGTGACCTTGCGGCCTCCGCGCAGCTCCTGGATGGCGGCTTTCAGGTCTTTCTCGTTGAAGCCGGTGTCCTTGAGCAGGGTACCGACGGCGTCTTTGCCGCCGAGCAGCCCGAGCAGCAGGTGCTCCACGGAGACGTACTCGTCGTCGAACTCCTTGAGGAAGTTGTTGGCGCGCTGCAGGGCGGCGTTACCCTCGTTGGAGAGGTAAGGGGAGCCGCCACTGACCCGGGGGTAGGCGGCCACGAGGGCGTCGAGGCGGGGGGTGAGGATGTTGAGGTTGACGCCGAGCTTGTTGGCCAGAAACGACAGCACGTTCTCGTCGCTCTGGAAGAGGCCCTTGAGCAGGTGGCCCGTTTCGATGGCCTGCTGCTGGTTGGAGCCGGCAATCTCCGTGGCCTTCTGCACAGCCTCCTGGGCCTTGATGGTGAAGTTATTGAAGTTCATGGGTTGCTGGGTCTTAGGTAGGCTTCGGATTAGGAAGGTCTACGAGGGGCACAGCAAACGGGGTGCGAGAAGGGTTTTGCTGACGTTTTGGCGGAGAATTAAGAATTCGGTTTTTTGCAAAACGAAATTTTGTCACTAAGTGGTTGCTAATACCGCTTCAACAAATTGCCACTCTACTTTTAGATCATCCAGTACTTTTTTTAGAGCCTTATTATAATTTCTTAGCATATCAATATTTGACTGCGATTCAAAGGTAATACGATTAGCTAAAATAGATGCTCGTCTACCTTCGCGTAATGTGGATTGGGCTCTTTTATCGTATAAGAAGTTTTGGGCAAGGTGTTCTTGTATCGGGCGTAAAAAATTTAAATGATGCCATTCTACTCCTGCATCATGTGGCATATTTTGAGAATAATTTCCTAAAGTGGTGTTCAAATAAACGAATAAGGGGTCGTTAGGAAAAGATTGGGGCATTGCCATTCTGATATCATACATGGTGTCTGATACGGCCTCTCTTACTCTCTCCAAATGCTCTCTGTAATCTGATATAATACTATGGATTGTTATATGATATCCCTCAAATTTAAATTTTATGTCATTTATTATTCCATTTACGTAATCTAGCTTGCTATATATTTTTCCTATCCTAGTGCGATTTTCTTGCGTATCCTTAGCTTTGGCAATAAGTGCTAAGAATATATCATCTTGTTTAATGGCTAATATTCTTGCTAGGTCTGTTGAAGCTCGTGAGATCAAGGGGTGCTGTCCAAGTTTGTCCTTTTGTATGTTGTTAGCAACTGTTAGGTAATCTTCGTTTTGTTTGGTTGCGAATTTTATAATATTGTCCAATAGCCAAGAGAAGTTTGTTAGCTTATTGATATTGTCTAAATTTTCTATTTCAAGTTTTGTTGCGTTTTCTATTCTTATTTGTTCTTGAAACAACAGGTGGTCACTTTCTATTTGTGACTTTACAACGCGAAAAGAAACCCAAGCTGCCCCAGCTGCCGATGCAATTGGGACTATGATATTTATCAAAAGAGAATATTTTTCGGCTTCAGTCATTAGATGGAGTATGAAATTATGGATTAGCTAGAAGCAAGAATTAAGAAATTACTAAAGCGCAAGTAAAGCGCAATGGCGCCTTACTTGCGCTTCGCTCCACTCAGGATGACAAGATAGCTACTCCGTCTTCGGCGCTTCCCCATCCTCACTGCTCTTATGCCCACCCGGCCGGTCTATGACAATGCGGGCGGCGGTGAGGCGGTGGTAGAAGTCGGGGTGGGAGCGGGCGTACTTGCGCAGGCTGCGGTCGAGGCGCTCTTCGAGGAGCTGGGTGAGGGCCGTGAACTGGGTGCGGATGGCGATGCGGGCGGCTTTGCCCTCGGTGACTTGCTGGCGCGGGGTATTTTTGCCAGCGTTGAAGCTGCTGATGGCGTCCTGGAGCTCCTGGAGGCGGGCGGGGGTGACGGCGTAGTCGGCGAGGGGGGTGAGGTGGGCCTCGGCGACGTCGTAGATGTGCTGGGCGGTGTCGGCGAGGATGAGGTCGCGCAGGCCCAGCAGCAGGGAGTAGCTGTAGTCGACGCTGGCCTGGAGGGGGCGGTTTTGCCCGGCGGCCCCGTAGCTGTAGACGTCGCCGGCAATTTCGGCGGCGGCGGTGGCGAGCTGCTCGCGGCGCTCGGTTTTGCTGCGGGAGGGGCCCTTGGTTTTGGTGCGCAGGCCCTGCTGGCGCAGGGGGGTGAGGGCCGTGGTGAGCTGGCTCAGCTCCTGCACGATGGTTTGCAGGGCTTTGTCGGGCTGGTAGGGGATGGGGTCGGCCTGGAAGGCTTCGAGGGTGTTTTCGGCCGCGGTGAGGCGGTTGTTTTGCCGGGTAGTGAGCATGGGATAGGAGGGAAGGAGTGAATAAGTGGAGGAAGGATCGGGGGTAGCAATAGGTAAGTGGCGCAGAACTCAAGAATACTAGTATTCCGGGAGAAATTTGCAATCCTAGGCAGGAAAGTTTTGGTGCGGGGTCCGGATGGATTGGTGCGGAGCCCAAACGGGTTGAAACGGGGTGCAAATGGGTTGGTGCCGGGTCCGAACGGATTGAAACCGGGTTCAGATAGGTTTGTATCGGGGCTAGATGGGTTGAGACGGGGTTCGGATTCGTTGGTGCCGAGGCCAAATGAACTGGGGCGGGGTCCGGATTGGTTGGGACGGGGTGGGATGGTTTTGGAATAACTCGACTGCGCTTAGCAAGACGTTCTTGTTTGCAGCGACGTCAGCACGCGAGATTCCTCGGCTTCGCTCGGAATGACGTTCTTTTGATGGCGTTCTTTTAATGGGGTTCTTTTCCAATAACGTCAGTACGCGGGCTTCCTCGGTTCCTGGCTTGAGGCGTCACATGCCCGGAATGGCGTTCTGAGTCTGCCCAGACTAGGCGAGCGGCGCGGGTGGAAGACGCAAGTAGGCGTCTCTACATCGTTTGGGAGGGCTTTTGCGTAAAGCTTACGGACGTTTTTGCTGGGCTATGACTGCGTTTTACATTGGGTGTTCCGGGTTTTCCTACCGCGACTGGAAGGGCGTGTTTTATCCCGAAGGGCTGCCGCCGCGCAAGTGGTTTGCGTACTACTGTACGCAGTTCAATACGCTGGAAGTGAACGTGACTTTCTACCGGATGCCGGAGCTGAAGGTGTTTGAGACGTGGTACGCGCAGAGCCCGAGAGACTTCCGGTTTGCGGTGAAGGCCCCGCGCATCGTGACGCACTACAAGAAGTTCAACGCCGAGGCCGGGCCGGTGCTGGCCGACTTTTACGCCACGGTGCGGGAGGGGCTGCGCGAGAAGCTGGGACCGGTACTGTTTCAGCTGCCGCCCAAAGCCGCGTATACCGAGGAGCTGCTGGGGCGCATCCTAGAGCTGCTCGACCCGGCGTTTGACAACGTGCTGGAGTTTCGGCACCCGAGCTGGTGGGACGGGGAGGTGCTGCGGGAGCTGGGCCGGCGGGGCATCACCTTCTGCGGGCAAAGCTACCCGGCCGAGCTGCCCGACGAGGTCGTCGTGAATACGCCGCGGGTGTACTACCGCTTCCACGGGGTGCCGGTGCTGTACACGTCGTCGTACAGCGAGGAGTTTCTCGCGCGCGTGGCGGGGGAAGTGAAGGCGGAACCGACGGTGCGGGAGGCATACTTCTTCTTCAACAACGGCATCGGCGGGGCGGGCGTGCTGAACGCGCGGCGGCTGCAGGAGTTGCTGGGGGCGGGGCCAGAAGCGCCGGCCGGGGCGGAGCAGTAGGGCAGGAGCGGCACTACTAGCCACACAAGCAGACAGCCCGACTCCATTGCGGGAGCCGGGCTGCTTCTAGATTACTTAGGAGCCGCGGAGGCGATTAGCCGTGGCGCTGCTTCCACTCGTCGGACAGGCCGAGCTTCTTGGCAATGTCCTTGAACATCTCGGGGTCGAAGTCGTCTTCGCCGGGCGAGCTGAGCTGGGGCTCCTCTTCGAGCACCGGGTACGGCACGCCCTTCATAGCGCCCTGGATAACTTCCAGCTCGGAGCCGTCCTCGGGGTGCTTACCATTCCAGATCAGGCCGGCTTCAGCGTAGGCGTTGGGCGAGAAAGTGTAGAGCTGACGGTGCAGGCCGTGCTCCATAAACTTGACGGCCTCGGGAAACTTAGCGTTGGACAGCGGCGGCACGGGCATGATTTTCTTCACGTCGACGCCCGTAATAACTTCCAGGGCCTTGGCGTAGGCGTACACGTGCAGGCCGCCGCGCACGAGCAGGTAGCCGATCATGGTGCGGGCGCAGGGGTCCGTCACGGTCTGGTAGGCGCGG
>Ga0247729_10000471_pt1 | contig 16732 bp, 10 predicted proteins | sample UWRJL133311R2_FD_180958 | JGI IMG/M metagenome (GOLD analysis project Ga0247729, IMG submission 180958) | Plant litter microbial communities from Arlington Agricultural Research Station in Wisconsin, United States - UWRJ-L133-311R-2 | ecosystem: Environmental > Terrestrial > Plant litter >... | reverse complement strand
ACCCAGCTTGGTAGCTTGGTACACTTCCGACACGGTCATGGTGCCGGGCAGCCACGGCGTATTGTGCCGGCGGCACACTTCGGCCACCTCGGCCGTGATGCAGGGCTGCACCACAAAGTCGGCGCCGGCGGCAATGAACCGCTCGGCGTCCTCGGCGGTGTAAATCGTGCCGATGCCGAGCAGCAGGTCGGGGCAGTCGGTCTTGACGAACTCGACCAGGGTGGTAAATACGTCGAAAGCGTTTTCGCCGCGGTTGGTAAACTCAAATACCCGCAGGCCGGCCGCGTAGCAGGCTTGCAGAATGCGCTGGGCGTAGGCCGCGTCGGCGTGATAGAACACCGGCACCACGGGGTAGCGCAACACGGTTTCGAAAGCTTCGGCGGGAGAGAATCGGGACATTGCTTGGTTTTTGGTAATTGGTTGTTGGTTTTTGGCTGTCGATCTGACGGTGGCATTCGGGCTAAAAACCAAAAACCACCCACCAAAAACCAACTACCGGACTAGGCGGCCGGTGGTGTTGCCCTGCATGATGTGCTCTACTTCGGCGGCCGTAATCAGGTTTACGTCGCCGTGGATGGTGTGCTTAAGGGCCGAAGCCACCACGGCGAAGGTGAGGGCTTCCTGGGGCGTGGCGTAGTGCAGGGAGCCGTAGATGAAGCCGCTCAAAAAGGCGTCGCCGCCGCCGATGCGGTCCACCACGGGCGTGATGTCGTAGTAAGGCGTTTCGGAGTAGGTGCCGTCGAAGAGCATGCCCTTGATTCGCTCGTGGGAGGCGCTCTGGGTTTTGCGCTTGGTGGAAATCACCTGTTTGATCTGGGGGAAGCGGGCCATGAGCTGCTCGGCCATCGAAGCGAAGGAGTTGTCGGTGCCAGCGGCGGGCTGGATGCCGAATAGGTCATCGGCATCGTTTTCGGAGCACACGGCTACGTCGCAGCCGGCCACGAGGTCGGGCATCACCGCCTGGGCCGTCTGGCCGTACTGCCACAGGTTGCGGCGGTAGTTCACGTCGGCCGAGACGGTGATGCCGAGCTGGCGAGCCATCTTGATGGCCTCGGCGGTGGCCTGAGCAGCGGCGGCGGAAATGGCAGGCGTGATACCGGTCCAGTGCAGCCACTGCGCGTTTTTCAGGATTTCAGCCCAGTCAAATGCCTCTGGATCCAGATTGGCGAAGGCCGAGTCGGCGCGGTCGTACACCACTTTGCTGGCCCGCATGGAGGCACCTACCTCGAGGAAGTAAAGGCCCAGGCGCTGGCCCTGAAACACGGTGTAGTCCATGTTCACGCCGAAGCGGCGGAACTGCGAGGCGGCCGCCTGCCCAATTTCGTTGTTGGGAAAGCAGGTGACGTGGGCGGCGGGCACGCCCAGGCCGGCCAGGGCGGCGGCCACGTTGGCGTCGCCGCCGCCGTAGTTTACTTCCAGCGTGGCGGCCTGCGCGAAGCGGTAGTTCAGCGGCGGCGAGAGCCGCATCATGATTTCCCCGAACGTGACGACTTGCTTCATTTTTTGGGTCTTAGGGACTTGTGGTCCTGGGGTCTTGGTTTCTCCTGAACGGCAGGATTCGCTTGCGCTCAGCCTGCCGTTCCTTTCTTGCTTTACTAGGCCAGTTCCGGCTCCGCTACGGCTTTAGGCACGGCGCCGAAGCCGAAATACTTTTTGGCGTTGCCGTAGCAGATGTTCTGCACGATCTGGCCCAGCAGTTCCAGATCGTCGGGCAGCTCGCCGTTTTCCACGTCGTTGCCCAGCAGGTTGCAGAGCACGCGGCGGAAATACTCGTGGCGCGGGTACGACAGGAAGCTGCGCGAATCGGTGAGCATGCCCACGAACTGGCTCAGCAAACCCATATTCGACAAGGCGTTGATCTGCTTTTCCATGCCGTCCTTCTGATCCAGGAACCACCAGCCGGAGCCAAACTGCACCTTGCCCGCCACCGAGCCGTCGTTGAAGTTACCGACCATCGTGGCCATCAGCTCGTTGTCGCCGGGGTTGAGGTTGTAGAGAATAGTTTTGGCCAGCTGGTCCGCGCCGTCGAGCCGGTCGAGGAAGGTGGAGAGGCGGCGGCCCTGGGCGAAGTCGCCGATGGAGTCCCAGCCGGTGTCGGGGCCGAGCTGGCGCAGCATGCGGGAGTTGTTGTTGCGCAACGCGCCGAGGTGAAACTGCTGGGTCCAGCCGCGGGCATGGTCCATGCGGGCCAGATCCAGCAGGATGCCCGACTTGAAGGCTTCCGAATCGGCCTGATTCAGGGCCTTGCCGCCGCGCACTTTCAGGAAGGCCGCCGCCACCTGCTCGGGCGTAAACTCGGCGGCGTACATGCGCTCCAGGCCGTGGTCGGAGAGGCGGCCGCCCAGCTCGTGGAAGAAGTCGTGGCGAGCTTTCAGGGCCTTGAGCAGGTCGTCGTAGGTCTGGATGTCGACGCCGGCGGCGGCGGCCAGCTTGTCGAGGTAGGCGTTGTAGGCGGCCACGTCTTCCACGGCCATGGCCTTATCGGGGCGGAACGTGGGCAGCACGCGCACCCCAAACGGGTCAGCGGCGATGGCCTGGTGGTGCTCCAGCGAGTCGGACGGGTCGTCGGTGGTGCAGAGCGTTTCCACGTTCATCTTGAGTAGCAACTGGCGCACCGAGTACTCGGGGGTGCGCAGCTTGGCCGAGCACTCGTCGTAGATGCGGCGGGCGCTATCCTTGTTGAGCAGCTCGTGCACGTCGAAGTAGCGCTGCAGTTCCAGGTGAGTCCAGTGGTAGAGCGGGTTGCGCACGGTGAAGGGCACGGTTTCGGCCCACTTCTCGAACTTCTCCCAGTCGGAGGCATCGCCGGTGATGTAGCGCTCGGGCACGCCGTGGGCCCGCATCGCGCGCCACTTGTAATGGTCGCCGTAGAGCCAGATCTGGGTCAGGTTGTCGAACTGCTTGTCCTGGGCAATCTGGTCGGGCAGCAGGTGGTTGTGGTAGTCGATGATGGGCATCGACTTGGCGAAGTCGTGGTAGAGCCGCTGGGCCGTGGCGGTCTGGAGCAGGAAATCCTCGTTCAGAAAGGGCTTTTTCATAGCAGTGGCAATGAAAATAATGGGCTGCCGTTGCGGCAAGGTGGGTAGGTAAAGGTATCGGGCTGTCGATGGCCCGGGATGCGGTTAAGCAGATTTATTCACGGAAACGTTTTCGGAGTCCGACGGCCTTATCGTTCTGATAAACAACATCAGCAACGAGGTCAACCACCCCAGCGGCGGCGGTGCCACCGCGTCCCCTCCTCATCTGAGGAGGGGAGCTTGTCGTTCAGTTAGAGAGAAACGCCGCGCTTCCAGGGGATGAAGTCGGTCTGGCCGTGGCGCACGGCGCTGACTTCCTCGCCGCTGGCGGCCCGGATGACGTAGTCCAGGATTCTTTCCCCGGCCTGCTCAATGGTTTCCTCGCCGTCGATGACCGAGCCGGTGTTGATGTCGATGATGTCGGGCATACGCTGGGCCAGGGCCGTGTTGCTCGAAATCTTCACCACGGGCGCAATCGGGTTGCCGGTGGGCGTACCCAGGCCGGTGGTGAAGAGCACGATGTTGGCCCCCGACCCAACCTCGGCCGTGGTGGATTCCACGTCGTTGCCGGGGGTGCAGAGCAGGTTCAGGCCGGGCTTGGTGACCAGCTCGGGATAATCGAGCACGGCCACGACGGGCGAGCTGCCACCCTTCCGCGCCGCGCCGGCCGATTTCATGGCGTCGGTAATCAAACCGTCGCGGATGTTGCCCGGGGAAGGGTTCATGTCGAAGCCGGAGCCGACGGCAATGGCGCTGTCGCCGTAGGCCTTCATCAGGCTGCTAAACCGCTCGGCGGTCTGGGAGTCCACGGAGCGGTCAATCAGTTCCTGCTCCACGCCGCAGAGCTCGGGAAACTCGGCCAGGATAACCGAGCCGCCAAGGGCCACGAGCATGTCGGACACGTGCCCCAGGGCGGGGTTGGCCGAAATGCCCGAGAAGCCGTCGGAGCCGCCACACTCCAGGCCGATGGTCAGCTTGTGGAGCGGGGCGGGCTTGCGGAAGTTCTGGTTGGCAATCATCAGGCCCGCAAACGTCTGGCGCAGGGCGGCACTGATGAGGTCTTCCTCGGTCCCGATTTTCTGCTGCTCCAGGATGTAGAGCGGCTTGTCGAAGTGGGGGCTGCGCTTATTGATTTCGTCCTGCAGCATGCTCACCTGCGCGTTCTGGCAACCCAGGCTAAGCACGGTGGCGCCGGCCACGTTGGGGTGGGTGATGTAGCCAGCCAGCAGCCCGCACAACGACTGCGCGTCCTGCCGGATGCCACCGCAGCCACCCTCGTGGCTCAGAAACCGGATGCCGTCCACGTTGGGAAACAGCTTGGGCTTGTGCTGGCCGTTTTCGGCGCTGTGCAGGTCGGTAGCCAATATTTCCTCCACTGACTTCCCGGCCTGCATCAGCGAAATCAGCTCCTGGGTCTGGGGCTGGTAGGATTTGCGGCGGGCGTAGCCGAGGTCATTGACCAGGGCTTCTTCGAGCACCTGGATGTTGCGGTTTTCGCAGAACACCAGCGGAATCACCAGCCAGTAGTTGGCCGTGCCCACGCGCCCGTCGGAGCGGTGGAAGCCCTGGAACGTGCGGTCCTGCCACTGGGTTACGGTTGGGGGAGTCCAAGCGGCGCGCTGGTGGCCGGTTTCGTAGGAGTCGGTGGCGTGCTGCATGTTGGCCGTGGTGAGCAGGCCGCCCACGCCGATGTACGACTTGGCGCGCCCGACCAGCACCCCGTACATGTGCACCTGGTCGCCGGGCTGCAGGGCTACCTGGGCCAGCTTGTGCTTGGCAGGAATCTTTTCCGTCGTCGTCACCGTCACGCCGTCGTGGGTCACGGGCGTGCCAGCGGGCAAGTCGGTGAGGGCCACCAGCACGTTGTCGGCGGGGTGAATTTTGGCTACTAAATGCTTCATTTGGCAAGTACTTTCTTGTTGAGGTGGGCGGCTACCGTAGCATAAACACCCTGGTCGAGCATTTGTACCAAGTAGTCGCACACGCGCTGGGCGAAGCCGGGCAGCTTGCTCAGGTCGTGGCCCCAGAGGCTCTGGTTTTGCAGGGCCGCGGTGGTCAGCTCTTTGGGGTTGAGACGGGCCCAGAGGTCGGCGAAGTAAGCCGCTTTGTCGTCCTGAATCGGGTAGGTCTGGCCGTTGGCCTCGCCGTACCACGTACCCTCCTGCTCCTGTACGCCGCGCATAAAGAGCAGATAGGCCGCGAAGCCCATGGCCACGTAGTGCGGCACCACGCCCAGGCGCTTGTACGAATGCAGCAGCGTGGCCACGTTGCGCATCTGCATTTTCATAGTGTAGTTGAGCGTAATCGACAGCCAGCGGTGCTCCACGTAGGGGTTGCGGAATCGGTCCAGGACCTGCAGCCCGAAGCGCTGCCCTACTTTCTCGTCCACGGCGAACGGGATGCCGGGCAGGATGTCGGCCAGCATCAGGTTGTGGATGTAGGCGGCCAGGATTTCGTCGTCCATGGCTTCGCGCACGGTGTTGAAGCCGGCCAGGAAAGCCAAGCCGCAACTGAGCGTGTGCGTGCCGTTGAGCAGGCGCAGCTTCAGCTCCCGAAACTGGTTGATGTCGGGCTGGATGATGACGCCCTTATCGACTTGGTGAAACGACAGGATTTCCTTTACCCGCGCGTCGCCCTCGATGGCCCAGAGGCAGTAGGATTCCGACATCGTGAGCAGGTCATCTTCGTAGCCGAGCTGCTCGCTCAGGCTGCCCAGTGTGGCCACGTCGGGGCGGCCGGGCACGATGCGGTCCACGAGGGAGTTGCAGCAGGTATTGGCTGCTTCGAGCCAGTCGAGGAACTCGCCGTCGAGGCCGTTGCGGTGGGCCAGCTCCAGCAGAATGCCTTCGAGCTTGGTGCCGTTGTCGGCAATCAGCTCGGTGGGCACGATGATGAGGCCCTTGGTTTTGTCGCCGTTGAAGGCCTGAAAGCGGGCGTAGAGAAAGGCCAGCAGCTTGCCCGGAAACGAGGTGGGTGCCGACTTGCGCAAAATCTCGTCGGGCACGAGTTGGATGCCGACTTCGGTGGTGTTGGAAATGACGATCTGCAGGTCCGGGTTGGCGGCGCACTGCAGCACTTCGGCCCACTGGCTTTTGGCCGACAGCACGCGGCTGATGGACGAGCACACCACGTTTTCCTCAATGGTATGGCCCGCCTCCACCCCGCGGATGCAGAGCGTGTAGAGGTTGTCCTGCCGGTCGAAGGCGTCGATGTCGCCGCCGTCGGTGGACTTGACCACCACCACCCGGCCGTTGAAGATGCCCTGGCGGTTGGCTTTGTCGATGAGGTAATCGGGCAGGCCGCGCAGCAATACGCCGGTGCCGAACTGCAGCACTTTTTCGGGCAGCTTCAGCAGCGCCGCGGCGGGCAGCTCTACCGCCGAGGCGGATTCCGTATGTTTAGATAACTGACTCATAGTCGGGTGTTTTACAGTTTTCGGCCACTCTCCCACTGCTGCTGCCACTTCGGGTATTCCTTGGTGAGGAGCTTCTCGGGCCAGGTACTGGCGTACACGTAGCCGGCCCGGCGTTCATTTTCAATCTCGGCCAGGGCCGCGTGAGGCTGCGAATCCCGCCCCACGTAAATGGGCTGGTTGGTTTCGAGGTCGTAGAAACGCGCCCACAAGGTGGCGCCAGCCTGCGGCACAACTATCCTGTCCCGTCCTGTAGTCTGGCTCGCGTCGGCAATTTCTTTTACCGTCACGTTCGGCATCTTCACCGCCTCAAACCAGGCCACGGCGCTGGTAATGGCCGTCTTCACCTCCGCCGACGGATTCTCGATGCCCAGCAGAAACTCCACGATGCCCACTGACTCGGCCCCGCTGAGCGAGGCCAGCTCGAAAGCCCGGGCCTTGGCGGGCAGCAGGGTTTTCTCGTCGTGCTGGGCGCACCACACCGTGAGCTTGCCGTGCTGCACGTACTGCGTCTTGAGGATGCAGCTGATGCCCAGATCCACGGCTTTCTGCGCCTGCGGCACCAGGGCCGCGTCCACCCCGGCCAGGTCGCCCTTGCGCTGGGCCACTTCGCGCAAGATCTGGAGCACCCGGATCATGGCGTTGTCGTTGTAGGTAATCTGGTGGCGGTAGAGGCTGAAATCGGGGTAGTACTGCGGAAAGCCACCGTTGGCGTACTGCATCTTGAGTAGATACTGAATGCCCCGCTCGGCCCCGGCTTTGTAGGCCGGGTTGCCCGTCTCTTTGAACGCCTTGGCCAGGTAGCGGATTTCCCGGGTCGTGGCGTCGTTGTCGATGGTGGCGTCAATGCGGCCGGCGTCGGCGCGGGTCTGAGCTGCTTTGGCGGCACTTAGCGCATGGTCGTACTTCACTTTCTCGTTGCCGACGGCCTTGGGCCAGCCGCCCACGCTGCGCTGGTACACCAGCATCCGCTCGGCCACCGAATCCACGCCCGCGCTGCCACCCGACTTAGCCTGGGCGGCGGCTTCGGCCAATGCTACGGCCGTCTGGGGCATGGTGGAGTTGGAGTTCTTGGGGTTCGAAGCCGGCAGGGCCACCGTAGCCGCCTTGCCCGAAACCGGGTACCAGCGGCCCCCGAAGGTCCAGTCGGCGGTAATCTGCGAAGCCTTGGGGGCTCCTTCGGCCGTGGCCAGGTTGTCGGCATACCAGGCGTAGTCGCCGCCCAGACGGTGGCAGCCGGCGTAGTACACGCGGCGGCCCCACTGCTTGGCGCCGGGGCCCGAGGTGGCGTAGTAGATATCGGCGTCGGCCATGTTCTGCGCGAACTTGCAGCCGACCAAGTAAAACTGCGCCTCGCGGTGGAAGCGGCCCAGCTTGAAGCCGGCGTCGCCCTCGAAGGAGCAGTTTTTGAGCACCGTTTTCTGGTCCTTGGCTCCCGAGCCGTCGTGCCAGATGGCGGCATTGGGGCTGTGGCAGATAAAGCGGCAGTTTTCGGCGAAGGCCCAGCCCCGGGGGCAGTAGAAATCCACGCCACCCTCCATCGTGCAGTCCTTGAAGTAGTACAGGCCCGCCTCAGTATCCCAGGGGCTGACGGTGTCGCCGCCCAGGGCGCGCAGGGTGCAGTGCTTCACCGTGAGCCGGGTGGTGCCGGGCATGGTGCGCAGCGCCATTTGGTGGCCGGTTTTGCTGATGCGCTTCTTGCCCGTGGGGTCGGCGGCGCAGTCGATGGTCACGTCGCCGGGCGCGTCGAAGCCGTAGCTGTTGACGATGGTCAGGTTTTCGAGCGTGATGTCGGGGGCGTTGCGCAGGTTGAGCGTAGCCACGCCCCAGTCGTCGGGGCCGCCGGCGGGGTCGCAGCGCCAGGCGTCGCGGGCCTGGGCGTAAGTCAGAATTACGCCCTTCTCGCTTTGCCCTTTGAGAGTAACATGGCTTTTACCGTCGAGAAAGACTTTCTCCCGGTACGTGCCATTTTTAATGAAAACCACCCGTTGCCGGGTGGCCTCATTCGAAAGACTATTGACGGCGGCCTGGATGGTTCGGAAGTTACCCGAACCATCCGCGGCCACCGTCACCTGCTCGGCCTGGACAGTTAAAATCCCCATTTTCCCAATTCCCAAAACCAGGAGCAGTAGTATCAAAAACCGTTGCATCGGCATCATTCTTTTCAGTGAGCGTGAAACGGGGTATTACAAAAAATCCTGCCGCGCGGGCGTAAACGAGTCCAGCAGTGCGCCGGCCTCGAAGCACACCACGCCGTGGAGCGTATCGCCGGGCACCACGCAGCTGTCACCGGAGCGCAGCACGCGGGTTTCGGCCCCGATGGTGTAGGCAAACACACCGCTTTCCACGTAGCTGATCTGCTCGTGCGGATGCTGGTGCGTGGCCCCGATGCTCCCCGCCTCGAACTCTACTTTCACCAGCATCAGTTGCGGACTGTAGGTGAGCACCTTGCGGCGCACGCCGTGACCCAGGTTTTCCCAGGGTTGGGCAGCATCTTCCAGAAAAAGTGGACTCGTGGCGGGAAGCATCAGGTAAGGCGGGTTAGTAGCCGAAGTTCTGATTCAGGGCTTGGTCGGAAAGGAGCGTGCTCTGCGGAATCGGGAGCAGCTCTTTGCCTTTACCGGGCACGTACTCGGCGGCCAGGCCGCTGCCGATGCTGGTTTCGACCGCGGCGCCCGGCGTGATGACGTACGTCGTGTTAGCAGGCTTGGTGTTGGCCACGTAGGCGGCGTTGATAGCCTGGCGCCAGTTTACACGCGTGGTGCCCGAGGGCGCCGTATTCGGCGTGGGTGAAGGGCGGTAGAACGAGCGGGTCCACTGGATGTTGCCGATGGCCGACGGCGTGCGGTAGTACACGTACAGCGGCACGTTGTCGTAGGGAGCCTCGCCCTTGGCCATCTTCTCGATGTTGGCTTTCACCTCGGTCAGCTTGGTTTCGAGCAGGTTCCAGCGCAGCAGGTCGTATTTGCGGATGCCTTCGCCGCCAAACTCCACGTACCGCTCGTTGGCCAGGGCGCGGAAGAACTGGTCTTTGCTGCTCAGGCTGAAGCCCTGCTGGGTGAGCGAAGCCGTGGCCCGGGCGCGGTTGCCGCCGAAGCCGCGGGTGCGCACTTCCAGTAGCGCGTCCTGCGCCGACTGGCTGGGGCCGTTCAGCTCATTTTCGGCCTCGGCGTACATCAGCAGCACATCGGCGAAGCGCACGACGGGCCAGTTGTAGTCGAGGTAATTCACGGTGCCGGGCACGGCCGGGTTGTGCCAGTCGCGGCGGAACTTGCCGTCGGTTACGGCGCTGGTTCCGGCCAGGGGCACGCCGGTCTGGAAGTTCGACGACGGAATGCTGTAGGTGGTAATCGTCACGTCGCGGCGCACGTCGGTCGAGTCGAAGGCGTAGAAGTACGGGGGCGCGATGGTGACGGCACCCTGGGAGGAGCCGTAGATGGGCGAAGCATTAAGACGGGGGCCGTTGTAGTAGCCCAGCTTGCTGCCCGAGCCGGACGTAGCCGTGGCCATGCCCACCTGGAAGATGATTTCGTTGGCTGACTCGGTGCGCAGCTCATTAATGCTTCTAAACACTTCCTGGAAGCTGGCGTTGAGCGTGTGCTCCGTGCGGTTGGCCATCAGCTGCGCACACTCCTGGCGGGCAATAGTGTAGTAGTCGCGGTAGTCGGAAGGGCGCTGCATGGTGCTGCCTTTGAGCGAGTAGCCGCCGCGGTACAAAGCAATGCGGGCGCGCAGGGCCTTAGCGGCCCCTTTGGTAATCCGTTCGTTGGCCGCGCCGGCCTTCGAGCGCCAAGGCAGCAGCTTCTCAGCCGTCAGCAGGTCGTCGATCAGCTTCGAGAGCGTGGCGTAACGGTCGGCGTTAGGCAGGTTGAAGTCCTGACCCGCTACCGAGGGCGTAAACTGAGCGGGCACGTCGCCCCAGTTACGCACCAGTTCGAAGTAGTACTGGGCGCGCAGCGTGAGGGCCTCGCCGTGCAGGCGGTGCAGCGCCGCGGTATCCGCCGCTGCGCCGTTGGTGTACAGGTCCATCTGCGGAATCTGCTGGATGCAGATGTTCGTGCGCTCCACACCCTGATAGAGCTGATTCCAGCACCTGGTGATATCGTCGTTATTGGACAAGGCTGCGTAGCGCGCAATCTGACGGCGCGGATCGGCCGGGGCACCTGCCGAGCCAATCAGCTCGTCGGAGTCCAGCGGGAAATACAGGCTGATGCGCTGGCCGTAGCCGTAGTCGCCCGACAGCGGGTCGTAGGCGCCGATGATGGCGGCCGTAGCGCCGGCCACGGTGCTGAAAGTGTATTCCGTGGTGTTCAGGGCCGTGGGGTCCAGCTCCAGGTAGTCTTTGCAGGACGATACCAGCCCGGTACCGCCGGCAATGGCCGCGGCGACTAGCACGTGTCGGAAAGAGACAAACGATTTCATATTCAGAAGGAAGGTGCGGGTGGGAATTAAAGCGACAGGTTCAGGCCGAACAGGAAGGCCCGGCTACGCGGATAGGCGGCGTAGTCGACGCCCGGCGTGAGCGGGGAGCTGCGGCGCGTATTCACCTCGGGGTCGTAGCCCGTGTATTTGGTGAAAGTGTACAGGTTGTTGAGCGTCACGTAGAAGCGCAGCGTGTTCACCTTGGCCCGCTGGGTCAGGGCTTTGGGCACGGTGTAGCCCAGCGTTACGTTGTTAATGCGCAGGAACGAGCCGTCTTCCACCGCCCACGAGTGCAGGAAGTACGTGCGGGTCGGGGTCCAGATGTTGGCATCCTTGTTTACTTCCTGCAGGCGCTCCAGCGTGGTAATCGGGCTGCCATCGGCTTCGCTGGTGCGGTAGCGCTTACTCATGATGTCGAGCACGTTGTTGAAGTTCGTGTTGGACGTGTTGGAGGTAAACTCGATTTTGTTGGCGTTGTAGACGTCGTTGCCGAGCACGAAGTTCAGGAACACGCTGGCGTCGAAGCCCTTGTAGGAGAACTGCTGATTCAGGCCGCCGGTAGCTTTGGGGTTGGCATTGCCGATAACGGTTTGGTCGCTAGCGTCAATCTTGCCGTCGCCGTTCAGATCCTTGAGCTTGATAAGGCCGGGACGGTAGGCATTTTCACCAATGAGACCCAGGTCGTTGACGAAGGTGCGGTCTACCTTGGGCGTCCAGGTACCCAGGCCGCCGGGGGTAGTCGAAGGCACGTAGCCCGAAAAGTCGTCGGCGGTGAGGTAGCCGTCGGTTACGTAGCCGTACATCTGCCCCACGGGCTGACCTACCTGCGCCACGTAGTCCTGGCTGAGGGCAGTGCCAGCCCAGCCCGAGGTGATGCCGGGAATCTCGTTCAGGCCGGCACCCAGGCTCTCGATGCGGCCGCGGTTGAAGGCCGTGTTGGCCGTAGCTGACCACGTGAAGTCCGCAGTCTGGATGATGGTGCCGGTCAGCTGCAGCTCAACGCCGCGGTTGGTGGTCGAGCCGATGTTCTGCAGCTGCGAGGTGTAGCCCAGGAACGGCGGAATCGGACGGTTGATGAGCAGGTCGTGAGTGGTGTTGTAGTAGGCGTCGGCGGTGAACTGCACCCGGTTGCCGAACAGGGCCAGGTCCAGACCGACGTTGCGCGAGGTAGTCGACTCCCACTTCAGGTTGGGGTTGGGCAGCGTGGTAGCAGACGAGCCCAGTACCAGGGTGTGGTTGATGGAGTATGGAGCACTGCCCGCCTGAAACAGCTGAGCGTAGAGGAAGTCGTTGATGCGGTTGTTGCCGGCCTCGCCGTAGCTCAGGCGCAGCTTCAGGTCCGTTACTTTCTCCACATCCTGGAAGAAGCCCTCTTTAGAAATCCGCCAGGCTACCGAGGCACCGGGGAAGAAGCCAACCTTGTTGCCAGCCGGGAATTTCGAGGAACCGTCGGCGCGGAACGTACCCGTAAACAGGTACTTGTCGTCATAAGAGTACGTCAGGCGGCCGAAGCCGGAGAGCAGGTGGTAGTTCTGCGGAATGCTGGTCTGGGGCAGTACGGGCTGCGACGTCTGGCCGACGGGCAGCACGCCCTGGTTGATGTTGGCCAAGGCCCGCTCAGCGGTGATGTCGTCGGGCAGAAAGTTGGTCTGGATGAACTGCTGCTTGTTGATCTGCTCGTAGATTTCCTCTCCCAGCAGCACCCCGAACGAGTGCAGCCCCACCTTGGTGCTGTAGTCGAACACGTTCGAGTTGTTGATGGTGTTCTGGGTGGTGGTGGTGATGGTGGCAAACGGCTTGTTTGCGTAGCCGCCGGAAGCCTGGCGGATGGTGGGCGAGTACAGGCCGTTGAAGGTGCTCAGGTTGATGTCGGTGATGTCGAAGCCGGCCGTGGAGCGGAACGTGAGGTTCTTCAGGATGTTGAAGGCCGCGTTGGCGCCGATGTTGATGGTGCGGCGGTGCTCGTTGCGGTACTCGTTGTCGATGGCCACCACGGGGCTCACCAGGGTCGAGGTTTCGAAGAACTCGGGGTCGAAGGCCGAGGGGTCCACGACGCTGCCATTGGCCTTCGGCACCGACAGCGGCTGGTACTGCACGGTGTTGCGCAGGCGGGAAGTAGTGTTAGAGCCACTGGTCGAAGTTCCGGCGCCGTTGGTGCCCTGGTCGTTGTAGCGCACGTTCATGCCGATGCGCAGCTTTTCGGAAGCCTTGGTGTCGAAGCGGAAGTTAACCAGGTTACGCACGTAGTCGGAGCCGCGCTGGATGCCGTCCTCGTTGTTGCGGGTCAAGCTCAGCGAGTAGGTCGTGCCCTTCACCCCGCCCGAAACCGAAACGTTGTGGGTTTGCTGAAACGCGTCGCGGCCGAACACCTGGTCCTGCCAGTCGATAAACGGGGCGTTGCGGGCGCGCAGCAGCGTGTCGCTGGTGAAGTTGGTCGAGCCAAACAGGCTTTTGAACGTCGGCAGACCGCCGGAGCTGTTGCCCACAATCTTGGAGCGCTCCAGCTGGTAGTTCAGGTAATCATCGGGCTTGAGCACACCCAGCGTCTTGCTGATGCGGCGGAAGCCGGCGAAGCCGTTGTAGCTCACCACGGTTTTGCCTTCAATACCTTTCTTGGTCGTAATAATAACAACGCCGTTGGCGCCACGGGCCCCGTAGATGGCGGTGGCCGAGGCATCTTTCAGCACGTCGACGGAGGCAATATCCTGGGGCGCAATAACGCTCAGTGCGTTTTCAATCTGGATGCCGTCTACTACGTACAGGGGCGAGTTGTCTTGGGTTACCGAGCCGCCGCCCCGCACGCGCACCTGCACGTTCAGGTTGCCGGGGGTACCTTCGGCCGAAGTCAGCTGCACGCCGGCCAAGCGGCCGGTCAGGGCCTCGGCGGCCGAGTTAACGGGAATATCCTTGATCTGCTGGGCGCTTACGGACGATACCGAGCCGGTTACGTCGCGGCGCTGCACGGCTTGGTAGCCGATTACGACTACGTCGTCCAGAGTTTTAGAATCGGGGCTCAGCGTCACGTTTACGTTTTCGGAGCTGCCCACTTTCACGTCTTTACCCAGAAAGCCGATGTAGCTGAAGCGGAGCGTAACGTCGGTAGCGGTGGCGGGCAGCGTGATGGAAAACTTACCGTCGCCGTCGGTCGAAGCGCCGTTGGTGGTACCTACTACTACTACCGTCACGCCCGGCAAGGTTTCGTCTTTTTCGGTCGAGCGGACGACCCCTTGGATGCGGCGTTGCTGCGCCTGCTGTGCCGAGGCGAGCAAGGTTAGGCTCAGCAGCAGCCAAAGTAACAGTAAGTGCTTCTTCATGTTGAAAAGGTGACTGTGGGAATTGGTAAAGGGTACTGATACTCGTGTTTCTCCGGAGCCGGACCCGTCGGCTAGGCAATGGTGGGTCCTACTGCGCATTTTTGATTTTTTCTAAGAAAGCCGGGAGGCTTTTTGTGTCTTGGAGCATTGCAGTCAGCGTTTTTGCACCGCAATAGGCTCTTCCGGGTCTATAAGTTTAGTTTACTCCCTCTGGAATGGGAAGGAATGGGCCGTTTTTATTTGTGCAAACGTTGCCGGGAACGTTACCAACTAGCGTCCAAACTTGATTTTGTATAATTTTCACTCAATAAGATTACCATTTCTCTACTTACTCCCTTTTTCCCTACTGTTTCAGGCCATTTATCTTTTTATTGTACTATACCAAGCAAAGCCCTGGAATCCCCCTGCTATTCCGGATACAAGCTCCTATTTCGGGGCCGGCTCCCACCCTGCCCCACCGGCGAAGATATTTTTGAGCGTGTACTGCTTCGCCTCCCGGGCCGTGAGCTGACGGGCCCATTTTACCCGCGCCGAGGGGTTGGCACCGGGGCCTGTGCTCCGGTATTCGGCGTAAAAAACGGTTTTCTCGTTGGCCGGGTCGCGCCAGTTGTCCCAGCCGGCGGGCGTGATGTGGGCGCCCATCTCGGTGTTGATAAACACCGTGCGGGCATTCGGACGCCAGGGCCGGCCCAGGTACACTTTCGTGGCTACCGAGTCGGCGGTGAGGCGGCAGTTGAGAAACACGTAGCCGTAGCGCTGGTGGGCAGTGGTGCTGGCCGCCGTAATGTAGGAGTTGCGCTTGCTGCGCAGCTCGCAGCTGTCGAATACCACCGTGGCGGTACCGAATACGAAGTCGGTAGTGCCCTCGATAAAACAATCCTGGTAATACTGGCGGCTATTTTCGACGGCCATATACAGCGTATCCTGGTGGCCCAGCATGCGGCAGTGGCGGAACGTGGCCCGGTCGCCTTCCACGTGCAGGGCCACGGCCTGCCCCACCGGCCCGGCCGAGTTGCGGAACGTGATATTCTCGGCCGTGAAGTCGGTGGCCTGCACCAGCACCGTGTAGGAGGTGTAGGTTTTGTGCTGGGCCGCGTCACCGGAATAGTCACCGAAGGTGATGATGACGCCGTCGCGGCTTTCTCCCACGAGCGTGACGTGGGTTTTGTGCGAGGGCACCACCAGCTTCTCGGGATAGATGCCGTTTTTGATGAAGATGGTCACCGTCACCTGCGACAGGTCGCGGGAGGCATTCACGGCTTCCTGAATAGTGCGGTAGTCGCCGGAGCCGTCGGCGGCCACGATCATGCGCGTCACCTGCGGCGGCGCGGGTGCCGGGGCGGGCTTGGCGGCCGGGGCAACGGGCATCTGGGCGTGGGCAGTTGGGGCGGCCAGCAGGCCGGCAGCTAAGAGCAGGTGGGAAGGGCGCATGATGTCGGAATTAGTCCTGCCGCGGGTTCCAGTGGAGCAGCACGGTGTCCGGGGTGTATTGCCCGGCCTGCGCGGCGGTGAGCTGATGGCTCCATTTTACCCGCCCCGCCGGGTTAGCGCCGGGGCCCTGGCTGGCGTACTCGGCGTAGTAGGCGGTTTGCTGGTTGGATTCCTTGTCCCAGTGGTCCCAGCCGGCGGGCCGGATGACGGCACCCAGTTCGCAGCTCAGGTACACGGTTTTGGCGTAGGGCCGCCAGGGCCGGCCCAGCACGAAGGAGCCGGTGGGGGCGTCGCCGAGGATTTTGCAGCGGCTGAACACGTAGCCGTAGCGGGTACTGTCGGGCGTGGAGGCAGCCGTGACGTAGCCGGCCTTTTTGCAGAAGATGGTGCAGCTCTCAAACCAGGCCGTGGCCGAGCCGAAGATGAAGTCGACGGTGCCCTCGATGTAGCAGTCCTGGTAGTACTGGCGGCCGTAGCCGTAGGTGTAAAGCGTGTCCTGGAAGCCCAGGAAGCGGCAGTTGCGGAACCGGGCCCGGTCGCCGGCCACCCAGGCGGCCACGGCCTGCCCCACGGGCCCCGAGGAGTTCTGAAAAGTGAGGTTGTCGGCGGTGAAGTCGGTACCGTAGACGTAGATGCTGGCCGAGCCCGACGTGCCCTTGTCCTCGCCGAAGATATTCTTCTTCTGATTGTAGTCGTCGTAGGTGAGCACGGTTTGTTCACGGTCCTCGCCGATGAGGTGGACCAGCTGCTTCGAGCCAGCCAGCACCAGCTTCTCCTTATAAATGCCCTTTTTGATGAAGATGGTGGTGACTTTCTTACGGAAGTCGGGTACGGCGTTAATGGCTTCCTGCACGGTGCGAAACTGCCCGCTGCCGTCCGGGGCCACCACGAAATCGTGGGCGCCGGCGGCGCGGCCGGCCAGCAGCCAAGTCAGGCAGAGCAGGGACAACAGGTGCTTCATGGGGTGGTAGGCTGGGCATCTTTGCCGGTGGTGGTGGGCGGCACGGCATTTTTGGCCGTGGGGCGGGCCAGCCGGTCGGCCAGCTGGGGCAGCTGCTGGGCTATTACCTGGCTCACGACCAGCTGGGCCATCTTGCGGGCGCCCAGCTCACTGAAATGAGTGTTGTCCTGCTTGC
>Ga0247729_10000470_pt1 | contig 16843 bp, 10 predicted proteins | sample UWRJL133311R2_FD_180958 | JGI IMG/M metagenome (GOLD analysis project Ga0247729, IMG submission 180958) | Plant litter microbial communities from Arlington Agricultural Research Station in Wisconsin, United States - UWRJ-L133-311R-2 | ecosystem: Environmental > Terrestrial > Plant litter >... | reverse complement strand
CGAGCCGAACGTCCAGAGCAGATACTCCTGAATCTGTTCCGGGGCGCTGAAGTACTGCCACAGGCTCACGACGGCGCCCGTCACGCTGCCAATCATCAGCCCCACGATGAGCAGCACGGCGTTGTCGCGCACCTGCGCCGAGAGAGCCAGCACCAGGGCCATAACCAGGGCTGCGCCGGCGGTGGCGGCCAGCACCAGGCCCCAGCTGCCGCCCACGCCCAAAGCCCGGATGGCGAAGCCGCCGGCCGTGCCGCCGCTGGCCAGCATCACCACGGCTACGCCCAGGCCCGCGCCCGCCGTGAGGCCCAGCGCCGAAGGCCCGGCCAGCGGATTGCGAAATAGCGTCTGCATCTGCAGCCCGCTCACGGCCAGCCCGCTACCCACTACCAGCGCCGTCAGGGCCTTGGGCAGCCGGATCTGGCGCACGATGAAAGCCCAGGCCGGCGAATCGGGAGCCTGGCCCAGCAGAATCTTGACCACTGCCCCCAGCGGGATGCGCACCGGCCCCAGGGCAATGTCGAGCACGAAGCCAAACGCCACCAGCCCTCCCAGGGCCAGCAGCCAGACGGCCGTCCGCCGCCCGCCGGAACTAGTCCGGGGCCGGGCGGGGGCCGCCACCAGCGTGGGCGTGCTCACTTCAGTAGCTGGTAATAGTAGAGGCGCCAGGCGGGCAGCAGCTCGGGGTGCAGAATCTTAATCAGATCTGCCAGCACGAGGTCGGGCCGCACCGCCCCGGATTCCCAGTAGTCGTTGGAGCCCTGGACGTTGGTGCGCCGGTTGTTGTTGTAGAGCCGGCCGGCCTTGAAGGGTGCGAAAGCGGCGTAGCGGGCATCCTGGGCCAGTATTTCGGCCTTGGTGCCGGCCGAGCCGGTCTGGAGCCAGAAGTCGGCGGTGAGGGCCACCGGGGCCACGGTTTCAAACGACAGCGGCAGGCTGCCCTGCGGGGATTTGACCTTGTCCCAGGCGTAGGTGGTGCCCGCGTCGCGCAGAAACTGGGCCGAGTAGCTGTCGGTGTCGGGCACGTGCCACACGTCCTTAAACGGCATCCCGACCACCACGCTGGGCTTTTCGGCGGCTTTGCGGCCCACGGCGGCCAGCCGCTGGTAGTCGCGCACCACCTGCCCGAACTTCTGGTTGACCAAATCTTCCTTATTGAGCAGCACGGCCAACACCTTCACCCACTCGGCGCGGGCCAGCGGCGTCGACTCCACCCACTCCGAGTTGATCATGACCGGCACGCCGGCCGCTGCCAGGGTCTGGAAGCGGGTGAGGCTTTCGCCCGGCCAGCCCGTGGCCATTACCAGGTCGGGGTGCTGGGCGATGAGCAGCTCGTTGTTGAGTTCCCGGCCCTGGCCGACCTCGTAGATTTTGCCCGCGGCAATGCGCTGCCGCACCCGCGGGGCCGAGGCGTACTTGAGGTTGCCGAGGCCCACCAGCACGTCGTCGGCGCCCAGGAAGCTGGCCAGCGCCACGTGCATCGACGAGAGGCCCACCAAGCTGCGGATCGGCGTTTCGATGACGTGGGCATCGGGGTAGCCGGCGGGGCGGGCCGCGCCCCGGGGCACCAGCAGGTAGCGCGTGGCGGTGGTTTTCTGCTCAAACGGGCTCAGGATGGTGACCACCTTGCAGCCGCCGGCGTAGGTAATGATAAAGCCCTTGGCAAAGCTGACCGTAGTGCGGCCCCGCGCCGGCACGCCGGCGGCTGGAAGCACGGCTTTGGGCGGCACTTTGGGCCTGGGCGTAGCGGCCTGGCCGAAGCCGGCCCACGGCACGGCCAGCAGCCAGCCGAAAACAACCAGCCGGCGCCAGGCCGGAAAAAAAGCGGAGAAGCCACCGGCAGGGCCGGGGGAGTGCGGGGAGTGGGGCATGGTACAACGAGCCTTTCTGCCGAAAGCTGTGACTGAATGAAGCAAGCGGCAGGTCTTCTGACTTCCCCCACCGGCCGATGGCCTTCCCATCCCGGAAGCGGAACAGTGGCGCCAATTATCGGCCGGTTGTTGGAGGGGGTTACAGCAGCGGAGACTGTTCCGGATTTACACCGGATTCCCTTTTAAAGTCGCCCCGCACCGCGGCGGCGACTACCAATTACTGGGGCAAAGGTAGCCGGAAATGTCAGTTGCGGCGCATATTCCCCGAAATGCGCTACCCGGCCACCACGGCCCGCACGAAATCTACCCGGTCGGCCACCGGGGCCCGGGGCAGCTCCCGCACCGCGTAGCCGAGGTGCTGGTAGGTGCGCCGCAGGGCGTGGCAGAGCGCCTCGGCCTCGGCAAACGTCTGCCACCGCTCGGCATCGTTGACGTAGATTTCCGCCCACGGCGGGGCCAGAAACACCAGCGACGCGTACGGGTAGGCCGCGGCGGCCGCGTAGTAGGCCGGCGGCACGGGCAGGCCCGCCACCTCCAGGTAAGCGAGAATGTCGGGAATGCCCCGGTCGAAAAACGTGGTGCCGCCGCGGCGCGCAGCCTGCCGGTGCCGGGCCGCCATCCGGGCCAGGGCCAGCTCGGCGAAGCCGGCCAGGTCGAGCCACGGCAGCCGGCCGCTGCCCCGCGCCACCTGCTCGCGGATAAGCTGGCGCGACACTTCGGCGGAGGCCGCGAAGCCTGCCCGACGCAAAGCCGCCAGCAGCGTAGTTTTGCCGGCTCCCGGCCCGCCCGAAATCACGTAGAGAGACATTCCTTTGCTGAAAGCGCGCCGCCGAAAACCAGGGCTCCTCCGCCCAAAACTACGGCCGCCCGGCCCGAACTTCCGCCTATGCTTCCTGCCAAACCCCAGTTTCTGATAGCAGCGCCGGCCAGCGGCAACGGTAAAACCACCCTCACGCTGGGCCTGCTGCGGGCCCTGGCCCGGCGCGGCCTGGTGGTGCAGCCTTTCAAGTGCGGCCCCGACTACCTCGATACCCACCACCACACCCAGGCCGCCGGCCGCCCCAGCCTCAACCTCGACCTGTTCATGGCCTCGCCGGCGCACTTGCAGGCCACCTACGCCCGCTATGCCACCGCCGCCGACGCGGCCGTGGTGGAGGGCGTAATGGGTTTGTTCGACGGCGCCGACCGGATGCGGGGCAGCGCCGCCGACGTGGCCGAGCAGCTTGGTATTCCGGTTATTTTGGTCGTCAATGCCAAGGCCATGGCGTACTCGGTGGCGCCGCTGCTGTTCGGGTTCAAGACGTTTTATCCCGGCATCCGGCTCGTGGGAGCCATTTTCAACTTCGTCAACACGGCCTCGCACTACCAGTTTCTGCGCGAGGCCTGCCAGGACGTAGGCGTGGAGGCCCTGGGCTATCTGCCCCACAATCCGGCCTTCGCCATTCCTTCCCGCCACCTGGGCTTGTCCATCGAGGCCGGGCAGCAGTACGAAGCCACCGTGGAAGCCCTGGCCGACGCGCTGCCCCACACCGTGGACCTGGACCGGCTGCTGGCCGTAACCAGCACGGCCGCGCCGGTAGCCGAAGCGGCGCCGGCTGCCGCTGCCCCAGCCGGCCTGCGCCGCCGGATTGCCGTGGCCCGCGACGCGGCGTTTACCTTCACCTACCACCAGAACCTGCAGGTGCTGGCCCAACTCGGCGAGGTCACGTACTTCAGCCCGCTGACGGCTGCCGCGCTGCCCCCCGGCACCGATTTTCTCTACCTGCCCGGCGGCTACCCCGAGCTGTTTGCCGAAGAGCTGAGCGCCAACGCCGCCCTGCGCGCCAGCGTGGCCGCCTACTGCCACGGCGGCGGCGCGGCCTACGCCGAGTGCGGCGGGCTGATGTACCTGGGCCGAAGCATCACCGACGCTCAGGGGCGGGAGTTTGCCATGGCGGGCGTGCTGCCCTGCGCCACTTCCATGCAGGACGCCCGCCTGACGCTGGGCTACCGCACCGTGGAGTGGGACGGGCTGACCAGCAACGGCCACGAGTTTCACTATTCCCGGCTCACCGACTACGGCCTGACGGCAGAACCCGCGCGGGCTACTACGGCCAAGGGCGCGGTCGTGGCGGCCCCGCTTTACCGACAGCATAACGTGTGGGCATCGTACGTGCACCTGTACTGGGGCGAAAGCGCGGCTTTTATCGAGCGGCTGCTGCGGCTTACCTCACCGGCGGCCGCGCCACCACAGTAGCCCCAGAATGCCGGCTACCACCACGGCGCACACGGTGTGGTTGAGGGCGGCCACGCGGCGGATTTCGGCGGGCTCTATCGGGTGCGGGTGGTGGCCGATGTAGGGCTTGGGCACGAGCTGGCCGTGGTAGTAGTTGGGCCCGCCGAAGCGGCAGTTGAGCACCCCGGCCAGCGCCGCCTCGGGGTAGCCGGCGTTGGGGCTCTTGTGCCGGTGACCGTAGGCAAAGATGAACCGGAAGCCGCGCCCACAAGCTTCCCGGCTGCCGCCCAGCGCCGCCAGCAGGCCGGCCGTGAGGCGGGCCGGCACGAGGTTGGCCGCGTCGTCGAGGCGGGCGGCAAACTTGCCGAACTGCTCGTAACGGGCGTTGCGGTAGCCCACCATCGAGTCGAGGGTGTTGACCATCTTGTAGGCCATCAGGCCCGGCACGCCGGCCAGGGCGTAGTAAAACAGCGGGGCCACCACGCCGTCGCTCAGGTTTTCGGCCAGGCTTTCGAGCACCGCCACCCGGATCTGCTGCGCGTCGAGCCGGGCCGTGTCGCGCCCCACGATGCGGGCCAGCTGCCGGCGGCCAGCCTCCAGCCCGGCGTGGTCCAGGGCCGCGAATACCGCCCGGCCCTCACTCACCAGCCCGGTATTGGCCAGCCCGTAGAACACCCACGCGCCATTGACGACCACGCCGGCCGCGGGCGGCAGCTTTTGCAGCATCTTATCAAGCAGCCGGAAAGCCGCCCATGTGCCGCCCACCAGCCCCGCGGCCAGCAGGGCGCCCTTTGCGAGTTGGTGCGGGCCGTGGTTGAGCCGCTGCTCGCCGGCGGCAATGAGGCGGCCGTAGGTGCGCACCGGGTGGGGCCAGCTTTCGGGGTCGGCCAGCAGCAGGTCGAGAGCGTAGCCCAGGGCCAGGGGAGCGGCTAGGCGGGAGAAGCGGTCCATGCGGCGAGGGCGTTGATGAGCAGGTGGTTGTCGGCTGGGCCGCGGGTGCCGAGGCGGAAGTGGGCCGGTGTGAGGCTCCGGAAGTTGGCCGCGTCGCGGATGAGCAGGCCGTGGCGGGTGAGCAGCCAGTGCTTCAGGTCGGCCGCCGTGCCGCGTCGGGTGCGGACCAGGAAGTAGTGGGTGTGGCTGGGCAGCACCTCAAGCTCAGGGTTCTGGGCCAGCTGCGCGGCCAGGGCGGCCTTGTCGGCCAGCAGCTGCGCGACGGGCGGCTGCACCCGGGCGTAATGATCGAAGATAAACCGGCCGGCCGCCACCGCCAGGGCATTTACCGCCCACGGGGCCTTGTGCCGGGTGAGCCGGGCAATCAGCGCCGCTGAGGCCACTATGTAACCCAGCCGCAGCCCCGGAATGGCGTAGGCCTTGGTCAGGGAGCGGAGCACCAGCAGATTGTCGAAGCGGACCAGCAGCGGAATAGCGGTTTGAATGCTGGTCGTAAATTCGATAAAGGCCTCGTCGAGCACGAACACAGTGCCGGGGTTGTGGGTGAGCAGGTCCGCTAGCACTGCGAGTTCCAGCACGCTGCCGGTGGGGTTATTGGGGTTGCAGACAAAAACCAGCTCCGTATCCAATACCAGCCCCGGTGCCAGCTCTTCCCAAGCCCGGAAGCGCACCTGGTGGCCGTGCAGGCGGGCGGCGTCCTCGTACTCGGCGAAGGCGGGCGTGAGCACCGTGCTGCGCTGCCCGGCCCAGGCCTGGGCCACCAGGTAGATGCTTTCGGTGGTGCCGCTGCTGATGAGCACCTGCGCCGGGGCCACGCCGTGGTGGGCGGCCACCTGCGCGGCCAGGCTTTCGGCCAGCACCTCGGGGTAGCGCGTCACGGTGGGCCACTGCTCGCACACGTACTCGCGCAGACCCGCCGGCGCGCCGCCGTGCCACACGTTGGTGCTGAAGTCGGCAAGGATGGGGTGGGCTTGGCGGTAGCCGTCGTCGCCGTGGCCGTGCAGCATAGGTCAGGCGCGAAGGGTGGCGTAAATCTGCGGCAGGTCGACGTGGGCCCGGATCAGCGCGGCCAGCCGGTCGTACTGCGCGTCCTTGAAGGCGGCGAAGTCCAGGGGCGCGGCGGCCGGCTGGCTGGTAAAAGGGGCCAGCAGAAAGTCGATGACTTCCGCGTTGTCGAGGATGCCGTGCAGGTAGGTGCCCCAGCAGCGCGGGCCGCCGAAGTAGCCGTCGGGCGTACCGTCGGGCAGGATGGCCACGGGCTGGGACGGGCCGTCGGACAGGGTCTGGCCCATGTGAATTTCGTAGCCCGCACAGGCTTCGGCCGCGCCGCCCAGGAAGGTGAAGCGCCGCTGCCGGGTGGTTTTTTCGCCCTGCAATACCGTGCGCACCGGCAGCAGCCCCAGGCCGGTGGTGGCGGCCACGGCGCTTTCCACGCCGTCGGGGTCTTCCACCGAGCGGCCCAGCATCTGGTAGCCCCCGCAGATGCCCACCACGGTTTTGCCCGCCCGGTGTGCCTGCCCGATGGCGGCGGCCAGCCCGCTGTTTTTCAGCGCCAGCAGATCTTCAATGGTGTTTTTGCTGCCGGGCAGAATGATGACGTCGGCGGCCAGCAGGTCGGCGGCGGCGTGGGTGAAAAACAGCTGCACCCGCGCGTCGTGGGCCAGGGCGTCGAAGTCGGTGAAGTTGGACATGCGGCCCAGCAGCACCACGGCCACCTGCACGCGCCCGGCCTCGGCGGGCCCGCGCTGCCGGCGAGCCAGGGCCACGGAGTCTTCCTCCTCCAGGAAAATGTCGCGGAAGTAGGGCAGCACGCCCACCACGGGCACGCCGGTCAGGTCCTGCAGCTGCTGGCGCCCGTCGTCGAACAGCCGCGCGTCGCCCCGGAACTTGTTGATGATAATGCCCTTAATGCAGGCTTTTTCCGCGGGCTCCAGCAGCGCCAGCGTGCCGTACACGCTGCCGAAAACCCCGCCCCGGTCAATGTCGGCCACGAGGTAGGTGGCGGCCCCGGCGTGGCGGGCCATGCGCAGGTTGGTGATGTCGCGGCGCTTCAGGTTCAGCTCCGAGATGCTGCCCGCACCCTCCAGCACAATGGGGGAGAAGCGCGCCGCCAGCCGGTCGTAGGCCTGGGTGGCAGCCCCGAACAGCTCGTGCCGGTCGTTGGCGCGGAAGTACTCGTAGGCCGACTGCGTGCCGATGGGCCGGCCGTTGAGCACCACCTGCGAGGCCTGGTCGGAGGTGGGCTTGAGCAGCACGGGGTTCATGTCGACGTGGCAGGGCACCCCCGCCGCCTCGGCCTGCATGGCCTGGGCCCGCCCGATTTCCAGGCCCTCGGGCGTGGCGTAGCTGTTCAAGGACATGTTCTGGGCCTTGAAGGGCGCGGGCCGGTAGCCGTCCTGCCGGAAAACGCGGCAGAAGCCGGCCGTGATGATGCTCTTGCCCACGTCGGAAGCGGTGCCGACAAACATGATGGAACGCAGCATAAAGCAACCGAAGGTTAGGGACTCGTCGGGGCAAAGGTATTTCTAAAACGGCCCGTGGGGCTACCGGCCGGGAGCAGCTGCCGGCAGCTTAGGCGCAAAACCGAGCTGCCGCCCAGGCCGGCCAACAACTTTTTCTTCGGCGGCGAACCTAACGGGACTCGTTTTTCGTCTTGGGAAAAGCCTCTGCGCCAGCCTGCTGAGGCTCGTGGGGTTGGTCCCCGAAAAGTTAGGGCCGACTTCGCGTGTTTCGGGGTGCAGCTCCCGCAGAATAAGTGTATTATTAGGTCTGCTTCCTGGATTAATCCGTAAATCAGAACCCCGCCCCGGTCCGCTTGCCCCGCCGTATTCCCGCTCTCCGATGAAGCACCTATCCTCATTTTTCCGACTGTCCGCCGCCGCCGGCCTGCTGCTAGTCCTAAGCTTGTCTGCCCGGGCGCAGACGTCCGAGCGCCGCACCGGCCTGGGCCTGGTCGTCAGCGGCCTGCAGTACCAGGGCGACTTTGGCTCCGACTACTGGAAGTGGAGCAATACCCGGGTCGCGCCCGGGCTGGCCATCAATCAGTACCTCTCCCGCGGCCTCGACCTGAACACGCAGGTGTTCTACGGCGAGCTGACGGGCAGCCGGGCCGCCGATAAGTTCACCACCACGCTCATCAACATGAACCTGGGCTTCAAGCTCAAGCTCAATAACGGCTGGGCCCTCAAGGAAAACGCTTTCATTCAGCCCTACCTGCTGGCGGCCGGGGGCTGGACCTACGCCAGCCGCGCCGGGCAGTCCGACGGCAAGCGCATCGACCTCGACAAGGGCTACGTCGACCTGTTCGGGGCCGCCGGCATCTCCTTCCGCCTCGGGGCCGGCGCGAGCCTGTTCGTGCAGGCCGGCCAGCATCTGCCCCTGCACGCCAACTTCGACGGCTCCCGCGAAGCCGAGACGCCCCGCTACGCCGATCGGTTTCTGCAGCACTCGGTGGGCTTGACTTTCCACCTGGGCCAGGCCAACGACCAGGACGAGGACGGCGTGCCCGACCGGCTCGATAAGTGCCCCAACACGCCCCAGGGCGTGCCGGTCAGCGAAACCGGCTGCCCTCTCGACGGCGACCAGGACGGCGTGGCCGACTACCTTGATGCCTGCCCTTCCGAACCCGGCACCCTGGAGCTGCGCGGCTGCCCCGACAAGGACAGTGACGGCGTCACCGACGACGAGGACACCTGCCCCGACGTGGCGGGCAAAGCCGAGCTGCACGGCTGCCCCGACGCCGACAACGACGGCATCATTGACGCGGACGACAAGTGCGCGGACACGGCCGCCGGGACCACCGTCGATGCTAGCGGCTGCCCCGTGCCAGCCGATTCTGCGGCCACTCCCGAACCCACCAACCCCGATACCGACGCCGACGGCGTGCCCAACCAGGAGGACCGCTGCCCCAACAGCGCCGGCCCGGCCAGCAACCACGGCTGCCCCGCGGTGAAGACGGAAGTGCGCCGCCGCCTGCGGGAAGCCACGCAGTCCATCCGCTTCGAGCTGAACAAGGCCACCCTGCTGCCGTCGTCGTACCCGACCCTGGACGCCATGGTGCCGGTGCTGGCCGAGTATCCCGACTATTCCCTGAGCATCGCCGGCCACACCGACAGCAAGGGCCCCGGGGCGTTTAACCTGGCGCTTTCCCGGGAGCGGGCCGCCGCCGCCCGCCGCTACCTGCTCGAGAAGGGCGTGGCGGAAAGCCGCGTGGAGCTGCGCGGCTACGGTGCCCGCCATCCCCTGGCCGACAATGCCACCGAGGCCGGCCGGGCCCGCAACCGCCGCGTGGAATTCGACCTGTTCGTGACCAAAGAGGTAAATTCCGCCGAGGTGAAATACGGCCCCGAGCCCACCTCGGCGGCCGCCTCCGCCCCAGCCAGGGTAGTAAAAGCCGCCCCGGTGAAAAAGGCCGCCGTCCGCAAGGTGCCCGGGAAGAAGCAGCCGCTGCGAAAAGCTGCCACTTCGAAAAAAAAGCAGGCCCCGGCCCGGACTAAAAAAGCTTCTCCCAAGGCTGCCCGCCGCGCTGCATCATCCTGGTAATGAGCGACCGGTAAGCTTGGTGGAGTAGCCGTGAGCCGGAGCCCGGCCCCGTCTCAGCGCTGGCTTTGGCCGCTTCCCCGTAAAACGGAGCACTCCATCGGCGAAGCTGGACCGTAGCTCTCAATCCCGGGAGCTTGCCCTGCCGTATCTTGCCGCCATGAGCGCACGGCAATGGCTTCTGGTAATACTGGGCTGGCTGATTCCCCTGGTCGGCTTTGCCACGCCTGCCCCGGCCGGTGGCTGGCTACCCGATGCCGCCCTCAGTGGCCTGATGCTGCGCACCCTGGTTCAGACGCCCGACGGCCTGCTTTGGGTGGGCACCGACGACGGCGTGTACCGCTACGATGGTACGCAGCTCATTTCCATCAATGCCCTGCGGCGGGGCGGACCGGCACTGCCCGCCGTGCCCTGCAGCCAGCTGCTGCCCCTGCCCAACGGGGAGCTGTGGCTGGGCACCGAGGCCGGTCTGTACTGCTTCCGGCCCGATGGAGTGCTGAAAATCCTGCCTTTGCCGGCGCCCGGGAGCTTGTCGCGCCATATCGAAGCCCTGGCCCTGGCACCCGGCGGCCGCGTGTGGGTGGGGCAGAACCGGGCGGGCGCCCGGGCGTACAGCTTGGCTGGCCGGCCTATTGGTTCCCTGCTGCCCCTGCCCAGCACGATTCACGAAATATGGCCCGCCCCCGATGCCACCGTGTGGCTGGTCACCGACGAGTATACCCGCCGCGTAAGTGCCGCTGGCCAGGTGCTGGGCCAGTGGCGCACTACGCCTCTCAACAGCCTGAGCCCGGTGTACGACCCCGCCGGCCGGCCCTGGCTGCTCAGCAGCAGCGCGGCTTACTGCCCCGGTCCCGCCGGGCAGCTGCAGGAACAGCTGCGCTGGGGCAGTAAGGACCAGGAAGAATGGAGCGCCTTGGTTCGGACGCCGGGCGGCCCCGCGCTGCTGACGCGCCAGCAGGTGCAGCAGCTAGCCTGGACCGCCGGCTCCAATCCACGGCCACGCCTACAGTTTGCTCAGCCGCTGCCGCCCTGGCCCACGGCCAGCTGGTACGGCCGACTCTGCGCCGACCGCGCCGGGCACTGGTGGGTGTTCGATACTGGTACCCGCGGGTGCTGGCACCGCACCGCCACGCCCGCCCTGATCCGGGCCTTGCCGGGCCCTGCCGCCCGCCCTTACAGCGTGCGGGCGAGTGTGCGCCTGCCCGACGGCCGCCTGCTGGTGAGCACCTACGAAGCCGGTATCCTGACCCAGGCCCGCGACTCGTCGCTGGCGCCGCTGCGCCGCTGGCCGGCGGCTACGCTGCCCACCGGCAACGCTCCCGTGCTGCTCGGGGTGGTGCCTGCCCCGCTGGCCCCGGGCGGCGACTGGCTGGCCATTGGCGTGTCGCCCTTTCTGCGCCTGAATCCCCGAACCGGCAAGCTCAGTAAGCTGCACATCAGCGGCCAGCCCGCCACCGACCCTGGCATGTGCACCCTGGTGCGTGACCCGGCCACCGGCCGCGTATGGGCCGGCACGCAGCAGGGCTTGTACTACTACGATCCGGCCCTCGAAGCTTACCAGCCCTACCGCGTACCCGGCCAGCCTGTCACGGCCCGTCCGCCTCTGGCCGGGCGCGTCGTGGAGGAGGTGCGGCCCGATGGGCGCGGCCACCTCTGGCTAGCTACCCCCGAGGGCGTGGAGCGGCTGACGCTGGCCACGGGCGCCCGCGTGGCGTACGGCCCGACTGCCCCGGCGCCCCGGCGCGCCGCCGTGGATGGGGCCCGCTGCCTGCACCTGGCCCCCGATGGCCGTCTGTGGGTGGGCACCCGCACCCACGGCCTGGCCGTAATAGCCCCCGACGGCTCGGCCCGCCAGGTGCTGACGCTAAACCAGGGCCTGCCCAACGCCTCGGTGGTGACCATCACGCCCAGCGCCGGCGGCTTCCTCTGGCTGGGTACCTATCAGGGCCTGGTGCGCTACCAGCCCGCCAGCGGACAGCTGGCCGTGTTTACCACGGCCCAGGGCCTGGCCTCGGACGAGTGCAACGCGCAGGCTGCGTACACCGATCCGCTCGACGGATCCCTGCTGATTGGTGGTATAGCGGGGCTGCAGCGCGTGTACCCCGATCAGGTGCCCGGCCCCGGCGCGGCCCGTCCGCGCCTGCTGCTGACCAGCTTCACGGCCCTCAGCGCCTCGGCGGAAGCCAGCCGCACCCGCACCCTGCTACCCCACGACGGCCTGCCCACCCTGCGCCTGGCCCCCGATGCCCCGCTCATTGACTTGCACCTGGCCCTCGTCAACGACCTTGACCCCAGCCGGGCCCGCTACGCCTACCGCATCCGGGGCTGGCTCGCCGACCGCTGGCTGGGGCTGGGCACCACTCCGCAGCTACGCCTGCAGGGCCTGCCGCCGGGGCAGTACACCGTCGAGATACGGGCCGCAACCAGCCAGGGCCTGCCCGCCGCCAACGTGCTGCGCCTGCCCCTGACCGTGACGGCCGAGTGGTGGAACCGCCCCCTTACCTGGGTGCTGGCGGCCGTAGCGGCGGTGCTGGCCGTGTACCTGTGGCAGCGCGCCCGCCTGCGCCAGGTGCAGCGCGAAAACGCGCTGCGCGCCCGTCTCGCCGCTGATTTGCACGATGAGGTCGGCTCTTTGCTGACCCGCGTGACGATGCAGGCCGAGCTGCTCCGTGAGTTTGAAACCGGCCCCGCCCCGCGCCTCACTATGCTGGTTGAGGACAGCCGCGCCGCCGCCAGCACCGTGCGCGACATCATTTGGAGCGTCGATGCCCACGCGGATACGCTGGCCGCGCTGGTCGACCGTATCCGGGACCACCTCGACGCTACCGCCCGCGCCACCGGCCGCGACCTGCTGCTCGACGACCGCCACCTGCCGCTGCTGCTCGACCAGCCGCTGCCGCCCACCGTGCGCCAGCATACCTACCTTATTTTCAAGGAAGCGCTTACCAATGCCCTCAAATACTCGCGGCCGGGCAGCCCCATCCGCGTTGCGTTGCGCTACGGCTCACTTCTGGAGCTGACGGTAGCCAACGAAGGCGCGGCCGCCACCACTTCGCGGGCTGGACAGGGGCTGCGCAGCATGCACCACCGCGCCACCCTGCTGCGCGCCGACCTCACGGCCGGCCCGGTGCCCGGCGGCTGGCAAGTCAGCCTGCGAGTGCCGGGCTAGGGCCGCCGGCGCGGGTGGTGCCTACAGGTCGCCCTTCATGGCCCGGCTCAGCAGCTCGCTGCGCGAGCGGACCCGCAGCTTTTCGTAGAGGCGCTTCACGTAGGTGTGCACCGTGTCGGGCGCCAGGGCGAGGCGGGCCGCAATCTGCTTTTCACTCAGGCCGTCGACCAGCAGGTGCAGCACTTCCTGCTCGCGGGCCGAAAGCAGCGCGGGCTGTTGGCTGGGCGCGGGCTGAAAGTGCTGGAGCGCCTTGCGGGCCACGGAAGGGGAGAGGGCGGCCCCGCCGCTGAGCACGTCGAGGATGGCCTGCTTGTACTGGGGCAGGCTGGTGGCGTTCTTGATAACGTAGCCCGTGGCCCCGGCCCGCAGCGCCTGGTAGATCCGGTCGGGGTCGTCGTGCATGGTTTGCAGGATGATATCGGCCAGGGGCAGGCGCTTTTTGAGGGCCGGCAGCGCCTGAATGCCCGACTGGCCGGGCAGGCTCACGTCGAGCAGCACCACGCGCGGGGGCAGGCTCAGCTCCAGCTCCGCCCACAGCGCCTCCACCGAATCGACCACGATGGAGCAGGTGAACTCGGCCTGGTAGCCAAGGTACTCGTGCAGCAGGCCGCGCACGCGGGCATCGTCTTCGACGATGGCCAGGGCAATGGGAAAAGCGGAGGTGGTCATAAGGAGGAGCGAAGATGGGCGGCGGGCCGGGAAAAGTACGCGCTGGGCCTGTCACCTGAACAGGGTACAGCGCGGAAGTTCCGGCCCGGCCCCGATTGCCCAGCTTTGCTTCCCAACCACGCCACCGCCGGAGCGCGCCCGGCGGCCGCGCGGTCCTCTTCCTTCCTTTCCCTTCTCCTAAACCACAACCACGATGAGTACGATCAACGACAGCTGCCAGGTGCAATTCTGGGAAAACGACGACTACGGCTCCGGCGGCACCTACACGTTTCGCTACAACGAGCTGGACGGGCGCCCCATGTACATCAACAACCTAGCGGATTACTACTGGGACGGCTACGACCACAAGGCGAAAAACGAGCTGGACGATAGCATCAACTCCCTGAAAACCGGCGCGTCGGCCTGGCTGTGCCTCTACACCGACTCCTTCTTCAAGGGCGAGGTGATGATGGTCGGGCCCGGCCTGGACGTGAACAGGCTGCCCTCCGGATTTCTCAACAACGTGGCGTCCTTCGTGCTCTACCCCAGCATCCCCAACTTCTGGAGTCCCAACGGCTACAGCGACACATTCCAAAGCGGCAGCTGCTGGCTGAAGCTCTACCTCTGGGAAAACTACGGCAGCTCCCGCAGCGCCCTCTACGGCGCGGGCGACGTTGTCAATACCAACTGCCTGCAAATTGGCAACCGCGTCCAGTCTCTGACGACGGGCCCGGCCACCTGGGTGAAGCTCTACAAGGAAGTCAACTACGCGGATGGCTCGCTGGTCGCGCAGATTGGCCCCAACAGCCTGATCAGCGACCTGAACCAGCTCACCACGGCCGACATCAACAGCATCCAGGTGTTCGACCAGATGCCGGCCGGCTTCGTGGCCACGCCCATAACGCCGGGCTGGGTGCTGTCGATTCAGAAGTACCAGACCTCGAAAAAGCTGCGCAATACCCTGGCCTGGGGCGTGAGTCTGGTGCCGGTAGCGGGCGGCCTGCTCTCGGGCCTGCTAAAAGCCCTGTGGCCTTCCGGCGCCGCGGGCACGCAGGAAGTCTGGAACGACATGGAGCAGTACGTTGCCAGCCTGATGCAAGGCTACATCGATCAGGCGAGTATCGACAACCTGAATGCCATCCTGGAAGGCCTGCACACGATGCTGGACGCCTACGTGCTCAAAAGCCCCGGGCCGGACAAGCTCACCAAGCTGCTGGACATTATCGGCGAGTTGCAGGCCAACCAGGCGTATTTCCTGAATAAGGCGGCCAACAAGGAGGAGCACGGCAAGACGCTCACGTACCTGGTGGCTTTTGGCACCCTCAGCGTGGTGATGGGCGCCGAGCTGGTCTACAACTACACCACCGTCAGCGGCGGCGCCACCAACCCGGATGCCGCTACCGCGTCTTTGCAGCTCGACGCGGCCATCCGGGAGTTGACCACTGCCGTCGACCTGGCCGTGACCGATTCCGTGGGCTGGCGCCTGAAGCAGATCAGCAACCACCACAGCGGCGGCTCCTACACCATCACGGACACCTACACGGGCTACACCCAGAAATACTCGACGCAGGAGCAGGCGCGGATCGGCGAAGATATGCTCCGCAAATACATCGGCGACAAGTACTACTCGCTGCTGGAAGCCTACGTCAGCCCGGCCAATCTGTGGTCTTACCTGCTTTCCCAGAACGTCACCCAGACTCCGGGCCAGAACCCGAACTTCCCGACCATCACCTTCACGCAGGCCCCGACCCCGAAGCTCGTGTCGGTGCAGGCCGCTACCCGGCCCGACACGCCCAAAGACAGCATTCCCTTCGCCGAAACAACCGATGCCTCGCGGGTGACGCAGGTGATGATGTCGAGCCTCTCCAGCGACGGCACCGGTAACTGCATCAACGCGCTCCAGTTTTTTTACGACGACGCGCCGTCGGCAGTCCACGGCACGATTTCTTCCTACAGCACCATCGTCCCGCTCAACGCGGCCGAAACCGCCGTCATTGCTGCTGGGGCCGACGAGCCGGCGCTGGTGCCGGCCGAAACCATTGTGGCCATGCACGGCAACACCAACGGCTCCCTGTACCAGCTGTTCTTCCGTACCGACCAGGGGCGCGACTTCGGCCTGGGCGGCTGCATCGCCAACAATTTCGTCGCCATTGGTCCGCAGGGCGTGGGGGCCACCCTCACGACGGTGGCGGGGACGTGCTACAAGACCAACCAGGTCAACAGCCTGACTTTGACGTGGCAGTACCCGAGCTACGAGCGGCTTGCTTCGGCTCCCAAAGCAGTTGCCGCCGTGTCCGCCGGGGCGTAAGCCTGCAAAAGCGGCGGCGCGGCCGGCCTGCTCAGTAATAGTGAAAATGCCGGCCAGAAACTGCCCCAAGGCAATTCTGGCCGGCATTTTCGCGCTCGTGAAGTTGGGTGCCGGCAGCGGTAACGCTGCCGGCGGGGTGGGGCAGAAGCGGATCGGTGGCCTGTACCCTATTTAGGGTACAGGCCGCGGCGCGGAAGTGCCGGCCGGCGGGTGAAATTTTGCCCACGAACTCCGGTCCGACCCTATGCAACCTACTGCTACGCTTTTTCCTGGCCTCGCCCAGCCCGCTTTTCACCAGATTCTTTCTCCCTTACGGTACCTGATCGGCCTGGTGGGGCTCTGGCTGCTGCTGCTGGCGGCGCCGGCGGCCTGGGCCCAGCCCAACATCGGCAGCTTTTCGCCCACGAGCGGGGGCATTAGTACCACCGTCACCATCACGGGCAGCGGCTTTGCGGACGTCACCGGCGTGCGGTTCGGCGAGCTGGCGGCCAAGTTTACCATCAACTCCGCTAGCCAGCTAACGGCCACGGTGCCGCGCGTAGCCTCCACCCAGACGATACTCGTGACGACGGCCGGCCACGGCTACTACCGCTCGCGCGACCCCTTTACGGTGACGCGGGCCAACCCCACGCTGAGCTACCGGCTGGTGACCAGCAACTTTGCGGGGGTAAACGTGGGCGCCAACGCCGCCCCGGCCGTGGGCGATATCGACGGCAACAACCGGCTGGACCTGCTGGTGGGCCGCGCCGACGGCACCATTAGCCGCTACGAGCAGACGCTCGCCAACGGCCCCAACTTCACCAACCTGGGCTTGCTGAAAGATGCCTCGAACGTCACCATCAGCATGGGCAGCCAGTCGACGGTGACCATCATGGACATCAACAGCGACGGGCGGTTCTGCCTGTTTCTGGGGCGCGGCGACGGCACCGTGAGCGAGTACAAGCAGACGGGCCTCAACGCGGGCACCTTCGCGCTGGTGGAAGACAACCTGGCCGGCATCAGCACCCCCGCCAACACGGTGCCCTGCATGACCGACCTCGACGGCGACGGCAACCTGGAAATGCTGGTGGGCAAGGGCGACGGCATCATCAGCCATTTTGAGCAGAGTGGCTCGCCCAACGGCGACGGCTTTTACCGCATTGACT
>Ga0247729_10000469_pt1 | contig 16858 bp, 12 predicted proteins | sample UWRJL133311R2_FD_180958 | JGI IMG/M metagenome (GOLD analysis project Ga0247729, IMG submission 180958) | Plant litter microbial communities from Arlington Agricultural Research Station in Wisconsin, United States - UWRJ-L133-311R-2 | ecosystem: Environmental > Terrestrial > Plant litter >... | reverse complement strand
TTGCTGCACCCCCACGTGCGCCGGGAACGAGTAGCACCCGAGAAAGGCATACGGCGTCGCGCCATTGGGCCCGATGAGAGCAATCCGCCCGCCGTTGTCTGCCAGCGGGAGGGTGCCGTCATTGGTGAGCAGAACCACCGACTGCTCGGCGAGTTGCCGGGCGACGTGCCGGTTGGCCGGGGAGTCGAGATCGATGCTCGAGCGCACCGCTGCCGGTGAGCTTCCGCGCAGGGCGGGCGGAACCGGGTCCCAGTCGGCGTCGAGAAGACCGAGCTCGACCTTCTGCGCGAGGACGCGACGCAGCGCGCGGTCGATGAGGGCGGCATCCACGATCCCGGTTTCGACGGCGGTGAGCAGCGGCTCGCCAAAGGTCTTCACCGTGGGCAGTTCGACGTCGACGCCGGCGGAAAGAGCCGCTGCCGCAGCATCGGCCCATGTTCCGGCGACCCCGTGGAGCATGCGCAGGAAGGCGATGCCGAAGTAGTCGGCGACGACCGTTCCCTCGAACCCCCACGTCTCGCGGAGCAGCCCGGTCAGCAGGCTCGCGTCGGCGGCCGACGGCACACCGTCGATGTCGGTATAGGCGTGCATGACCGAACGCGGACGGGCGTCGCGCACCACCATCTCGAACGGCGCGAGCAGTACGTCATTGAGTTCTCGCCTTCCCACCGAGACCGGAGCGAGGTTGCGCCCGGCTTTCGAGGCAGAGTAGCCGACGAAGTGTTTGAGCGTCGAGACGATACCCGCGCCTTCGAGCCCGCGCACATAGGCCGAGGCGATGGTTCCGACGAGGTAGGGATCCTCGCCGATCGTCTCCTCCACGCGCCCCCAGCGTGCATCGCGCACGACGTCGAGCACCGGGGCGAGGCCCTGGTGCACGCCGACCGCGCGCAGATCGACTCCGATGAGCGTCGACATCCGCTCGACCAGGTCGGCGTCGAACGACGCACCCCACGACAACGGAACGGGGTACGCAGTTGCGCCCCAGGTGGCGAAACCGGCGAGGCACTCCTCGTGGGCGATAGCGGGGATCCCGAACCGGTTGGCCGCCACGATTCGCTGCTGGGTGCGTTGCAGCGACAGAGCACCGAGTGCCGGATCGACAGGCGCGCTTCCGAACGGCCGAGTCAGCTGGCCGAGTCCGTTCGGCAGCAGGTCGTCGAGGTCGATCTCTTCGTCGAGATCGTGCTGGTGAGGTGCGACCTCGCCGCCGTCGGTCGCGGCACCGACCCACACGCCATAGAGCTGGGCGATCTTCTCGGGAAGCGTCATCTCGGCGATAAGGGCGTCGACGCGCGCGGCAGTGGTCAATCCGCTGTCCCTCCAGGGCGCGGAAGTTGTGGAGTGCGTCATCCCTTGACCGATCCGCTGAGGCCGCCGACGATGTGTCGTTCGGCGAAGACGAAGAAGACGAGCGCGGGCACGATGGACAGCGCTGTGAACGCGAGGATGCTCGCGGTGTCTTGTGAGAACTGTGACTGGAAGGTCGCGACGCCGAGTGGCAGGGTGAAATGCGTCGGGTCGTTGAATACGAGCAGGGGCAGCAGGTAGCCGTTCCAGCTGGTGATGAAGGCGAGAACCGAGACAGTGACGAGTGCTGGCCGCGAGAGCGGAAGCAGGATGCGCCAGAAGAAACCGAGCCGGGTGGCGCCGTCGACAACCGCGGCATCCTCGATCTCCGACGGAATCGCCGCCATGAAGGGGCGAAGGATGATGATGGTCACCGGAAGCGCGAAAGCCGCCTGGGGAAGCGCTACGCCGACCCAGGATTCGAGCAGGTGCAGCTGGCGCAGGAGCAGGTAGACCGGCAGGATCGCGACGCCGAGCGGAAAGAGCAGTCCGATGGTGAACATCGAGTAGAAACCCTCGCGCCCGCGGAATCGGTAGCGCGAGAGGGCGAATGCGGCCATCGATCCGAGCCCGACGGCGAGCACTGTCGACGAGATCGAGATGAGTGCACTGTTGCCGAGGAAGGTCCAGAACGACGATGACGCGAGGATGTTCGCGTAGTTCGAGAACACCCAGGGCGATGGCAGCCCGGCGGGGTTGGTATTGATCTGCGCGTTGGTGCGGAATCCGCCGAGGATGACGAAAAGCAGCGGGGCGACGGTCACGCCGACGATGACCAGTGCGGCGAGGTAGCGAACGGGAGTCATCGCCGAGAAGCGGGTTTTCTTGGCAGGTAGGGTCGTGGTGGTCATGGCTACTCGACCCTTCCGGTGAGGGCGCCCTGGGTGTCACGGCGCAGCGCGAAACGCTGGTAGAACAGCGCGAAGACGAAGCAGAATACGAACAGGATGATTGCGACGGCACTGCCGAAGCCGAATTCGTAGCGGCGGAACCCACGGTCGATCAGGTAGCTCGCCATCGTTGTCGATGCCCCGGCCGGGCCGCCGAGGGTCATGATCCAGACCAGGTCGAACAGCTGGAGTGAGCCGATGATCGACAGGAAGATCCAGATGCGGATGGTCGGGCCGAGCAGTGGGAGCACGATGAGTCTCGTGGTCTGCCACGGGGTTGCGCCGTCGATCGACGCGGCTTCGCGCAGCTCGTCGGGCACTCCCTGCAGGCCGGCGAGGAACAGGATGATCCCGAAGCCGATGTATTTCCAGGTGATGACGGCGAACAGCGTGAACATGACGATGTTCTGGTCGGCGAGCCACAACTGCACGAGGCCGCCGAGTCCGGCTCCCTCGAGCAGGCCGTCGACGACGCCGTGCGGTTGGAGCAGTGACAACCAGATGACAGCGGTCACCGCTTCGGAGAGGACGTACGGGGTGAAGACCAGCAGGCGAAGAGCCGTGCGCCCACGAATGCGCCCGTGAAGCAGCAGAGCGAGCGCGATGCTCAGCGGAAGCTGTACGACGAGCGACGCGCCCACGATGAAGAGGTTGTGCCCGATGGCCCCCTGGAAGAGCGGATCGGTGAGCGCCTTTGTGTAGTTATCGATGCCGATGAAATCGGTGAGCGGCCCGAATCCGTTCCAGTCGAACAGGCTGTAGTAGGTCGCCGCGATAAGCGGCATGAAGACGAAGGCGACGAAGAGCACCGTGGCCGGCCCGAGCAGCAGGAGCAGTTCGAGGCGTTTGCGGGTGCTGGAGCGGCGGCGGGTGATCACTCGCGGTGCTGGCGAGGAACCCGCCGCCGCCGTGACCGACTCGGTCACGGCGGCGGAGGTGGTGCTCATGGTGACCGTCTCTACTTGGCTGCCGCGACGGCTTCGGCAACCGAGCTCGCGGTGCCCTTGCCCGCGAACAGATTCGCGACGGCGTCGTTGAGGGCCGAACCGACACCCGTCGGAAGAGCGATGTCGAAGTAGGTCTGCACGTAGGCGGCCTCGGAGTTGAAGTCGTAGACCGACTTGATCACCGGGTCGGCGATAGCGGATGACGCAGCCGCCTTCACGGGGATCGCGACGACCTGGCTTTCAACCAGCTTGGTCTGGATGTCGTCGCCGGAGAGGAACTCGAGGAAGTCGGCGCATTGCTCGGCGTGCTCCTGAGTGCAGGAGAAACCGTCTCCGCCGCCGAGGGTCGCGCTCGGGTCGCCCGCTCCGTCCTCTACGGCGGGGAAGGGGAACCAGCCGAGCAGCGGGTCGAGCTTCGTATCGGTGAGTCCCTGCATCACCGACTTGTCCCAGGTCCCCTGCAGTTCCATCGCAGCTTTGCCATTCGCGACGAGGCCGGCAGAGCTGCCGGCTCCCTGCTGCGCTGGCGTGCCGTTGAAGCCGTCCTGGAACGGCTCGGTGGCAATGAAGTCGATTACATCCTGGCCGGCCTTGGTGAAGCAGTCGTCTGACAGGTCGGCTTCGGTGAGGCCCTTCTTGAGCACGTCTTCACCGCACTCGCGCACGGCGAAGGTGTTGTAGTAGAACGCGTCGGGCCAGCGGTCCTTGCCGCCGACGGCGATGGGCGCGATGCCCGCTGCCTTGAGCTTGTCGACGGCTTCGCTCAGCTCGGTGATCGTCGTGGGCGGTGCCGTGATGCCGGCCTGCTCGAACAGGTCGGTGCGGTACCAGAAGCCGACGACCTGCGAGGCGTAGGGGATGCCGTACTGCACCCCGTCGACCGACCAGTTCCCTGCCGCGGCGCCGAGATCGCCGATCCAGTCACTGGTGTATTCGGTGATGTCGGCGACCTGTCCCGACTGCACCTGCGTGGCGAGCAGTCCGCCGCCCTGGTTGAAGTAGATGTCCGGTGGGTTGTCCGACGACAGCGCAAGGGGGATCTTGGTGGCGAAGTCCTCATTCTGGATCGGAACGACGTCGATGGTGATGTCGGGGTTGGCCGCCTCGTACTCGTCGACCGCGTCCTGCCAGATGCCGAGGATCGGCTCAGCGGTGCCGTTGTGCCAGAAGGTCAGGGTCGTCTTGCCATCGGCGGAAGCGCCTCCGGTGCTGCCGCACGCGGCGAGTGCCCCGAGCGTCGTGATGGCTACCGCTCCGACTGCCACGTACTTCCTGATGCTGCGTGTGTTCATCGTTGAACGCCTCTCGAAAGTTTCGACATCTGCGTCGAAAGTGATTAGGATGGTGCGAGTCTAGGCAGGGCACTCGCCCGGCACAAGTTGTTTCTCGCAACAAATGGGGATCGGAGTCGCAATGAGCACTACGGAACAGGCTCCAGATCGGGTTACTCTCGCTGAATTAGCCGATGAGGCCGGTGTTTCTCTCTCAACGGTCTCGAAGGTGCTCAATGGGCGCTCGGATGTCTCCGCATCGACCCGCGGCCGGGTGGAGCGCATCCTCGACCAACACGGCTACCAGCGGCGCATCGGCCTGCCCAATCGAAACACGCTCATCGAGCTGGTGTTCCCGGAGTTGGAAACCGCGTGGGCGATGGAGATCATCCGCGGTGTCGAAAACATCGCGAAAGAAAACGGTCTCAGCGTTGTCCTGACCGAGTCGGGAACCCGGCACTCGCCTGCGCCCGACTGGATTACCGGGGTGTTGCGCCGTCGGCCGGTCGGAGTGGTTCTCGTCTTCTCCGACCTGGCCGAGGATTCGAAGTCCCAGCTGCGATCCCGCGCCATCCCGTTCGTCGTCGTCGACCCGGCCGGAGACCCTGCTCCCGACGTGCCCTCGGTCGGCTCGGCCAACTGGTCGGGCGGGCTGATGGCCACGCGCCACCTGATCGAGCTCGGCCATTCCCGCATCGCAGCCATCACCGGCCCGGAAGACATGATGTGCTCGCTTGCCCGGCTGGACGGCTATCGGTCGGCGATGAACACGGCAGGCCTGCCGATCGACGAGACCTTCACCGCCTTCGGAAATTTCCAGGTCGATGGCGGTCGCGACAATGCCCGGCGGATGCTGTCGGGCGAAGACCGCCCGACGGCTATCTTCGCGGGAAGTGACCTGCAGGCGCTCGGCGTGCTCGACGCAGCTCGTTCACTGGGGCTCCGCGTTCCGCAGGACCTCTCTGTGGTCGGCTACGACGACCTGCAGCTCGCGCAATGGACGAGCCCGGCCCTGACGACGGTGCACCAACCTCTCACCAGAATGGCGGAGGAGGCCGCCCGGCTCGTGATCAGGATGAGCGAGGAAGAGCTCGACCAGGTTCCGCGCATGGACCTCGCCACCCGGCTCGTCGTGCGCGAGAGTACTGCGGCACCGGCGGTCTAGCCGTCGATCGCTCGACCGTAAGTGATGCCGGTGAACTCGACGAGCTGCGCCGGGTCGCCCATCGCGACCAGCCCGAGCCAGACGCCGAGGAAGCCGCCGGCGACCTGCGAGCTGAGAAAGCGGCCGTCGACGGATGCCACAAGCACCCGCCGCCCGCCCGTCTCGACCCACAGTCGGTAATCCTGCAGTTCTGCCCTGATCTCGAGAGTGACCGGGCCTTCCTCGAGTGGCACCCGGCCAATGACCTCGGATGCGCCGCCGGTGGTGCGGAGGGCCACGGCTGCTGCTGCTTCCGCCCCTCCGGTCACCGTGAGCATCAGGTGGGCCGACTCGGATTGCCGCGCGGCGAGGCCCGCCGTACTGGGGGTGGGAGGGCCGACGAGCGTCGCTGTATCGAGAGTCGCGCGAAACGCGACCGACTTGTGTCGTTGCCGCACGCCGATAAACGCCGGTGTCGCGACCCGCGAGAACGGGCCAGGGCGAGCCTCGAGAGTCACCGCGCCCGCGGCCTGGCCGACGGTCGCGAAGCCGGAATCTGCGGTGCGCACCTGGGTCCATTCGAGCGGGGTCGGCATCCGGGGTTCCGGTGACTCCTCTGGTGCCGTAGCGCGCACTTGGCCGACGCCCGGGGCGAAGACCGGCCATTCGTTCTCCCACTCGACCGCGACGATATAGGTCTCGCGCCCGAGGTTCGCGTGGTAGCCGCCGCCATACGGGCGACTCGCGAGGAGCACTGCGAACCACTCACCGTCTGCAGTTTCTACCAGGTCGGCGTGCCCGACCGCAGAGACCGGGTGGGCGTGGCCGAGCGTGCGGTGGGTGAGTGCCGGGTTGGCCGTGTGTCCGATGTACGGTCCGTCGACGGAGCGACTGCGTGCCACCGAGAGTGCGTGGTCGAATTCGGTGCCGCCCTCGGATGCGAGCAGGTAATACCAGCCGTTGCGCCGGTAGAGGTGTGGCCCTTCGGCCCAGACCGCACCCTCGAGCGCCCCGTGCCAGAGCAGGGTCTCATCAACGACGACGTCCAGGGTCACCGGATCCAGCTCACGCAGCCAGACGTCGGTCTGGTCATGCCAGAGAGGGGTTGCCGACAGTCGGGTGCCGCACATCCAGAGTCGTCCGTCGGTGTCGAAGAACAGTGAAGGATCAATGCCGTCGGCCCCGTCGATCCAGGTCGGGTCGGACCACGGGCCGGCAGGGTCGTCGGCCGTGAGCACGAAGTTGCCCTGCCTCCCTTCGCCGTGAACGAGTGTGCAGGCGATGTACCAGGTGCCTTCGTGGTGACGAATGGTGGGGGCGAACAGGCCGCCGGAACTCGGCACTGTCGAGAGATCGAGCTGGTTTGTGCGGTCGAGTGCGTGACCGAGCTGGGTCCACTCGACCAGGTCGGTGCTGTGGAAGACAGGCAAGCCGGGAAAGTACTCGAAGGTCGACGTGACGAGGTAGTAGTCGTCGCCGACCCGGCAGACGCTCGGATCGGGATAACACCCGGCCAGGATCGGGTTGTCAGGGAGTTCCATGGCGCCGTGCCGCGTACTGGGTAGCGATGACCGGTTCGGGAGCCGGGGCGATCGAGCGGGTGATGGGTGTCGACCAGTCGGGCAACGTTCCGGTGAGAGCCCAGGCAGCCTGGCGGGCTGCTCCGGCTGCTACGTATTCGCCGGCTTCGGGGACATCGACGGGAACTCCGAGGGTCTCGCCGGCGACCTGCTGCACGGCCTCGTTGAAGGCAGCGCCGCCGATGAGCAGGATGCGGTTCGCTGGCGCTCCGAGTGCGGTCACGGCCGTGAGGCCATCGGCCAGGGCACTGAGCATTCCCTCGATTGCGGCCCGGGCGAGATTAGGGCGGGTGGTCGAGGCCAGGGTCATCCCGAACAGGGTCGCCGTGGCATCGGGGAGGTTCGGGGTCCGCTCGCCCTCGAAGTAGGGCTGCAGCACCAGGCCAGCGGATCCCGGCTGGGCTTCCAGCGCCAGCTCCCCGAGTGCGGTGTGGTCGACGCCCAGCAGCCCGGCTATCGAGTCGAGGATGCGGGCGGCGTTCAGCGTGGCGACCAACGGAAGGAAGTTGCCGGTGGCATCCGCGAACCCGGCGACGGTGCCAGTGCCGTCGTTGACCGGATCGGCGGTGACGGCGAAGACGGTGCCACTGGTGCCGATCGAGATGACGACGTCTCCCGCCGCGGCGCCGAGGCCCAGGGCAGCCCCGGCGTTGTCACCGGTTCCCGCGCCGATGACGATCTGATTGTTCTGCTTGGGAAACTCAGGACTTTCGGCCACTAATCCCGCTTTTTCACCCGGTTCGAGCACTCTCGGAAGGGTTATTCCTGAGTTTTCCAAGTCGTTGCCCAGGGCTGACCCGAGAAGTTGGTAGTCGTACTCGCCGGTTGTCGGGTTGAAGTAACCGGTGCCGCTCGCATCCGAGCGGTCGGTGGTGAGCTCTTCGAGATCCGGCGCGTCGGGCCCGAAGCCGCGCAGGCGCCAGGTCAGCCAGTCGTGGGGAAGGGCGACGGCGGCGACGCGTGCCGCGTTTTCTGGTTCGGCATCCCGCAGCCAGCGCAGCTTGGTGATGGTGAACGACGCAACCGGCACTGATCCGGTGCGGCTGGCGAACTCGTCGGCACCGATCTCGGTGATGAGGTCGCGGGCCGCGGCCGCCGATCGGGTGTCGTTCCAGAGCAGCGCCGGGCGGATGACCTGGCCTGAAGAGTCGAGCGCGACGCAGCCGTGTTGCTGGGCCGAGATCGAGATGGCCGCGACATCCGCGAGCCCTCCGGCGTCGGCCACGGCATCGACGAGTGCGCGCCACCAGGCTTCCGGGTCTACTTCGGTGCCGGCCGGATGCGGTGCCCGGCCCTCGCGCACGAGCGCGCCGGTTTCGGCGTCGCGGATGACGACCTTGCAGCTCTGGGTAGACGAATCGACGCCGGCGACGAGAGTCATGGATTTCCTAACGAGAATCCCCGACTTGCCCACTTTTGTCGCTTTTCAGTACGAAAAAGCGACAAAAGTGGGCAAGTCGGGGTGGGGAGGGGGTTTAGCGGGCGCCCAGCAGGTGCTCGGTGGCGAGCTGCTGCAGGCGCACGAAGCCGAAGCCCTTGCCTCCGAAGTAGGCCCCGGTGTCGAACTCCTCGAACGCGCTGCGGTCGGCGAGCAGGTCGTCGTAGCTCTCTCCCGGTGCGAGTGTCGTCGTGTTGACCTCGTCGACGCGCGATGCGGCCAGCGCTTCCTGCACCTCGGGGTCGGCGCGGAACGCGGCGGCCCGCTCCTTGAGCAGCAGGTAGGTGCGCATGTTCGCCCGTGCCGAGTCCCACACGCCGGTGATGTCCTCGGTGCGTGATGGCTTGTAGTCGAAGTGGCGAGGTCCGTCATAGGTCTGCCCGCCGTTGACCCCGCCGAACTCCAGGAGGTCGACGAGCGAGAACGCGTTGTGCAGGTCGCCGTGACCGAAGACGAGGTCCTGGTCGTACTTGATGCCGCGCTGGCCATTGAGGTCAATGTGGAAGAGCTTGCCCTGGTACAGCGCCTGGGCAATGCCCGAGGTGAAGTTCAGCCCGGCCATCTGCTCGTGCCCGACCTCGGGGTTCACTCCGACGAGTTCGGGACGCTCGAGGGTCGAGATGAACGCAATGGCGTGTCCGACTGTCGGCAACAGGATGTCGCCGCGCGGCTCGTTCGGCTTCGGCTCGATCGCGAAGCGGATGTCGTACCCCTTGTCGGTCACGTAGTCGCCGAGCAGGTTGACGGCCTCGCGATAGCGGTCGAGCGCACCGCGGATGTCCTTTGCAGCGTCGTATTCTGCGCCCTCGCGCCCGCCCCACATGACGAAGGTCTTCGCGCCGAGCTCGGCCGCCAGGTCGATATTGCGGATCACCTTGCGCAGCGCATACCGGCGCACGTCGCGGTCGTTCGATGTGAATCCACCGTCTTTGAAGACCGGGGCGCTGAACAGGTTGGTGGTGACCATCGGCACGATGACGCCGGTGTCGGCGAGCACCTGCTTCAGTCGGTCGATCTGCGTCTGGCGTTCGGCATCCGTCGACCCGAACGCGTAGAGGTCGTCGTCGTGGAAGGTGAGCCCGTAGGCGCCGATCTCGGCCAATTTCTCGACGGCTTCGACGACGTCGAGCTGGGGGCGGGTAGGTCCGCCGAACGGGTCGGCGCCGTTGTAGCCGATAGTCCAGAGGCCGAAGGAGAACTTGTCGGCTGCGGTGGGGGTGGGCGTCATGGAAGACTCCTTCAACATCGTTGGTGATTTGTTGCTTATTCAAACATATTGCACCCACTCCGTGTCAAGCGCCAGTTCGACGGCGCGCTCGATTGCCAGCAAGGGTTGCGCGCGCGGCTAGGGTTGGCTGAATATGTCGACGCGAGTCGTGCGCCGACCAGAGGCTCGCGAAAGGGGAGGTGCGCCGTGGTTTCCATGCTGGGCAACAACCTCGACAGCGTGCGCCGTCACAACCTGTCGATGATCCTCGACCTCGTACATCGTCAGGGCGCGGTCTCCCGTTCTGCCCTCACCCGCGCGACCGGGCTCAACCGATCGACGGTCGCCGCGCTGGTCGCCGAGCTGGTTGTGCTCGAGCTCGTCGTCGAGGCGGAACCGGATGCCACCAACAGTGTCGGTCGCCCGTCGCCCCAGGTGCGCCCACGTACCGACCGGGTGGCTATCGCGGTGAATCCCGAGGTCGACGCGATCACCGTCGGGGTCGTCGGTTTTGCGGGCATCGTGACCCATCGCATCCGCCGGGACGTCGACCACGCGGTCACCGCCGACGAAGCTGTGGCGCTCATTGCCGCGATAGTCGCCGAGCTCGAGGCGGATGCCCTCGTCGGCAAACGCGTCGTCGCCATCGGCCTGGCAGTCCCCGGCCTCGTTCGCTCCGACGACGGCCTGGTTCGCTGGGCGCCTCACCTCGAGTGGTTCGACGAGCCAGTCGGTGACCGGCTGCACGACGCAACCGGCTACCCGGTGGTTGCCGGCAACGACGCTAACCTCGGCGCGCTCGCCGAACACGTATTCGGCGCGGGCCGCGGAGTCCGCGACCTCGTCTACCTCAACGGCGGTGCGAGCGGCATCGGCGGCGGGGTCATCGCCAACGGCGCGCCCCTCGGTGGCGTCGGCGGGTACGCGGGCGAGTTCGGCCAGAACCGCCCGGGCTTCACCAACGGCATCGACCGCACCACACCCAACGGCAAGCTCGAAGACGAGGTCAGTCGTTCCCGACTGCTCTCTGTCGTCGGGCTCGCAAGCGCTGACGAACCGCAGCTCCAGGCTGCGCTCCTCGGCTCGACCGACCCGCTCGTGCGCGCCGAACTCGACCGCCAGGTGCGCATCCTCAGCGTCGCACTGAGTAATGCCATCAACGTGCTCAACCCCGAAGTGGTCGTGCTCGGCGGATTCCTCGCCGCGCTGTATGCCTGGGATGCCCCGAGCCTCGAGCGTTTTGTCGCGGAGCAGGCCATCGCTGCATCGTTCGAGGGTGTGCGGATCGCGCCGGCCGAACTCGGTGCGGATCTGCTCATGATCGGCGCCGCCCAACGCGCCTTCGAGACCGTGCTCGAAGACCCCGCGCGGCACGGCTAGTCTCGAGCCATGAGCGAAGCTGCCAGGCCTGTGGGACCCGCGGAGCAGCTGCGTCGCAGCAATCTCTCGCACGTTCTCGGCCTCGTGCACCGCGAGGGGCCGCTGTCGCGCGCCGAGCTCACCCGCCAGACCGGGCTCAACCGGTCGACTGTCGGCGACCTCGTGCAGGGGCTGACCGACCTCGGTCTCGCCTACGAGGCGATGCCCGGAGTCTCCGGCGCAGGTGCCGGCGTGCCGGGTCGCCCGAGCCCCATCGTGCATGCCGACCCGAGTGTCGTCGCCGTCACGGTCAACCCCGAAGTCGATGCGATCACCGTCGGGCTGGTCGGTCTCGGCGGCCGGATCGTCGCCCGGGTACGGCGAGAGACTCCCAGAACTCCGACCCCTTCCGAAGTCGTTGCGATCAGCTCGGCCGCGATCGCCGGGCTGCTCTCCGGACGTGAGGCGCCGGCGCGGGTCGCCGGAATCGGCATCGCCGTACCCGGGCAGGTGCGTCTGTCGGACGGCGCGGTGCGCGAAGCGACACATATGGGCTGGATCGAAGAGCCGCTGAGCGCGCTGCTCGCCGAGTCGACCGGCTTCCCGACGTGGGCGGCGAACGCCGCCAACCTCGGCATGCGCGCCGAGAGTGTGTTCGGAGCGGGCAAGGGCATCGACGATTTCGTCTATTTCATCGGCGGAGCGAGCGGCATCGGTGGTGGTGCGGTCACCGGCGGCACCCAACTGCAGGGCCGGGCAGGCTACGCCGGGGAGCTCGGCCACACTTTCGTGCGCAGTGGGGGAGTTCGCTGTTCGTGCGGTTCGAGCGGATGCCTCGAAGCCGAAGTCACGCAGGCGCTGCTCCTCGACGCGGTCGGCCTCGCCCCCGCCGAAATCGACCAGCTCGCTGCGCGACTCGCGCGCAGCACGGATCCCGGCGTCCGTTCCCTCATCGATGACCAGCTCGAGCTTCTCGGCGTCGCCGTGCGCACGGCGGTCAACCTGTTCAACCCGCAGCGCGTCGTTCTCGGCGGTTTTCTCGAGGCGCTCTACGAAGCGCGGTCCGAGTCGTCTCCGGCGCTCGGCGGTGGCGCGATCAGTGCTGCCCGGGAATCCCTCGAGATCGCCCCGGCCGCCCTCGGGACCGGCCAACTCATGATCGGTGCGGCCGAGCTGGTGTTCGCCGGGCTCATTGCCGACCCGGTCGGATTCGCCTTGACGCCCAGCCACACGCCCTGAACGCCTCCAGATTGTTGTACTCGCAAACAAAACTGAGCAAACAATAATTGCGAGCCGATTCCGCGTAACTCGTGGGCTGAATCCACGCTCTCGAAATATTCGGTCTTGCGCACGGCGTGGGAGCGTGGGTATGTTGTGCGAGACAACAAACGGCATCGGAGTAGCTGCCACCACCCTGCACGCGGCGGAGACTCCTTTACAAGGAGGTATGAGATGCGCAAGAGGCACACTGCAACCGGCGCCATTCTGGCGACGGCAGTCCTACTGCTCGCCGGGTGCGCGAGCGGCACAGCAGCACCGGAAGCTGACGTCAACACCAGCCCCGAGGGCAAGGGCAAGACGCTCACCCTGTGGCACTACGAGAGCGACACGAGCGCCATGGGCGTTGCCTGGGACGCTGCGATCAAGAAGTTCGAAGAGGAAACCGGCGCCACGGTCGAGTTCGAGGCCAAGGCATTCGAGCAGATCCGTTCCACCGCGAGCCAGGTGCTCAACTCGGATGCCGCCCCAGACATCCTCGAGTACAACAAGGGCAACGCGACGGCCGGCCTGCTCGCGAGCCAGGGCCTGCTGACCAACCTCGACCCCGCGGTCGAGGCCTATGGCTGGGATGACAAGCTCGCCGAGTCGTTGCAGACCACGTCGCGCTACGACGAAGACGGCGTCATGGGCTCGGGAAGCTACTACGGCATCCCGAACTACGGCGAATTCGTCGAGGTGTACTACAACAAGGATGAGTTCGAGAAATACGGCATCGCCGTGCCGACGACGTTCGAGGAGTTCGAGGCAGCGCTGCAGACGTTCAAGGACAACGGCATCACGCCGCTCGCCGAGTCGGCCGCGGAGTACCCGCTCGGCCAGCTGTTCTACCAGCTCGCCCTCTCGAGCGCGACGCGGGAATGGGTCAACAACTACCAGCTCTACGCGGGACCCGTCGACTGGCAGGACAAGGACTTCACCTTCGCGGCGAACACGATCAAGGACTGGGTCGACAAGGGCTACATCTCGAAGGACTCCACCGGACTCAAGGCCGAGGACGCCGGAACGAGCTTCATCAGCGGCAAGAGCCCGATCTTCTACTCGGGCAGCTGGTGGTACGGCCGTATGGTGACCGATATCACCGGGTTCGAATGGGGAACCTTCCTCTTCCCCGGCTCCGAGATGGCTCCCGGGTCATCCGGAAACCTCTGGGTAGTGCCGGAGAACGCCGAGAACAAGGATCTCGCGTACAAGTTCATCGACATCACGATGAGCCCGGAGATCCAGGCTCTCATCGGCAACAACGGTGGCATTCCGGTTGCGGCTGACGCCGCCGACATCACCGACGAGAAGAGCGGTGAGCTCATCGCGAACTTCAACACGCTGACCGAACGCGACGGCCTCGCGTTCTACCCGGACTGGCCGACGCCGACCTTCTACGACCAGCTCAATGCCGGCCTGCAGGAGCTCGTCAACGGCACCAAGTCGCCCACCGACGTGCTTACGCAGCTCGGTACCGACTACCAGGACGGCGTAGACGACATCAAGTAAGTGCGTCACCCGGGGCGGGAACGAGCTGCTTGTTCCCGCCCCGGATTCTCTACCCGTGTGCCCCCTTCACCGTAGAAAGGCCACCCATGGTCACCGCTCCCGTGGTTGCACGTCGCAAAGCGCGTGCTCCCTCCGATGCCAACGCGCTGCTGCCGAACAGCGGAAAGGGTGGCCGGGCCGGATTCTGGCTCTACCTGATCCCCGGTTTTGTGCTGTTCACCGTCGTCATCCTCGTGCCGCTTATCTGGAACATCCTGCTCAGCTTCACTAAATGGCGCGGAATCAAACCGCCGGAGTTCATCGGCCTCGACAACTGGGTCGAACTCTTCCAGGACGAGAAGTTCTGGACCTCGTTCATCAACAGCGTCGCGATGATCGTGGCCATGGTGATTGTGCCGACCCTGCTCGGCCTGTTCCTCGCCGCAATGCTCTTCGACCTCATCGGCAAGAAGTTCGGCGGCCGCCTGGCGAGCTTCCTGCGCGCCACCTACTACCTGCCGCAGATCCTTCCGGTGGCCGTCGCTGCCATCGTGATCGGCTGGATCCTGCGCCCGGAGAACGGTGCCCTCAACACGATCCTGGAGGGTGTCGGCCTCGGCGACCTCCAGCACAACTGGCTCGGAAGCCCCGATACCGCACTGCTCAGCATCATGTTCGTGATGGTGTGGGTGCAGCTCGGCTACCCGATCGTCATCTTCATGGCGGCGCTGCAGCGCGTCGACCCCGAGCTCTACGAAGCTGCAGAACTCGACGGTGCCAACTGGATGCAGCGGTTCCGCTGGATCACGATCAGCATCATCCGCCCAGAGGTATTCGTCGTCACGCTCACCTGCACGATCGCCGCGCTCAAGGTGTTCGGCCCGATCTACACCCTCACCCGCGGTGGGCCGGGAACGAGCACGATCGTGCCGAGCTACTACTCGTACAGCGAGTTCTTCCAGAGCCAGCAGGTCGGATACGGCGCAACGATCGCCACGGCGCTCACCGTCGTCGTCGTCATTCTCACCATCGCATTCATCAAGGCCCAGAACCGGGCCGAAGCAGCCGAAGGGGGCCGCTCGTGAGCGCCACAACGACCACAGCTACTCCGCTGGCGGCTCCGGACAGGCCGGTTGCGCCCAAGACGTCTGGATCGCACAACCGCAAGACGATCGGCGACTGGGCGATCCTCGCCGGCGCCATCGTGCTCGGCCTGCTCATCTTCGCGCCGTTCGTGCTCATCCTGATGAACTCGTTCAAGTCGCCAGCCGACTACGCGACCTCAGGGCCGCTGTCGCTGCCGACGCAGCTCTACTTCGACGGCATCCAGGCCTTCTGGGAGCGCGTCGAGTTCCCCGAGAAGCTGTGGAACAGCGTCTTCATCAGCGGAATGGTCGCCATTCTCGCCGTGCTCATCTCGGTGTTCAACGCCTTCGCCATCGGCATCGGCCGGGTAAAGGGGCGCACCTGGATCATCATCCTGTTCCTGCTGGCGAACATGATCCCGCAGGAGTCCCTGCTCTACCCGCTGTACTACATGTTCAAGCAGGTCGGCCTGTACGACAACGTGTGGGCGGTCATCATCATCTTCACGGTGATCCAGAGTGCATTCGGTACCTACCTGCTGTCTTCCGTCTACGGCACGTTCCCCAAGGAGATCCTCGAGGCCGCGTCACTCGATGGTGCGAGTCGCTGGCAGATCCTCTGGCGGGTCATCGTGCCGATCAGCCGCCCGACCCTGTCGGTGCTGGTGATCTTCTTCTTCATCTGGACCTGGAACGAGTTCCTCATCCCGCTCACCTTCCTGGTGAGCAACGCCAACCAGACGGTGCCGGTCGCAATCGCCACCCTGCAGGGCGACCGGTTGATGGATGTGACCACGACCAGCGCTTCGGCGCTTCTCGGCCTCATCCCGACCCTGGTCTTCTTTCTCATCTTCCAACGCACGCTCACGCGTGGCATCACCGCAGGAGCAGTCAAGTAATGAAGTTCACGGATGGATTCTGGCAGCTTCGCCCCGGCGTCACCGCCCTCTACGCGCAGGAAGCGTACGACCTCGTCGAGCGCGCGGGGGACACCCCTGCCCTCGTGGTGACCGCCCCGACCAAGGTGATCGCGAGCCGGGGCGACACCCTCAACCGGCCGACTCTCACAGTCACTCTGAGTTCGCCGCTCGAGGGCATCGTGGGCGTTCGGGTCGAACACTTCCAGGGCGCGGCCACCGACGCCGGGTTCGACCTGGTCGGCGCCGAGAGCGGGCACGGTGACATCGTGGTCTCGGACACGGGCGCCACGATCACCAGCGGCGCGCTGTCGGCGACGGTGTCATCCGGTGCGCCGTGGAACCTGTCGTTCGCCGGGGACGGTCGCGAGATCACCAGCAGCGCGGGCAACTCGGTCGGCTACCTGCACCTTTCTGCCGACGCCCGTGTCGAGGCGGGACCGGTGGGGAGTGAACGCGCGGCGGCCTATGTGCACCAGCAGCTCTCCCTCGGCGTGGGCGAGCTGGTCTACGGGCTCGGCGAGCGCTTCGGGCCTCTGGTCAAGAACGGCCAGGCGGTGGACGTCTGGAATGCCGACGGCGGAACGTCGAGCGAACAGGCCTACAAGAACGTTCCCTTCTACCTCACGAATCGTGGCTATGGCGTGCTCGTCAACCACGCCGGCCACGTCGGGTTCGAGGTCGGGTCTGAGACCGTCGAGCGCGTGCAGTTCTCGGTGCCGGGCGAAGCTCTCGAGTACTACGTCATCTACGGCCCGAGTCCGAAGCAGATCCTCGAGCGCTACACCGCGCTGACCGGGCGCCCGGCGCAGGTGCCGGCCTGGTCGTACGGCCTCTGGTTGTCGACGAGCTTCACCACCGACTACGACGAGGCGACGGTGACGGGTTTCATCGATGCCATGACCGAGCACGACCTGCCGCT
>Ga0247729_10000467_pt1 | contig 16915 bp, 18 predicted proteins | sample UWRJL133311R2_FD_180958 | JGI IMG/M metagenome (GOLD analysis project Ga0247729, IMG submission 180958) | Plant litter microbial communities from Arlington Agricultural Research Station in Wisconsin, United States - UWRJ-L133-311R-2 | ecosystem: Environmental > Terrestrial > Plant litter >... | reverse complement strand
GCTTCAGCGTGAGTCGCGCGCCAGCAGCCAGGCGGCGACGGCAGCCATCGCCAGTTCCTGAGTTGCCACAATCGATTCGACCGACGCCGCAATCATCAGGTTGTCGATAGCGCCGTGGTCCTCGACACGCAGGCCGTCGGGCGCGACCTTGTCGCGGTACTCGCGTGTATCGGAGGTGTATCCAAAGACCGGCTTCCCCAGTGCGACAGCGAAACCGATTTCCCACACCGTTCCTGGATCAGCGCTCGGTCCGCGGAACGGCGTGAGGTCGGCGACGACCGCATCGGATCGATGAATTCGCTCGACGTTCAGCTGGTAAATGTCGTGCAGAGTGGGCCTCGCCGGGAAGTCAGCCGGCCGGTCAAACACATCTCCGGGCACGATCGCTTCGAGCCCGTGCGCGGCGGCGTTCCGGTGCGATGCCGCGATCCGCTCGGCCAGGTCGGGGAAAAATACGGATGGGCCGGCCGTGTAGACGCGGGCGCGGGTCGAAGTCACGAGGAAGTCCTTTTCTGTGGCGAACATCGAGGCTATCGCGCGCGGGCGCCGCTCAGAGACAGCGCTCACGGCCGGCGGCCTCACAACGTTGAGGTCAGCACCCCACCGTCCGCCCGCAGCGCGGCGCCACTGGTGGCGGAAGCCAGAGGGCTGGAGAGATAGACGACGAGATGGGCGATTTCGGCCGGTTCGATGAACCGCTCCAGCAGTGACGTCTGGTTCTGCGCGATGATCGCGGACTTCAGCTGCTCCGCGGACACCCCCTGCGACTGCGAGATCTGTTCAACGGTTCGCGCGACACCGTCGGAGTAGGTCGGTCCCCCGAGCACCGTGTTCACCGTTACCTCTGTGCCGCGGGTGAGCTTGGCGAGACCGTTGCTGACGGCGAGCATCGCTGCTTTGGTCATTCCGTAGTGGATCATGTCTGCCGGGATGTTCACCCCCGACTCGCTTCCCACAAAAAGGATCCGACCCCAGCCCCGCGCCAGCATGCCGCTCAGGGCGTGCCGCGAGAGGCGGACGCCGCTCATCACGTTCACGTCGAAATAGCGCTGCCATTCGGTGTCATCGATGTCAGCAAAGGGTGCGAGACCAAACAGACCGACGTTGTTGACCACAATGTCGACCTCGCCGAGAACGTCCAGCAATCCGAGCACTTCATCGGGACGTTCGAAATCCGCGGCGATGCCCGACACGTCTGCTCCGGGAATCAGGGTGCGCAGCCGGTCAACTGCGGCCTCAACGGAATCCCCGTGGCGACCGTTGATCACCACGGCTACTCCCTCACCGACCAGTGCGGTCGCTATCGCAAAACCAATGCCCTGTGTTGAACCGCTCACAAAGGCTCGCTTACCCCTCAGATTCAGATCCATCATTCTCCAATCACTTGCTCAGTCAAGTGAAAAGCTAGCACATTGACTTGCTCAGGCAAGTGAACGTCGATAGCCTCGTGCCATGACCGACAACAGCACGCCGCGCACCCTGGAGGGTGACGCCCTGGAAACCTGGTCGGCCTTTGCGACCGTTCTCGAATGGCTCCCTGCGGCCCTCGATGCACAGCTTCTGCGGGACTCGGATGTCACGCACTTTGAGTACGGCATCCTGTTCGCGCTGGCACATGCACCCGACCGCACTCTTCGGCTGAGCGTCCTTGCCGGTTATGCCAACAGTTCGTTATCCCGGCTGTCGCGGGCGGCGACCCGGCTCGAGAAGCGCGGCTGGCTCCGCCGCGAACCCGATCCGGCCGACGGTCGGTTCACCCTGGCCATCCTGTCCGACGAGGGACAGTCACAATTCGACAGCGCGACCCCAGGCCACGCGGCCACCGTGCACACGCTGGTTCTCGACTCGCTGACGCGCGCCCAGGCCGTCCAGCTCCGGGACATCAGCGGCCGCATCGCGCGCTCGATCAACGAGGCAGGCTCCTGGCAGCCCGACTCGAGCGCTCGCTGACGGACCCTTCCCTGATCCGACGGGTGAAGGGCCCGGGTCAGCCAGCGGCCTTCGTCACCAGCGCGCCAAGCATGTCCACGTCGGCCGCGGTCATCTCGTTGTGAACCGCGAATGCAGTCGCCCACACGGCACCGTCGTCCAATGAGGCCGCCGTGTCGAACTCAAACGTGGAGTAGCGCACCTTGAATTTGGACTTTGGCTTGAAGAAGCAGACGATCTTGCCGTCGCGCGCCCAGGCCGGAAAGCCGTAGTAGGTCTTGGGATCCAGCTGCGGCGCCGCCGTGACAACCATCGTGCGGATGCGTTCCGCAAGCTCGCGCTCGTCCTCGGCCAGAGCGGCAATCGCCTGCTCGTTTGCGGCGGCGGCCTCGTCCTTATCTGCCGCCGCCTTCAGCTCCTTCGCGCGCGCCCGCATAGCCTTCTTCTCTTCAGTGCTGAACGTTTCTGAACTCTTCGTATCGACCATGCGCCCAGTGTAGAAAGAAAGTGTCGGCGCTGGCTTCTTCAATCCTGCTCGACTTGAGCGCAGAGAGCCGTCGACCAGACGGAAGTTGCACATCGCGACACAAGACAAAATGATCATCACCCGGTGAACGTGATTCGGAAGTGAACGGTGTTTAGTATTGAACACCGTTTAAAAATGTGTTATCGTCGTCCTATGACATCGCGAGACAAGCTGCACGACACCCAACGCGAGCGATGGGCAACACAGATCGCCGCGCTCGAAGCGCCGGCCGCTACGCCGCGACCTCGACGTGAGCCTCTAAGCACCGACCGGATCGTTGATGCAGCTCTCGCAATCCTCGCGGACGAAAGTTTTGACGCGGTGACGATGCGCCGTGTGGCCACCGCACTCCACGCGACCCCGGGGGCACTGTACGCCCACGTGCGCGACAAGTCCGAGCTCGATGACCTCATGGTCGGCAGCCTGTGCGCCCGTGTGGACCTGCCGCTGCCGGACGCAGCTGTCTGGCGGGACCAAGTGCTCGATGTCTGCCGTCAGCTTCGGGACCAATACCTCCAGTACCCCGGGATCTCGCAAGCCGCGCTCCAGGCCGCACCCCGCAGCCTCGAGACTCTCCGAATCAACGAAGGACTCCTCGGGATCCTGCTCGATGCCGGGGTCGCCCCGCAGACGGCAGGATGGGCCACCGATGCCCTGTTCCTCTATATCGCCGCGTACAGCGTGGTATCGCTGCGTCGGCATCCCGAAGAGGACGAGGCGGCCGAGACCGCTGATCGCGCCGACGTGCTCGAGCGGTTCCTCATGCTCCCCGCAACCCGCTTCCCGAACACGGTCGCGCACGCGGCCGAGCTCACCGCCGGGCACGGCCACGACCGTTTCGATTTCACCGTCAACGTGATCCTCAGCGGCATCAGCCCGGGCCACTGATTCGACGCCGCCCACGTCAGGCGGCCGCAACTCACTGCTGCCGCCCCCTGTTGCGGTCCTTCACTGTCCACGTCCGACGGCGTCCTCGTATGCCCGAATACCGGCCAGTTCTTCCAGCGCGCCGCAAAACAGAGGCGCTGCTCCCAGTGCTCCCTCAAACTACGAAAAGAAGGTCTCATGAACTCCCCTGCACTCCCACAACCATCGACCGGTATCTCCGGTCTCTCCGGAGGGCGGGCCCCGTCCTCCGCTCGGTGGATCGCGCTCATCGTGCTGAGCCTGGCGCAGCTGATGGTCATCCTCGACTCCACGATCGTCAACATCGCCCTCCCCACCGCCCAAGCCGACCTCGCCTTTTCCAACGATGACCGGCAATGGGTCGTCACGGGGTACGCGCTCGCGTTCGGCAGTCTGCTGCTGCTCGGCGGCCGGCTCTCCGATCTCTTCGGCCGCAAGCGGTTGTTCATCGTCGGTGTCGTCGGCTTCGCCGTCGCCTCCGCTGTGGGTGGTGCGGCGGTCGGATTCGACATGCTCCTGATCGCCCGCGTCGCCCAAGGCGCATTCGCGGCCCTCCTCGCCCCGGCAGCGCTCGCGCTGGTGTCCGTCACCTTCGCCGACAACGCCGCCGACCGCGGACGGGCCTTCGGGGTATTCGGCGCGGTGTCCGGCGCCGGCGGCGCACTCGGACTACTGCTCGGCGGCATTCTCACCGAGAGCGTTTCTTGGCGCTGGTGCCTCTACGTCAACCTCATCATCGCCGCGATCGCACTCGTCGGCGCCCTAATCTGGCTCCGCGAAGGCGCCCGCCCGACCCGAGTCCGTCTCGACCTCCCGGGCACCATCACTTCGGTCCTCGGCCTTGTCGGCATCGTCTACGGCCTCGGCAACGCCGCATCCGCCGGCTGGACGGACGGCTGGACACTCGGCACATCGGTCGGTGGCCTGGCGCTCCTGATCATCTTCGTCCTCATCCAGCGTCGCTCGGCCAACCCGCTGCTCCCTCTCGGCGTAGTCCTCGACCGCACCCGGGGAGCCGCGTTCCTCTCGATCGGGATCTCCGGTATCGGATCCTTCGCCGTCTTCCTATTCCTCACCTACTACCTCGAGGGCACCCTCGGCTTCACACCTATCCAGACGGGCATCGCGTTCCTCCCAATGGTAGGAATGCTTATCGTCGGCGCCGGCGCCGCAGGGGCCGCCTTCATGCCGCGCTTTGGTCCGCGACCCCTCGTCGCCATCGGCTGCACCCTCGCCGCGATCGGTATGGCGCTCCTGACCGGCATCGGCCCCGAGACCACCTACGCCGCCGGCGTCCTGCCCGCGCTGTTGATCCTCGGTCTGGGCCTCGGCTTGGTTTTCGGCCCCGCACAGAACGCCTCCACCAGCGGGGCGAAGTCCGACGAAGCCGGCGTCGCCTCCGCTCTCGTGAACACCGCGCAGCAGATCGGCGGTTCGATCGGCACCGCAGTGTTCAGCGCCCTGGCCGCCTCCGCCATTTCCGGTTACCTCCTAGACCACGCCGCGACCGCGCAGGAGGCGGCGACAGTGACCGCGGCCACATTGGCCAGCGACCACCTCGTCTTCTGGATCGCGGCAGGTACCTTCCTCGCCAGCGGCATCATCGCCGCCCTCCTCTTCCGCAGCGGTCCGCTCCCCGTCGACTCCGACGCCGGGCCCGCCATCGCGGCCTGACAACACCACTCTCGAAAGGAAAACAACGTCATGAAGGCAGTACAGTTCCAGCAGTACGGCGGCCCAGAGGTCTTGCAGCTCGTCGATCTCCCCGACCCGCACCCCGCTAAGGGGCAGGTGCGCATCAGAGTCCGCGCCGCCGGTATCAGCGCCACCGACCCGAAAATCCGTTCTGGCGCTCTCGCCTTCGGCGGCGCACTTCCCCAGACGACCGGCCGCGACGTGGCCGGTATCGTCGATGAGCTCGGTGACGATGTCAGCGACGTCACGATCGGCGACCGTGTGTTCGGCATCTCCGACGACGGCGCGGCAGCTGCCGAGTACGCGCTCCTCACTTTCCGTGCGGTCATCCCCGCATCGCTCGGATTCGTCGATGCGGCCGGCCTGCCGGTCGCTCTCGAAACCGCCACCCGCGCCATCGACCAGCTCAAGGTGACCGCAGGTACCACCCTGTTCGTCAACGGCGCATCCGGCGGCATCGGCAGCACCGCCGTCCAGCTCGCGGTCGCCCGCGGGGCACGCGTCATCGGCGCCGCCAGCGCAGCGAACCAGAACTACCTGGCACTCCTTGGCGCCGAGCCTGTCGTCTACGGCGAGGGAATGGTCGAACGCGTCCGCGCGATGGCCCCCGACGGCGTCGACGTCGCCCTCGACGTCGTCGGAAACGGCATCTTGCTGGAACTCATCGACCTCGCCGGTTCTTCAGAGAAGGTCATCACCCTGGCCGACTTCGCCGGTTCCAAGGAGCACGGCGTCCACTTCAGCAACGGCTTCGCAGACGGGCACGGCTTCCACTCCCTGCTCACTATCGGCGAACTCATCGACGCCGGCAAATTCTGGCTACCCGTCGACAAGACCTTCCCCCTCGAGGAGATCGCCGAAGCCCATCGCGTCAGCGAGACCGGACGCGTCCGCGGGCGCCTCGCAGTCATCGTGGCCTAAGCCCGCCCGAACCTGCAGCATCCCGACGCAGACTCGGCGGGATGCTGCAGTCGTGCGAGACGAGCGTGACCGACCGGGAACCGGTCGGCGCCCGCCCGGCGGCGACTTCGTTTATGCCTGCTGTGTCCGGCGCATGGCTGCGCGGAGTTCGCCGCGTCGGGGCGGGTCCGCTCCCTGGCGTCCTACGGCGATTCGCGCCGACGCCGAGGCGACTTCCGCCACCCAGTGCAGCGCGTCTCGCTCCAACCCGGCCCGGACGCTACCGAGCAGGTCGCCCGCGGCGAGGGCAAAGAGGAGACCCGACATGTAGGCGTCGCCCGCGCCGATCGTGTCGACGACCCGCACCGGTGCGGCTGGCTGCACCACCGTCTGGCCTGCAGCACGCACGACGCTCCCCTCCGCACCGAGCGTGATCGCGACGAGGGGGACACCAAGCGAGAGGTAGTGGTCGCCCACCCGCGTCGCGGACTCACCCGGATACAGCCAGGCGGCATCCTCGTCGCTCAGTTTGACCACGTCGGATTCCCGGGCGAGCGCCTCAATCTGCGCGGCGACGGATGCCCGGTCGCTGATAAGGGCTGGGCGGATGTTCGGGTCGAACGATGTCAGGGTTGCCGGCCCGCGAGACCGGATGATCTCAAGCACCCGGTCTGCGCCGGGCTGCAACCACGCCCCAATCGATCCCGCGTGTAGGAGATCGCTGGCCGGCACGCTTACGCCGCCATCGAGGATCCAGTTGATCCGGAAGTCGTACTCGGCCGAACCGTCCGCTCGGATCTTCGCTTTTGCGGTGGATGTGCTGGCGGCCCGGGCGACCAGATCGACCCGTACGTCGGACGCTGCGAGATGACTGCGCACCAGGTCGCCCGCGGCGTCGTCCCCGAGTTCGGCGAGCAGCTGAGTATGCACACCGAGCCGCGCCAGGCCGACCGCGATATTGAGCGAACTGCCACCGGGAACGGACCGCTCGACACCGTCGGCAGCGATGATGTCGACGAGCGCCTCTCCCACGATGACCGCGGTATGCGTGCGCGCGTTCATTGGCCCGGATAAACAATCGCCTTGAGCTGGCCGGGTTCCCGGCCGATCGTGAGCGCCCGCTCGGCGTCGGCGAGGCTGAAGCGGGCGGTGACCAACGAGTCCAGGTCGACACGACCGCTCGCCACCAGGTCGATCGCCAACGGCCACGTGTTCGCATAACGGAACACTCCGCTCACCCAAATCTCCCGGTTCTGGATAAACGACACCGGCAGCTCAACATCGTCGTTGCCCAGCCCGACGAGGATCACGCGTCCCGCGGGGCGCACCGCTTTAATTCCGGAGCGCACCGCCGGTGCGGCTCCGGTCGCGTCGATGAACGCATCGACGTCGAGGCCTTCCAGCGAATCGGTGGCGGGGTCGAGAACTCGGGAGGCACCGTGGCCCAGTGCGAACTCACGGCGACCGGCGTCGATGTCGGTCACGATCACTTCGCTCGCCCCGAATGCGCGGGCGGTCTGGGCGACGATGACCCCTATGGGGCCGGCGCCCGCCACCAGTACCCGGCTGCCCGGGCCCACCTCGGCGCGCTTGCACGCCCAGATTCCGACCGAGAGCGGCTCCACCAGCGCCGCGGCTTCGTCGGAGACCGAGTCGGGGATGTCGAACGCGAAGTCGCTCTGGATGGCGACGAACTCAGAGAACGCGCCGTCGATCGGCGGGGTGGCGAAGAACTCCATTGCGGGGCACAGGTTGTAGCGGCCCGACTTACACTCGTGGCAGACCCGGCACGGCCGCTGCGGCTCGATGGCCACACGCCGGCCGATTCGGTCGGGGTCGACATCGGCCCCGACCTCCTCGATGCGTCCCGACAGCTCGTGCCCGAGCACGAGCGGGCTCTCGACGACGTACGGTCCGATGCGCCCGTGCTCGTAGTAGTGCACGTCGCTGCCGCAGACACCGACCGCGCTGACCCGCACGAGCACCTGGTCGGGGTCGAGGTGCGGCACCGGCACCGGCGCATACGACATCGACCGCGGCGACGTGAGGATTGCGGCATCCATGATGCTCATGAGGGGTTCGCTTTCTGTTCCGATTCGGTCTGGTCGGCGGGCCCGCCGACCAGGGTCTGCAGTGTTTCGTGGGAGCCGACGGTGTGCAGCCGCTCCAAGACGTCTGCGTAGGGGGTAACGAAGCGCTTGTCGTCGGCGAGGTCACCGAAGAGCGACCGGTTCTGCACGAACGCCAGCGGGTTCTCGCGCTGGCTCTGGGCGATCGGCACAAGCTGGTCGCGCAGCGGGTCGACGACGTCGATGGCCTCGCCCTGTTCGTCGACGCCTTCCGCGTAGCGCGCCCAGCTGGCGACGGTCGCCGCCGAAAAACCGACGCCGCCGCCCTGCTCGAGCCGCTCCCGCACCACCGGCAGCAACCACTTGGGGATGCGGTCGGATGACTCGGCGCACAGCCGCGCGAGGGTGTCGCGCACCTCGGGGTTCGAGAACCTCTCGATCAGGGTGTGCTTGTAGAGCGCGAGGTCAATTCCGGGGACCGGCCGCAGCGTGGGCGTCGCCTCGTCGTCCATGTACCGTCGCAGGAACTCGGCGATGAGCGGGTCGCCGACGGCCTCGTGGGCGTAGCGGTACCCGGCGAGGTAGCCGAAGTAGCACAGCCCCTGATGGCTCGCGTTGAGCAGCCGCAGCTTCATCAGTTCGTACGGCTCGACGTCGGGCACCAGTTGCGCGTCGGCATCTTCGAACGGCGGTCGGCCCAGCGGGAAGTCGTCTTCGATCACCCACTGGAAGAAGGGCTCGCAGACCACCGGCCATTCGTCGCGCAATCCAGTGCGACGCTCGGCCTCGTCGATGTCGTCGGCCGAGGTGACCGGGGTGATGCGGTCGACCATCGAGTTCGGGAAGTGCACGTGGTCGTGGATCCAGCCGGCCAGCTCGGCGTCTTTGAGTTCGGCGAAGGCCGTGAACATGCGGGCAGCCATGTGCCCGTTGCCCTGGATGTTGTCGCACGACATCACCGTGAAGGCCGGGATGCCGCGATCCCTCCGGCGACGCAGGGCCTCGGTCACGAAACCGAACACGGTCGAGGGTGTGGCGCCGTCGACGAGGTCGGCGACGACGCCCGGGTTGGCGGCGTCGAACTCGCCGGTCACCCGGTCGAAGTTGTAGCCGCCCTCGGTGATCGTGAGCGACACGATCTTCACGCCGGGCTCCGCCATCGTCTCGATGACTGCTTCCGCGTCATCCGGAGCGAACAGATAGTCGACGATGCTGCCGACGACCCGCACTTCCCGACGTCCGTCGGGGTGTTTGACCGTGAGCGTGTAGAGGTCGTCTTGCTCGCGGAACACCTCGTCCATTCGCCGGTCGCTCTCGAGCAGTCCGATGCCGCAGATCGCCCAGTCAGAGGCGAGACCCTTGCCCATCAACGTGTCGAGGGTCATTGCCATGTGAGCGCGGTGGAAACCGCCGACCCCTACGTGCACGATGCCGACGGTGAGTGCGGCTCGGTCGTACTGCGGTCGCGCGACGTCGACGGGCAGCAGGTCGAGCGTGCTCTGGTCGAGCCGGGGCCCGCCGGTCACTTGACCGCTCCCATCGCGAGTCCGCGCACGAGCTGCTTCTGGGCGAGCCAGCCAGCAGCGACGACGGGGAGCACGGCGACCACCGAAGCGGCAGACAGAACCGCGAGGAATTGCCCGCGGCCGTCGACGAAACTCGCCAGGAACGGAGGCACGGTGCGCGCGGTATCGGTCGTGAGGATGGTGGCCAGGAAGTACTCGTTCCACGAGAAGATGAAGCAGATGAGGGCGACGGCCGCGACACCTGGTATCACGATCGGCAGCACAACACGGATGAGTTCTGTACGCAGAGTCGCCCCGTCAATCTGGGCCGCCTCGATTATCTCCAACGGCACTTCGGTGAAGAACGAGCGCATCATCCAGATGGCGATCGGCAGGTTAATCGCCACGTACAGCCAGCTGATGGCGGTGATGTTGTCGAGCAGTCCCAGCGCCAGGAGAATGAAGTAAACGGGGATGATGGATGCCGCGACCGGGAGAAACCTCGTCGAGATAAAGAAGAACAGCACGTCGGTGACCTTCTTGATCGGTCGCACGCTGAGACCGTAGGCACACGGGATGGCGAGCAGCAGCACAATGACCGTCGAGGTGAGGCTCGCCGTCAGCGAGTTGGTCAGGTAGGCGCCCATCCCCCGGTCGAAGACGGCCGCGTAGTTGTCGAGGCTGAGCGGGGTGAAGATCGTAGGAGGGATGGATGCCGCGGCGTTCTCCGATTTGAAGCTGGTGAAGACCATCCACCCGATTGGGAAGAAGAACACCAACACGATGACCCAGGTTACGGCGGTCAGCAGACCGCCTCTGACTTTGCGCATCAGCGCACCTTCCCTTCGACGAATACCTTGAACAGGCTGCGCAACGCGATGCTGGCGACGGCCAGGGTAATGATGACGGTGATCACGCCGAAGGCGGCCGCCTGTCCGATGTCGAGGCCGATGAAGGCTCGCTCGTAGAGCAGGTATGGCAGTGTCTTGGTGCCTCCGGTGCCTTTGGTCATGATGGCGATGGGGTCGAACATTTGCAGGAGCATGATGCCACCCAGCAGCGTCGCGATCTCGATGTACTGGCGCAGGTGCGGGAGGGTCATGTGCTGGAAGGTGCGCATCTTCCCGGCACCGTCGACAGAAGCAGCCTCGAGCACCTCCTTGCTCTGGCTCTGCAGCCCGGCGAGCAGAATCAGCATCATGAACGGCGTGAACTGCCACGTCATCACCACAATGATCGTCACAGGCGGCAGGTCGGTGTTCCACGCCACCGACGGGAGTCCGACAGCATTAAGCGCGACGTTCACGATTCCGTTGTTGACGTCGAGCATCAGGAACTTCCAGATCAGCGAGGCGGCGGCCGGCATGACGAGGAACGGCGTGATCATTAGGGTGCGGGCTATGCCTTGGCCGAGGAACTTGCGGTCGAGGAGGAGGGCGAACCCGAGACCGATCACGAGCGAAAGGATGACCGAAGACCCCGTGATGAGCACCGTCGCCCACAACGACGACAGGAAGTCGCCGTTCGCGAAGACGGTCAGGTAGTTGTCGAATCCGGCGAACCCGGTGTCCTCGGGGCGGAGTTGGTTCCACGTTGTGAACGACACGACGATCGTCACGATGAACGGGATCTGGGTGAGGACGAGCGAGACGATCAGGGCGGGCAGAACGAGCGCGCGGGCCTGCCGCGCCTTGCGTCTGTTGGTTGGCGCGATCTTCGGGGGAAGTTGCGGTTCTTCTACGCCGACATCGGCGACGATCGATGATGCAGTCATATCGGGCTCCTTTGCCTGATAGCGGTGAGGGGCGGCGGCACGGCTGGCGGGCCGCTGCCCCTCACCTGATGGGTGACGAGGCGGCTACTTCTGCTTGTCGCCGGCAGCTTGAGCGATCGGCTGTCCCTGGTCGAGGGCCTGGTCGACAGTGGTACGTCCTGCGATCGCGTCGGCGATTTGCTGGGCAACCTGGTTGCCGACATCTTGGAACTCGGGAATCGTCACATACTGGATACCTACCCACGGCTGTGGATTTACTCCGGGCTGCACTGGGTCGACCGCGTTCATGACCTCGAGTGTGATCGGGGCGAACGCCGCGGCGGCCTTCTTGTACTCGGGGATCTCGTAGGTGGAGTTGCGCGCTCCGGGCGGCACTCGCGTCCACCCGAGTTCTTCACCGACCAGCTGGTGGTATTCCTTGCTCGTCGCCCACTTCACGAACGCGAGGGCCTCGTCGTAGTTCTTCGTGGTCTCGGGAATGGCGAGGTTCCACGACCAGAGCCAGCCCGATTCCTTGGTCTTCACAACGGGTGCGTGGGCGTAGCCCATCTTCCCGGCGACCTCGGAACTCTCCGGGTCCTCCAGGATGGAAGCCGCGACCGACGCGTCGTACCACATTGCCACCTTGCCGCTGCTGAGGAGATTCAGGCACTCGGTGAAACTGTTCGAGACCGGGTCGGGCTCACCCGACTCCGCGAGCAGGTCGACGTAGAAATTCACCGCTTCCTTAAACTCGGGAGCGTTGACCTTGGCGTTCCAGTCCTCGTCGTACCAGGTGCCGCCGAAGGTCTGCACCACGGTGGTCAGCGGCGCGAAGAGATCGCCCCAGCCGGGCTTGCCCCGGAGGCAGATGCCCGCGTGCTCCGGCGTATCGAGTTGCTTCGCGAACTCGGCAATTTGCTGCCAGGTCGGGTTATTCGGCATCGTCAAGCCGGCGGCGTCAAACATCTCCTTGTTGTACATAGTGATCGACGATTCACCGTAGAAAGGCACCGCGTACTGCTTGCCGTCGACGGAGATCGCGGTGCGTACCGGCTCGAGCAGGTCGTCCACGTCGTAGTCGGCGTCGGACTTGAGGTCGGGCGTCAGGTCTTTCAACCATCCAAGTTCGCCCCACTGCGGAACCTCGTAGGCCCCCACGGTGACGATGTCGTACTGTCCAGCTTTGGAAGCCACATCGGCGGTGACGGCGGCGCGGAGGTCGCCTTCCTCCATCTGCACGAAGTTGACGTTGATACCGGGGTTCTGCTTTTCGAAAGCGTCCTTCAGCTCTTCCATGTCTTTCATTTGCGGGTTGCTCACGGTCGCGAGGGTGAGCGTGACGTCGCCGTCGTCTCCCCCGCCGCCCGCGCCGGCGCATCCCGTCAACACGAATGCCGCGGCCGTGAGCAAGGCGCCCACGCCGACGGCGCGTTTGTATCCAAGCATTCGAAACTCCTTTGTTGGGACTGCTGTCTCTTGCGTGCTCGTCGGTTCTCCCGAATCGAACTATTTGAACTATGGGCGACCCGGCGGTCGATGTCTTGCCCATAACCGATCAGAATGTGGTACTTTTTTTCCACTTTTCACGGGCTGGTTCGCCAAAGGAGGCGCAGTGGGAGAAATTCTGCAACCCGAAAACCGGGTACGCACAGTGCTCGACCGTCCGGCTATCCGCGAATTGGTCCCGCACTACGACGGCGAGTCTTTCCGCTGGATGCAGCACGATTATCCGTGCGATATCGCACGGTGGAACTACCATCCGGAAATCGAGATCCACCTGATCAGGCGTAGTGTCGGTAGTTACATTATCGGCGATCAGATCGGCGCCTTCGGACCCGGTCACGTCGCCATCGTCGGCTCCGGGCTACCGCACGATTGGATGAGCGACCTCGTCGATGGTGAGATCGTGCGCGACAGGGACGCGGTGATCCAGTTCACTCCGGAATGGCTGGAACGGAGCATCGCTGCGATGCCGGAGCTCGCGGCGGTCCGCCCGCTCATCAGCGATTCGAGTCGCGGGGTTGTCTACTCTGGCCAGACCGCGAAGGCAGCTGCAGAAGAGATCGAGGCTGTCGGAGCCACGGCGGGCGCCCTCCGCATCGCGCACTTACTTCAACTCTTATACATCCTGCAGAGCGCCCCCGAGCAGCATCGGCTCTACGTCGCAAGCGCCTTATATTCGTCGGATGTCGGCAGCGAAGGCAAGGCAGCCGTCGATGCCGGGCTGACGTATGTCTTAGAAAACCTCAGCGGGCACATCCGGATGTCGGAGGCGGCGCGTCTTGCCTTTATGTCAGAGCCCTCGTTCTCGAAGTATTTTAGGAAGGCGAGCGGGATGACTTTCTCTGACATGGTCAAGCGGCTGCGGATCGCGAACGCCTGCCGGCTGCTCGATCAGACCGATTCGTCGGTGTCGGCCATCAGCTCGGCCGTGGGCTACCGCAACCTGGCGAACTTCAACCGCCAGTTCAGGGCGGAAACGGGGCTGACGCCCAGTCGATTCCGCGCCATGGACGCTGCCATGCGACCCGCGACGCCACTGAGAGGTCTCAAACTCACCGCGAAGGGCTGACGGCGCGGGTCTCAGCTGTTGATCGGCAGAGCTGAACTCACCGCCACCGCGACCAGTGCGCCCGCGATCGGCCCCACCACGGGGACGACAGCGTACGACCAGTTCGCGGGCCCGTGCGAGCGGAAGAGGACGGTGTAGACGATTCGCGGGCCGAGATCGCGCATTGGGTTCAGCGCCGCTCCGGTCGGGCTGCCGGCCCCGAGCGACAATACGAAGATGACGATGGCGATCCCGGCATAGCCGAGGCCGGAGTTGCCGAAGTTGTAAACGCCGCCCTCGACGACCGGCTGCGGCGGGTTCAGTACCCACATCACCAGAACAGTCGTCGCAAGGCACTCGGTCAGGATGCTGCGCCAGATGGCCGCGTTGCGTGACGTCGTGGCGAACCAGCCCAGAGTCGTCCTCGTATGCTCGTTGGCGCGGATCGTCGGCCAGAACACGACGGCGGCAAGGAGCGCTCCGAGAACCGCTCCCACAAACTGGGCGCCGATGTAGGCCGGCACGAGCGCCCAGTCGGAACGCCCGGCCAGTACCTGAGCGAGGGTGATGGCGGGGTTCATGTGGGCGCCGCTCGAGTCGGAGAGGCTCGCACCGAGGAAGACAGCGGCGGCCCAACCGGCCGCGCCGGCCACCGGCGACAGGCGGCGGGCACCCGTGACGATGGTGACCGCGAGACCCAGGAAGATCATGACCGTGGTCCCGGTTATTTCGGACACAAAGATCATCGGGCTGTCCATGCGGGGCTCCTCGCGCACCGCGGAGTGCGGGGACGCTGTTCGGCGGGACACGCGCCGGCGGACGCGTGCGGCTGCAGCCGGGCCGGCTCTGGTGCGAGCGGGCATCCGACACGTCTCCGTCGGCGCCGTCTAATAATAGCCGCCCGCACCGGTTCTCCCGGGCCTGGGTCACTGCCGGCGGAGACCGCCGAGGATGAGATTTGCGACGTCGTCCGCCCGCGTCGGAGAGAAGGTGCGGCGCGTGATGATCGAGTTCATCATCGTTCCGACCATGATGTCGGCCGCAGCATCCGCGCTGATGTCGTTTCTGAACTGTCCGGAGTCGACGCCCCTCGCGACGAGTGCTTCGAGGGCGGCGCGCAACGGTGCGCCGAGCTGCCGGTCGAGACGCTCGGCGATGGCCGTGTCTTTCGACGCCGCGACGGCGAGGGCGCGGAAGAGCGCCGCGGCCGGCTGGGCACTCAGTCTCTCGTACGACTCCCGCAGCCACGCGCGGAGGTCGGCGGCGACATCGCCGCTGTCGTGCGCGGTGATCAGGTCGATGACGACGAGGTTGTCGAGCACGCACTCGGCGACGATGGCGGCTTTGTCGGGCCACCAGCGGTAGATCGTCTGCACCCCTGCGCCGGCGCGTTCGGCGATGCCCGTGACGGTGAGGCCGTCGTAGCCGCGGTCGACTATGAGGTCGCGCGTCGCCGTGAGGATCGCGAGGCGCGTGGCTTCGCTCCGGGGCCGACCGCGACGCTCTGGGGACATTCGCTCACGGTACCAAAAGCGGTACGCTGTTTTTAACGAGAAGGCTGTTCTCGTAATACCAATGGAGGTAGCAATGGACGTTTTAGTCGTAGTCGGTGTCGGTGGAATGGGCGAGACGATCGCCCGTCGTCAGGCCGTCGGGAGGAAAACGGTTCTCGCCGACTTCAACGAGGTCGCGCTCGAAGCGACCGCTGAAAAAATGCGGATCGACGGGTTCGAGGTTGTCACGGCGAAGATCGACGTGTCGTCTCGTGAATCGGTCGAGCGGGTCGCCGCCCTCGCCGCCTCGCTCGGCCCGGTCGCCCAGGTCGTGCACACGGCCGGACTCTCCCCCACGCAGGCCCCACTCGAGGCCGTACTGCGCGTCGACCTCGTCGGCGTCGCCCTGTCGCTCGAGGCATTCGGCGCAGTCGTTGCGGATGGCGGATCCGGTGTCGTCATCTCGAGCTCGTCGGGCTATCTCACTCCCGCGTTCACTCCCGAGCAGGAGCACCTCGTCCGCACGAGCACGCCAGAGGGTCTCCTCGACCTGCCCTTCTTCTCCCCCGAGGCGCTAGGCAACGCCGGCGTCGCGTACGGCATGGCGAAGCGCGCCAACCGCATCCAGGTGCAATACGCCAGCGCGGCGTGGGGCGCCAGAGGCGCACGGATCAACAGCGTCAGCCCCGGCGTCATCTCGACTGCCATGGGTCGCCTGGAACTCGAGTCGCCATCCGGCGCGTTTATGCGCGGAATGGTCGAGATGTCGGGCACCGGGCGCCTCGGTACCCCGAGCGACATCGCGGACAGCGTCACCTTCCTGCTCGGCCCGCAGGCCTCGTTCATCACCGGCATCGACCTGCTCACCGATGGCGGCGCAGTGGCTGCGGTTCTCACCGGCCGCGTGCCGATGCCGGGCCGCTAAACGATGATCGACGGCATCCACTACCAGACCGCCTAGGTCACCAGCGACGTCGACGACGCCTATGCGGCGTTCGCCGCGGGTGTCGATGCTCGCCATCCCATGCACTATGAGGGCACGGTCGAGGTCGCGACTAACCGCGGACCGAGCAAGAGTACGAACAAACTCGCACTCGCATGGGTGGGCGATCTGCAGTACGAATTCATCCAGCCGGTGGTCGATCCCACCGGGATCTTCGCCGACGCCCTCGCGACGGAGCGGCGAGCGGAATTCCACCACTTGGCGTTCCGCGTGGCCGACTGGGAGGCTTTCCGCGCCAAAGTTGCCAACTACCCGTATCCGGTCATGATGGAGCGAGACAGCGGCGATCTCAAGTTCGTTTATCTGGATGCGCGGGCGACGCTGGGTCACTGTCTCGAGTACGTGTGGATGACCGACGCGATGTGGACGCGCACGGGCGGTAGATAACAGCACCGAACGAACGGCGTCGGCGGAAACGTGCGCGTGCGTTTCCGCCGACGCCGAGTGCATCGTTCAGCGCAGCGCGGGTTCGTCGACCGGCGTGAGGACGTCGCGCATGTCGCCGTCGCGCCACTCGCCCAGCAGCCTGTTGAACGCCACCGGACCGGGGCTGCAACTAGCGCCTGTGGCCGAGCGCGTCCC
>Ga0247729_10000466_pt1 | contig 16921 bp, 18 predicted proteins | sample UWRJL133311R2_FD_180958 | JGI IMG/M metagenome (GOLD analysis project Ga0247729, IMG submission 180958) | Plant litter microbial communities from Arlington Agricultural Research Station in Wisconsin, United States - UWRJ-L133-311R-2 | ecosystem: Environmental > Terrestrial > Plant litter >... | reverse complement strand
CAGTATACCTGGGCAGTAGGTTAGGTGGGCTGCATCGGTGCCTCTTTATATGATAATATATATATATGTTTACTCATTCTGTCTTTAGGACTCCCCTCCATCTGAGCACCCCTAAAATATGCAAGGCCCACAATCGTCCCCCCGTGGACTGGATCTCACCAACGATGTCGCTGCTTACATGGGGCAATCATTTCGCCGCAAACTCAATGGCTCAATCGATGAGCCTGTCAAATTCCCTGGCTACTGGTCGTTAGAATTTCTTGGGGAATGCAATTTGGCGGTCGAGAGGATGGTGTCGGCATATCGAAATAAACGTGAGCTCTTCATCTATTTTTCTTGTCTCCTTGCTCATTATTTCAATCACAAAGATGCAACGGTATGGTCGATCAAGGACTACACCAATTACCTTCAGGAAAACTCTCCTCGTTCTACAGGAAAAAATGAGCACCTGGAGGCCGAAATAATGAAGTCCTATCCCCCTATTCATTCCCCCCCTTTGTTCCAAGTTCGACCATGCGTCATTGTCGACTCCGAAGGTTATTTGCTAGTATGGTATTTGCCTTCCATTCTGACTCTGAAAAGACAGGTAGGTACAATGTCCATATATTTTTGAAGGAAACTGATCTAATCTTCATGCAGACACAGATGTGGAATTCGTTAAAAATCATCGAACAAGGCATCAAGATGCACAAAAATAGTACGAGCTGGCGCATCAACGAAGATTACTATCTCAAGGCATCGGACTGCCGCATTCGGCCTGGTACTGTCAGTGTGGCTCCTGCATGGTTTCAGCAAGCTCACCTGGTAGGTCAAATGTTGGAATTTTTCTTACTTTTGACGTATTGAGTTCCAGGAAGAGCTTGAAGTTTCTTCAGAGCTTCGAAAGCCGCGTGGTCGGCAATGGATTTCAGAGATCGAGGAGGCGTCTGCCCTTCTTGGTGGAATTTTATCCATCATTCACCCAACCCTGTTTGAGGCCGGTATGACCTGCATGCAGCTCATTCGTGAAAATCCTGATTTTGTCGCCAAGAACGAGGGGCTCGAGAGGATCATGGAAATGTGGAGTGCCCCCTTCACTGGGCTTTCGGTAATGAATAATCGGCAAACTCCAACACACCGCGATAATGGTGGGGGTCACAGATGGATGGATGTTCTTGCATCCGTCGGACCTTATCTTGCCGGTCGGCTCCACCTCCCTGGTTTAGGTTATCAGATGATGTACGAGTCGGGCACGGTAGTCGGTCTGACTGGGAGGGTAGTTCTTCATGGTGCCCACGCCAATGGCCAGCGTGCCTGCTTTGCCTTCTATTTTCGTGAAAATGTTATGAAGGCATTGGGCATACCATCACCTGCATGGGCAAAGGTTGGAGGGAACGGACCGGAGTAGAAATATTTATTTTTATGTAGTACAGAACGGTGGATAAAAGTACGATCTACAAACGTCGAACTCCCATATTATTGCTACAAATTTCAATGAGTGAAAATTGAGGATGAATTTCAAGTGCACCGACCTAACATGAAGAACGAACTTTCTTTCTTGAGTTTGACCAGAGCCCTGACTTTCTCTGCCAGCCGCTACCGGACGTTGGGGCTGATGGGACATGATAACGGATGGTAGGTCATCGCTATCTGAGAACAATGACACCTCCGAACTGGCAGAGAAGCTAGTCGTAGTCTGGTTCTCGACCAATTCAACAGATCCTTCTGAGGAAATTGAAAGGCGACGTTTCTTCTGCGCGGCTTTGTTTGATGGACGAGTTGACCCAACAATCTCAACATCTGAGCCGTTATCCAGCTCTCGATCTGGGACGTGCTTGGTTGATTGGGAAGGTGCCGACATGAGGTGAGTCGGATTTGCATGATGTTTGGGCAGAGAGACCTGTTGCTTCTGGAAGGGGACAGAATTCGTCGATCTGGACATTTCAAAAAGATCATTGAGACCATGGACGCGCCAAACCGAACGCGATACGGCTTCATACTGCCTCATCAGAGCACTATTGAGAAATTGCTGGGCGTCAGTAACGTCAGCGAGGGCTTGTTGCACAAGTTTCATGTGCGCTGGGTCGACCAGAGGAGATCTTGAGGGAGATCGCGCAGGACAAGCACAGCATCCACCTTTGGAGAGTGCCTGAATAATAGCAGAAGCACGATCCATAAGAACTGCCTCATGTGTGGAGAATGGACCAACGCCAACGCCGAAATTTGCCTGAGAATTTGAGTAATCAGCAATGTGAGGCGCCTCACTGCTGGATCCTGGAGGCTGGGAAATATCAGTGGGTCGAGTAGATAGCAATGGCGGAATTGAGACTGGGGGTAGTACTGGTATCGGTGATGGCATTATCGGCATTGGTACCGATTGCAATGTTGTCGGTGTTGATGCCGATTGCATGGCGGTTGGTGTTGGTGCCGATGACGGTGGCACTGATGGCAGTCGCATCGGCATGGATGTTGAGACTGGTATTGACGTTGGTGGTAGTGGTAGTTCGGTCAACGTTGATAGCATCGGTGTCGATACCAACGGCAGTCCCAATGGTGGTGGCTTTGGTGCCAGTGTCGGTGCTGGCGAAGTTACCATTGATGCCATCATTGGTGGCATCGACTCGGTCTGTAAAAGTCCTGTTTCTGTAGGCCTGGGCGATACTGGCTGAGACCCCAATGAAGATTGTCCTGGCGTTGGTGCCAGTGGTAATTGCACTGGCATCCACAGCGGGGTCGGTATTGGTGGTGGGGTCGGTATCGGTGGTTGCATCGGTGTCGGTACTGTTGGTGCCGATGGTATCGGTGGCTGTGGTGGCAGTGTTGGTAGCGTTATCGATGACGATGCCAATGGTGGTGCTGTCGGCGTTGGTCTCATCCGCCATGGGGGTGCCAGCGGTGTCTCTGGACGGTCTCCCTTCGATGGATGCGATGTTCGGGGATTCGTATGACTGTCATCTTGTGTTGAAGGCTTACGTTCTGGTATAGTATACTGATCAGCACATCGCCTCTGGAGGCGGATGATAGCTGGGCCAATATTTGCGAGCTCTGGCATCTGCCAAATGTCTTCCAGGTAGCCTGATTGGGGGTAATCGCCAGCTGCTATCATCTAGTCGAACTGATAAATAAAAATTTGAGATTCATGAGTTTTATGGACTTACGGATCGTAGATTATTTGCAAATAGCTCATCTATTTGCCGTCGGGTTGGGATCTTGCCGTCTAACCACCAACTATATTGGTGGTTAGGATCCATCTCGCGAGTGACATTTCGATCCAATTGGATGTCAGACTCGGAACAGAGTGAATGAAGTGAAGAACAGATGCCGTGCTGCATTTGGTCCTCGGATGAATCCGGCGACCAGAAAGACAAGAGAAGTTCCTGAAGGATGAAGGGCGGTGGTAGACTCAATCCCAGCGCCGCACCCCACCCTTGACAGAAGACAAGAAATTCCTATATACCTTGTAGTTCAGATCTTGCAAGCATATTCCTGACAAATTTGTTTCACATACCAATTCGACTGTGATGCCCTCTTGAAAGATAAGGGGAGCTCCTTGCACGGTGCAATAGTAGACAGCCATTCTAAGGCGAGCAAGGAGGTAGTTATACAGGAGTCTCCAGATCTGTTCTTCTCGTTTCCAGTCGATACGAGCATCAATAGGGCCTGTGTTATCTGGGAACATGAACGTTTATGACAAGTATATGTGATGTAATCAAAATCGTGAATGTTGTGACGCGTGCGTCGTGCCTACAATGGAGGGATCTTGTCTCCAGGCGTAGGGCCGATAGAGATGCCAGTGGATGACGTCCAGGCAGGTCTTACTCTATCGCGTCCTCTCTAAAATCAGCCGTGATTCGAGGGGAGAACATAGGGAGCTAAATATATTATTATTGTAATGAATATAAAAAATTGAACAGATGGTTGGCTAGGAATTTTTCACCTGGAGAGGAGAGCGAATAGATGCGGCTCCTGAGGCAAGTGTAAATAAGGAGATAGTGGTAATAACGGTAAAATTTGCCATCAAGTCCTTCAACTTCCTTGATGATCGCTAGCAATCAATGGCAAGGGTAGGTCAGGGAATCGGTGCATTGCAAGAATGAAATTACTGGACAGAAATAATGAATATCTACACCAGCACAGCATGAAAACGCGTCGCGAGGGTTCCAGAAGCTTTGACCACTATTAAGATCTTCTCATGTCCACGAGACCTTATCTCCTCCCGGTCTGCTAACACGGTGTCGATCAACTCAGAGGCAATGTGAGGGCGGTCCGGTCGGCCCAGCATTTCCCTTGCCTCGCTAAGGGGCTTCCTGACCAGGTCCTGCAGCAAGAAGGTCGGCTGCACAGAGGTAGAGACCTGTTTGGTTTCAAGTACAATTTCAAGGCAGTCTTCTGTGCGAAACTTGGAAGTTCGAGGTCGGCCAATGAGGCGGAAAGTTATAAGCAGGCAGACTTGTATGAACTCTCGGTTCGTCTGAAAAAAGGCATCAATATCTAATATACAAATTCCTGAGCGTCTGGACGCACTTTGACCCAGAGGCCCATCCCTTTGTCGACGCGAAGCCTGTCTTCTGCTTGCGTGATCACTCGACTCTGCTGGATGCCTTGGCAGATGGCCTTATGAACTGGCCAGGCACTTTTTTGGCATGCGCGGTTCTGTAGACCAAGTCAGCGGAGAACGGTACAACCCATGGCGAACGTACACAATAATGAAACCTCTTGCATGCTGCACAGGTCAGCAACTTGACCGAAGTCTCCGTCCTGAAGCAATACTGGCATTGCTTGATGATCGGTAGTTCAGAGGACATAATTCTGGTAAAAGATAATAGTTGGGATGAAAAAGAGTTGTTTCCGATTTCGAACCGCCGAGGTATTTATATGCCAATAGAAAGGGGGGGTTCGGGGTCCAATTTTGTTATAATCCCAATGCTTTTGTGTGCCGGTGCCGGCGTATGTGTAAGATCATTCAATTATGCGCATTCCCGTGCCAATGAGGTAAAGCTTAAACAACGTTGCATGACATCTCTCTAAACATGCTGCAACGATATGAACCACCTGAAAAAAATTGCAGCCAGACCTACTTTGGGACCCACCTCAAAGAAAACGCAACATCCGTATATGATAGACTGAGTGCGCGATCACATGCAGAAGAGGCGCCCGTCAATCGATGCAGCTGCAATCGGCTAAGGCGTGAACAAATATCCTAGACATCGTGATCCGGAAGAAAAATAGCCAAATTTGGAAACCTCAAGTGGTATCGTTGATCTAGCTTTCAGATCAATTTATACCCCAGGCAGTTAGCCAGGTGCCGGCAAGTTGGCACCAGCGTCCAGCCGAGCGGTAAAGTAGAAACATGATCAGTTTCTCAAGGCACACTTTTCTTCCTTCTACCACATTCTACGGCTCGAAGTTGCGTTTATGCACTTCTCGCATCCACATTCGTTATTTTACCCAACCCTCCCTCCCTTTAATCAATATTTGTCATATTAGCATTATATTTCGTTACTTATCAGAAGTCGAAGTCATCATAACGTCGTACCTCATCCTTAGATAGTCGTCACTTATTTGTACTACAACTCAATCGTTGCAAGTTACACATACGTTTAGGAGGATACATAATATAAAAGTTTTATTGGATAGGTAGGCTACAATCATACGAGCAAATTGTTCCCGCCCACCCAGCGGCTCAATTTGCTCCATCTTTCAGTCTGAGCTAACATTCAGCCCCAGCCCAACCTCACACCTCGTAGTGACCGCGGTTCGATGATAGACGAAGCTGGATAGTTGCGAACGAAAATACAGTAGTATATGCTACAATATCTGAGATGGTTTCCAACATTGAACATAATTTTTGTTAGCAATTGCAAACTTTGCGTCTGCGACCCTCCCAAATTCATTCCACATGTCCACCTTTTGTGCGGAATAGGCCCGAAAACCAGCATTGTACGATGGGTCCGACGAGATGTGCCTGAAATCCCACTGTAGTGCCTGATGCATAAAAAATCGTGTGACCCATGTCATCTCATGCTCGGTGCGTGAAAGCTCCTCGGTCCACCTATTTTTCTGAGCCCGAGCACGAAGCCAATGGATACGATAGACTAGATGGCTCGGATAATCAGTTGTAAAAAATTATTTATAAATCAATTACTCACATTCAAGAAGTCGCCTGTTATCAGCTCCAATATTCTGTGCCGATGCCTCGTCATAGCCATCCATGGCTCCCCAGAACCATGCTAAAGATGCCTGACTCTGACCAGGAGCATTCAGGTCCGCAATTGCAGTACTAATTACGCACTGCTTGACCAAAAGTGGTGGATAACGTGCTTTCAGAGCTCTGTTGAGCCCAACGATGACACGTTGGGATATATTGTAAATTCTTCGGTGGTAGCTGAGCTCAGAATTGAGGGTTCGGATGCCCTTCCATGATCGGAGATGCTGGGCCGTTGTTGTGGAGCGTCGGACCTTCTCGATATACTGGAAAGAAAGATGCCCAAGTACTTCACGAACGCCCTGCAACGCGTCATTTGCGCGGCCTCGTCGAAGCTCTAGCTCCCGTTTTTGCAGAAGCGCGATTCCTTGACCAGTGAGGTTGGTGACTTGGGAAGGAAATATCAGTCTCTTGTTCTCAATGTCGGACGGTGATGGCCTCGGTGCATCAGGATTGTCATCATCACTGATATTTCCGTCTTGATCCTCGATAATCTCCGCTAGATTACCTAGGTTTGAGACAGTCTGGGCACCAAGATATCTCTCCGCTGTCCTGTGGAACTCTCGAATCCGACCGGCTAGACGCTGTCGCTTTCGGCCAAGATCTAGCTTCTGGTCCGATGTTGGATTTCTTCCAAGTCGCCGCACCAACTGACGAATTTCAACTCTGTTAAGACAATTGATAGCAATAAACTTCGTAAAGAGTGGCCAACGAATAAATGCAACACTTACTGATTGTCCTGTATGCGGAGTCCTGAAACTAGCCAAGATGTTCCTCCACCATCGTCAGCGACTGAAGGTTCATCTTCGATGGAATCCCTTGTAGCAATCATTGCTTCTATCTCCTTTAAGGATGCACCCTTTGTAATTTTTGGCAGCATGACGTCCATACTCTTCACATCCTCTTGACGGCCTGCCTCTGCGTCCTCGATATCAGCCTTCCAGAGGTCCCTTTCAGCGACAGGTGCTGCACTATCGATCTCAGTGAAATAGCGACTACTTAGGTCTTTCTCAGACACTGCGCGTCTGTACTTGGTGATTATTGTGTCGACTTAAAAGGGATGTGATCAGACTGGCAAGTTATCAGAAAACGAGTACTCACCGATACTAACCAACTTCTTGAAATTGGAGTCACCCATATGATCATCCAGAATCTCGGTCCGGTGGGCTTGGGTAGCAGTCCGTGTACTTGGCGATACCGTATTAAGAATCGCCCATAATGTTTCCATGATCTCTCCATCGACAATTCCAGCCCCAGGGATGTAGCTTGTTGCGTATCGATAGAGACACTCATCCTGGTGTCCATGAACATGGAACAAGCCGATAGCTTCTACTAGCTTTATCTTGTCATCGACTTCCAGAAGAGGATTATTGTTGATGCGATCGCGAAGGTGGATATGATATTGGCACCCAATATCATAGATATGCAGAACGGAGTCGATTCCTGAGACATTGGTGGATGCAAGCGCTTCACATAGTGACCAGTCCATGTTCATTTGACGTTCGCCTTTCTGAAAATCAACCATACTGCCCGGAGCGAAGCAGCCATGCCTAGCACAGCAATGTCCACCCATTCCAGTGCTCCGCCGACCTTGATGGGCTATTTCTGCACCATCTTGAACGCGGTACCGGTGACACGATGGTGTCTTGTTAAGCATGTTAGAACAGAGCATCGGTAATTTTTAGAATGCCACAAACCTGGGGACTTTCGATGGCAATATTGAGGTGACGCTGATATCGAGATTCGTTGGTCATAAAGCATTCACCATTAGTGAGATGTACGTCGTTTTCAGCATTTTTCTGAACAAGATGATCGGCTTTGAAGTTCCCATCCGCTGCGAAGCTCCGCATGTATAGTTTACTGCACTAAATATTCAGTTATTTTACTTGCAAATTTGAGCTTCCGACACTTACGGATCCTTCTCTTGTTCTTTTTCCCATCCATCAGGTAAATTTACACCTGGTTGTGGACAGGCCGCACAGAAAAGTGCCATACTACCCCTTTTGGCATCTTCGTTACTCCTTATGGCAAAGTGTCGACGTACTTTCAGGTTCCGCCACTGACGGGAGAGACGCCGGAGCTCTGCATATCGGTTTGGCACAAGAGTTGGAAAGGCATATGAAGTCGTCCTTTTGAGCTTCTGGTGGTATTGATATGCAGATGCCTTGCACTCCAAATTATTGGTCCGGTAATCGTCCAGGACTCTGAAGCTGAAGACCGTTTTGATGTCAGCGGTTGAAGAGGCAGGAAAGAGCCGAAGGTCCAAAAGCTGGAGGTCGCGGTCCAGGTGTCGCCCTTCGCAGGTGCACCATACCACTGGCAATTTATGAAAACCAGAGGTATCGACCAAGGTCACAAATGAATTACCAGCAGCATCTGATGTCGGTGCTCGGGGTAAGACCCTTGGTAACGGACCCTTGTGCCGATCCTCGGGTGCCTCGTCCTCCCAGATCTCCTCATCAGGATTTTCCGGTAACGGTATATCTCGCGTTGTGGATTCATTACTCAGTACTGTGGGCCCTTCAGTTTCAGCGACGGCTGCTTCAGCGCAAGACACTGCCTCCACCTCATCTGCATGACGTTCAGCAGCCTGCAGGGAGGCTCTGAGTCCTGTCAGCAGTGAGTCTGGTGGCTGCGAGAGAGCGTCTGCGACCTTGTTTAGCATTTCATGGTCTGAAATTTGATTGCCTTCTGAGTCAATGGCTTTGAGTAGTCCTTCCAGTATTTCTCGAGGTTGGAGATTCAGAGTCGAGGAAAGGTCATGGAGAACACCGTCCATCGCCTTCTTTGGATGCGGCTCCTTGGCTTTATTAGCAGTTGTAGATGGGCAAGGATCCCCTCTATGTCCAACATAAAGTTTGATGCCCACCTGCCATAACGCCCCCTTCTGGTAGAATCTACCATTCCACCTCTCCACCCGGTGAAATATTTGGTACTGGTGAATGTCGCGACAGCAGAGAACGCAGAGGGTATGCCCTCCGATACAATCAAGGCATCGCCAAACTGCTTTTCCAAGCCCACATTGCTGGCACCGCAGCTGGCAGGGACCGGCTTTTAATGCCAGAATCCTTTCACCATAAATATCACGTTTTTCTTGAACCCATTCTTGCATGTATTGATTTTGGCTCTGAATAGAGGTCAAATTTTGAAAGAAGAAAGGTTAAACAGCCCTACTTTTCCTGAACGGCTATACTGCTGATGGATCCCCTCCAGCCAAGTACCATTCTGGTCTCGGTGGATCTCATACGCATCAAACTCTTGCTCGTCAGCAGGTTCGGAGATGCAAACTTCCTCTCCAGGCGTCTCAATAATTGGAGGGAGATCTACCCGAAACCTTGCTGATGCTGAACGTTTATCGACTTGCTGATACGAAATCTTCTTTGTCTTCTCACGGATTCCCCGTTCAGTCTCAACAGTTTGTATAGTGATCTGCTGAGCCTGACGAGGTTTGATGATCTTGAATCTTGACGCCATGGTATTTTACAAGAAGAGACGTTTCTCTTGAATGACATGGATTTCCCTAGTTATAATTTTTCTCACGATGTCATTTGTAGAAGCGTGAGCACCAAAAGGTAACAATCCTATCGTACGGGCGCCTAATGACCAAATTGGGTAAACAGATCAAAAACCCCTAACACGACTATGCTACCTCTGTGCATTCATCTGCACCTTCTCCGATCGTGCATAACCCCTCTAAACAATTCAGTCTAGTATCATATCTCATACAACTTAGGTTCTGTAGTGGTATGTGATGAGTAATAAAATGGTATTACCTAGGAGATGAGTGCGTGCGCAACGAATGATGACTTGCGCGTGTTTTGGTTCTCAACCAGTATGGACCATAATAAGATATCATTTATATGCAACATATCTTAATTCTAAATAATGTTTTGTTGCTCCAGAAGTGGGAAGAATGAGATTTGGAAGTTAACCATGCGTGGTACAATATTTTGAGAGGCAACACTGTATTTTATGTGTTTACTCTATTTACGAAGACAGTTTGACATATAATTTACATGCAATCAAAGAAGTGTTAGGAATCGAGAGGCGAGAACATCAGGATTTATACCTGAAATATTTAATACAATACTCTGAGAGGGGACACTGTATTTTACGGGCTGACTCTATTTACGAAGATAGGTTGAGATAACAATTATACATGACATTTGTAATCGTCATTGAAGTGTTATTGATTCAGAGATGAGAAGAATAGATGTTTAAATAGAAAATTAAACATGTATGATACAATATTTGAGAGGTGCTGCTGTATTTTATGCACTTGCTCTATTTACGATGACAAGTTGAGATATCATTATTAGCAGTATATTGTAATCTTCAATGAAGTATTGCGGATCAAGAAGCAAAAAAAAACAGGATTCATAGATAAAATATTTGATCGCACACAATATTTTATTTCAAGAGGCAACACTGTACTTTACGGACTGACTCTATCTATGAAGATAGGTGGAGACTTCATTTATATGTAATACATCGAAATTCTCGATGTCGTCTTGGAGATTGAGAGTTGAGAGACGCCGAGGTCCATAAATGACATTTACTGTGAAATAAAATAATCTACCGCGCAGGTAGCTGCGTAGTGTCAGCTTGAGCTACAGCTTGCCGACTTGATTGTGTATGTGGCGCATATCTTGATCAGGTAAATTGAGTCCTATATAGTAATATTACTGATGTCAATCATTTACGACACCCGGATGAAAGAATATGCTGATACAAATTCGTGTAAATAAACACTCTCATTTCTTTACCACATCCCTCATGGCAAAGCGAAAGCAGAAGAAATCCTCTGCTCCCAAAACTGTCTGGACGCTAGAGGAGATTGCCGTTCTTCGTAAACATCGAGATGCATGGCTTGAGCTGGAAACTCGTGCTGAGAGGGACACACTAGTTAATGGGACGGTCGCAGAGGAAATACGGTCGCTCAACCAAGAGATATATGGCATTCAAGTCATCGGACGAAACAAAAAGGCCAAGGAAGAATGGGACCGTCGTTGCAAGGTGAGATTCCCAGTGTTTTCGTCACTGCTGCACTCAACTTCAAACCAATGGGTACCAGGCAATGAAAACATGGTACAATAATCACCGTGGAGGCACCAAGAATCGACGAGTTTTCAAATTTCAGCGTAAGATTCCTCTACGGAATGTGGTTGCACATTTCCGGGGAGAGGATGTGCGGACTGAGGTGGAAGCCAACTCCCCCGATGCAAAGCCTGGCTCGTCTGAATATCTTTCACACTACCAACGGGCACTTACAAAGGTCTTAAATTCGCTATCAAATGACGAACGGGAGGAGTATGAAGCACTCAGGCAGGAATGGCAAGATACCACACCTCCAGCAGAGATTCAGAGAAAGTACGTTCTACTACTCAATCGTTTACCACAATTTAATTATACAAATTAAACTGTCTCCTTGCAGAACGGCTCAAAAATATGCTCGACGAGTGATTATGAACATGCACGAGGTCACCCATCGCCAGATGGGAATGTCGTCGCTGACTTTCGAATCGCATCAGCTTATCGACGGCACGCCTGGATTCATGCTGTAATTATTTAACTTAGTGCAATGAACAATAGGTCTAACGCGCAACTTCTGCAGGCACGACTATAATTCCCATCTCCTTGCAAAGAACGTGAGGGTTCAGTCATTTTCAGAACGTCATCCAAAGCTCTGTGAAGACTTCGGCAATGCTTTTGCCACTTGGGTAATGGATGTGCAGGATGTGATCGATGGCAATTCCCCTAACATCGACGAAAAGCCGGCAATGCCAATAATCGCCATCCAGAAGGGCGAGGGGGGAATTCCGCTATTACCGCCTCCCATCAACGGTAAAGGAGGGTACGAACTTTTGGAGACCAAGCGAACGATCATCCGGTTTTATATCAACGAGCATTACCGTGAGTTACTACTCCCAGCGTGCTTTATACTTACATTAAGCATCCATAATTTATAAGGACTGGCAACTGGTAACCCAAATGCACACGCCCCTTGGGACGCAATGGGGAACCAGCCAGAGAAATTTTTCGATCTGTCCTACATACCCGAAGGCTTCATACTGCAAGATCCTTGTCGGATGAAACGCCCAGTCGCTGAACTACTCGACCATCTCCGCCGGCGACAATCGGATAATACTGTGGTCACATTTGCCTTCAAGAATGTTTTAGCGAATGGGAAGCTTGTACCAGCTTCGTATTCCGAGGTGGCGATTTTGGCTATGTCCAAGAAAAAATTGCAAGACGGTAGTCCACCTCCAAATCCCCCCCCCACCGTCAAACCGGAACAGCCAGTAGAATCTGGTAGTCCTTCGCATTCCCGTCCAACAAGGGCTTTGCCACCAAGGATACCCTGTGGTGCTGGTGAATATCAGATCACGGCATCGCCTGCACCGGCGCAATCATCTAGCGCTCCTGGTTCTCCTTGCTCAGACATTTACGCACCAAACGACCTTACAGAAAACATTGTTTCTCGAGCTCCCTCTGAAGCCCCTATACCTCAGGCATCTAGTCCTGATACACCTGATCCTGAAGTGCCATCTCGGCCACCTACTCCTGAAGCAGCGGTCCTAGCGTCAGTACAGGAACGGCTGGTCCAAGCCGGTGCTGCTGATGTGACTCTTCCACCCAACGCATCTGGATCTATCGTACCGCCTCCCAACGGCCATCCGTTCATATTCCCAAATCCTCAAGGCCATGGCTATCCAATGCAACAATTTGGGCTCAACAGCAATGCTTTGCCGCCAGCACCTCCCCAGAGTTGGGAGATTTATACACCGCCTGGTATTATGCAAGCCGGTGGATCTATTCCCATCCAGCCTGGGTTTGCAAGTGGCTCTACGGCGCAATTTTACTATATTCCTACTAATCAAGGCTGGGTTCAGCAGCCAATGCAAACGGCGCAATATCCCAACATGCAACCCAGCTATGCCATCCCATCCAACATTGGCCCATTCGCCCCAACCTCACTAGGCTATCCTTCAGCCAACTCGCAATTTGATACTAGCCTCGACCCCTTGCTGAGGACGGCTGGGACAAGTACGATAAATGCAGTCTCTATGGAGCCAAAGGCCACACCAAGACCTAGGGTGAAGCCTCGGGTGCCAGATGCTCCTCCAACCAAGTATCAAGATGACTCCAACTTCGTCCACCACCGAGCTCAAGCCCATCCATTTTATTCAGATGCTGGAACACCAACCCTCATGAATTCTCCCCCAACGAAGCGTAAGCGACAGCCCTCAATAACTGATGAACAGCCTTTGGGTAAACGGCAGCATGTCCCTCGTCGAACGAACGAACATTTTCCTGAAGCGACTGAGGAGGATATTAGAGCAACTGCCAAACTTCCTCGGCAGCGGAAGAGGCCGTCATAATTTTCTCATTATAATTATATAGAATGGCAAATGAGAAAATAAAATTCGTCAAATATTACATTGGGTCGGTTCAGTACGCTACACCACTGGTGAAGGGACGGTATATTACTTATCGCCCTCTGCTCAAAGGTTTGGCACTTCTTACTGGCATTATTCGTGATGGAGCTGCACTACTAGTAGCAGGCCTCGAGCCCGACCTTGTTTGACGAACAGGCATTGATGGAACATTTTGAGCTGGTTCCTCCACTAGGTCAACCGGGATGGGTATCTGCTGGGTAAATTCAACCTGAGTAATGGAAGTCAGTTATGTTATAGAGAATAGTGTAGTCATGGAAATCACCTCCATTAGCTCCTCTGAAGCATCAACAGCTGGTGGCAAGGTATCGTTGTTGGGAGCTGGTGAAGATGGTGACGAGAATGATGACAATGATGTTAATGGCGAGAGTGGCGGTGGTGGCGATTGCTGAACTGGTACCATGGGTCTCGTCTGCATGACCGACGCCGGTGCCAGTGGGTCCGATGCCGCTGTATCTTCACCTGTAGCTTGAATTCCCTGCGCTGGCCTATCCTCTATCCTCTGCGTTGGTGGCTCCGTCGTTTGTGGGACTTGGACTGGGGTACCCTCACGCGATGAGACAGGTATCGGCTGCAAGGCCGCCGCCAGTACCGGTGGGTCCGATGCCGCTGTATCTTCACCTGTAGCTTGAATTCCCTGCGCTGGCCTATCCTCTATCCTCTGCGTTGGTGGCTCCGTCGTTTGTGGGACTTGGGTTGGGGTACCCTCACGCGATGAGACAGGTATCCACAGCAAGGCTGACGCCAGGACTGGTGACTGTGGTCTATCATCTGAAGGCTGCATTGCTGTTGGTTGCAAAACCGACGCCGATGGTAGAGTCGGTGCCGATGCCGGTACCTGCAAACCCAATCCTAATGGCGATGAACGAGATGCTGTCGCATCCCCCAGTGGCATGGAGTTCAATGGTCCCAGTAGATTCGTGGCTTCGCTTGTCGGCGTGGCAGTTGGTGTTACTTGCACCAATTGCACTGGAGCCATATCAACCTCGGGTGATGGATGACCTTCGATGTTGGGAGTCGGTGAAGGCGTCGGAGGCCTCGGTAATATTGCCCCTGGGTCTGCTGCAGCGATGTCAGACCTTTCATCAACCTGCATAAGATCGCAGGATGGTGAACTCGCGGTTTCCTGCGAAGATTCGTTGATGGTTGGCAGAGTGGCTGTTTGGCGTCTGCGCCTGGCTCCAGGAGGATAGACAAATCCCATAAGGTGTGGGTCGGCATCGGACAGTGAAGGAAAAGACGTATCCACTGAGACAACTTCGTGGTTCGGCATCGGTGCCATATTAACATCATTATAATCTGAAGCGATGTAAGCTTTTGAGATGGTAGGGATAAATACTCTATTCAATGAGACCAAAAGAAAATTACGCACCTCCTCCGTTCGTGTAGATCTCTAAGAAATTTGGACCCATCTCGTCCTGAACAAGGGATAAGTCAGGAGAAAATTGCGCAGACGACGCTGCAGCAGAATTGTAGACGTCCATCGAAGAGCCTTCCATAGTGGGTCTCGCCTGAAGATCGGGGTACGACAGGCCACTAGTTGCCGACATCGACAAACCTCCAAAGTGTTCCTCTGACGATCCACCGAGGCGAGAGTTTGAAGGACTTACTCCAGAAGAGGGAGAGTTTCCGGAAAAATTGGGGAAGCCAGGAGGGTATCCCTGGAGCTGAAACGTGCCATAGCCAACTGGAGGTGCAGATGGCGATCTAGAATCGGTCAAAAATTCGCTACCAGTGCTGCTGTAAGAGGAGGATGCGCCAAAAGTCGATGTACCCCCTGTGGTGGAGCCACCGGCGATAGTTGATCCAGATCGGAAGTGATTGGTACCTTGGAAGGATGGAGGACCAGGAAAAAGTGTGCGCATGGAGCGAACAAAGCTTTGCTCCAGCATTTCCGGCAATCTTTCGATGGCGTTGTTGAAATTTTCGGTAGCTCCAGCCACCATCTTCGACATATCGACCCTCACTTGATCGACGTACTGTCGTGTAGTTCCTTGTTCAACCTCGAGGGCTTCAACGCGACTATAGAGGGCTTCGAACTCCTCACGTTGAATATCGCGTCCAATGGGTCGAGACGAGGAGGCTCTTTTGGCGTAGTCGACCTTTCCTGTACAAAAAATGAGTCGAAGAATAGATAAGAGAGAGAGGACTGACCTTCGTGCTTTTGCATAGGTTGTTTTTTTATCGGTACGGGAGGGGGTTTCATAGAGGTCATTCTCTTTTCTTTGACGCGTTCTTGACTAACCTCCAGTGGTTTCTTGCCTCCAGCGAGAGCCTTCGGTTCTACGTCGGTTGGGAGCTGGGCGACTCTGCTGTCTGCGCAGGCAGAACACTTGTATCGTAGGCGGGAACATCGTCGACAAGCCACCTTCTTCCTTCCAACGAATATATAGCACCGGTGACGTGCCCTTCGACATTTGTCGCAAGGGTTACTGGCGGGCTGAGCGTGTGAGACGTATTCCACGTTGGTGTAGAACTTGCTATTGGGCCACTCGCCAGAGGAGTCGTAGTTCCAGTACACCTCCTCGCTTTCTTCCCCACTGCTGTTATCGCGGACAACTGAGCGTGACTTCGGAAGCCGTTTCTTGCGGGGAGCACTATCCCGATCTTCTGCCCCACTCTCGTCATCATCATTCCTGTGTCTCTTCTTCCCTGCCTTTGCTTTTATCCCAGTCGCTGTCTCCTGCTGCTGCTGCTCCTGCTGCTGCTCCTGCTCCTGCTGCTGGTTGTCTCGAGACTTTCCTTTGCGATCGGGCTTGGTCTCCCTTTTCAGCTTCTTTTTGGCCTTCGTTTCGACTTGATCCTCATTTGAGTCAGAACTGTAAGCGTCGGCCTCAGTAAAATCAAAGTATTCGCCATCATCGGTGTTCTTCTTCTTGTGTTGTCGCAGAGCCTCCTGCTTGATGACAGTAGGGTCTGAGGAAGATGGCTGATTCGTAGGCGGCTTGAGTATGATGCGAAGAGGCGACGGTGGAATGAGATCTCGCTTGTCGGGTTTGCTGGACGACTGACGAGGAGAACCGAAATGACCGGTGCCACTGTCGACACCAGATCTGGATATGCCATTGCCGTGCCTAATGGTTTGGGGACTAGCGTTGGCGTTGGGGTGATTGGAGTCAGCAGAGGCATGGCGATAGCCAGCGTCGGGACGGGCGCTGGACCTGGGAACGTTGGCGTTGGCATCGGCGTTGCGGCGATTGGAGTCAGCAGAGGCGTGGCGATAGCCAGCATCGGGAGGGGCACTGGACCTGGGAACGCTGGCGTTGGCATCGGCGTTGCG